>Ga0180009_10004921_pt1 | contig 14530 bp, 9 predicted proteins | sample OS_PC_MetaG_FD_123537 | JGI IMG/M metagenome (GOLD analysis project Ga0180009, IMG submission 123537) | Groundwater microbial communities from the Aspo Hard Rock Laboratory (HRL) deep subsurface site, Sweden - OS_PC_MetaG | ecosystem: Environmental > Aquatic > Deep subsurface > Groundwater...
ACAAGCGGCACATCGTGACCACCGCGGTGGAGCACCCGGCGGTGCTGGGCCTCTGCCGGGATCTGGAGAAGCGCCACGGGTACGACGTGACCTTCCTGGGCGTGGACGGCCGCGGCCGCCTGGATCCCGACGAGCTGCGCGCCTCCCTGCGGGACGACACTGCCATCGTCTCGATCATGATGGCCAACAACGAGACGGGGGTGCTGTTCGATAGCGAGGCCATCGGGGCGATCGTCAAGGAACGGGGCATAATCTACCACGTGGATGCGGTCCAGGCCGCGGGCAAGCTGCCCCTGGACATGCGGTCATCCACCATCGATCTGCTTTCGATCTCGGGGCACAAACTCCATGCGGCCAAGGGCGTGGGCGCCCTCTACGTGCGCAGGGGCACCAAGATCCGCCCCCTGATCGTGGGGGGCCACCAGGAACGCGGCCGCCGGGCCGGCACCGAGAACGTTCCGGCCATCGCCGGTCTCGGGGTGGCCTGCGACCTGGCCGCCGCCCACCGGGAGGTCGAGAACACCGCCGTGCGCGCCCTGCGTGACCGCCTGGAGGCCGGCCTGCTCGCGGCCATCCCCGACGCCCTGGCGAACGGCGATCCCGAGCGGCGGCTGCCCAACACCTCGAACATCAGCTTCCAGTACATCGAGGGCGAGGGCATCCTGCTGCTGCTCGACCGGGCCGGCGTGGCCGCGAGCAGCGGTTCGGCCTGCACCAGCGGCAGCCTCGAACCGTCCCACGTCCTGCGGGCCATGGGCCTGCCGTTCACCCTGGCCCACGGTTCCATCCGCTTCTCGCTTTCGCGCTACAACACCGCCGAGGAAGTGGATTACGTGATCAGGGTGCTGCCTCCCATCGTGGAGCGTCTGCGCATGATCACCCCCTTCAACGCCGACCGGGCGACCTTCGGCTAGCCGCAGGGCGACGACCCTGCGGACGGGATGACGATGGAGATCAACGCACCTGCGTGCAGCGGGTCCGACCGGGGTCGGGGATTGCTGCACGCTGCTCTTGTGGACACCGTCGCCGGCGAGGGCCTGCTCGAGGCCGCCGCCAGGGTGGAGTCCGCCCTGCGCGCCCTGCCCTCGCCCCGGGCTCCCCTGCTGGTCAGCGGCCTGAACGGAGGGGCGACGCCGGCCCTGATGGCCGCCCTGGCCCAGCAGACCGGCCGCGGATCGCTGCTCGTGGCTCCGGACCGCAAATCCTCCGAACAGCTGGCCGACGACCTGGAGATCTGGCTGGGCCCCGCGAACGTGATCTATCTCCCCCAGCAGGACGTGCTGGCGTTCGACCGCAACTCGCCCGAGCCCGCCATGGTCGGGGACTTCTTCCTCGGTCTGGACCGCATCCGCGGTGGAACCGACGCGGTGATCGTCACCTCCCTGGCCGCCTTGCGTCAGCGCATCATGGCCCCGGGGGACCTGCTGCGGGCCACCCTGCGCCTCAGGTGCGACCAGCAGGTGGACATCGGCCCCCTGTGCGCCCAGCTGGTCCAGCGGGGCTACCGGCCGGCGGGGATGGTCGCCAAGGTCGGGGACTTCGCCCGCCGCGGCGGACTCCTGGACGTGTTCACGCCGGGGGACCAGCCCCTGCGCATCGAGTTCTTCGACGACGAGATCGTCTCCATCCGCCGCTTCGAGGTCGAATCCCAGCGCACCACCGACCGCAGCCAGGAAGCGGTGATCCTGCCGGTCAGCCACCTGCTGATCGACGACGACGCCGTCCTGTCGTGCCTGTCCCGCCTGGAGGCCAGGCTGGCCGAGGCCGGAGAGGAGGCCGACCAGGACCAGATCCACGACCTCGAGGCCCGGCTGGAGGACCGTCTGGTCGACGACGGCCTGGAGTCCTACCTGCCCTGGCTGGGGGCCTCGGCCCTGCTGACGGACTACCTGCCCGAGGGGCTGCGCATCTTCTGGATCGATCCGGTGCGCCTGAAGGAGCAGTCCGAGCTGCTGGACGGCGAAATGCCGCGCCTGCGCGAGGGTCGTCTGGACCGGGAGCCCCTCCTGCCGGAGCTGGAGGAGATGGTCGAGCCGGCCGAGCGCCTGGGACTGCCCCGGTTCACCCATGCCTTCGTGACCGGATCCTGGATCGCCGGGGATCCGGCAGGGCGCTGGCTGGGCTTCGAGCCCGGCGGGCAGGTCGCCTTCAGGACCGGCGGCCAGGAGCTCAGGGGCGGCGATGTGACCCGCCTGCGCGACGACCTGCGCCGCAGGGAGGCGGACGGCCAGGCGGTCCTGCTGGTCTGCGACAACCAGGGCCAGGCCGACCGGTTGACCGACCTGATCGACGACACCGACGGGGTCCCCCCGGCCACGCGGCCCCTGGTGGGAGCCCTGTCCGCGGGGTTCGACTGGCCGGAGGCCCGCCTGGCCGTGGTGACCGACCACGAGTTCTTCGACCGTTACCGGCGGCCCGTGCGGGTCCGCCACCGCAGCAGCGGGCTGGTCAAGGAACGGGCTTCCCTGCGCCCGGGCGAGTACGTGGTGCACCTGGAGTACGGCATCGGCCGCTACCGGGGCCTGGAGGTCATCACCGTCGAGGGCGCCCAGCGCGAGTGCCTGGTCGTGGAGTATGCCGAGGACGGGAAGGTCTACGTCCCGGTCGAGAACATCGACCAGATCGAGCGGTACAGCTCGGACCAGGGGGCCTCGCCGCCGCTGGCCCGTCTGGGTTCGGGCAGCTGGCTCAAGGTCAAGGGCCGGGCCCGCAAGGCGATCCGGGCCATGGCCGCCGAGCTCATGGAGATCTATGCCGCGCGCCGGGCCCGACCCGGCCACGCCTTCCCGCCCGATTCCCCCATCCAGAAGGCTCTCGACGAGTCCTTCCTCTACGACGAGACGCCCGACCAGGCCACGGCGATCGCCGAGGTCAAGCGGGACATGGAGGACAGCCAGCCCATGGACCGCCTGGTGTGCGGGGACGTGGGCTTCGGCAAGACCGAGGTCGCCATCCGGGCGGCCTTCAAGGCGGTGACCGCGGGCAAGCAGGTGGCGGTGCTCTGCCCGACCACCCTGCTGGCCCAGCAGCACGGCGAGACCTTCGGGGAGCGGTACCGGGACTTCCCCGTGCGGGTCGAGACCATCAGCCGCTTCCGCACGCCGGCCGAACAGAAGGACATCCTGGACCGTTGCGCCGCCGGCAAGGTCGACCTGCTGGTCGGCACCCACCGGCTGCTGTCGCGGGACGTGCGGTTCAAGGACCTGGGCCTGCTGGTGATCGACGAGGAGCAGCGGTTCGGGGTCAAGCACAAGGAGCGCATCAAGGAACTGAAGCGGCAGGTCGACGTGATCACGCTCAGCGCCACGCCCATCCCGCGCACCCTCTACCTGGCCCTCATGGGGGCCAGGGACATGTCGCTGATCAACACCCCGCCGCGGGACCGTCTGCCCATCCACACCGAGCTGTGCGCCTTCAGCAAGCAGGTCCTGGTGGAGGCCATCCTGCGCGAGCTCCACCGCGGGGGGCAGGTCTTCTTCGTCCACAACCGGGTGCAGACCATCGAGGGGACCGCGCAGCTGATCCGCGAGCTGCTGCCCAACGTGCGGGTGGCCTGGGCGCACGGGCAGATGAAGGAGGAGAAGCTCGAGCGGATCATGACCGACTTCCTCGCCCACGAGTTCGACGTGCTCGTGGCCACGGCGATCATCGAGTCGGGTCTGGACATGCCGCGGGTCAACACCATCATCATCGACCGTGCCGACCGCTTCGGTCTGGCCCAGCTCTACCAGCTGCGGGGCCGGGTGGGCCGCAGCAACCACCGCGCCTTCGCCTACCTGATGACCCCGCCGGGAGAGCGCCTGACACCGGACGCCCGCCGCCGCCTGGCCGCCCTCGAGGAATTCCAGGCCCTGGGTTCGGGCTACCACATCGCCATGCGGGATCTGGAGATCCGCGGCGCCGGCAACCTGCTGGGCGAGGAGCAGCACGGCCACATGGAGGCCATCGGGTTCGATCTGTACTGCCGCCTCCTGGAGGAAACGGTGGCGGAACTTCAGGGCGGCGGCGGTGTTGCACCCCTGGACGTGAAGGTGGATCTGCGGGTAAGCGCTTTTTTGCCAGACGATTACGTCGGGGACCCCCAGCAGAAGATGGATCTCTACCGGCGGGTGGCCAGGCTGCGCAAGCAGGCCGGATGCCTGAGGATGGCGGAGGAATTCAGGGACCGTTACGGGCGGATGCCCGCGCCCGTGGAGAACCTGCTGGACATCCAGCGGTTGCGGATCCTGGCCGGATCGGCCGGGGTCGCCGAGATCAAGGCCACGCGGCAGGGCGTGGATTTCTTTTTCGCTGGCGGGCAGGAACCGCCCCCGCCTATAATTCAGGGCTTGATGGAATCGGGCCCCAAAGGCCTCAAATTCAAGGCCGTCGATCAATTCATCATGAAGGTGCCCGCCGCCAGGGAGGAACAACTGGTGGTGGCCTCGGTCATGCTCGAGCGCCTGCTGGAGCTGCGTGACAAGGAGTGAACATGTTCTGCAAGCTGCCCCTGGTTCGATCGTCCGGGTTCGCCCGGCTGCTGTCCCTCGGTCTTCCGGCCGCCTTCCTGATCGGGCTGCTGGCCTTCGCGGGCTGCGGCAAGGGCGGGGACAAGGCCGCCGACCAGGCGGAGGACGTGGTGCTGGCCGAGGTGGGGAACGCCAAGGTCATGTCGGGTGAGTACGAGCGCCGCCTCGCCAAGCAGGAGCTGAAGGACCTGCCGCGGGGGGAAGACGGCGCCACCCTGGACATGGGCGGCCTGGAGGGCAAGCGAGCGTTCCTGGAGACCCTGATCAACAAGGAGCTGATGCGGCAGAAGGCCATCCAGCTGGGGTACCCCAAGGAACCCAAGATCGCCGGCGCCCGGGCCTCGCTCACCGATTACCATTCCGGCCTGGCCCTCTGGGAGAAGGCGATCGCCGAGCCGTCCGGCACCATCAGCGTGGAGGAGCTCCAGGACTTCTACGACAAGATGGACGCCACCCGGCATTGCCGGTACCTGATCACCAACTTCCTCGAGGACGCCCAGAAGGCCAGGACGATGGCCATGGGCGGGGCCGACTGGGACGACGTGGCCGCCGAGTACCATGACGGCGAGATCCCTCCCACCGGCAAGTTCGAGATCGAGGTGCCCTTCGGGCGCTACGGGACCGATTTCGAGGACCCCATCTTCGCCGCGGAGATCGGCGATATCACCGAGCCCATCCTGACCTCCTACGGCTACTGGGTCGTGAGCGTCGACGAGGAGACCCGGCTGAAGCCCGGCAAGAAGCCCGACCTGGAGGCCTCCAAGGCGCAGATCCTGGACACCACCTACAACCGCAAGCTCGCCAAGGCCCGCAACGACTTCCAGGAGGAGCTGCGCGCCAAGTACAAGCTGACCATCAACGAGGACGCCCTGTGGCTCTGCTACCAGGGCCTGCCCGCGGACGAGGTGATCCTCGACCCGGAGACCAACCAGCCCGTGCCCCAGGAGGAGCTCAAGCCCCTGGACATCAAGCCGGCCGACTTCGACATGCCCTTCTACTCCTACGAGGCCGAGGGCGAGGTCAAGGCCTACACCCTGGGCGACTACAAGGTCATCTTCGACCGCATGAACGTGTTCCAGCGGCCCAAGAAGAACGAGTTCCTGGGCGGCCTGCGCCAGAAGATCAAGACCGAGCTGGACAAGGCCCTGGTGAACCTGGAGGCCAAGGCCCGCAACCTCGCCGAGGAACCCGACGTGGCCTTCCAGATCAACGAGAAGATGGACGAGATCATGATCACCAAGCTCTTCAACGAGGTGGTCAAGTACGACGAGCGGGTGACCCCCGAGGATCTGGACGCCTTCTGGGCCGAGCATTCCGGCGATTACGCGGTTCCCCGGTCCCGGAACGGCCGGATGGTGGTCTGCCGCGACCGGGCCGATGCGGACAAGGCCTACGCCGCGGCGATGGAAGGGGTCGCCTGGCGCGAGCTGCTGGTCCAGTACGGCACCGACCGCGACAACAAGGCCGTGGCCGGCCGCCTCGAGGCCGTCTCGGAGTCGGCGACCGGTCCGGTCCGCGACGCCCTGTTCGCCCTGGCCGAGGGTGAGATCTCCGAACCGGTGGACCTGGGGGACGGCCGCTTCGCCGTGGTCCGTTTCGAGAACGAGATCCCCGGGCGCTCGGTGGAGCTGCGGGAAGTGACCGAGGAGGTCGGCAAGCGCATCAAGAAGATCCGGCAGGAGGAGGCCTTCCAGGCGCTCCTCGTCAAGTGGCGCGAGGAGTTCCCCGTCACCGTCCACGAGGAGAACCTGGCGGACCTGCCCAGCTGGGATGAACTGACACGGGTCGAGACCCCCGAGAATCTCGTTCCGCGCAACTAGGAACGAAAAGGGAATGACGATGGACAACGCCCGCAAGGGAATCCCCGGCCTCCTGGTCCTGGCCGCAGCCGTGGCGCTCGCGCTCGCGGCCGGCCCCGTCTGCGGCCAGGACGAGGGGCCGCTGCTGATCGACCGCATCGTGGCCATCGTGGACGAGGAGGCCATCCTGCAGAGCGATCTGGACCGCGAGCTGGAGCTCTACCGCATGGACCTGGAGTACCAGGGGCAGGAGATCCCCGCCGACCTGACCCGGGTGCGGGAGGAGCTCCTGCAGCGCCTGATCGAAAGCAAGCTGATCATCGCGGCCGCCAAGCAGGCCGACATGACCGTCGACGAGGACGCCATCAGCCAGAGCGTCGAGGAGAAGATCCAGCAGTTCGTCGAGCATTTCGGTTCCCTGGAGAACCTGGAGAACGAGCTGCGCAAGAACGGCATGACCCTGGGCGACTACCGCGCCCGCATGCGCTCGCAGCTGCGCGACCAGCAGTACCTGCGCCTGGTCGTGGGCAAGTTCATCCGCCCGGACGTCGAGGTCCTCGAGAACGAGGTCCGGGACTACTACCTGGCCCACCTGGACGAGATGCCGGCCGATCCGGACAGCCTGACCATCGCCGACATCCTGGTCACCGTGCAGCCGTCCCTGGAGGTGCGCCAGGGGGTCCAGGGCCAGGTCACCGCCATCCAGCAGGCCCTGGCGGCCGGGCGTGACTTCGCCGACGTGGCCCGCGAGTACTCGCGCGGTCCGGCAGCCTCCCGCGGGGGACGCATCGGCTCCTTCGGGCCGGGCGAGCTCTTCGACCCCGCCCTGAACAACGCGGCCTTCAAGCTGCCGGTCGGACAGGTCAGCGAACCCATCGTCAGCGCCCGAGGCGTGCACCTGGTGCGGGTCGACGCGGTGGAGGAGGACGGCCGCCGCACCCTCAGCCAGATCTTCCTGCCGATCACCGTGACCCAGGAGGACATCGACCGGGCCGAACAGAAGATCCGGACCGCCCGGGACAGGATCATCGCCGGCGAGGCTTTCAGCCTGGTGGCGGCCGAGGTCAGCGAGGATCCCGGCTCGGCCCGCAACGGCGGCGTGCTGGGCACCTTCTCGCTGGACGACCTGTCCAGCCAGTTCCAGGAAGTCCTCCGGGACCTCCAGCCGGGAACCGTCAGCGACCCGGTCCTGACCCCTGCCGGCTGGTACGTCTTCAAGGTCCTGGACCGCACTCCCGGCCACATGTACACCTTCGACGAGCTGAAGGAGAACCTGCGGCAGGTGGTCGAGAACCAGAAGATCGAGACGGCGCTCGCCAAGTATGTCGAGGGGCTTCGCTCTCGGTTCTTCATTGATCTGAAGGGGTAGTCAAGAGCGATACCCCTCCATCGGGCTCTGGTCCTCGGGCGCGGTTGTTCACCGATCTGAAGGGAATGTCAAGAGCGATACCCCTCCATCGGGCTCTGGTCCTCGGGCTTCGCCCTGCGGATGAGCCCGATGAAGGGGTATCGCTCTTCATATCCCATCAAATCCCTGACCAACCGAGGTGACCAAGGGAAGGTCTCGAACTCGGCCGCTGCGCGATTGGCGCCTAATCGCCGGTCGACCATTCCAGCCGGATCATCGAGACGGCGCGGGCGAAGGTCGTCGGTGGATTCGCCATCGTGCCTTCACTGGCTCGAAGGGATAGGGAAGCAAAGAAGGACGTCTCATGTCAGGCTCATCCGCAGGGCGAAGCCCGAGGACCAGAGCCTGACATGAGACGTCCTTCTTTACTTCTTGCCCAGCGCTTCGATCAATGAAGGCAGCCAGGGGAAGGTCTCCGCCACCGCGGCTGCGTTGGCCGTGAAGGCGGCCATGGCGTCAGGGCGGCGGGACTGCCAGAGCAGGGCGACCCAACCGCGCAGGGCCTTGTCGGCCGTCTCCTGGTCCAGGTCGATGTTCATCTCCACGTCCCGGCCCAGGGCCAGGGCGCAGGTCAGCAGGCCCAGGGCGGCCCCCGAATCGGCGGCGGCCCCGCGGGCCAGCAGGTCGAAGGCGGCCTCGATCCGGCCGGCCCCGATGAGGGCGCGCGCCAGCGGTTCCAGGGCGTCGGGGTTCCGTTCGAGGTGGGGGCCCACGAAGTCGGGCAGATCCGCCTGGGGCGTGAAGACGGCGACCGCCAGCAGGGCCTCCGGATCGCGGGGACCGAGGGCGGCGGCCTCCTGAGCCAGTGCGGCGGCGGTCTGCAGGTCGCCCTTGCCTGCGGCGATGCGGCACATCCCCATGACCGGACGCACCCCCGGGGTGGTGTTCTCGGCTTCGCCGGTGGCGAGGCAGGCCCGGTAGGCGAGGGCCGCCTCGTCCAGCCGGCCCAGCTCCTCCAGCCACATGCCCCGCCGCAGGTGCCAGGCCCCGGTCGGACGCACCAGGCCGGCGCGCGCATCGAGCCAGTTCAGGGCCGCGGCGGGTTCGGCGAGCAGGCCCTGGGCGATCAGCGCGGCCAGCTCGCCGCTCCATTGACGCTCCCTGAGATCCTCGCCCCGAACCCGGTCAAGCGCCCAGGAAGCTTTCAGGGCGGCTTGTTTCCAGGTCCCCTGATCGTTCCAGAAGCGCGCCTGCTCCAGCAGCTTGAACCAGCTGTAGAGGTCGTCGGGATCGTCGCGGACCGCGGCCTCGAGCAGCCGCATGTCCCGTTCCTGCTTGTTGCGGGCGGCGGCGACTTCCCGGACGTAGCCGAGGTGGCGCACGATCCCGGTCAGGCGAAGCAGCCGGCGGCCGGTCCGTTTCAGGTAATCCCGGACGCCGTCGCCGGGATCCTCGTGGATGCGGTGCCGGAACCGGATGCCGGGATCGTTGCGGAACAGGCGCAACAGGTCGGCTTCCTGCACCTGGCCGTCGGGCCATTCGTTGCGCATGACCACCGTGGCGGCGCCGGCCCGGTCGTCGTCCAGCAGGTCGCGGATCTGGCCGGCCAACTGCTTGCCCGGCCGCTCATCGGCGTCGAGGAAGAGGATCCAGTCCCCGGTCGCCTCGGCGAGGCCGGCGTTGCGGGCGGCCGCGAAATCGTCCCCCCAGGCGAAGGGGATCACCCGGGCCCCGGCGTCCGCGAGGATGGCCGCGGTGCGGTCGTCCGACCCGGTGTCGACGGCCACCAGCTCGTCCCACAGGCCGTCCACCGAGGCCAGGAATCCCGGCAGCATGTCCTGCTCGTTGCGGACGATCATGCAGAGGCTCAGGCGGGCCATGGCTGCTCCGGGGATCGGGGGATCGAGGGACGGGTGCGATCCGGCCATTATGGTCATGGCGGCACGGATTCTGCAAGACCGGGGGCGACCTGAACCGGCGCAGGATCCGGCATCCCCTAGGGACCGGCCCCTGCACGCCCCAGACAGCCCGGGAGATGGCGTTGAATACCGACATGAATCTGGCCCCGGGGCCCCTGGACTCCCGGACCATCATCAGCTTCAACCGCGTGAGCCTGGCCTACAAGGACCAGGACGCCCTGTCCGAGGTGTCGTTCAACGTCACCAACGGCGAGTTCATGTGCCTGACCGGCCCCAGCGGCGCCGGCAAGAGCAGCATCCTGCGCTTGATCAGCATGGACGCCTTCCCCACCGGGGGCCAGGTGCGCGTGCGGGGCATGATGTCCTCGAAGATGAACCGGCGCAAGATCCCCCAGCTGAGGCGGGAGATCGGCTTCGTGTTCCAGGACTTCCGGTTGCTGGAGGACCGCAGCGTCGAGGATAACGTGGCGTTCGCGCAACTCGTTGTGGGCGTTCCGCATAAAAGGATCGCGGAGAACGTCTCCCGGGTCCTGAACAACGTGGGATTGTGGGGGAAGCGGCACCGCCTGCCCCACCAGCTGAGCGGTGGGGAGCAGCAGCGGGTGGCCATCGCCCGGGCCATGGTGAACAGCCCCAAGATCCTGCTGGCCGACGAGCCCACGGGCAACCTGGATCCGCGCACCGCCCAGGACATCATCAACCTGCTGTTCCGGTTCAACGACGCCGGCACCTGCGTGATCTTCAGCACCCACGACCACGAGATCGTCAAGTCCTTCGGCCGCAGGGTGATCGTGCTCGAGGACGGCCGGATCGTCTCGGACAAGCAGCGCCAGGGCATCGTGGACCGCAGCGTGAATCTCGCCGACCGGATGTACCGCGCCGACCTCGATGCGGCCGCGTCCAGGGAGGAACCCGCCCATGCTTAGCCGATCCCAGGCCGGATACCTCGCCCGGGAGTCCTTCGCGGGCTTCGGACGGCGGAAGTTGACCACCGGTGTCACCATTCTGATCATGGGCTCGTCCCTGCTGGTGCTCGCGGTGCTCACCCTGGCCACCCTGAACCTGAGCAACCTGCTGGAAACCGCCCGCAGCGGCATCGACCTGCGCGTCTTCCTCGAGGACGGGATCGGCCGCGAGGACGCCGCCGAGCTGCAGCCCCACCTGGTGGCCATCCCTGGCGTGGAGCAGGCCGTCTGGATCTCCGCCGAGGACGCCCTGGAGGAGTTCAGGACGACCCTGGGCGAGGACGCCGCCGTCCTGGAGATGCTGGACTCGAACCCCCTGCCCGCCTCGTTCCACCTGACGCTCACGCCCGAGGCCCGCAACCTGACCGCCGTGGGCGCCATCCGGGCCGAGGCCGCCCGCTGGCCCCAGGTGGCCGAGATCATCTACAACCAGGACTGGATCGACGTCCTGGAGCGCTGGACCTTCCGGTTCCAGATGGTCAGCCTGGCGGTGGGGCTGGTGGTGTTCCTGGCGGCGATCTTCGTGATCTCCAACACGGTCAAGCTCACCATCGCCTCCAGCGCCCGGCTGATCCAGATCCAGAAGCTGGTCGGGGCGACGAACGCCTTCATCCGCACGCCCTTCCTGTGCGAGGGGATGATCCAGGGCCTGCTGGCCGGCTCGCTGGCCATGGGGCTGCTGGCGGTGGGCTTCTGGTTCCTGAAGGAGAACCTCGAGGGCCTGGTGCCCTTCACCCCGGCCCAGATGGGCGGATTCGTCCTGCTGTGCATGTTCCTGGGCCTGGCCGGCAGCTGGGCGGCCATGCGCAAGTACCTGACCCTGCAGAGCGAGACGGCATGAGGCGAGGAAGAGGACCGGCCATCCGGTTCCCGAGGGCCGCCGTCCTGTGGGCGGTGGCCGGGTGCCTGATCGTGGCGGCGGCCGCGGCCGGCGATGGGCCGGACCAGGTGCAGTCCGCCATCGACCAGAACAACGCCAAGCTGTCCGAGCTGCGGGCAAAGATCGAACAGAGCCGCAAGCGGATCGCCGCCCTGGACGACCAGGAGGCCGAGGTCCGCCGCGGCTACCAGGAGATCCTGCAGGAGATCGAGCTGTCCGGGACCCTCCTGTCCCAGATGGCCGAGCGCGAGCGCACCCTCGTGGAGCAGTCGCAGCTGCTGGAGTCCGACCTCTCGGTCAGCCGCCGGGCCTACGAATCCCGCAAGGAGATCCTGGCCCGCAACCTGCGGTCCATGTACCTGCGCCAGGACCGCAGCCCCCTCGAGGGGATGCTCACCGCCGGCAGCTTCTCCAACCTGGTCGCGCGGGCGCGCATGAGCCGGATGCTGGCCCGCCTCGAGGCCTCGATGGTGGAAACCACCCTCCAGCAGGCCCGCCTGATCCTCGAGGAGAACAAGCAGCTGGACGCCGCCCTGGCCGAGATCCACCGCTCGCGCGAGGACATGGCCCTGGAGAACGGCCGGATGGAGATGCTGATGGCCGAGCAGCAGGCCGCCCTGCGGGAACTGGACGACGAACGCAAGGACCTCAGGAACAGCCTGCTGGAACTGAACCTCAACGAGCAGAAGCTCAACTACATCCTGTCGGATCTGGAGGAACAGCGGACCAGCGTGCCCACGGTTCCGGTTCCCGAGGGAACCGAACTGGTCGGACTGACGGGCAACCTCGAGTGGCCCGCCCGCGGCCAGGTCATCCGCAGCTTCGGACGATCGGTCCATCCCCGCTACCAGACCGTGACCATGAACAACGGCATCAACATCGCCGGCCAGGTCGGCGCCCCGGTGGCGGCCGTGGCCGCCGGCAACGTGGAATTCTGTGACCAGTTGCCCGGGTTCGGCCGATGCGTTATCCTTGACCACGGTGCAGGGTACTACACCCTGTACGCGTATCTGGATCGCGCCTTCGTGGCCCCCGGCGCCGCCGTGGCCCGCGGCCAGGTCATCGCCGAGGTGGGACGGCCCGCGCAGGGCGAAGAGCCGCAGCTCTACTTCGAGGTCCGCCAGGGCCGGACGCCCCTGGATCCGGGGGACTGGCTGCGGCCCCGCTGATCCCGGCGAACCCGGCATCCGCGATCCCAGTCGAGGCGCGCCTGGACCGCCTCCCGGGAGCAGGATCTTGGCACTGGACTTCTTTCCGTACCGCCCCGAACTGCTGGCCAGGCTCGAGCGCATCCGTGCGGTCGGGCGTCTGGGCCAGCCCCTGCTGCTGGTGGGGCCCGAGGGCGCCGGCAAGGAGACCACCGCGCTGGAGTTCGCCCGCCGGCTGAACTGCGTCGCCCCGGACGCGTGCTCGGCGGCCGCCCCCTGCGAGAGCTGCGCCAAGGCCGCGACCTTCCAGCATCCGGACATCCGCTGGGTCGGCCCGGCGCCGGCGAACTTCGACGAATCCCGCGCGGCCGAACTGCTGGCCGCCAAGGTCCGCAATCCCTTCTTCCAGCCGCATTACGCCTCCACCGCGAACGTCAGCATCGGCGACCAGGAGAACCCCGGGCCCATGACGGTGCGGTCGCTGATCCAGTTCCTGCAGCGGCGGGCCTTCCAGGGCAAGGTCAAGGTGGCGGTGGTGGCCGACAGCCAGCGCCTGAACGCCGCGGCGGGCAACGCCTTCCTCAAGACCCTCGAGGAACCCCCTGCCGATGCGATCATCATCCTGCTGGCCACCGAGACCCAGGGCATGCTGCCGACCATCCTCAGCCGTTGCCAGGAGATCCAGGTGCACCCGTGGCCGCAGGACCGGCTGGCCGCCCTGCTGGGCGATCTGACCGGCTGCGCACCCGCCGAGGCCGAGGACGCCGCCCGCGTGGCCGACGGCAACGCCCGCAGGGCCATGGCCCTGCTGCAGGACATCTCGCCGGTGGTGCGCGAGGTGGCCGTGACCTGGGGCCGCTGGATCCTCGAGGGGAAGCGGGGCAGCGCGGCCATCCTGGCCGACCAGATGCACCGGGGGGCGCCGCCGCACATCCTGGGCCCGGCCCAGGCCGCGGTCTGGAAGCAGCACGGCAAGGAGAGCGGGAGCCGACGGACGTCCGCCGAAGACGGCGACGGCGAAGGCGGGGGCGGCGGCCGCGAGGCATCCTCGGGCTCGGCCGTGCGCCGCGACCTGGCCAATCAGCTATGCGAATGGCTGGTCCTGCTCTACAGTGAGATCCTCAGGTGCCGCGAATGGGCCGGGCGGTGGGAATGCCGCCTGCCCGGGGCGGAGGACTTCATCCGGGCGGCCGCGCTCGCCCGCACCACCGAATCCCTGCTGGCGGACGTCGCCATGATCGAGTCCGCCCGCGAAGACATAGACCGGAACCTCAACATCGGGCTGCTGCTCGCGGTGCTCGGTGAAGGACTGATAGATCATGCCGAGAAGGACCAGACCCGAGTCCGGGCCGCCCGATCCTAGCCTGCGCCTGAGGCCCAGACGCGAACCTCCCCGTGAGATCCCCGAGGGCGTGGACCTGGTGATGGTCCGGTTCAAGGGCAACCGCAAGGCCTGCTACCACAACAGGCGCGGAATCGAGCTTCAGGTCGGGCAGTACTGCATCGTGGAGGCCGATCGGGGCCGGGACCTGGGCCGGGTGACCTACGTCGGTCCGGGCAAGCCGGAGTGGTGGTCCGCCGCCCAGGACCAGGGCGTGCTGCAGGCGGCCGGTGCGGCCGACCTCGCGCGCATGCACGAGAACCGCGGGGACGAGTGGGGCTTCTACGACATCTGCCGCGAGAAGATCCAGGCCCGCAATCTGAAGATGCAGCTGGTGTCGGTCGAGCGGCAGTTCGACCACAAGAAGATCACCTTCTACTTCACGGCCGAGAAGCGGGTGGACTTCCGCCAGCTCGTGCGCGACCTGGCCGCGGTGTTCCGCACCCGCATCGAGCTGCGCCAGATCGGCGTGCGCGACGAGGCCCGCCTGAAGGGCGGCATGGGGATCTGCGGCCGCGAGTTCTGCTGTTCCAGCTTCCTGCAGGACTTCGTGCCGGTCACCCTGAAGATGGCCAAGGTCCA
>Ga0180009_10004922_pt1 | contig 14530 bp, 11 predicted proteins | sample OS_PC_MetaG_FD_123537 | JGI IMG/M metagenome (GOLD analysis project Ga0180009, IMG submission 123537) | Groundwater microbial communities from the Aspo Hard Rock Laboratory (HRL) deep subsurface site, Sweden - OS_PC_MetaG | ecosystem: Environmental > Aquatic > Deep subsurface > Groundwater...
AGGGCGCTGGATCTACGGGCAGACCCGAGCAGTGATCATCGACCACGTTTGACCCGGGCCGCCGCCTCGCTCTTCTGTGCCTCCTCCTTTGAGGGGTAGATGTCTCTGTCGAATCGGCGACAGACCAGGTACTGGCCTGGCTGGACACGCTGGTAGTCGCGGCCGGAGATCGAGACGTTGAAGACCTTCCCGTCGTCCATGATTCGCGCCACGTAGTGGCCTCCGAGATCGTTGCGGCGGTCCCTCCGCTGGCGGCTGTGGCGCTCACGCCGCGACCCGGAGCAGTCGAAGACGTCGACGACGCCGATCAGGGTGCGGCGCGTCTTGAGTATCCTCCCGCGGCACTCACTGCGGTAGATCCCGGTCCTGCTGAACCTGCGCACCAGATCCCATGCCAGTGGCGACACGATGATGATCGTGCCGATCGCCACGATGATTTTGTGGTTCCGGGACAGAGCCATCAGCTCCTCTCCTTATGCCAGACCATGTGCGGGTTCACAAGCCCGGCGGGGATCAGCGTGCGGCGCCGGACGCGAGCAGCCCAGCCGCGCAGCCGGCCAGCGACGCAGCGTGACAGGCGGGCGAGAGGGCGGCGAGGCCGAGGCTGCGGTGCCGGAGCAGGCTGCTGTACAACGTCACCGGCCCCCAGCGCACCGCGTTGACCACCACCCGGACCGGCGAGTGGCGGCCGGCGCGCAGGGCCAGCACCTGGTCCCGGCTGTGGCGAAAGACCATCGAGAGCAGGCTGTGCAGGCCGTCGTGCCGCAGGTGGCACGCGCGGGCCCGCGGCTCGTAGGCCAGCCGGTAGCCCCTGTCGCGCAGGCGTGCGCTGAGCTCGACGTCCTCGCCGTTGGTGCGAAAGCGGGCGCTGAACCCGCCGAGCTCGAGGGCGACCCGTCGTCGCAGGCTGCAGCAGGCGCCGACCAGGAACGGGGCATGGTCCAGGGGCGTCTCGCCCTGGGTCTGACGCCAGAACAGGGAGCGCCAGCGGTCGGCCAGCGCCCCGTCGGAGCGCTCGAGCAGCTGGCCGCCGACACCGGCGAGGTTCGGGTCGGCGTAGCGTCCGGCGGTCAAGGCCTGCAGCAGGCCGGGGTCGGGGACGGCGTCGGCGTCGAGGAAGACCACGATCTCGCCCTGCGCCTCCTGCAGCGCCGTGTTGCGCGCGGCCGCCAGGCCGCGGTTGTCGGTGTGTGTCACCACCCTGGCGCCGAAGCGACGGGCGGTCTCGCCGCAGGCGTCGGTCGAGCCGTCGTCCACCACGAGCAGCTCGTCCGGGGGGACACGGAGGCGGTCCACTCCACGCAGCACCCGGCCCAGGGTAGGGGCGGCGTTGAAGCAGGGGATGGCCAGGGTGACGCGTCTGTGGTCGCTCATCGCTTCCCGAACATCGACCAGGTCGGTCGTGGCCCCCGCGCCGCGCGCGCCACCTCGACTGTTTGCTCCGCCCGCCCGCCCCTGTGGACTGCAATCGCCTCCCGGTAGACCAGCAGCAGCTCGCCGGCTGCCTGGGATACGCTCCGCACGCCGCGGCCCATCGCCCCCCGCCGCAGCTCGTCGTAGCGGGTGATCGACTGGCCCATGGCGCCGGCGAGGGCTGCGGCATCGCCGGGTGGGACGAGCAGCCCGTCCTCGCCGTCCCGCACCCGCCCGGCGAGGGCGCCGATACACGAGGCCACGACCGGCAGCCCGGCGGCGATCGCCTCCATCCAGACCATCGGCCCGGTCTCCCGCCACAGGGAAGGGATGACCAGCACGTCGATGCCGGCGAGGATCTCTGGCAGCCGCTTGGTCGGGTAGGGGCCGCGGTACTCCACCCTCCCCGCCGAGCGCTCGGCCAGGTCGTGTAGACGCTCACGCAACAGGGAGTCGCGCAGGGGACCGCCATGGATCGCGAGCCGGAACCGGTGGTCCGACTCCTCGGCGAGGATCTGCGCCGCGTGCAGCATGACCCACGGCCCCTTGTGTGCCCCGAGCGTGCCGAGGAAGCCGAACCGCAGCGGCGTGCGGGGTCGCGGCTGACGCAGCACCTCGAGGGAAAGCGGCGGGATGCCGTAGTCCACCACAGCGATCCGGTCGCCGTCGAACCCCGCCTGCTGCAGCAGCTCGGCGACGAACGGGGCAGGACAGGTGACCCGGTCGGCCAGGGCATAGCCTCCCTGGACCAGCTGCGTCCTGAGCAGGTAGGGGGCGGCGCGCAGGCCGAGCTCGGCCAGGTGCTCTCCCCTGCGGCGCAGCTGCTGCCAGCCGTCCCACAGGTTGAGGGTCCGCGCCGCTCTGGTCGACGGCAGGCAGGCGGCGCAGCGCAGACCGCCGGCCGGGCCGGGGCAGGGCCGCCCGTCCGGACGGCGCAGGTCGATGCGCTGGCAGATGGGCCAGAAGTCGTGGACCGTGGCCACCACGGCGCAGCCTGCCGCCTTGCCGATCGAGCTCAGCCGCGCGCTGAGATTGAGCGTGTGTTGCACGTGGAGCACGTCGGGGGCGGTCTGCCGCAGGGCCCGCAGCAGCACCGCCTCCGCGTGCCGGTGCGTGAAGCTGTCGACGAATCGACCGAGGGCGGTGTGGCTGGTGCTGGCGCGCAGCAGGCGCAGCGTCCGAACGCCCGGCGAGCATGACTCGGCCTCCTCGATCCAGCAGCTGCCCTGCCTGTCGAGCACGTTCGCATCCGGAGCCGGAGCGCGCGGGCGCAGCGACGAGCCGGCGATCAGCGTGACCTCGTGTCCCGCGCACGCCAGCTCTGCGGCCAGGTTGACCGTGAAGGCGCCCACGCCGCCCGGCTCGTCACGGGGCAGCTGATGGGTGCACAGGGCGATCTTCATCGGTCGCCTCGTCAACCGTCGTGCCGGTTCCAGTCATACGGGATCTCGCCGGTGTGGGGCGGAACCCTGACCTCGTCGGGCGCCTGGTGGTCGTAGAGCTCGCTGGCGACGTTGACCACCATCGCATCCTCGGGCGAGACGCACTTCCAGCCGTGGTAGACGCAGGGAGGGATGCGAACCCGCCTCGGGCTCTGGGTGCCGAGGTAGACCTCCTGCAGCTCGCCCCGGGTCGGCGAGCCGTCTCGATCGTCGTAGAGCGCGAGCAGGATCATCCCGCGCAGGCAGACCACCAGGTCATGCTGGCGCATGTGCATGTGCCAGGCCTTGACCACCTGGGGGTAGGTGACCGAGAGGTAGACCTGTCCGAACTTGACGTGGTCCGGGTCGTCCGCGCGCAACAGCTCGGCCAGGTAGCCCCGCTGGTCCGCGATCACCGCGAGCTCCTTGACCCGTACACCGTCGATCATTGCTCGACAGTAGCAGCTTTGATGCACAACCGGTAGGGGCGGTCAGGGCTCGTGCCCCAGGCGGCGGGCCAGCGCGTCGCGCCAGTGGAGCATGGTGTCCAGGCCGCGCAGGCGCAGCAGGTGGTTGTCGAGGGCGGTGTAGGGCGCCCGGCGGACCGGGCTGCCAAGCTCCTGGTCGGTCACCGCGACGACGCCGGCCGGATCCTTGCCCGAGAGCTCCAGGGTCGAGCGCGCCAGCTCGAACCAGCTGGTCACGCCGTGGCCCGTGGCGTGGTAGGTGCCAAACAGCGAGGTCTGGATCAGCGCCAGCAGCTGGCCCGCGAGGTCCACGATCCAGGTCGGGCTGACGAAGCGGTCCGCCACGATCGTCAGCGGTCGGGCGGGATCGGCCTCGGCCAGCACCCAGTCGACGAAGTCCCGGCGACCGCCCTCGCCGAACAGCGCCGCCACCCGCACGATGAAGTGGCGCGGCCAGCAATGACGCACCAGCAGCTCGGCCTGCATCTTCGAGCGACCGTAGTGGTTTGGGGGCACCCCGGTGGGGTGGAACTCCTGGTACGGCGAGCGGCGCGCGCCGTCGAAGACGTAGTCCGTGCTCACGTGGACCAGCGGGATCCCGGCCTCGGCGGCGGCCAGGGCGGCGTTGTGGGCACCGATGGCGTTGACCTCGAACGCCCGCTGCGGATCCTGCTCGGCTTGATCGACGCTGGACTCGGCGGCGAGGTTGAGCAGCAGGTCAGGCTTGCCATCGGAGACTCGGCGGCGAAGCGGGTCGAGATCCCGGATGTCCAGCTCGTCGCTTCCCGGCCCGTCGACCAGGACGCCGGCGCCGCGCAGGGCGGGCGCCAGGACGCCGCCGAGCAGCCCCCCGGCGCCGAGCATCAGGGCGCGCCCCGGCTTGTTCGTCTGCCTCATGGCTCACCTCGTTCACGACCCGCGGAGCAGCACCGGGATCGTGCGGAGCATCACGCCGTAGTCCAGCAGCACGGACCAGTTGAGAATGTACTGCAGGTCGAGCTCCACCATCTCATTGAAGCGCCACTTGCGCTGCTTGTCGATCTGCCACAGCCCGGTCAGGCCGGGCCGCACCGCGAGCCGGCACTTCTGCCACTCGGTGTACTGCTGCACCTCGTCGGCCGTCGGCGGCCGCGGACCGACCAGGGACATGTGGCCGAGCAGGACGTTGAACAGCTGGGGCAGCTCGTCGATCTTGTGCCGCCGCAACCAGCGGCCGATGGGAGTCACGCGCGGATCGTTGGGGATCAGGGTCAGCGGCCCCTCGGCGATGTTGGCAGCCTCGTCGACGGTGGCGTCCACCGTCATCGTCCGCAGCTTGAACATCATGAAGGTGTGTCCGTCCTTGCCGACCCTGCGCTGCCGGAAGAATCCGGGTCCCCGGTCCTGCAGGCGGATCAGCAGCGCCAGCAGCAGCATGGCAGGGCCCAGCAGGGGCAGGGTGAGCAGGGTGAGCACGATGTCGCTCAGCCGCTTGATGGAGCGCTTCAACACGTACAGCGGGGTGCGGGTCGCGTCGGCGGCGGGCTGGCCGCAGATCTCGGCTGCGCGTTGCGGCAGGAAGGGGAACAGATCGGGGCTGGTGAGCACCCGCACCTCGAGCGTGCGCGCGAAGCTCTCGAGCACCATGGGGACAAAGGTGTGAAACGCCATGTTGTGCGCGACGAAGAAGGCGCAACGCGGGCGATGTCGGCAGAGCAGTTGCTCGAAGCTCGGCAGGAGCGTGGAAGGCTCGCCGGCCGGGTGCGCCTCCTTCGCGACCACCATCGTGCCGACCACACCGTAGCCGCACTCCGGCTCGGCTCGCAACGCCCCGGCCAGTCGCTGTGACGGCTCCGGTTCGCCCACCACCAGCACCGGCTTGAGCAGCAGGCGGCGGCGCCAGCAGCACCGGAGCAGGGCCCGTCGCAGCAGCCGGCTCGCCGTGATCGCCGCGATCAACGTCAGGTAGTAGGAGATCAGCAGCAGCCGCGAGTAGATGAACCCTCGGCGGTATCCGGGGGCGAAGAAGAGCACGGTGACTCCGATCAGTGCGATCCATGTCACCGCCTTCACCGCCGCGGCCCACAGGGCGAGCCAGTCCTGGGAGCGCTCGATGCGGTACAGCCCCAACGAGCCAAAGGCGATCACCAGCAGGCCGTTGGCCGCCGCGAGGATCGGGTAGTAGGTGGTGGGGTCCGTCGCGGCCGGGGGCAGGGGGCCTCCGACCAGGTCGCGCAGGTGGAGGCAGAGGTAGAAGCCGCCGTTGATGATCAGGAGGTCGAGCAGCAGCAGAGGCAAGAAGGCAGCCCCGCGCAGCAGTTGTAGCAGGCGGGCTGCGCGGCGGTTCCACTTCGCCAGGTAGCGCAGTCCGCTCTGCAGGTGGTGCAGCTTCTCGACCGTCAGCAGGCCTCGGTGGCTGCCGCGCCGATAGTGATGGACGAAGCGAGCCTGGGGCACGTAGTACACCGACCAGCCCGCCTGCGCCATGCGGCGGCACAGGTCGACGTCCTCGAAGTAGAGGAAGAACCGCTCGTCCATCTGCCCCACCTTGCGGACTGCCTCCCGTCGGAGCATCAGGCAGGCCCCCTGCATCCAGTCCACCTTGCGGGTCTCGCCGTGGTCCCAGTCCAGCATCAGGTGACGCCTCAGCTCCGGGTGCCCCGGTTGCAGCCGTCCGAGCGGCGTACGGCGCAGCAGGACCGAGGTCGCGCTGTAGAACGTCCGGCAGGAATACTGCAGGTTGCCCTCGGCATCCTCCAGCCGTCCGCCGGCGACGCCGGCATCGGGGGTCTGCTCCATGAAATCGAACAGCGCCTCGATCGAGCCCTCGGGGGTCTCGGTGTCAGCGTTGAGCAGCAGGAGGTAGCGGCCGGAGGAGTGGGCCAGCGCCTGGTTGACGGCCCGGGCGAAGCCCAGGTTGGTCCGGTTGGCGATCAGTTCGACCCGGTCCTTGAACTCGGCGGAGACCATCGCCGCGCTGCCGTCGGGGGAGGCGTTGTCCACCACCAGGACCCTGAGCGGCTTGCCCAACAGCAGGGGCGGCAGCGACTCGAGGCATCGGCGCAGATGCTCTTTGGTGTTGTAGTTGATCACCGCCACGTCGAGCAGGGCGTCCGCCGCCTGCTCCCCGTTGCCGTCCGACGGCATCACGCGAGAACCTGACGGTAGAGCCGGTGCATCATCGCGGCTGCCCGCTGCTCGGTGAGCTGCGCCAGCACATGCGTGCGAAGTGCGTGCGATGGTCCGCGTTCCAGGGCATCCAGGACGGCCCGTCGGATCGAGAGGGGCTCTGATGGTGAGCAGTAGTGGGCCTCGTCGCCAAGAAACGCCCGGGCGTAGCCCCGGTCGGTGGAGACCACGGCGCAGCCGGCGGCGGCGGCCTCCAGGCTGACCAGTCCGGCGGTTTCGAACCAGCTCGGCAGCACGTGCACCGCCGCCGCTGCCATGGCGGAGAGTAGCAGCGTTCGGCCGAGTCGATGGATCACCAGGGTCGAGGGGCGGGCGCCCGCCGCGCGCGCCACGGCGCGTGCGTAGGCGCGGTGCAGTGGGTTGACCTGTCCGACCAGAACCAGCGGGACGGAGTCGCCGCGCAGGGACTGGATCAGCGCCAGCTGGTTCTTGACGTCCTCGATCCGGCCCACCGAGAGCACGAACCCGCGTGCCAACCCGAAGCGCCGCAGGAAGGGCGTCGGGTCGGCGGATGAGAGCTCCTCGGTGTCGATCCCTACCGGCACACGGGCGCTCGCGGCCCGGATGGTGGCGCCGGTGATGCAGCTGCGCACGGTCTCCTCCTCGAGCGAGGAATTGAACACCAGTAGATCGCAGTTTTCAAGAACCCGCGCCTGCAGCCCCAAGGCCGCGCGGCCCCCGTGGGTCAGGACCGCTCGACCCACCAGCGGCAGGCCCCGCAGGCCATGGCCGGAGGATCGCCACAGGTTGACCAGGGCCCGGACCGTCTCCAGCCTGCCATCGTGGCCGCCGAGCAGGCGGAACAGCAGCCGCCCTGCGCCGTGACGGCCGTGACGGTTGTATTCGCGCAGGTCCTGGTAGATCGGGGTCAGCACCACCGGCTTGCCCCGGCGGCGGGCCTGGTCGGCCTGGAGCGCGGGCTCGATCGGACGGGAGAGGTTGAACACGTGCACCAGGTCGACGTCGTCCATCTGCGGTCGCAGATCGAGGCTCAGGCGGGCGCTGTCGCCGAGGTGACGCTGCAGTCCGAGGATCTGCCGCGTGTCGCCTCCCGGCTTGGTCAGCAGGTCGGCCCGACCGCAGAGCAGCACACGGGGCGTCATTGCTGCGGTTTCTCCAGGGGCAGGTCGGGGCGGCGGGCCCAGATGCGCGCCATTCCCTCTCCCACTCCCTTCAGCGGGAGCCCGGCGGCGAGCCCACGCAGCAGCCACAGCGCGCTGACCGATAGCCCCACCGGCAGCCGCTGGGCCGGACAGTGGCGGTGCAGGAAGCGGAGGTAGGCGCCGTAGATCCGCACCAGGCGATCGGTGGACCATCGCGGGTTGCCGGTGTGGGTGATCTGGATCCCCGACTCGAGGTGCAGCTGTCGTCCCAGTTGCTGCACGCGGTAGCTCAGGTCCATGTCCTCGCCGTAGACGAAGTAGATCTCGTCGAGACCGCCGAGCTCGAGCAGCAGCGACCGCCGGGCCACCAGCAGTGCGCCGACCAGCCAGGCGTTGTGGCCGTCGGTCGGGCGTCGCAACAGCCGGCGCAGCTGGCCCTGCAGCGTCGGGTAGTGGGCCAGGGATCGCTGTCGTCGTCCGTCTTCGCCGAGCAGAACAGGAGCCACGAGGCCGATCCGCGGCTGCCCACGCAGCCGGTCCACGAGCCGCCGCAGGGTCGGCGGCCCGATCGCGGTGTCGGGGTTGACCAGCGCCACATAGCGACCGGTGGCCCGGGCGAGGCCCTGGTTCACCGCTCGCGCGAAGCCGACGTTGCAGCCGTTGCGGATCAGCTGGATCTGGGGGTGCCGTGAGCTCATCGCGGCGCTCGAGTCGCCCGAGGCGTTGTCGAGGAAGATGACCTCGAGGCCGCACAGGCCCTGCTGGCCCATCAGCGAGTCGAAGCAGCGCCCGAGGCAGTGGGCATGGTTGTAACCCACCACGATGGCGGTGACCGACCTGTCATCGGAATCGTGCATCAGGTGTCTGTCGGGCCGGCAACGCAATCGGGGCTGCGGTGCAGCCTCGATGAGTCTCGCACCCCGGCGGCGGGCAATGCAAGCCGGCCGGTCTGGCGGTCTGGCGACGCGGCTCGGCACCAGAGGCTGAAGGCTGCTAGACTACCACTCCCGTGTCTGATCAGACGCCACCCGCCTTCCCCGAGAAGGTGATGCTGCAGACCACCTCGCGGTGCAACGCCGCCTGCGCCTTCTGCCCCTACCCCACCGTGGCGGACAGCATGTCCCAGGGGACGATGGACGATCGTCTCCTCCGCCGGATCATCGACGAGTGCAGCGAGCACCCCGTGCAGCGGTTGATGCCCTACCTGATGAACGAGCCGCTGATGGACCGGCGGATCGTCGAGAGGATCAACTACGCCAAGCGCCGCAACCCGCGGGCTTCGGTTCACATCCTGACCAACGGGAGCCTGCTGACCGAGCGCAAGGGCGACGAGCTGATCGACTCGGCGCTGGACTGGATCGGCCTCAGCATCCACGGACACAGCGAGGAGGCCTACCGGCAGGCGATGGGCCTGAACCGGGAACTGACCTACCGCCGGGTCGAGCGCTTCATCGGCAAGGCGGCTTGCCGGCGCGGGCCGGATTTCGTGATGGTGACGTTCAACGGCGGGGGGGCCGTCACGCCCCGGGAGCGCGAGGCCGAGCTGGCCCACTTCAGGGCGCTGGGCGTGCGACGCATCAGCTACTACGGCCAGTCGATCAGCCGCGCCGGCAACGTCCTGGGCATCGCGGCGCCGAAGCATCGCCGGGTTGTGGGGTGCCGCTCCATCTGGTGGCCCGAGATGCTCCACGTGCTGTTCAACGGCGATGTGATTCTGTGCTGCATGGACTGGCGTCGTCGGGTGGTGGTGGGGAACCTGGGGCAGGTCTCCATCGCCGAGCTGTGGTGCGGCGACCGCTATCGCGAGGTCCGGGATCGCGTCTGGGGCAGGTGTCCGGATGACGATGCCACGGGGGACTGGCCCTGTTCACGTTGCGAGGAGGCAATCGTGGAACCCCTGATCAAACCGAAGAACGTCGACGTGGCGCTGGTGGTCCTACCCTGCGCCATGCTGGACAGCGACGCATCGATGGCCCCCGGAGTGCAGCTCTCCCTCAGAGCAGTCGGGCTGGAGGAGCTGCTGCTGGACATGAGCTCTGCGGTCCATGAACGTCTGGACGACGACCATGGCTACCTGTGGCGGCGGGCGGGTCACGGTGTGGTGTACCACGGCGATCCGTCCTTCGAGCTGATGAGCTCCGTACCCGACGAGATCGAATGGTGCGTTGCCCGGGCACGCGAGCTGCCGGCAAACCACCTAGTCTTCCCGCTGGTCCGCTCGAACTCCGCGCTGACCCAGGAGGTGGTGCGGCGGATCCGGGAGCGCGAGCCGGAGCGCGCGGTGCTGGCCTTCGGCAGCGATGAGGGTCCGCCCGACGTGCTGCGAGCGCTCGCGGTGCCCTACCACCGGTACGTGAACCGCACCAAGTTGGCCGAGTGGGTGGCCCGCCAGGCCGGCCGGATCGTCGCGAGCGAAGAGCATCCGCCCGGCCCCACCGCTGTCGCTCCGCTACCGGTCGAGCCGCCGTGGCGCCCTCCCGGCTGGGAGGGGACCGGCGCCGGCATGGTCCCTCCGGCCCGGGAGGAGCTGGAGCCAGGCGCGCTGACCGGCTGGCTCGACAGCCTGGGGTCGCTGAGCACGGCCGCCGGCCGGCTGTGGCGGCACCCTCTGCTGGCGGGACAGGATCTGCGGCGCGAGCTCAGGAGATCCACCGACACCCTCCTCGGCCTGGTCATGTCGCTTCGCGGCCGCGCCCCGGTCGACGAGGAGCCGAGCGGCGTCCCCGGCTCGATCACGCTGAGGCCGCCGCCCCGGACGCAGCTCGCCGGACCCAGGCTGGTGCCGGTCGAGCAGCCGGCCGCGCCGGCAGAGGAGCCGCCGGCTCCCCGGCGGGCAGCAGTCGAGCCGGCGTTGATTCCTCCCGAGCCCGATGACAGCGTGTGGCAACGACGCCCCGATCGTTCGGAGGAGGTCGATGTGCTGCTCGCGACCCTGCCCCCCTGGGGATGCAACAACCCGCCGGTGGGCCTGGCCCACCTGGCGACGTACATACGCAGCCGCGGCTACCATGCAGAGCTGCTCGACATGAACATCGACCTCTGCCGCCGCCTGGGCCCCGAGTGGGAGCTGCTGTGGCACGTGGAGAACAAGAACTACTGGAGCAACGACACCACCTTCGGTCTGCTGCTCGACCTGCTTGGACCGCACCTCGACCGCTACGCCGATCTGATCGTCGCGCACCCTGCGCCCCTGGTCGGGTTCTCGGTGGTGGATCCCAAGGAACGCTGCACCATCGAGCTGCTGCGCCGGATCAAGCAGCGCGGTCCGGACAAGCACATCCTGCTCGGGGGGCCAGCGTGCTTCACGCCCGAGTACCGTCGCATCTTCACCGACAACGTCGCCGAGCTGGTCGACGGCTACGTGATGGGGGAGGGCGAGCAGGCCCTGTGTGACGTGATCGACGCCCTGCGCGCGGGGGCGACGGATCTGCACGGCATACCGGGGGTGCTCTGCCACCACGACGGCGTCGACCTCCCATTCATCCGGCGCCAGCGCCTGACGCCCCTGGATCGGGTGCCCTTCCCCCACTACGAGGACTTCGACCTCGACCGCTACCCGGGCGACGAGCTGATCGTCGAGTGGAGCCGGGGCTGTGTCGGGTCCTGCACCTTCTGCAAGGGGAAGATGATCGACGGGAAGTACCGCAGCCACTCCAGCCAGGCGATCTTCGACGCGCTCCGGCGCTACGCGGGCGAGCTGGGGATCCGCAAGCTCACGGTGTGCGATCCGGTGATCAACGGCGATGTCCAGGTACTGGAGGAGCTGTGTCGGCTGATCACTGCCGACGGGCTGGAGCTGCAGTGGCGGGGCGAGGCGATCCCGCATGCGGGGCTGACCGGCGGGCTGCTGCGCTCGATGAGGCAGGCGGGCTGTCAGGAGCTTCAGCTCGGGCTCGAGTCGGGCTCGGACCGGGTTCTGGAGCTGATGAACAAGCGGCGGCTGTTCTGTGTCGAGGAGGCGGCGCGGGTGGTGCGAGAGTGCCACGAGGCCGGCATCCGGACCGCTCTGTTCATCATCATCGGATTCCCGGGAGAGGGCGAGGAGGAGTTCCAGCAGACGTGCCGGTTCGTGGAACAGAACGCGGCATACATCGATGAGCTCAAGTCGATCAACTCGCTGCACATCATCACCGGTACCCCGGTCCACCTGCACCCACAGCGCTACAACCTCTGCCTGCCCGAGGTCGACTACCACTACCGCTGGTCGACCTCCGACGGGGAGAACACGACCGAGGTGCGCAACGACCGCGTCCGCCGGCTGATGGCGCTGGCGGCCGAGCATGACATCTTCGTCCGCGAGACCAACCTGGCGGAGGGCAAGCACCGCGGCCTGGCCGAGGAGCTGCAACAGGCGGAGCGCAGCAGGGCCGAGCTGTTGCAGGCGCTCCAGGGGCAGGTGCTCACGCTGCAGAGCGTCCAAGAACCGGTCAGGTGCCCCGCGATCCGAGCAGGGATCGCACGATCCGATGCGTGATCCACGCCACAGTCGGCGTCACAACACACGTAGATCATGAGCCAGTGGCGGGTCCACCTGGATCGCCTGAAACCAAATACCCACCGCTGTTGAGGAGATTCTTCCTTGACCAGTAACCCTTTGATCCGATATCCTTTTTAGGAGTATGGTGTCCAATAGTGGGCATGTGCTTCAGAGGACCTTTTTTCACCCAAAGGGGTATGTCATGCAACGCAGTCGTTCGAGAATTATCGTGGGGACGGGAGTCCTATGCTTTGTCGGTGTAATGGCCCTGTGGCTGGCGTCTTCCGGCGACAAGGCCATCGCGGATGCCGACAACAAGGTCGCGATAACCAACACCGCCACGCAGGAGATGGTCAAGGCGGTAACCCTCGAGGGCAGGACGACCAGCGAGCTCACCTTTCAGGCCGAAGGGATCGTTCAGCGTCTATCGGTCTATGTCAGCGTCAAGAGCGCCGATGCCCAGGGCTTGAAGGTCTATGTGACCTCGCCCACGGGGACGAAGGTGCTGCTTGTTGGTGGCGCGCAGAAGCGGGCCAAGGCCGATGGATTCGAGGCCTGGCTCGGCGGCGACGGCCTCGCCACCGAGGAGTCGCTCGCGGCCTTCACCGGCGAGCCGGTGGCCGGGACGTGGAAGCTGACCGTTGACGGCGCGAGGGGACAGCTCACCAAGTGGGCTGTGTCGGCCGACCTGAGTTCCAGCACCAAGATGGCCGGAATGGAGACCTACGGCGAGTACGGCGGCGATGGCGGCTGTGACTGCCGGGTCGTCAGTGTGACAGACATGGCTGGCAACTGGGCGCTGGCCCTGCTGCTGCTGGGTCTGGTGGCGGTCCGCAGGCGCTGATTTCGAGCCGGATCGAGCTCAAGCGGGGCCCTGTGGCCCCGCTTTTTTTTGTGCCAGGGCAGGCGGTTGCGGGCTAGTGCTGGTCAGGGGCGGGTATTCGACCCACGATTCTGATATCGTGTTGGAGAGCATGGAGTCCGATAGTGGGCCCAGCGCTCCAGAGGACCTTTCTTCACCCAAAGGGGTATGTCATGCAACGCAGTCGTTCGAGGATCATCGTGGGAACTGGAGTCCTGTGCTTCGTCGGTGTGATGGCCTTGTGGCTGGCATCGTCCGGCGACAGGGCCATCGCGGATGCCGACAGGGAGGTTGCGATAGCCAAGACCTCCACGCAGGAGATGGTCAAGGCGGTGGCCCTCGAGGGCAGGACGACCAGCGAACTCACGTTTCAGACCGAAGGGATCGTTCAGCGTCTGTCGGTCTATGTCAGCGTCAAGAGCGCCGATGCCCGGGGCTTGAAGGTCCATGTGACCTCGCCGAGCGGGACGAAGGTGCTGCTCGTCGGTAGCGCGCAGAAGCGGGGCCGGGCCGACGGATTCGAGGCCTGGCTCGGCGGAGACGGTCTCGCCACCGAGGAGTCGCTCGCGGCCTTCACCGGCGAGCCGGTGGCCGGGACGTGGAAGCTGACCGTCGACGGTGCGAGGGGACAGCTCACCAAGTGGGCCGTGTCGGCGGACCTGAGCTCCAGCACCAAGATGGCCGGAATGGAGACCTACGGCGAGTACGGCAGTGGCGGCGGCTGTGATTGCCGGGTCGGTGCGACCAGCTTCCATGGCAGCTGGGCGCTGGCGTTGCTGCTGCTGGGTCTCGTCGCGATCCGCCGGCGCTGAGCCCTCGACCGGGCTGGAGCTCCGTCGGGGGCTTGCCGGTCAGGCACAACGATCCTCGTGGAATACCACCCCCCGCTCCCGCATCTGCTGCAGCACGAAGTCGTAGCAGTCATCCCGCTTGCCGATCAGCTCTGCCGGGGCGACTCCCGGCTCGCGCCACAGACCGCGGGCCAGTAGCCTGACGCCAGCGGTGCAGGTGTAGCCCGTGGTCCGCGCCATGGAGGTGGTCTTCGTGCTGCGGTCGTAGCGGTCGCTCAGGTCCCACTGGGCCCGCGCTGGCGCGCCGTCGCGGTCCTCTCCGCGGGCCATCACCCGCATCACGGTCAAATCCTCGTCGTCGGGCTCCTGGTGCCAGGCCGGGAACAGCAGTTGCTCGGCCAGCTCTCGCGGGCGGACCTGGGTGCCGTCGGGCAGCCGCACCGGCGTCGTGGACAGGAAGCCGGTCTCTCGCATGGCCATCACCTGCTCCCGGTGACCCGGGTAGCGCAGGGTCTTCTCCACCATGAAGTCCACGCCCTGCACCCTGAGCAGCGTGCGCAGGCCGTCGGTGACGAAGGCCTCCAGCGTCCCCACACCCGGGAAGTCGAGCCACTCCACCTCCGTCAGGGCCGGCCTCACCACCTCCTTGCCGCCCATCACGTAGCGCGCGGGGCGCGTGTAGAGCTCCAGCACGTCCGCCGGCGAGAAGGGGGCCTTGTACTGCCAGGGCCAGCGACGCTCGACCGGCAGCCCGCCGACGTAGCAGAGATAGCTGTCGATGCGTCGCCACTCGGTGGTGAGCTTGCCGAAGAACAGTGTGCTGCACCC
>Ga0180009_10004923_pt1 | contig 14530 bp, 16 predicted proteins | sample OS_PC_MetaG_FD_123537 | JGI IMG/M metagenome (GOLD analysis project Ga0180009, IMG submission 123537) | Groundwater microbial communities from the Aspo Hard Rock Laboratory (HRL) deep subsurface site, Sweden - OS_PC_MetaG | ecosystem: Environmental > Aquatic > Deep subsurface > Groundwater...
AAAAGGTCAACCAGCAGTGTGGGCACTAATTACAATTCTCACTTTTCCAATAATATTAATGGCTGCTGAACTTTTGGGCGCGCCTGGTTTATGGCCTTTTGCGTGGGCGATTCTAGCGACTGCGGCGGTTTTGGTTTTGGCAGTTCTTGCTCGCGGAAGACTTTGGATATTTGAACCGGGCTATGTGGAGCGCATCTCTCATAACGAAACACCGCTGCGCCTTTTGGTAGTTGTTGGCGCGATTTTGCTGATTTTGGAAACCGGTCTCATATTCGCCATTGCGACAAACAGAAATTATGACGGCGATCTCATGGGTATGATCATGCGAAGACAGTGCGCCGCGCAATATGACAAGAAAGCAAAATCATTGTGTCAATTTCTGCAAACCCCGCGCTTAAATTCCGGAAAGTTAATGCCTGAACTGGATCTCATTGGATCTTCCATGCGAACGTATACGGCCAAAAAGTGGTTTGAAGATGAACCAATGGTTACTTGTTCTCAAAAAAAAGTGGAGCAATCTGAGATAAAAGATTACACAATCGAATACGTTGCGCTTTTACATTGCACATCTTGGAGAGTGGACGAACGCGGAATTTTGGATAGTAAAGAAGAGAAAACAGCTTTTGCTGGAGCTACGCTTCGTGAAGATCTTAACGGATTTTACAAAGTTGAAAAATGGACAGATGATCCGGCGAACGCGGATTGGAACGAAGTATTAAAAGAAATTGCGCTGGATTCACGCTTTAAAGTAAAATCACTCAAAATCTCACCTGAATTTTTAGCGTCATTGCAAACGCAGGAATATTATCAAGCAGTTGGATTGTTGAAATAAAATCTGTCATTTCGACCGTAGCGGAGAAATCTCGTTTGGATGAGACCTCTCGGCGTTGCTCGAGATGACAATTTTTTTAATACGGCCTTGGCACATTTTTTGCCTCCGGAGGAATCTCCGGAGATTTTTTTGTCATATCAGATAGAGCATTCGTGTTAATTGCATGCCAGTATCAAACATGGTATTTTTAAAAATGTTAAAAACATACTTATCTGTATATATAATATGGATCATCATTCAAAAAGCCTGGAATCCTTCGAACAAATTGAGCCTGAAACCAAAATAAATAAATCAGCTTTTCGTATACAGCGCATTAAGGATTTTACGAAAGAACTGGCTGGCATGTTCGATAGCTATCTAAAATCAGTCAATGAATATCTTGAAAAGAATGAGGGTATATATGATCCTGAATTGAATCCACAAGAAGATCAAGCTAGTTATATACTCAATGATATAATCGCACTTTTGAATCGAATGGATGATTATGAGCTATTGGAAGAGGATTCTGATCGTGTTTTGCAAATTATTGAAATTTTGGAGAATCTGGAAAAAGAAAAAGGGAGACTGCGGCTTGAATTGAATGGATTCAGCTTCTCTGCTCATTTAGGAAAGAATAAAAAACCGGAAATCAAAAAACATGTCAAACAATTGGAAGATAGTTATACACAAAAAATAAAGGAGGTTTTATTACTTCTAAGAATGTTACCAGCAGACAAAGAATCCAACCTAAAATTCGAAAGCGGCCATAAAGATGCTCTGGTAGACGCGTTGGCAGCCGGTGACTACAAGAGAGCTGCGAATATTATTGAAGAGATCGATAAACTGATCTCTGAAGATTACGTCGAATATCAACGAAATATTCAAAAGCCTACCAAGACCACACTGGTAAATGCTTTAAACTATAAAGACAGGGGACTACCTGCAATTGATAAACTTTCAGGCAACCGCCCTGGCGTAATACTTTCTAACGGCAGATTGTTAATGATACAAAAAGGTGATGAAGCTGCGCCAGAAAAAATCATGATTTCTCTACCAGGTGCTACAAAAAGAGAACTGGAAATTTGGAGTACAATAGCTTAATAAGGTCTCGGAATATTTTTTGCCTCCGGAGGAATCTCCGGAGATTTTTTTGGTGTCGCAGCCTGAGCCGGCTGTTTTAATTCTGATACGTTAACGCTCGCACTCGCAGTTCCTGACTTATTACAACCAGCTCCAAGAAGCGTTACTGAAAATAGTGCGAATATCACGGCAATGGCAATTAGATGTCTGTTCATATACATATATTATATACTAAAGTGCTGAAGGGCTGAAGGGCATAGGGGCTGAAGGGCTGAAGAGCATTTATTGTCATCCTGAACAGACTCCGCCATTGACTGGGAGGCGGGGGAAGCTGAAGGATCTAGCCGCTCAGAAATATGGAGCCAGCTCTTTCGACTACGCTCTGCTTCACTCATGATGACAGACGAATTTGTATATTTGTTTAAGATTCGTATTTCCGAAAACCCATTGACATTTTCCCATTTTCTTCGCATAGGGGTCGTATCTTGAATTCTGCATTTTTTATGCAGAATTCAAGATACGACCCCTTGATAGAAAAGATTCGAACCAACATCGCGTACATGATACAATCAATTTTATGAAAATAACTTTTTATGGTGCGGCCCGTGAAGTCACTGGGTCTTGTTATTTTGTTAAAATTGGCAAGTCAAAAATTCTTGTTGATTGCGGTATGTTTCAAGGCACAAAATTTGCAGATGCCAAGAATTTTCAAGTTTTTGGATTTGATGCGCAAAGCATTGATGCGGTACTGATTACACACGGCCATTTGGATCATATCGGGCGCCTTCCAAAACTTATAAATGAAAAATTCAGTGGCACTGTTTATATGACTCCGCCAACCAAAAAAATCACAGAGATTGTGCTGCAAGATACGGCTAACATAATGGAGAAAGACTTTAAGAAAGAGCATCGTCCGAAATTATACGAAGCCGAAGACGTGAAAAAAGTTTTATCTCGTTGTCGCGTTGTAGGATATGACAAAGTTACAAAGCTTGACGGGTTTAGTTTTCGTTTTCGTGACGCCGGCCACATACTTGGCAGCTCTTTTATTGAAGTGCGGGAAACCGGCGGTCCTACTGTAGTTTTTTCGGGAGATGTTGGAAATTACGACGTGCCAATACTACGTGAAACAGAACAAATTGAAGAGTGTGATGCTCTCATTACCGAATCAACCTATGGAGACCGTCTACATGAAAATGTACCTGAGCGCTCAAAGATTTTCAAAAATTCAATTTTAAACACAATCAAACAAAAGGGTGTTCTACTCATTCCGGCTTTTGCTGTTGAACGCACACAACAACTGTTATACGAATTAAATCATCTGGTGGAAAACAATTTCATTCCAAATATCGACGTGTATCTCGACAGTCCGATGGCAATTAAAATAACCGAAGTTTTTAAAAAATTTCCACACTACTTTGACGAAGACGCTTTGCGACTTATCGCAACAGGGGATGAACTCTTTGATTTTCCAAACCTAAAAATTACCAACTCAACCAATGAATCAAAGGCAATAAATGATTCAAGAAAACCAAAAATTATTATCGCAGGTTCCGGCATGATGAATGGCGGACGTATTTTGCATCATATGGTTCGCTATCTTCCGGAAAAAACAACAACCTTGCTTATTATCGGATATCAAGCCAATAACACATTGGGAGGGCGCATTTATTCGGGCACCAAAAAAATAAAAATATTCGGTAAAACAGTTCCCGTACATGCCAAGATCGTGGCAGTCGGAGGATATAGCGCGCACGCTGATCAGGAAAAACTTTTAAATTGGATAGAGCAAGCCAAAACCAAGCCAAAAACAATTTACTGCACGCATGGCGAAAAAGAATCCGCTTTAACTCTGGCATCGCGCATAAAAGAAAAATTCAACATCAATGCTGAAGCTCCCATAATGAAACAAACAATTGAAGTATGACATGGTTTTTATTCGCGATTATCGGCCATCTATTTAACGGAGTGGCTTTTGTAATCGATAAAGCGCTCCTCTCAACCGCATTCAAACGCAGTGCAACCTACGCCGGTCTGGTTGGAATTCTGTCGCTCTTCGTATTAGTCGCAATTCCGTGGGTTGAGGTATGGCCGCGCTCCTACATCTTGGTTAGTGCGTTTGTATCCGGTGCGACATTCATCTTCGCGCTCAGAGGATTTTTCGCCGCGCTCTCAAGATCAGAAGCAAGTCGCGTGGTTCCGATTGTTGGCTCGCTCATCCCAATTCTAACTCTAATTGGAACTTTCACATTTCTAGGAGAGCGTTTATCGCAAAACCAATTAATTGGATTTGCGCTCCTTATTCTCGCAACAATCATTCTTTCTGGCAGCGGAGGCTTATCCCGACCTTCGAAATCAACCATCGCATTCGCCATCGGATCTGCAGTGCTTTTTGCAATCAGCTCAGTCACAGGAAAAGCGGTGTACGATTCGGTTGGATTTTTATCCGGTTTCATTGTCACACGCATGGCCGCAGCGGGCACAGCCGTTATTATGGTTACACTCCTTGATCCGTTCGCCGGCAAAGAGCTGCTCTCCATGATCAAGAAGCCGAAGGGGAAGAAGAAGCGCACAAAAATGCGATTCGCGGCGCCTCTCGCCATCTTCGGACAATCTATGGGTGCAATCGGTTTCTTATTCGTACAATGGGGCATTGCACGCGGTAGCGCATCTATCGTAAACGCTCTGCAGGCTGTGCAATACGCGTTCCTGGTTCTTATAGCATTTGCACTTTATAAATACGCACCAAAATTATTAAATGAGAATTTACGACCGAAATCTGTTATTATTAAGGTTGCAGCACTTGTAATTACCGCAATTGGTTTGGCAATGGTTGTGTAAAGCTTATGAAATTAAAACTAAATTTATTAAATATTTCCACAGCAGTTGGTTTAATTGCCGCGTGTATTTTGGGATTCCTTTTTCTGGGTTTTGTTTCTGTTGATACAAATGCGGAGTATGGCGTGACTTTCAGCCGTTATTACGCGCAAGATGAGCTGGGCCTTAATGCGGATGATGTTTTAGCTGAGGCGCTGGACGATCTAGGCATTCGCCGTTTCAGGCTTGGCGCGTACTGGAAATTTTTAGAACCGCAACCCGACGAATGGAATTTCGGCGAACTGGATCGCGATATTAAAGCAGTGGGGGATAGAGGCGGAAAAGTTGTGCTGGCAGTTGGAGAAAAATTACCGCACTGGCCTGAATGTTGGACGCCAGACTGGTGGAAGAATCTACCGAGAGATCTGCAACAACCTCTGACTTTGAAATACATAGAAACAGTAGTGAGGCGCTATAAAGACAACCCTACGATTATCGCATGGCAGATTGAGAATGAACCGCATTTTTCATATGGAGATTGCCTGGTTCCTGATCCGTTTTTTATTCGACAAGAGGTGGGATTAGTGCGCACGCTTGATCCGGATCGGCCTGTTGTTACCACGGATTCAGGCGAGTTGTCTTTGTGGATTACTTTTGGAACCTTGGTAGATAAACTTGGAGTGAGCACGTACCGCGTTGTCAAAATGTCGAATGGATGGATTTTCCGATATTCTTTTATGCCACCGTATTTTTATCAACGCAAAGCCATGCTAGCAAAGATGTTTGGTGTGAAAAATGTTTATGTGAGCGAATTCCAAATGGAACCATGGAGCAATATACCTCTTACAGAAACTCCGATTGATGAGCAGCTAAAAACAATGGATATTGAACAAATGCAATCAAACTTTTTATTTGCAGAACAAATGCATCTTTCACCCATAGATTTTTGGGGGATGGAGTGGTGGTATTGGATGAAAGAGAAAAAGAATCATCCTGAATTTTGGGAAGAAGCAAAAAGCTTTTATCAAAGACAATAGAATAAAAGGGGTCTGACCCCATGTTCGGAAATGGTTAAAAATTGAGGAGCGCGATAAGCCGCTAAGTTACGCGGTTTTTGGAGTAACTGTGGATAAATACAGCAAAAGGGGTCTGACCCCGGGTCTGACCCCGTGCCTGACCCCGTGCCAGGCACCGGGAAAGTGGACTTGACAAAATGGCTAAAATGTGCTATATTTATAGATGTCTATCATGGCCAAGTCGTGCCAGATAACAAATTTCAACTAAGAAAGGAGCAGTAATGCTCAAGGAATGGCCAAAGATTCTGTTCGTAATCGTATTCTTTGTCGCAGGCATCTGCCTGATCGGCAAAGGATGCGTTGCCGGGTTCGAGTGGGCCGAAGCAGAGGCCCACACGGACCAAAACAGCATAAGAATCGACGACCGTGCTCGCGCATGGCTCGCCGAGGATCCGGACCGATGGACCAAGGCGGTCCGCGAGATCGCCCCGGTCAGTCCGGAGTTCGCCAAGCGCACCGCGCGCTGAGCTCAAACCTCAACAACCTGCGGGCCCCACCTTCGAAAGATTGTGGGGCTTTTAAATTCCACGCACCATGCTTGGTACCAATAAACCAAAAATCAACCATTCTCTCATTCGAGCGAATGAGCGAATGATCTGAAATACTCGCCAAACCATCTCCAACGTGCTAAATTCCCAAAGTTAAATTCAAAGAAGCTAGAAGCCAGAATCCTGAAGCCTTCTAACTTCCAGCTTCTAACTTCCAGCTTCTAACTTCTATCTTATGCGCCGAGAAATTGTACTAGACATTGAAACTCAAAACACTTTTCAGGACGTAGGTTCGTATAATGCCGCGCTCCTCAAGATCTCGCTCATTGGATGTTATTTTTATGAAACCGATACTTTTGAAACATTTTTGGAAGAAGATCTTATAAAACTTTGGCCACGTCTGGAACGCTCAGATCGCATTATCGGCTACAATTTATTTGGATTTGATTATCCTTGCATGCAAACTTATTACACAGGCGATCTCATGAAACTGCCGACAATTGATATCATGAAAGAGATTGAAAAACGCCTAGGTCACAGAGTCAAACTTGATGATGTGGCTCATGCTACGCTCGGGGTAGGCAAGAGCGGCCACGGATTACTGGCTGTGGAATATTGGCGAAAAGGTGAGATTCAAAAACTGGCTGATTATTGTTTACAAGATGTGAAAATCACTCGCGATGTTTATGAGCATGCGCTCAAATTTCAAAATGTTTGCTACTTCGACCGTGTCGGACAAAAGCAGGAAGTTCCAATGCCGATTGCACCACCCGCGACTGGGAATGAGAATGGAATAAATTTAAGTTTGGGATTGTAAATCCCGTAACCCATCCTGTCATCCCGCACATGCATCTAACAGTTGCGGGATCCAGCACAAATTAAAAATTTCGAGTTCCATGTTCCATATTTTAGGTTATGGGATATAAAAACCGACCCATGTTAGACACAGGTCGGCGAGGTAGAGCCTCATCCGTCCACAGGAATCTGTACAGCCTCAAAGGCTGATCTCTTATCCTGTTTAGTTGAACGAATGAGGCGAGACGGGGAGTGCGCGTGTACGCCCTCAGTTGACGTGAAGTAAATTACCCCACGAAAGAGATCATGTCAACAGTTGACGCCCTACCGGAAGGCGACGTCAGCGTTCGGTGGGGTCGTTGCTCCTGACGTGCGCTGTCCAGACACACGCGCGGGTTTTTTTGGCAGCTCGTCCAGCGCTCGAACACCGCCATCCGCACAAACCTCGTTCAGTAGAGTGAACCGAAGAAGTGCGGCTTGTCGGACGATGCGAAACCCGAGAGCTCTGCCGCCTTTTCCTAGGTGGTAGGTCCCGCTCGAAGAGCTCTCGTCATCCCAAGCAACAGTCTCTTTCATAGCTACATTGATCGCGTGCCGCCAGCTTTGGCTCAAACCACTCAGATCAAGAGCCAACGGCTCTCCGGGATCTTCGAGCACCTTTCGAGCCACGCTCTCAAGGTATACCCGCATCACCGAAACACTTTCAGCGAGAATCGTTCGCATGTCTCTTCCTCCTTGTTGTATGGAACCGCGTGGAAAATATCATTAATATGCGGATTTGTCAATAGATCCACTTCACCCCTCTGTCATCCTGAGCGAAGCGTAGCGGAGCCGAAGGATCTGGCCCCGTATTTCTGAGCGGCTAGATCCTTCAGCTTCGTTCACTCGCGCTACTCGTTCACTCCGTTCAGGATGACAATGATGACAACATCGCCAAATTAAGGTAAAATACCCGCATTCTTTATGTTTCCAGAAACCTTAATAGCACAGATTCTATTCACCATTTCCAGCCTTGTTTATATTATCATTTGGATTTGGGCCATATTTCACGTTTTAAATACTCCAAGAGCTGACAAGATGCAGCGCTCCCTTTGGGGCGTAGCAATGATCGCTAACCCGGCCACAGCGATTTGGTATTGGTACATTTGGAAACGCTGGGCATTTTGGACGCTCTTCACTCCAATGCTGGTCGGATTCGTGACCATGCCGCTAGTTGTTCGTTCGGTCCTCAGTAATGCAGATGAAACAGCAATCACAAATTTTTTGTTTGCTTTAGGAAGCGCGCGGCTCGTTTTGCTGATTGCAATTTTAATGATCTTCCCGCTCCTCATTCGCTTTGCCGCTCTTTTACACATGGCAAGAAACACAGAGCTTTCAGCAATGGATCGCAATGACTGGATTGTGTCTTTGGCCTTGCCGATTTTCGGATTCGGAGCCGGCATTGCATATTGCGCAAGATGGAGGAGGGAATGGGCTATGGTCGGTCTGCTGTGGTGGGTTGTTATCGCAATTTCACTTTGGGCTGTGACTGTAAATATTTCCCCGGTTCTTGTTCAAGCCGGCGCTGTTGCAAGACGAGCTTTATTAGGACAATAAAAAAAACACCCCGAGAGATTGGGATATTTTTGGAGAAGGAGGAAGGCGAGGTTCGACCTATGCGCCGTTGCAGTTTTTTACCCACAATCTTTTTGTAGCGATATAGAACAGATTCCAGATGTATGCCATCAAGTAGAGGATCAAGGCGAAAGTCCATAAGATGGGCTTCCATTCCAAGGCACACCCAACAAAAACTGATGCACAGCCTTGCAGAATGTATACAGGACCAACGTAAGTCCTATGCATATAAGTCAGTACCTTGTACTTCCTATCCCATGCCACCATGAAGAATGTGGATACAACCAATGCAGCAAGACTGCAAAGATATGCGTACACTACATCGATTTGTAAAAACTTGTATGTAATCACAAACGTGCCCACCATGAGCACGAACACGATCAGTTGAAAAAGAGCGAACTGTGTGAGGGTGTATTTTTTTGTTTTTGTCACTTTCTCCTCCACGTATCCAATGATTTGGGACGTTCTCTCCGATCAGCCACGATTGAACTAGCTATGGCTGCTGCGCAAAAAGGGATGCCGAATATCAAAGGCCCAAAAATACCCGCTGCACCAAGTATTGCATCTATGCTTGTTGGAAAACATGGATGGAGTCTTAAAAGGACAGTGGCTATGATCATCAACACGATCATGCCAATCCAAAGTACCGCATCAAAAACTTTGTCTTCTTTGTAAACCATGCGTTCCTTCTCCTTTATGAATGTGCGAGCTTGCCGGTCCGAAGCCTCGGCGAAGGCCGATCCTTCACACGAAATTATCAAAAAATACAGCTTTGGTCAATAAGAAAACCCCGCTCGAAGATCGGGCGGGGTCAAAGTTCAGAAGAGTTTTTGGAGACTGCCGGCACATCTTGATCCTCTCCCGTTGTTGCTTCGAGATCTGCTTGCATTTCCGGAGGCGGAACATCGATAGGCGGAACGGTATATAACAACTGAAGAGCGCGCAGTTCGTACTTGGCTCTAAGGTTGGTCCGAACAACAGGCTGATCTGGTTTGCTTTGATGAAACTTCAGACGCAGCTCTTCCATTTCGCTCAAGATCCTTTTCTCTTCTTCGGCGTCACGGAATTTGTACCATCTCTGTCGGATGGAAATTCTAATCCGCTTTAGCAATTCGCTTATACGCGATCGCTTTTTCCAGAAAGCCCTGATACTTCCTAGGATGTCCGGTGGATCAGAAAAAGTAAATCCTAATATTCCAAGGATACTTATGATCCCAAAAATCCCACAGATGAATGCAGCTATATAAAAAGTCCATGTACCCATCTTTCTCCTCCTTTGTGAATGTGCGAACCTGCCTACCGGCAGGCAGGCTTGTGGCGACGTTAGCAATTTTCGAATGAAATGTCAATCCTGTCATCCTGGACCTACCTGCCGGTAGGCAGGCTTGATCCAGGATCCATATCTAAACGAACATGGATTCCAGCTTTCGCGGGAATGACAAAAAAGGTGTACGCGTCAATAAGAAAACCCCGCTCTAGATTTGGGCGGGGTTGTTATTTCGAGGGAGTGGGATGTAGCCGCAGGTCTTTAGCCTGCGTATTCGCTTCAACTTCAAGCTCTGCTTGCGCTTCTAGATCTGCCTGCATTTCTGCTGGCGGAACTTCGATTGGAGCTATGCGAAGTGACAAACCGCCAGCTCGCTGTTCGAACTCATCTTTCTTTTCATCAGCTGCACGATGTAGATCGTGGTATTCGAACCGTAGTTTTTCAAGTTTGTTCTTAGAGCGTCGTTCGGCTCTTCCTTTGAGTAAAGCCTTCAGAGGACTATCACTAAAGACACCCAACTGCTCCAGCAGAAAACCAATGATATACAAAACGCAAAAAGCTATTTTGATTGTCCGTGTCTCAGCCTGGGGCATGGGCGCGAACAAAATTGCAGAAAGAAAATAAGTGAGCCCGAACAGAACAATGGTTGCGGACATCCGAAATTCTGAATATCGAGATCGTTTACCTTGTTTTCGGGTAAGCAGCAGAATCGCTGAACTAGTGATAAGAGCGAATATTGCATCCCCGTCATCAACCCTTGTGCAAAACAACCAGCAGCTCAGCAAAGGAATTGCCGCGCTAGCCAAACGCGCTAATTGAATAATGAAAAAATTATTCCGGGTTTTGAGTTTTTCGGGAAATATTATGAGGCTGAAAATCAGGATAGCGAAAAAACTAAAAAAAAGTACCACTCCCATGTCCTCCTCCTTTGTGAATGTGTGAAAGATCTATGGCGAAGTTAGCAGTTTTTGGGCGGGATGTCAATGTATGCTCTCGGCAGATGTTTCGAGCGGAAGATCCTTCGTCGCTCCGACTTCCCTCAGGATGACATTTTTTAAAAAAAGAAAAACCCCGCGCAGTATGTCGGCGGGGTTATGATTTGGAGGGAGTAGAATGTAGCCGCAGGTCTTTAGCCTGCGTATTCGCTTCAGCTTCGAGCTCAGCTTCTGCTTCACGCTCTGCGTCCGCTTCGCGCGGAGGTACGGAGATCGGAACGTCACGCGGTCCTTTTGTTTGGTTGTAATCGCTTTCGGTTTTCGCAACGATCCGAAGTGCTTTGTGATGCTCGATCCGAAGCCTTGTCTGTTGACTCAGAACATACTTCTCAGAACGACGTTCTTGGATCTTCTTCCAAAACTTGAAAACGTCTTTGAATTCAAGATTGAACGAACCGCCCACAATCAGCAATGCAGCCCCGATTCCTTTTCCAACCAATAAATACATTGGAAAAATGCTGTAGAAAAGCGCAATTGAGAGCAAACAGATAAATCCTAAAGAGATCAGATAAAATTGTAGCCCATACTTCTGCACAAGCTCGGATTTATTATGAGAACTAAACGCATTAAAGAGAGCTAGAAGTATACCGCCCGACAAGAAAGCCAACTCTGAACTTTTCGGATTGAATATGAGGCTTGCAAACATTGGTAAGGTAGCAATGCCAAATCGCGCAACATGCCACAACTGAAACCTTCTCATGGTTAGTTTTTTAGTCTCTAGTCCGGGAGTCTGGTGCTGCTTGAGTCGGCGCTTTCTCCTGGAAGATCCTATTTTCTCCGAAACAAAGATTGTCCCCACAGGGAAAATTGCTACTAACACAAAGATCCAAGCAATTAACATAATCCATTCAGTAGTCATCCTTCTCCTCCTTTGTGAAAGTACGAACTTATTGCGAAGTTAGCAGAATTCGAGCAGATTGTCAATCTATATGTCATCTCGACCGTAGCGGAGAGATCTCGTTCTAAAAGATTTCTCCGTTTCGCTTCGCTCCAGTCGAAATGACAAATATAAAGATTGCCGCGTTGCGCCGCTCCTCGCAATGACAAAAATATGCTGGTGAGCTAAGCTGAGCTGATTATGGATTCAACTACATTACTTATTGCGCTCCTCGTTTTGACGCTGGCTGGGATCATTTATCTTGCCCTAAAGATCAGCCGGATGAGCGATAAATCATCTGAACCCGCTTCTCAATCCATGACAATGCTGCAAAATCAATTTGCATCACTTCAAAAGGAAATGGGGGATAGGATGGGCGAAACACACAATGCTGTGCGTCAAAGCTTTGCGGCGTCAACTGGAGTTGTCAAAGATGTTACAGAGAAAATCACGCGCATGGAGGAAACTTCCAAACAAGTTTTGGATGTAACAGCACAGCTCAAAAGTCTGCAGGACATGCTAAAAAATCCTAAGCAGCGTGGCATACTAGGGGAGTATTATCTTGAAACTTTGCTTAAAAACATTTTGCCTCCAGGCGGGTATCAAATGCAGTACAAATTCAAAGACGGCGAGATAGTTGATTCTGTGGTGTTTATAAAAGACAAGATTGTGCCAATTGATTCAAAGTTCAGTTTGGAAAATTATAATCGCATTGTGGATGAACAAAATCCGGCTGAGCGTGACAAACTCGAAAAAGTTTTTGTGAACGATCTTAAGATGCGCGTCACAGAAACCGCCAAGTACATTCGGCCGGAAGAGGGGACAATGGACTTCGCATTTATGTTCATTCCGCACGAAGCTATATATTACGATCTACTGATCAATAGAATCGGCGCAGTGCAAGATGACACAGAAAGTATTATCCAACGCGCTGCGGGCAAATACCACGTGATAATCGTGAGTCCAACGTCTTTCCTGGCTTATCTGCAAACCGTATTGCAAGGATTAAAGGCACTTACAATCGAAGAACAGGCCAAGGAGATCAGAAAACGCGTGGGAGATTTGGGACGGCATCTTACTGCGTATGAAAATTGTTTCAAAAGTATGGGGCGCAATTTAGGCACGACCGTGAATCAATACAACCTGGCATCCAAAGAATTTGGTAAAATAGACAAGGACGTGCTGCGCATTACCGGAAGCTCAAATCAATTTGAAGCGCTACCCGTTGATAAACCAAGCCTAGATGAGTGAGCAAGAAAATGAAATGATAATTAAAAAAAAGGGGAGAATGCGTGCGATCGCACTCGTGCTTTTAGCGCTCCTAATTCTAGTCGGAGGAATTGCGAGCGCTGTGCTTTTAGATGTTCAGCTTAAGCACGTTGATAAACTATTTGATTCGGTCGAAGCCGCAGAAGAGGCACCTGTAGCCATTGTGCTAGGCGCTTCTGTTATGCGAAACGGAGATCCATCTCCTGCGCTGCGTGATCGTTTGTTAGTGGGGGAATCCCTTTATGAACAAGGTAAGGTCTCCAGTATTTTAATTACTGGCGATGATGGAGGATTTCATATCGACGAAATTAAAACCATGCGCGAGTTTTTGCTAGCACGCGGAATTCCACACGAACACATTCGAGAAGATGGACATGGATATAGAACTTATGAAAGCTGTAAACGCGCTAAAGAAATATTTGGAATTGAAAAGGCGATTGTTGTAACGCAGAGATTTCACATAGGCCGCGCACTTTATCTGTGCAATGAATTAGGAATTGAAACAAACGGCGTATCATCTGACCTCACATCTTACGACAACATCCTACGCTTCATGTTCCGAGATATAGGAGCAAGCCTAAAAGCTTGGTGGGATGTAAATGTGAAAGCACCAGAGCCGCCAGTTGAGTATTAGTTAGTAATTTGTAGCTGGTAGTCTTTCTGTTATCTTGACCAAATTCTTCTGTCATCTCGACCGTAGCGGAGAGATCTCATCCGAACAATTAAAAAAAACGCCGCGTTGAGAAACGAGGCGTTTTTTGCACTAGTTTTTGACTTCATTCGACATGAAGTCCTCAGCGATTTGGGTTAGTAGCTTTAGAGCGGTATTTTGATCTACCTTTGTCCCAAAGATAGCATCCAGTAATTTCACTTCTGCGCTTTGAGCTGCTTGAAAGTCTGAACTGGCATGTAATGACCAACCATTGCAATAACTTAAGCTGACAATGTCAAGCGAGTCTTCTGTGTCCCGCTTGAGCCGAATTGTAATAGTGGCTAACACGCATTCAATTTCAGTGAAGTCCAAGTCAAATTCCCAGATTAAACAAAGATCATTCTTTTTTAGAACATGCTCAATACTGATTGTTTTGCTCTCTTTATCATTATCACTACCAAAGGTGTATTCATCAAAACTAATTTCAGTAGCAGCTCCATCAACAGTGACATCAAGGCTACCTAATACCTGTTCAACTAATCTAATATTTTCAATAGCTGATGAAATTCTTTCGAGTGCAGCGTGCATGTTCTACCTCCTTGTTTTTTAATTTGAGAAGCGTTGTTTGTTTAACATTAATATTTGATTCTGTCAATCGTGTGACATAAATAAGCCCTCTTAGTGCGCAAAGCAGGGGAGTCCCGACACTGCGGTCGGGATCCCGACTTTATGTCGGGATAGAACTATTCGGACTCAGGATCAGCGACCAGAATGAGAAGATTTCCGTCT
>Ga0180009_10004924_pt1 | contig 14526 bp, 10 predicted proteins | sample OS_PC_MetaG_FD_123537 | JGI IMG/M metagenome (GOLD analysis project Ga0180009, IMG submission 123537) | Groundwater microbial communities from the Aspo Hard Rock Laboratory (HRL) deep subsurface site, Sweden - OS_PC_MetaG | ecosystem: Environmental > Aquatic > Deep subsurface > Groundwater...
CCGCAGCCAAAGCCCGGCAAAACACACCCAACTTCACCCGCACCGCCGCCGCGGCGACAGCAGGCCGCCTCGTGCCCGCCGGAAGCGTCGGCAACGCCATGCCAACACAAAATCCAGCTGCAGCCGAGGCTTTGTCTTCACTTGGGGAGGGCTCGCTCATCAGGCCAAGATGGACCGTCCGCCCGATCGCGTCAACGACACAACCCATCCCGGATCCAGAACCAAGTTTCTTTCCCGCTTCCCTGTGAGACGCGCAGCTGGAACACCGCTCAGCGACAAGGCCGCTCGTCCATGCTGTCGACAGAGTGCTTCGCACCCTGGTAATTAAGATCTACCGGGCGGGCCGGTTCGTTCACGCCGTGAGGGGAGGCAACATGACGCCACGATCTCTGCTGCGAAGGGCTTTGGCGGAGGTCACGCTGCACGCAGGGCCAGATGCGTTGCTGCGCATCGCCACCTGTTACGACGTGGAGGAAACCGGAACGGGCGAACAACTGCAGGAGGCCATCGCGAATGCCGTCAACGACGACTTGGACCAGCTCGTTCTGGAGACGGGTCCTTGGGGGTTGTCGATCTGGCAATCGGTCATCGAGGGTCTGGGAGGCTCACCACCGGCCAACGCCGAAGAGGTCATCTCCTCGCTCGAATCGCTCCTGGATGAACCGATCACCGTAGCAGCCGCGGGCTTCAACGATGAGGTCACCGCGCTCGAAGTCGGATCCCTCGATGAAGATGACGATGAGCCCACCGGATACCCGCCGTGCGAGGAGCTCAGCACAGACGCTGTCTTGCCGTGGAACCGAACCAAGCTGACCAACTTCCAGCGTCGCGCAGCGCGTTCCGCCTTCGAAGCGATGTTCAAGGAAGGCAAACGAGCCCCCCTCCTGTGCCTGCCGGAAGGAGCCGGTCGAACGAGAACCGCCGCCGATGTGGTGTTGGGAGCCTGCGTGGCCAAGGGCCTGCGCGCGATCTGGATCCGATCGTCGCGCGTGCTGTTGGACCAGGTCCAGGAAGAGATCCGCGAGCTCGCCTGGCTCGTGGGCGAATTGGGAAGCCGTCGCTCACTGTTCTCCATCTCGAGGCTCGGCTCCCAGCACAAGGACGTCAGCGGCGACATCGTGCTGACCTCGCCCGGTGCCCTCGCTCGGTCGGGGGCCGGTCTCGAAGAGATCGAACAGCACGGTCCCATCAGCCTCATTTGCATCGATGACGCCATGATGGTGGCCGACCCCTCGGTTCGCTCCGTGCTCGCCGCCGCGGTCCGTCCCCAAGTCGCGCTCCTGGGATTGACCGGCGCACCGCTTCAAGACGGGGACCCGTACTCGGTGGCGATGCAGGACGTGTTCGTCGACGGTCAATTGTTCAAGCTGACCTTTCGAGACTTGGTGGAGGCCCATCACCTCGCGAGACCGGTCTTCATCCGAAAGAGACTCGGATCGACCAAGAAGCTCTCGTTCTCCTCGGCGCAGGTCCACTGGGCCATTCGAGGGCGCAAGGACTTTCCGGGGGACCTGCTTCGAGCCATGGTGCAGACCTCCGGGCGTAATCGGGAGATTCTGGGTCATTGGATGGACCATCGCAGTCGCTACGGTCCCTCGCTGGTCTTCGCCTACGACCAGGACCACGCAAAGGCCATGTCGTCGTGGCTGACTGACCACGGGGTTCCCAACGACGCCATCTGTTCCGGCATGGATCCCGTCAAGCGAAGGCAACGAATCGAACGCTTCCGCCGCAAGCAGTCCGAGGTGCTCGTGCTCGCCGGATTGCTCACCGAGGGGGAACACGTCCCCGAAGTACAAACCGTGGTGCTTGCAAGGCCGACCCTCAGCCCCGTGCTCTACAAGCATATGGTCGGACACGGGGCCCGACGTCCCCCGCCCATTCTCGGAAAGAGTCTGTTCTACGTCGTCGACTGCATCGATGACCTCGATGAATATGGCGTCTCTCTGGCGGGGCGCTCCGCAGCCGTCGACCTCGACGCCGACTTCGAAGACACCACGACCATGGTCGTCCCTGCCGAAGTAGCCAGCTCGTACAAGCGGCGAAACAAGGCCCTCGTCAGTACCCGTGCTTGGCAGATCCTGCGCCGCTTCGCCGACGACCAGTACTCGGTGTGGGGCGAGCTGGTTTGGGCCAAGCCGAAGGGCGGAGAGAAGAGCGTCATTGTCTTCCACGAAGGCGTCGCCCGGCTGCGTACCGCCGTCGATCTCGTCGAAGCCGCCATCAACAGAGGAGACCTGGTTCCCCTGCGAGAGATGGGCAAAGAGCTCGATTGGTTGGGCGCCGTCCGCGACGTCGATTGGCAGGAGCTGTTGGGCGACTGCGCGGAGACCGGCCAGGAGCCCCACCTCACCAAGGCCGATCAGACCATCATCCCCCCCACCGTGGAGGCTTGCGCCAGAATTCTCTCCCAGCTCGTCGAGGAGATGCTCGCCGGCCGCATGACCATCCACGCCGCGATGGACCACTGTGACTCGCTTCTCGCCGACAGCGAACCGCTCCAGGATCAATTCACCAGCGTCGTCGACCTGAGGCAGGAGCTGCTCAAGCTCTATCACGATGCCGTATCGAGAGTCGAAGTCGCCGTTGTGGCGGGCACCGGCGACCGCCGCGAAATGGTCGACGCCTTCGTCCGCTTCACGGTCGGCGTCGCGATGGCCGACAAGGAGCTGCACGAGTCGGAATCGAGGGCGATCGTCAAAGCGGTGTCTCGCATGTTCGACCTGACGACGGATGAGCAGCACCAATGGGTCGTCGATGCCGTGGAGCGCTATCGCGACGAGACGCTCGACATCCAGCAGACCGCCGAAACGCTTCGCACGCTGGCCACGAAGGCGGAGCTCTATCACATGTATGATTGGCTCTTTCGTGTCGCCTTCGCGGACGGCGTGTTCGTACGCGAGGAGCGCGACCTGCTGCACGAGGCGGCCGAAGCACTCGGAATCCCGGGCGACGAAGTCGAAGAGCTGGAGGCGCGGTACACCGCTACGTTGCCCCAGGGATCGATACCGCCGCCCGGCGCAGAGGCCAGTCCGCCTTCTCTCTTGCCCGTGCCGCGTCTGCGCTACTGCACACAGTGCGGCTTTCCAAGACAACTGAGCGCGGACTTCTGTGTCTCCTGCGGCGCCGAGCTGCCGGAGACGGTGTCGGTGGATGGCTAGAGCGGTTTCCAGAACGATGGAACGATCCGGCGGTAGGGGCGGGTCACTGACCCGCCCGCAGTTGAGGCCACTTCACGAACGGGCGGGTTTGAACTCCGCCCCTACGACGGATGTGCGGTGTTCCACGTCATGGAAAGACGCTCTATGGTTCGAAGGGGAGACCAACGCATGATTCGGATCGACCAGAAGCGTTGCGAAGGGTGCGGGACCTGTGCCCTGATCTGCGCCCGCTACATTCCTGAGAACTCGGTACGCGACGGCGTGAAGACCACGACGATCTCTGAAGATCGAGCAGCGATCTGCATTCAGTGCGGACAGTGCATGGCCGTATGCCCCAACGACGCGATCCACGTCAAAGGCGTGTCACAGGAGGACCTTCGTCCCACCCCCAAGGTCGAGGTGACCCCCGAGCAGTTGCTTTCGGTGCTGCGACATCGTCGTGCAGTCCGTCGGTTCAAAGACCGTCCCGTCCCGCGGGAGCTGATGGATCAAATCGTCGAAGCGCTGCACTGGGCCCCGACCGCGACCAGCTCCGGTTCCACCGGCGTGCTCATCGTCGACACGCCGCAACGTATCGAGGCTATGTCGAAGCACATGTTCGCGCTCTACGAGAAGGTCGAAGGCGCGATGCCCAATCCCATCGCACGGTTCATGATGAAACGTAGGGCTGGAGAACGAGCGTTCACGTCGCTGCGGGACTTCGTCATGCCTGGCATGCATTGGTACCTGCGCTGGTACCGTGCGGGAGAGAGCAACGAGATCACGCGCGGCGCGCCCGCGATCATGATCTTCCACGCTCCCGGGAACGAACCGGGCGCCGACGAGAACTGCACCATCGCAGCGTGGCAAGCCATATTGATGGCCGAAACCCTGGGATTGGCGACCTGCTTCAACGGCCTCATCCCGCCTCCGTGCAACCGGCTGCCCGAACTGCGCGAGATGCTCGGATTGTCCGACGATCGCCAAGTGTTCGCGAGTCTGTCCATCGGCTATCCGAAGTACAAGTTTCGAAAGACGATCCGACGTCACCTGGCCGAGGTGCGTTACCTCGAGTGAGGTCGTGTTATCCTCGCCGCGGGGCCCCCCGCCGCAAGGCTCGAGATGGAATCAAGCACGACCTGGTACAAGAAACTCCACGTTCAAATCCTCTTCGCCCTCGCCGCCGGCGTGGCCGTTGGTTGGTTGGCAGGCCCGAAAGCCGTCCCCTACTACGACTGGATGGGGGAGCTGTTCATGCGACTGCTGCAAATGGTGGTCGTCCCTCTCATCGCATCGTCCATGATCGTCGGCGTCACGGGCATCGGCAACCTGCGCGGACTCGGTCGTATCGGCCTGCGCACGATCGTCTACTACCTGGCAACTTCACTCTTCGCGATCCTCACCGGTTTGGTCATGGTGAATCTGATCTCCCCAGGCGTGGGAGCGGACCTCAACCTGACGGCGACCGCCCACGGGATCTCCGAAGCTACGCCTTCGATTCGAGACCTGCTGCTGCGCTTGGTTCCCACCAACCCCATCGAAGCGATGGTCTACGCCAAGGAAGATCCAAACAACGGCGCCGACATCCTCGGCGTCATCTTCTTCTCCGTCTTCTTCGGCGTGTGCACGCTCAGCGTGCCTGACAAGTACCGCGACAAGCTCGTCGACTTCTTCAACGCCGTCTTCCAGGTGATGATGAAGATCACGGGCTACATCATTCGGCTCGCTCCCCTGGGCGTGTTCGCGCTCATGGGCAAAGTCGTGGGCGAGTCCGGATTCGCAGCCTTCGTGCCGCTCGCCAAGTACATGCTCACCGTCTTCCTGGCGCTGCTGTTCCACGCCGTCATCACCCTGCCCGCCATCCTCGTGCTGATCGGACGCTACCACCCGCTCAAGTACGCACGGCACATGCTGTCCGCACTCACCACGGTGTTCTCTTCCGCGTCGTCCAACGCCACGCTCCCTCTGACGATGGCCTGTGTTCAGGAAAACGCGGGCGTGTCCAAACGAGTCGCCTCCTTTGTTCTGCCGCTCGGCGCGACCATCAACATGGACGGAACCGCCCTGTACGAATGCGTAGCTGTCCTGTTCATCGCACAGGCCTACGGCGTCGAGCTCACCTTCACGCAACAACTTCTCGTCGTCATTACCGCCTTGTTCGCCTCCATCGGCGCAGCCGGCATTCCTCATGCCGGACTCGTCATGATGAGCATTGTCCTGCAAGCCGTGGGTCTCCCGCTCGAAGGCGTGGGACTCATCATCGCCGTCGACCGCGTCCTCGACATGTGCCGGTCCACCGTCAACGTTTGGTCGGACAGCGTCGGCGCCGCGGTGGTCGCCAGGTTGATGGGTGAAGCACCAGGCCAGAACGGTACGGACGTGCAGGCCCCCGTCCCGGACGTTAGCGGGATCGACTGACCTCTTGTCGATTCGTTGGAATGGACAAGGCACATCGTCGGTTGTGCCCGCGTTGACTGCATGAGACGGTTGTTCTGACGAGGTGAACGCATGAGGACTGCTCCTGAGATTAAGGTTCAAGACGTTCCCGCATCTGCCGACGTTCGATCATGGATCCTTCGGCGCGTGAAGAAGCTCGCCGCCCGTCATCCTGACATCACCAAGCTGCGTGTGGCGGTGGACACACCCCATCGCCGTCAGTCGAAGGGCCGTCGGTTCCGTGTTCAGATTGATATCGGCGTGCCCGGCTCCGAGCTGGTCACGCACAACCGCGTTGACTCGAACAGCGAGCGGCTCATCCCCGCGTTGTATGATGCGTTCCATCGTTCGGAGCGCCAGCTCGACGAGTACCGCGCTTCGCTCCGTCACAAGGGACGGCGCAAGGGACGCAAGGCGGACTTGGTTGCTCCGGTGGCGGAAGCAACCGTCGAGTGATGTAGTGATATGCCCCGCCTGTCGGCGGGGCGATTGGGGGGAATCAGCCCTTCGGGGGATCGTCGGGCAGGGTCGAGTTGTGCCGAGACAGAAGCCGTTGGACTTCCTCGACGCCGACCACGAGACGCAGCTCCTGGATCCGGCTGGCGATCTTCTCGAGCGTTTCGAGCTCCTTGAGCCGCATCAGAGTCGGCTCCTCCGCCATGACCCGGGCAGCATTCGCCATCGAACGCGTTGCCGCAGACTCCTCACGACGCAGGATCACATTCGCGGCCGCCTGCTTCTCCGCCTCGATGACGCGGTTGAGAAGCAGCTTCATATCGCCCGGAAGAACGACGTCCTTCACGCCGATCCGTTCGATGCGGATACCGAACTCTTCCGCTTGCGGTACCGTCAGCTTCTCGAGATACCGCGTCATGGCCTCACGGCCTTCGAGCAGCTCGTCGAGCGTGACGGACGCGACATACTCGCGCGCGGCGAGCTGAGCGAGCAGGTAGACCGCTTGCTCGGCGTTCGCAATGGCGTGCGCCGCGATCGAGGGGTCCATCGGTGCGTACTCCACCGAGAGGGTCAGACGCAGCGTGACCTTGTCACGCGTCATGAGCTCCTGTCCCGTCAGGGTCACTTGCTGCCGACGCATGTCGATGACACGCACGGAGAGCCGCGCGGCGCCGTGGGACCAGAACGCGTGACGTCCCGGCTCGAGGACCTTGGCGAACTTGCCTTGGACATAGAGCAGGCCCCGTTGATGCTCGAGAACTGTTTGGTCCACGAGCTCGCCCGGTGGAATCAGCGCCGCCAGCTCGTCCGAGAGCTCCGGCACCGCTTCATCCACCGAAAACACGTCGACGCGCACCGATGGATCCACCGTCCAGAACCGGTGCGTACCAGGACGCAGGAACTTGAACGGCTTGGCGTCACGCGACAGGATGCCCCGCTGACGCACATCGAGGTGGATCTCTGAGATCCATTGCTCGGGCATGATGGCCCGCACTTCGGCGGGAGCATCGCACAGCAGCGCGTTGGTATCGAAGTACATGGCAGTGAGGCCGAAGCCCCACACTACGTGCTTGCCGGGGGGAAGAGCGGACAGCGGCAGGCCGTCTTGCAGCACCACCGCCCGCTCGTTGAGTTGGACGCGAAATGTCTTGAACATGGCAATGGTCCTCTCTGCATTAATGGCTATGAAAAGATCTTGCGACCCGCATGGCAGCAAGAATGGACAAGTCAAAGGTGGCCGGGAGCGACGGTCCCGGACGCGGGAGTCAGCGCAGGGCGGAGGCGACGCTAGGCCGTCTCAGCCACGACGAAGGCTCGAGGTCGCAACCGAAGAGTTCGCAGACCAACGGGGCCATGCATCGGTACGCTGTGCTGGTCGTGATGCGATGAGAACAGCGCGGCGACACGGGCGCCGAAGGTCCGAGGTCCGCTCGGTTTGGTTGCACACGCACCGGGTGCGTGCCTGGCCGTGGGACACGGCCCTCCCGACCGGCTCAGATTTTTCCTTTGTCTCCAAAGGGCGGGATCTGGGGTGAGCAGCCCAGCGCGTATACCGTTCCGCCACAGCCGCGTGCTTCGTCGCGTCGCAGGTTGCGACCTGATACCGCGCGGCCAATGAGCGGCAACGCGGTGTCGGTGCGGCTGGAGGGATTCGAACCCTCATTCCCTGGGTGGGGACCACCGCCTCCCGGAACCCGGTCTACCGTACGCCGACCTCGAACCATCGGAACGACGTGGACGGCGCGGAGCCGGGCCGGTGTGTGCGAGACGGGGCTCGCCCGGGCCCCTCGCGCTGCCCGCGCGAAGGGGAGATTGGACTGTGATGCAGATTCTCCTTCCGGATCGCCGTGCGACCCGCGCCGGGCAGGAGCAATCTTCAGGCCAACCCCACGCCGCCCACATCTGCGGTCGGGGCCAAACCCGCCCGCGCCCTGCCGACGTAGGGACGGGGGACCAAACCCGTCCGCGCGAGACTATCCAGTCAGATACAAGTGTATATCGGAATGGCGACGGTGGTTCGCCTTTCTCGGGCGGTCTGGTTCCACGCTCCCGTGCCGCGCGCGGACAGCACCCCTTGCGTCCACTTGCACCCTTGCGGTGCTGAGGAACCTACCTGGTGTTGCGTGTCCAAAGTTCGTTCCGACCCAGCACTGGCTGAGGCAGAAGGAGAGAACCACAGAAGGCGCAGAGCACACCGAAGGGGATTTCTTGCTGCTTGGGCAATATATCTTTCTGTGCGCCCTGTGACTTCTGTGGTTGCTTCACTGTTCGATCGCGACGGTCCCACCATCCTGAACGAATTTGGGACACGCTGCAGTAGCACTAGCCCCAAATCAAGCGCGGCTCGAAGAACGCGACTTGATTTGGAGCTAGTCGAGGAAAGGCGAGCGTGACTAGCGTTCGTACACGCGAACCGCGTTGGCCTCGTACCCGGTCACGATGAGTTCGTTCTTCCCATCGCCGTTGAGGTCCACGACGATCATTCCGCCGGCCTGCTTGAGCTGAGGCTCGAGAACGTGCGTCTCGAACTGGCCCGGACCCATCTGGCGAAGCCAATACACGCGCGGATCACCATCGCCTGACACCAACACGTCAATGTCGCCGTCACCGTCGATGTCCCCGGTGCCGAAGATGCCCGGCGACGCCATCGGGCCAAACATCGGGCTCTTGTCTGAAATCATGCCTTCCGAGATCTTGACCTTCGACCAGGGCCCAGCTGACTTCACCGCACTCGGCGCGGGAACATCCAGCACATAGACCGCCGACTCCGGGGCATTCCCATCGTCCTGCGTGTTCGTATGGTTCGCACCGATCGCCCGGGTCACTCCGTCACCATACAGGTCCGGCACCAACGACAGCTGAATGGAAGGCCCAACGTCGTCCGTGATGATGTGCCGCGTGAAGGGCTGCGTCGCATCGCCAGGGTTCTCCATCCACGCAAAGGACGCGGCATTGGGAAGGAAGAACTCCGCGCTGATGATGTCCAGATCCCCGTCGTCGTCGAGGTCCACCGCCGTGGGAATGCTGCCGAGCCCATCACCAATCTCGATGGGCGTCTTCTCGAATCGATCCCCGCCCGCGGTGCCCTTGAACCACATCACCTTCGCAATCGACGCTCCGAACGTCGGCTTGCGCTCCCCCACCGTGATCGCATCGCGAATGCCGTCGTTGTCGATGTCCTCGAACGCGACGTGATGGAAGAACAGCTCGTAACCATCGGGCACGATCTCGTGGATCGTCCAGCCTCCCGGTGCGTTCTCGATCCATACGAGCGCTCCGCAGGGGCCAGCCATCGGAATGGCATCACACGTCAGGAATCCAAACGGCACGAACACGTCGTCATCGCCGTCGTTGTCGATGTCTTCGATGGTGACCCCATTCGGCCACCGGTAACCGGCGGTCGTGGGCAGCACCGACATCTGCGTCCAATCGTCCAAGGTCGCGCCCTGAAGGTAGCCACGCACTTCGCCGTCCGGGATGCTGAATCCCATCTGACCGAACATGGACACGAGAATGTCGAGTTTGCCGTCGTTATTCAGGTCCGTGACTGCCGCGAAGGCAGGCCCACTCGCGGCGGCATCGACGACGTGGGGGATGAAGGTAGGGGGAGGACCGCCCGTGTTTCCACCCGTGCCACCGGTCGCGCCCGTGCCGGCCGTACCCGCCGAGCCGCCCGTGGTGCCGCCGGCCTGTCCAGCCTCGCCAGCGACCCCGCCCGTGCCTCCCGCAACGCCGCCGGAGCCCCCTTCGCCCGCGGAGCCAGCCCCTCCCGAGCCGGCCGAGCTGCCACCCGTGCCGGCCACGCCGCCGGACCCCGAGCTCCCACCGTTGACGCCATTGTCATCGCTGCCTCCACAAGCGCCCAGCGCGATCAGGAGCCCAGCCGTCAGAAAGCATGAAGTTCGACTTTCAACACTCATGTGGGAACAGATGCCACTTGGCCTTGCCCGGATCAACCCCCAAAAGTGCGCCCTCGAAGCGCTTTTTTCCCACCAGGACCACCGAGAAAGGAAAGATCCAACTGCGTCCCGCCTCGCTCCAGCGTAGACGCTCAAAATCCACCCCGACTAGATCCCTCCGACAATTGGCAGCCCGGAACCCATTTTGTGTACAACTTCCCCATGGTTCGCTCCCCGTCGTGCCACGCCCTGCTCGTCGCGCTGTCCATCGCGACGGCTTGCGCGTGCTCCAAAGGCGAAACCCTCGACGACCTCTCCACCGTTGAACCCGACGCCCCTTCGCAAGCTGCTGCCGTGAGCGCTCCCGCACCGGTCCCCACCGCTTCAGCGTCGGCTTCCACCTCGGTGGAGCCGCTCGAATCACCGGTGCTTCAATTCGAATCCAACGACGGGCCGAGCCCCGCCGCCGAGGCCCTTCGCATCCTGCACGTCGGCGATTCCATGGTCCCGCTGGTCGGTAACTACCTTCGACAGATCCTCGCCAAGGAGGGACGACGCTACGAAATCGTCAGCATCCCTTCCTCAAGCACGCTTTCGTGGGCACGGGACCACGGCCTTCGCGATGCGATGTACCGATACGATCCCCAGGTCGTGCTCATCTCCCTCGGATCCAATGAGCTCTTCGATCCAAACCCAACGCGTCGCGCCCTAGCCATTCGACAGATCGTTGCCGAGACCCGGGACCGTCCCTGCCTCTGGATCGGGCCGCCTGCCTGGAAGAAGGACAGGGGCTTTCTTCAAGTCCTCGAGCAGAACGTCGGACGCTGCCGATACTTCGACTCCGCCAAGCTCTCTCTCGACCGCATGGCGGACGGACGACACCCGAGTTGGACGGGCAGCCACAAGTGGGCAGTTGAGGTGTGGAAGGTACTTGGGGGCACCCAACCGGTGCCCTCGGGCAACGCTCGTCCCAAGCAGCCGTAGGCTCAGGTGCTGATGTTCTGGTTCACCCTGAAGAGGTTGCCAGGGTCGTACTTCTTCTTCAGCTCCTGAAGTCGCTCCATGTTCGCACCGTACGCGTTGGCAACCCGCTCCTCGTCCTCGGGAATGAAGTTGACGTAGACCCCCCCGGTTGCGAATTCCTCGGTGGCCTTGAAGTACTCACGCGCCCATTGGATGCAGCGCTCGTCGTCGCTGCGTTCGCTCCAGCGGGTATGCACGTTCATCACGAACTGAACGTCGCGGTGCGGGTACGCGGTCGCATTCTTGGCGACCCGGTTGGTGGCGCCGCCTACTTGAGCGAGGAAGATCTCCGAGGCGTCCGATGGAAGCCGTCCCGCATATTCGACCACCGCTTTGACCAGTCCGTCGGATAGGCTCTTGAAGTTGTGGGACTTCCAGTAGTTGCGTGCTCCCGGGGTGAGCAATGGATCGAACGCTGCCTGCCATCCCGCGTAGGTGTGGGGACCGATGACGTCGGCGATGGGCTCGCCCCATTCACGAAGCGACTTGAGCTCTCGCTCCCCAGCCTCCATGCCTCCGGCATAGAACGCTGCCAGAATCACGATCTCTTTCCCGTGCCATTCGGTGGGTAGGAACGGAAGCGGGGGCGCTTTGCGAAGAACCGCCCACACCGTCAGGTTGTCGGAGCTCTTCTGCGTGCACGAGCGATAGTGCTCCAGCACCTCGCGGGCCTTGGAATACGGGTGCACCACAAGACCCGAAAGAACTTCAGGGCCGACCGGGTGCAGCGCGAACTCGAACGAGGTGACGATACCGAAGTTCCCACCGCCACCTCGAATGCCCCAAAACAGATCCTTGTTTTCCGTGGCGCTGGCCCGGCGAAGCTCGCCGTCCGCGGTCACCACATCCGCGGAGCGGAGGTTGTCGATGGTGAGACCATGCTTCCGACTGAGCCACCCGAACCCGCCGCCCAGGGTCAAGCCGGCGATGCCGGTGGTCGAGTTGATGCCCACTGGAGTGGCTAGACCAAATGCCTGCGTCTCGTGATCCAGGTCCCCCAACGTGGCCCCCGGCTCCACCCGAGCCACCTTCGCGCCCACGTCCACATGGACCGCACGCATGCGCGACAGGTCAATCACCAACCCCTCGTCGCACAATCCCGTGCCTGCGATGTTGTGCCCCGCGCCACGAACCGCCACCCGTACCCCATGCTCGACGGCAAATCGGGTGGCGCGAATCACGTCGGCCGCACCTGCGCATCGGGCGATTAACGCTGGCCGGCGATCGATCATCGCGTTCCAGATCGACCTTGCCTCATCGTAGCTATCTGATTCCCGGGTCAGCAGTTCGCCACGCAACCCAGCGGCCAGCTCGTTCACGGATTCTTCCGAGAGCGCCTTGGGCTCTCCATTCAATGATGCAATCTTCGTGTGTCCCATGTTGTTACCCCCGATGTGAAGACGCTTTCGTCGTAGTACCGCACTCGCCCAGGCGATCCTGCACGCTCAATCGGATTTGCGCGCCGTGATCGCCCAGGTGCTTGATGGCATGAAGACGCCGTCTTCCCGCAGGTAGGGCGTAAGCAAGTCGGCAAGCCCATCGCGAATCTTAGGTAGGTGCTGCTCGGCGTCCGGTCCGGCCTCTCGGATGATCTCCCCCGAAGGTCCAACCAGGATTTGGTAGGCGATGGCCTCCTCGATGTTGAGACCCACGCAAATGTCGGCATCGATGCGCTCGAAACGTTCGATCACCGGGAAGCCCGAAGCTTCGAGCATCGCAATGTCGGTTTCACGGTCCCCCATCGAAAACGGCCCCGGTCCACACGTCTTGGCGTTGTCGCCAGGGGCAGGCAGATACCTCAAGGCGACCTCCTTGGCTGCCCCCCAGCACGGGTTGTCCTTCAGTCCAAGCCAAACGATGAGGCAGACTTTGCCGCGCGGATTCAGCGCACGATTCGCGTTGCGAAGCGCACGCACCGCACTCTGGAAGAACATCACGCCGAAGCGAGAATAGGCCACGTCAAAGTACGCCTCCGGCAGCTCGCAGTCCTGGGCATCCCCCAGCTGATATCGAACATTCGTCACACCGGCCTGCCCGAGCTCCTGGCGCGCGATGTCGAGGAACGACTCGGTGCAGTCGATCCCGAGCACCTCTCCTCGTTCGGAAACCATCTCGGCCATTTGAAGACACGTCTCCCCAAACCCACAGCCGATGTCCAGAACCCGGTCGCCCCGTCGAATATCAAAGTCTGGAAACGCCAGGTCGCTATGGATCTTGCCATTGCCAGATAGAAGATGACGAAATCGCATCCACTTGGGTGTGAGTATGCTGTTCCAGCACTCGATAAATCCAGTGTTGTCCACGGCGTTCGTTGTCATCATCCCCTCCTGGTTGGAGCCGGCGCGCTCACGGCATCTTTCCTACATGGTGCGAGATTGCCCCTCGTCCAGTGCCAATCTCACCCCCCCGTTCGGGCCTTGGCATACGAACGGAACGTCACTGTAATAAGCCGTAATACCGCTTGGCCCGTCGGACGGAGAACCAGAGTATTTCCGCCAGTCATCATGTGACCGATGGCGGAGATCTCGCCATCAGCGCACGAGTAGACATTCGATTCCGTCGCACCAACAAGGCCTACGAAGGCGCGTCCACTCTCACAGACTCAATAGTCCAACCTCGCCCCGACATACACGCTGCGCCCTGGAGCCGGTATCTCGTCTCCGGCACCAAGCCCGCCCACCGCCAGCACGGCCTCGCGCGTCAGGTGCTCGTGATAGGCAGCATTCAACAGGTTCTCGACACCACCCTCGAGCTGCAGCCCCCAGTCAGCCAAGCGCGCGCCCGCGCGCACGTGCATCGTAAGAAACCCGCCGGTTTCGTCCTCTCCAAACACCTCGTCGATGCGGCGCTGCGCTCCGGCAACGCGTGCGCCGACCTGACCCCAGACGCGGGTATCCTGCCCATGGCCGACACGAACGGCCGCGCGCCCTTCCCAAGGTGGTATCTCCGGTAGTGGCCGACCGTCGGTGGTGTTGTCGCCGCGCACGGCTGCAAATGCCAAAGGAACGGTCACATAGGAACCAATCCGAGCCGCGCCCGAGACTTCCATCCCGAACAGTCTGGCGCTGACGTTCCGGAATCCTTCGATGCGATCGACTGCACCGTCGCCGTTGACGTCGAGTTGGCTCAGCGCGGTCGGTAAAATGTAGTCATCGAATGCGTTGTAGAAGAGCGAGGCGCGTCCGCTTGCTAGCGGGTGCTGCCACCGTACGCCCCATTCGACTTCGCTCTTCTTCTCGGCCTCGATGGCTGGATTGCCGACCTGGAATCCGCCAGGCGCTGGAGCGAAAGCGAAGTACCGCTCCGTGATCCCTCCCGGACGCGCCGTGCGCCCCACGCCAAACCAGGTTGCCGCGTGGTCGACGAACTCGTACGTCACCACGGCGTTGCCCCCGCCAACGACCTCCGTGCGCGCGCGCTCATTCGCATCTTCGCCGTAGAAGCGGACGAATCCGTCGGCGATCGTTGCCGCGCCCATGCCCGGGTCATTCCAGGCCCCTGCCGCCGAGGCCACGTGGTCCACACGCGCCCCCACCCGCAAGTCCCACCGACGCGACAGGATCGTGCCAACC
>Ga0180009_10004925_pt1 | contig 14524 bp, 15 predicted proteins | sample OS_PC_MetaG_FD_123537 | JGI IMG/M metagenome (GOLD analysis project Ga0180009, IMG submission 123537) | Groundwater microbial communities from the Aspo Hard Rock Laboratory (HRL) deep subsurface site, Sweden - OS_PC_MetaG | ecosystem: Environmental > Aquatic > Deep subsurface > Groundwater...
CAAAGATAATGATCGTCTTAATCCCGCCAAGCGGGATTTTGTTTTTTGTACATCCACAGGTGGGGGTGTGGGCAAAATCAAGCCCATTGTAACGGCAACCTGTGGCTTTTTCTGGTCATTTCGAACCTCCTGCGGCACCTGTGGCCGCTGGCGGCGATCTCCCCGGGGTTGAAAACAAGGCAGATCGTCGCCAATTTACCGTAAAAACGTACTTCCCGGCCTGCTTTTCAGGCCTTTCACCGCCAGCCCTGGGGGGTGGTCTTCGGGGGCTGGCGACGATCTCCGGAACGCGCACACCCGGCAGGATCATCGCCAATCGCTTAACCCACCACCACCGAGGCCGGTTCGGCGCTCAACACTTCCTTTCCACTGGTCACCTCCACCCGCTTGAGGCAATCAGCGCACAGAAAGTAGAAACGCACCTGGTCCTTCCTGGGGCGGATGACCTTCATGACTTTCTTCTCCATGCGCTCCTGCTCTTTTTCGGTCAGCAGGCATTCGAAGACACTATACTGCACCGGCGTGCCGAAGTCAAGCAGCGCGTTGTGCAGTTTGGTGCGCCGCTTGTCGCTGCTGATATCGTACACAATGAGAATGAATTGTTTACCTGGCATGGTTCACCTGGCCCGAAAGGGCTGGTAAGATGGGATTTTTCCCAGGATGAGATTGGCGGCGCAGCGCGCCTGGACCTCGAACAGTTTGCGGTATGAAAGCGGGCGGCCGATCGAGCGCGGCGTTACAGTTGATTCGAGCCGGTCGCTGAACTCACGCACAAAGACGCGCATCCCTCGCCGGGTGAGATAGATTCCTCCTCCCGGTCCAGGCTCGAAGTCGTCCTGCTGCAGCAGGCGCTTGTTGATGAGCGTCATCGCCAGCGAATCCACCAGCGGGGCGCGGAACTCCTCGATCAGGTCGAGCGCCAGCGCCGGGCGGCCGTATTCCTCCTGGTGGAAGTAACCCAGGTACGGGTCGAGACCGACGACTTGCAGGGCGGCGGTCATGGCATGGGTCAGGAAGGTGTATCCCAGGCTGAGCAGGGAGTTGACCGGGTCTTTGGGCGGGCGGCGGGTGCGTTTGGTGAAATTCCAGGCCGGGTCGAAGGCCTGCCGGAAGATCTCGAAAAAGGCGTTGGCCGCCGCGCCTTCGATGCCGAGCAGGGAATCCATTTGAGTGCAATTCAGGGCTGAGACTTCCGAAGTCTTGAAGACTTCGGAAGTCTGCGCCCACCCCTTGCGGCGCGCCAGACGCCTGGCCAGCACGGCCTGGTTGTGCACCTTGGCGGCCACGATTTTCTTTGCCAGCGCCAGGGCAAAACCCGGATCATCATTGCGGCGGTACTGCGCCTGGCGCAGGGGCAGGTTGTAACAGGTGGGCGGCGCCAACTGCCCCAGCAAGTCGCCGTTGCGCCGCACGAGAAAGAGCGGCGCGTTCTGTTCCAGCAGGGCATGCAGGACTTGCGTGGTGGCGCCGGCGTTTCCCACCAGCACCACCGCGCTGACGTTCTGGATCGGCACGCGCAGCAGCACTTCGTCGTCCTTGGTCACCAGCAGGCGGCCGTATTCTTTTTCCAGGCGGGAATCGGGTTCGAGAACGTAAAGTGTAGGCATAATTCTGTGACCTATCCCCCTGCCCCCCTTCCCTTGAAGGGAAGGGGGAACGGGGGTTGGGAAGGTTTAATACTCCGGGCCGTAATCGCTGAAAAGCAAATCCACCTTGTTGCCGCCGACTTTGACTTCCTTGTCCATGTAAATATAACTGTACTCATCGCCCTCGAAGTGAACGCCGATGAAATCGAAACCTTCTTCGAATGAGGCGAGGCGCGTCTTGGCAGGCTCATAGCGCAGCTTGATGGCGGCGAGGGTCTTTTCCACCTCCATGTATATGTTTTGTGCTTCTTCCCGGCTGGCGGCGAAGACGACGAAATCGTCGGCGTAGCGGACGAGCGGCCAGCCGCGCCGGGCGATGGAAACATCCAGGCGGTGGAGAAAGACATTCGCCCACAGCGGCGAGAGCGGCGAGCCAAGCGGGATGCCGATGGCCTTGTCCGGGCGGATGCGGCCCAATTCCAGCCAGCGGGTGATGAGCGGGAAAAGCGAATCATCCGGCAGGTCGCGGCGCAAAAAATCCAGCAGCAGGGCATGATCCACGTTGTCGAAGAAGGCGTCAATGTCGGCGTCCAGCAGCCAGCGGTAATCGTTCTCGCGCAGCGCCAGAATGCGCTGGACAGCCTGCTTGAGGCCGCGCCGCGGGCGGTAACCGAAACTGCCGCGCAGGAAACGCGGCTCGAAGACCGGATGCAGCACTTGCAGGATGGCGCGCTGGAGGACGCGGTCAGTGATGGTGGGGATGCGCAGGATGCGGAACTCGCGCCGGCTGCGCTTGGGGATGCGTTTCAGGCGCAGTTTACGCGGCTGGTAGGTGTTGGCCCGCACGGCGGCGACCAGGCCCACCAGGCGTTCCTCCCAGTTGCGTTGCCATCTAGCCACCGAGACTCGATCTACGCCGGCCATGCCTTTGTTTTTGGCAATCTCTTCCCAGGCGTCACGCAGATTACTCATTTCAAGGGCTTGTTCAAGTAAACGGATCATACTTCCTCTCCTGTGGATGATCACCACTCAGGCCAGCCTTGCGAAGGTTACTTTTACTCCCAAACCTTCACAAGGCTGAACAGTTATTAACTTTCAGTTGTTAACGTCCCGCTTCCCCTATCCCCCACTGATCACTGATCACTGATCACTGAACACTGACCAACCGCGTCTGCCCCATGCCCTGGGCGGTATGCCCGCCGCTGCCGCAGAAAAAGGCATAATTTGCCAGCAGGTCCATCGCGGCGCGCAGATAGGGCGGCATGTCGAGAGCGCGCAGGGTCAGCGTACCCACGCAGCCGATGCGCAGGCGCTCGGCCTCGCGCACCGGCACAGTGCGCAGGTTGTAGGCGCTGACGGCCAGGTTCGTGCGCGCCCAGGTCAATACCTCCTCTTCTGGCAATGCAATCGGCGCGAAAGCCTGCCAGCGACGCAGCCACGAACCCACCAGGCTTTCGGGTAAGGGGAAGGGCAGGTGGGTCGTCTTGCCGTGAAAGGTGGTGGGTGTGAGGAACTCCAGCCGCCACTGACGGGGCGGATTGGAGTTCATCAGGTGACGGCGCGCCAGGTCCTCATAACCGATTTCTCCGGCAAACGGGTGGGACTGGGCGTCCAGCGAGAAACCGGTCACCCGCCACCCGACTCCGGGAATAAGCTGATCGCCCTCCTGCCGCACCTGCGGGATCTCGACCTGGCTGCCGGTTTCCAGGCCTTTCAGCCACTTTTCGGTGAAAGCCGCGGCGAGCGCATCGGTGAGGCAGGTGACGCGCAACCAAGCGGATTGCCCGCAGGCGATGGTCACGCTGCGCTTGCGGGGCAGTCCCATCAGCGGCGAGAGGGTGAACGGGGCTTCCTGCGATTCCTTGTGCAACTGGTCGCCGAGGGCGGGATCCACTTCACGCCAGCGGCGGAACCAGAAGCCGTGCACGCCGCGCCCGGTGAAGTGTTCGATCTGGCCGGGAGCGAGGGACTGGAGGTGGAGGACGGAGGAGAGAGGCATGGCAGTATTCAGTGAGCAGTGAGCAGCGCCTGGCGGTCAGGCTTCGGAGCGGCGGCAGGAGGTTGGGTATTTTGAAGGTCAGCCGCGCCCGGCGCGCTGTTTTGGGGGAGGCGGCGGGTTGTTATCCAGATTGATGACCATCTGGCGCTTCTTGCGGTCCTCCACCAGCAGGCCCAGACGCTGGCCGTCTTCGATGATGTCACAATTCAACCACGCGTATGGACTGGTGATGCCTTTCAGGAATACGGCTTTATCAGCCGTCTCGCCAAAAATCTCCTTGACCTTTCGAGGCGAAATGCGGCGGTTGACCAACGTTTTGCCATTCTTCGAGATGACGACGTGCCACCTGCCATAGCGCCAGCGGTCTAATATCCCTTGCGTCAAAAAGGCAACCGACAAACCAAACAGGACAGCGATGAAGGCTGCCAGGACTTGCTCGACGATAAAATCCAATACAGGCTTCGACCATTCCATCGAGACTCTTTTCCATCGTTCCTTCGTGGGATAAGTTTTTACCGCCTCGTGCGCGCTTCATCGCGCACCGGTTGCAGATTGAGGATTTCCGCGGCTTCGTAGCGCGGCGGGATGGCGTCTGCCACGGGCCGCAGGCGTAAGATTGGCGGGAAGTAGCCCATCCGTCCATGCAACTCGGCCAGGATAAGCGCGGCAATCGTATTGAACGACGGCAGGTTGACCAGGATCGGCGCGCCCTGCAACTCCTGGGGCGAGAGCGGGAGTCCATCCATCACCGCTGCCAGTTGCGGTAAGTACGGCTGCTGGTGGTCGAACTGCGCCGGCAGGGGGATGACGCGCTCGATCTTCTGATTGGTCAGCGCTTCGATCTGCCCCTGCTGTTCGGGGGTGATGGGGTGGGAAAAGTTGAGGAGGATCATGGTGGATTTTCGATTGGGGATTGGGGATGGATCAGATGCGCGGATAGCAAGGAATATCCGCCGGTTCAGCAGAAGGATTGCCCAAGGCTATTTTTCTGAGGATTTGGTCCAGTCGGGGAATATCCTCGGCAAAAGCAATGACAATCTGGCGCTCCCTCGACCAGCGCGCATATTGTTCCACATCCTTCGGCGTCCGGCTGGCTTTGGAGGCTGTGCTGATGAGAAGCGTGGAACACATACCTTTGCCAAGTTGTTCCGCTTTTCCGTATAACTCTTCCAGAAAGGCGCGCTCGATGCTCGATTCTGTTTTACAGGAAGCAATGATCAATTGCCCGCCGGTGATGCCTGCAAAATCAATCTCACCTTTCCTGGCCGCATCCTCTACCCCCCAGCCACACTCGAAAAAGAGCGGATTGTCTTTCTCGGAGAGGCCTTTTGCAGTTAGATAGGTATGATATTCCAGCCACTCGCCGGAAAGCAGGAATTTTCCGTCTTCATCGTTTGGGATTGTCCAGGATGTTCCTTTGTCACTGCATTGCACGTTAATAACAAACCCCAATTTCTCGATAGCCTTCAATAGTATGAATTGATCCTCCGAGAGTCTCTGGGCACAGTGAATGGTGCGCTTCCCTTTACCTTTATCTGAATTCCGCATCAGCCTGAGCAACTGCGCTGCAATGTCAAGATTCTGGATGAACAGGGCAGCCAGATTCTCTAATCGCCCGAGAGAAAAATCCTGCTTTGGCTCAACATTCCATCCGTAACTGTCGAAATACTGCTTCAAGCCAATTTTTACCTGTTCCGTTTCGCCCGAAAGAACCCAGAAAAGGCGGTCGCCGCCCAGATAACAAATGTCAACCTGGCGGCCGCTGGCTTTTAACTCCCTGGCAGCCTCATACATTCCAAAGGCCATGGTCTTGGGACCCAGGGTCGCATTTAAGACCAATTCTGCATCAGGATGCAGCCTGGCAAATTGCAGGCAGGCCGAGGTGCTGTCTTCCATTAAGTAAGGTTCCACAATTCTCCGATCACACGGTTGGAGATGAGCAGGCAAGGCTTGCAGGGTTTTCTCGAAGTCCCTTCCCGCGCCCACAGAATCTTTTGAAACAACAAAATAGATGGCATCGGGACGGCAATGCAGCGCAACCAGGACATTGGGAAGAGGTCTGCCGCCGACGAGGGAAATTAACACTTTCATCATCAATCCTTTTTAGACACCTCCACCAGCACCCAGCCAAAAGGAGCGGCAGGGCTTGCAATTCCCTGCTTCACCCGCATTGCCGCACGCTTTGAGCGTGGGAAGGCGTCTCCAATTTTCCGGGGCGGTGAATCTTTCGAGGCTTTGTGCATCTTGAAATCACTCACCAACTGCTCAAACAGGGCGGCGTCTTTTTGCAAATGGCTGCCAAAGGTTTTCCCATCCCAGCCCGAACCCCATCCCAGTTGGATAAGCGCCTGGTTGGCAGATAATTTTGCGACGCTCAATTGGCGGTAAAAAGCGGCAATATTATGATAACCCTCATCGGCGCGCTCATACCATTCGACAAGTTGTGCAATCCGCATTTGGCCGTGTTTTTGGGCGCGCAAGGCCAACTCATTCAGCCAGTGGCGGCGGTTGCCAAAATGCAGTTCGGTTTCGGCGAAAGGCGCAAACAAGGCATCATCTATGGTGATGCTGCCCGTAAAGGTGATGTCACCCGGCAGGGCTTCCAATTCGATGGGCGATTGCGCCTTCTTAGGCGTCAACACCTGGGCATTGACCACCAACAACTTGCCGCCGGGCTTCTGGATGCCAAACAGATCGCTTACATGCAGGGCACGCAGTAAATCGTGATTGGGGTCGCGCCCAAAAATCTTTCGCTCCAGGGGCTGCGCCGCCCAATATTTTTTGTTGCCCACATCACTGCGAGATTTCAGATGCAGGTTGACCTCGCTCCAGCCTGTCCAGGCCAGGGCGGTGCGTAACGCGCCTTTCAAACTTGAGCCGGGAATATAGGGACGGTCGTAAACATCTTTGATGAACGAGCGCAGTTCAGCATAGGTTTTACCTGAACGCGCCACGCCCGGCAGGCTGTAGCGAAAAAGCGCCGCATTCTGAAAGTTCGCCATGTTCCGCAAAACCAGTTCGCCCGGGGTGGGATAATGCCCATCGCGATTGGGACGCAGCAGGGCCTCATTGGCGCGCAGAATCTCATCTTCATTCAGCCGCCAGGTTTTGCCCTCGTGGGTCACAAAATCGAAGTTCTGGCGCAAGGTAATGCCATCGCCAATGTGCAGCGGCGAAAGGGTTTGAACGGTTACGTCATAAACGCTCATGCCGCGCCTCCTTTCAGCCCCACTGCCAATGCCAGCCCGGAACGATAGACCGGGTGCTTGAGTGGGTCGTCATCTGTCTCGTAACGGGGGCGCACGTCCGCCACCTGGCCGGGAATTGCATTCGGCAGGTTGCCAAAAACCGAGCCTTCGGCCAAAATATTGATGGTTTTTCGCCGCTGGCCAGTGTGGGTGGGAGAATCCAGCCAGCCGCCCACGCTTTTCAGGGTGTAGGCAGAATTTTCGTGGCTCAATGTACTCATTTCATCGGCGCGGGGCAGGTAGCGGCTCAGATTGGTCCACGCGCCGGTGGGGTCGGGCAGTTCCAGCGTCCCTGCTTCGGCGATCCTGGCCGCGCCCAGACCGCTATTTCGTTCTGCGCCCAGCCCGGCGTCGGACAGATCGTCCAGCAATTTGCGCACGGTATTGCGTAATTTGTCATCCGCATCCAGCCAGCGGATGCCAAACCACAGGCCGCAGCCTTCAGCAAAGGTAACCTGCCCGGTGAAGAACAGGGTCGAGGCCTGCGAAGCGCGGTCGAGCGTCACGCGCGGGCGCTGTTCCTCGCCCCATAGTTTGCCTTCTTTTTGCACGGCATCTGGCAGGCGCTTAAACTCATCTTCGCTGACCCATACTTTCCCGCCTTGTAAATAAGGCTCATAAACGCCGTTCAATTCAGCCAGCATTGCACCTTCCAACAGACGGCGGTACAACTGCTCCGAAACGTACATCACGCGCTTGAAGGATTTGGCATCCGCCTCGGTTTTTTCAGGCGGGCGGCGGGCGCTCATCGGCGGCGGGAAAAAGCGCACATCCCCGGCCAGCGGGAAGGTGGACGTGAGCAGGAAGGGCGGCTTGCGCTCTACAAAGGGGTGGCAAAACGCCTCGGCGGTTTGCGCGCCGTCCGAGCGCGCCAGGCGCGCCACCAACGCCGCGAACAAACTATCCGAAGGCATAGTCGCGCTGGTTTCTTCCTGCCCCATCCCGTGCAGGCCGAAGTGAAAACTTCGACCCTTTATGCTCCAGGATTGGATTTGCATAGGATTACTCCACTGGAACGTTGATTTCCAGCCACTGCTTCAGGGCATCGAAAGCATCAGCCAATGCCTGCACACTCTCGAACTCGCTTTGGAAAGTTTTGGGATTGGAATAATCTTTGCGGCCGCGCGCCTCGACCTTGATCTTTTCGAAGCGCACCTTGCCAGAGCCACGCGAACCTGATCCGCCCAGATAATCATCTTCGACCAACTGCATGGCTTCGATGACAGTTTTCAGGCGGGCGTAATCGGCCGGCTCGTAAATACCAAAGACCAGTTCCGCCGGGCCGAACACCGCGCCGGCGGGCACACGTTCCAGGTTGCGCGGCGTGGCGGCGCTGGTGACGCGGTCAATGGCCACCTCGGTTTTGATCTCGGCATAACGCAGTTCGGTGTTGGCGTTGTCGAGGGCTTCGGCGCTTTTTGGGGTTAGGGAAACATCCCGCACAATCAAGCGTGTCGGTTGAGCGTCACTGACCTTTTCATTGGCTGGCACGCCAAAAACCGTACAAACCGGGCAACCGCCTTTAGCGTTATATTCACCAACAGTTTGGCAGGTATGAATTTTGACGTTTTGCCCAATCGGGTTATTCTGCGCCAGTCCTAAAACCTTTTCAGTCTGCGAGCGCATCTTGCCGCGCAAACTGGAGCCGGGGATGTAGGGCTGCTTGGTGAGCGGGTTGCGGATGACGGCCTTATCCACCCCGCCGATTTCCAGCCCGGTCCCGGAGCCGCCAATGTGCAAACCGGTGATCGCCTTGATATTGGCGGTGATGATCACACGTCCGTAAAGATTGATGTCAGTCATGGTATCCTCCTGTTGAATTAGTGCCGTTCGCTCAGAACACGGTGATAGGCCAGGATGGCCTCGAACATATCCATGAACACGCGGAAGCGGCGATTGCGCTCGGTATCATCCCCGGCTTTGTTTACTTCCTCAATTGCTGGTGTGAGCACTTCCTTCAGTGCTTTGACGGCTGGCATACGCGCAGTCTGGTAATCCAGCTTGGGCTTGAGCATGTTCAAACGCCGCAGGGCAACCGCGGGATTGGTATCCCACAGCGCCTCAATTTTCCGCACCTCGGTGAAGATGGTGCGTATCTGGGCGCGGTTGAGATTGTCGCGAACGAGTTGCGAGGCGGTCTGCTGGGCAAACGTCACCAACTCTTGTCCGCTTTTATCGCTGGTCATGATAGATGTGACGGTCATGGTTGATCCTCCTTCGTAAGTTTTCTGGTTTTGAGTTGAGTCCAGCGGGCGGCCGTGCCCCACTGGGCAATGTCGCTGTAATTTGAGCTTTCCAAATCGTCTTTGATATTGCTGATAGCGTTTTTCAGCGCTTCGCCCCGGGAAAGATTCGCGAGACGGAATAATTGGTAGGTGCCCAGCCACATCCAGCGCCCCCATACATGCCGGAATTTTTTGTCGGTATGCTGTTCGGCATCCTGTGCCAGTTGTTGAAGTTTTTGTAAGATAGACTGTGATCCGCCCAAACCTCCATCATCCTCACGGGTTACAATTTTTTCCAAAAGTTCCTTTTTTTGTCGCAGGCTTTCAAAAGCGGCCCACTTCCAACTCTTGCCCAAAAAGTTGAAAGCATCCTTACCCGGCACATCCTTCGCCGCTTCCAACGCCTCGCGAGCATCTTCCGCCGCCTGGTAAACAGGGTACTTGCCGCCGATGAAGGACATGCCGGTGCTCATGTGCAGATCGGGATGCTGGCCGGTGTATTCGCCAAACTGACTTGCAATGTCCTGTGCCAGGGCAGGCATCACATCCCAGGGACCGAGCAAAAAGGCATCGTCGCCGCCAGTGTAGACCGTGTAAACCAGGGCATCCCGTCCATCTTTGGCGCAAATTTCCTTCATCCAGCCTTCGAAGAACAGCAAGAGTTGGAAACTGAGCGCCGCCAATCGTGAAAGGGTGGCATTTTCGGCCAGGCCGTCTTTGAATAGTTTGCCGACATCATCCACATCCAGGCGGATGACGCCCAATTTTTTAAAGCCGCCAGCAACTTTCGATTCCAGATCGTCAAAGTTTTCAGGCGGCGCCTGGTTGGTGACATAACGCAAAGTATGCGCTGCCGGAACACTGGCAGATGGATATTTCCCACCTTTTGGATCATCCAACGCCCACAGCGTCAGCCGTTGGGCTTTAAGCGAAACACTGCTTTTGGCATCTTTCAGTAATTCAAAGGTCATGCCAAATTCGGCCAGCGCATCCGATGCCTTGCCGCGCGGGCGTTCCTGTGGTTCGCTCCAGCCCAATGCGACGAAGCGGCTTTGCGGCAGTTGTTTCCCGATTTCATCGGCAAACGAACGGCATAAGGAGCAAATACGCTTTTGCCCTTCCCATTCGTCCCATTCTTCAACCGGGCGCTGGTCATCATCACAAACCGAGCAGGTTCCATCTGGGTTGCCGCCCAGTTTCGGAGGGGCAAAGACAAGTTTATAGGCTTCCGCTCCCAACTCACTGTAGCGTTGCTGTTTGGCCTGCTGGATGGCCTTGTGCATGGCGTCCCATCGTTCTGGCAATTTCCCGGCTTTGAAACCTGTCGCTGGGACTTCAGAATAGCCAAGCGCCAGGTAAAGCGCCGTGCCATGATGCTTGAGCAGAATACGGCTCAGTTTGGCGCGCAAAGCTGGTAGTTTTTCTTTGGCTTCGGCGGGGGCCAGCACAAAGAAATTGCCGCCGCCGGAATAAATCACGTTTGTGTAGGGCAGCCCCAACTCGCACAATACAAAACGCAAGGCCGCCTCGGTCAGCAGTTGCAGGTAAAACGAGCGCCCGCGCAGAGTTTTAGCCGCGCCTTTGGAGGCGATCGTGTAGATGAAATCCTGCACGCCTGAAATATCTCCGCCTACCAGCAGGGCTACGGGCTTTCCCAATAATTCAGTGTCAGCGCTTTCGGGCTTGCCCCAAAAACCGCGTTCCACCGCGCCCAAAAGAGCCTGTATTTCGTCCGACGGGCGTCCCGCCAGGCAAGCTGCCAGCGCTGCCGTCATGCGGGCATGGTCGTAGAGCGATACATCCGGGATGGAGTGGTAATAGGCCGAAGGCACACACCACGCCGCTTGCTGCAACGCGCCGAGCAGGTTTTCCAAGAAGGTCTGCGGGTCGGAGATGTCAGGTTTGGCTTCAGCGCGCAGGAAGTCACGCAGCGCGATGTAGTCATCACGGCTGTCCTTTTTGCGCTCCGCTCCGGGGAAAATGGCATCTCGTTCCAATGCCAGCGGGCGCAGCGGTAAAAAGTGCAGTTTTTCGGGCAACGTTTCTTTTCGTCGATCCCCAACCCTGTCGAAAATCGTCACCATCTGGCGCGGATACATCCCTTTTTCGTTGGGGACATCGGCGCGTTCACCAGCGCTGAGTTTATCAGCCAATGCCACCAACTCGCTCAAGTGTTTATCTTCTGCCGGGGAAGCCTGCGGCTGATGATGATACACGCCTGCCCGCGCTGCCGGGCGATAACGCTCCGGGATGTCATCCACAAACGCCTGGGTAAACGCGGCGTGAACCGGCTGTCCATCCTTTTGCGCACCTTCAGGAGGAAATCGGGGGTCATCTGCCGCGCGTTGCTCTATCTTCCCAACATCGTGCAACAATCCTGCCAATGCAGCCATCAAAACTTTATCGTTCATTCAGCCTCCTTTTCGAGAAAGCGGATGTCCGCCTGTCTGACCCCTATCACACCCCCTTCCCCACAGGCAGACATTATCATTGTACAGACATCTATTCTATTTGTCATGCGGGATTCCCCTTATTTCAATCAACCCATCTCATGATTATCGGCAAGATAGACCCCACGAAGACAGTAAGGAGATAAAAGGCTAATTTCCATCCTTTTTCTTTCAGGCGTCGCTTCTTGGCAACAACATCAACCACTGAATATGCCAAGAAAAGGAAGATCGTTGTTCCGAGAAATATCCAAGTAATCATCCGATAGTTTGCTTGGTAAAGCATGAGCGCCATCGCATTTAGTATCATAATGTAACCAAGGGAATGAGTTAACCATCCGATATTATCCCACAGAGAATATTCCTCCTTTTTTCGATAACAAGTTTTTGCGTATGCTAATGACGATGTTACAAGACATGGAATGGCACATGCCAATTGACCGATCATCCATGCGCTAAGTCTGGTCCCCGATAAACTCAACAGCACTGATAAGACTCCTACGCAAACAGCGCTCAGAATATTATTGATCTGGATGCGATCGCTCCCTTTTTTTCTTGATATTTCTAACGCTTTTCGTTTTTGGGCTTCGTTCATAGTGCATTCCTCACATTGCTTGATTTGTTTCCGAACTCAAGTTGTAGTACAGGCTGAGCAACCGAACCAGTTGTGTCTGGTTAACATGCTCAAGCCCCCAATAATCCGCAGCCTTGCGATAAACTGACCGCAGGTGCTGTTCTACGGTACGCGGTGAAAGCGAAAGGCGTTCGGCAATCTCAGCCTGGCTCAACCCCGTGCACACCAGGAGCCGGACGACATCCATTTCCCCGGCGCTGACTTGCGTAAGCGTGAAAATCCGGGCCATATCCCATTGCTCTTGCAAGCGCACACGACTTAATTGTGCCGCGGCCGCGGATGGATCTGTAACCGAAAAGAGGGTGTTGAAAACCGGCGATAAGCGCCCCCACGGAATGACAGGTATCGGGATCAGGCGCGCCCATTCCCCACTTGCAACGTGCAAGCAACCTGAGGCTTCCAGGTCAGGGTGCGATGCCAGGTGCCACAAATGATCCGTATCATCGAAGAGCATTTGAGCCACAGCCATCCCAAAGACTGCCAGCGTACGCCTCCCACCCGCGATCAGCAAATGAACGCTTTTCTCCGCGATTTTGGCAGAGCGTACTTCCATGAACATGATATGGAAAGCAGTATCCAGCTCTGGAGGCGCAGTCACATCACGTAATACGCCATCCGAGTCTTTAAGCTCTAAGAACTTGTAGGGCGGCGTTGAAGGAGCGCACGTAGCATCTTCTTCCAAGCGTTTCAGCGCTTGAGCCGTTTCGGGACGTTCTCGCCAGGTATGAAAAACAACCACTTCTTCTGGCCTTATCCCCTGCTGATGCAAGCAGTCCAATGCCAGGGTGATGAGCTGCGGCTTACTCCCCAACGTGGCCATCAAGACCACGGGCGTCATGCAGATATTATACAACAGAAAGAGACCAAGGTTCTGCGAGAAACCTGGTCTCTTGGCGTGTCAATATTTTACTGGCAGGAGTGTCTGTTTCTTACCCTTTCTCCTTGCCTCTCAAATACTCGTCTATCGCCTTCGCAGCCTTGCGACCCCCCACCATGGCCGTGACCACCAGGTCGGGGCCGCTGACCACGTCGCCGCCAGCGAAGACGCCCGCGCGGCTAGTGGCGCCGCTCTCTTTGTCCACCACGCTGATCATGCCCCAGTCGTGCGTCTCCAGGCCGGGCGTGGACTCCCCGATGACCGGGTCGGGCCAGTAACCGAGGGCCTTGATGGCCGTATCCACTGCGATGCTGAAATTCGAGCCTTCAATCGGCAGCGGCTTGCGGCGGCCTTTGGCATCCGGCTCGCCGAGTTTCATCTCGATGCACTCGATGGCAGCCAGTTGGCCGTCTTCACCGGCGATGAATTTCACCGGTTGGGTCAAGAAGCGGTACTGGGCGCCTTCTTCTTTAGCCATCTGGCGGTCTTTCTTGCCGCCGGGCATTTCTTTTTCAGTGCGGCGGTACAGGCAGATGACCTGTTCTGCGCCAATGCGCAGGGCGGTGCGCAGGCAGTCGGAAGCCGTATCGCCGCCGCCGATGATCGCCACGCGCTTGCCGATGCGGGGACGCTCACGCTTATCCTCCGGCAGCAGGTTCAGGTCCATGTTGCCGCGCATCAGGAAGTCGGTCGCTTCGTAGACACCGGGCAGGTCTTCGCCAGACACTTCCATCTTGGCGTCAATCCCAACGCCCACGCCGACGAAAACAGCATCGAAACCTTCCTTGAATAAATCATCGATGCTCTTGTCTTTGCCGATGTAGGTGTTTCCGACGAATTTGACGCCGGCCTTTTCGTAATCGCCCCAGCGGCAGAAGAAGACTTCCTTGGCCAGTTTGAAGTTGGGAATGCCATAGACGAGCAAACCGCCGGGCGCCGGCTTGGAATCGAAGAAGGTAATCGCATGGCCTTTCTGGAGCAGATTTTCTGCGCAACCCAGGCCGGCCGGGCCTGCGCCGACGATGGCGACTTTCTTGCCGCTTGGCTGGCCAACCGGGATGGCCACTCCCTCTGTCTTGCGCTCGTAGCAGGTGACGAAGGTTTCCAGCGGCCCGCACAGCACCGGTTCGTGGGTCTTGTTCAGGACGCAGGAACCCTGGCAGAGTTGTTCGTGCGGGCAGACGCGGGAGCAGATTTCAGGCAGCGAGCTGGTTTGACGGTACAATTGGGCGGCTTCGATGTAGCGACCTTGTTCGATCAGCCACATTGCCGAGGGGATATCGTTGTGACACGGGCAGGCCAACATGCAGGGTGCCGGGTCGGGGCAGTGGATGCAGCGTGAGGCTTCCAGCATGGCCCGGTCGGAATCGAGCGGGACGACCACATCCCCAAAATCACAGACCCGTTCTGTCGGTGGGCGCAGCGTCAGGTCTTGATAGGGCATGTAGACACGCGCTTTGCGGTCTATTTCCAAATATTCGCCAGGGATTGTTTGCATTGGGCCTCCA
>Ga0180009_10004927_pt1 | contig 14519 bp, 12 predicted proteins | sample OS_PC_MetaG_FD_123537 | JGI IMG/M metagenome (GOLD analysis project Ga0180009, IMG submission 123537) | Groundwater microbial communities from the Aspo Hard Rock Laboratory (HRL) deep subsurface site, Sweden - OS_PC_MetaG | ecosystem: Environmental > Aquatic > Deep subsurface > Groundwater...
GAGGGGATTGCGGCGATGTGCATTGCCATGATCGTTTGAACGGGAGGAAAATGTCTTTACGCGTTTACAATACTTTGGAGAGAAAAAAGGTTCCTTTTGTGCCCGTGAGGCCGGGAAGAGTGACGATGTATGTTTGCGGTCCCACAGTATATGATTCCTGCCATATCGGGCATGCAAGATCCGTCATTGTTTTCGATGTTATTTTGAAATACCTGAAAGCAGCCGGGTTTGATGTGACTTATGTCAGAAATTTTACAGATGTTGACGACAAGATTATAAACCGCGCCGGACAGCTTGGAGTTGAAACATCTGAGGTTGCGGAAAAATATATAAAGGAATTCTATGAGGATATGGATGCCTTAAACATTGAAAGGGCAACCGTAGAGCCGCGGGCAACCGAGCACATAGACAGAATTGTAGCTCTTATTGAAAAGCTGCTGGAAAAAGGGATGGCATACAGAATAAACGGGGATATATTTTATTCAGTCGAAAAATTTGAAAATTACGGAAAACTCTCCGGGCGAAGACTTGAAGAGATGGAAGCCGGCTCAAGGGTTGATATAGATGAAAGAAAAAAGAATCCCTTTGATTTTGCCCTGTGGAAATCGTTAAAACCGGGCGAACCTACCTGGGACAGTCCCTGGGGAAAGGGGAGACCCGGCTGGCATATTGAGTGCTCGGCCATGAGCAGCGCGTACCTGGGGGAAACATTTGATATTCATGGAGGAGGCAGGGATCTTGTCTTTCCACATCATGAAAACGAGATTGCCCAGTCCGAGGGAGCATCAGGAAAACCTTTTGCAAAATACTGGATTCACAATGGATTTGTAAACATAAATCACGAGAAGATGTCCAAGTCTCTCGGTAATTTTCTCCTGATTAAGGATATACTTAAATCATACCATCCGGATTCCGTCCGCCTCTTTCTTTTATCAAATCATTACAGGAGTCCTATAGATTATACAAACAAGGCGATGGATGAATCTGATGCGGGTCTTGATAAAATTTACTCCCTTATAAAACGGATTGAAGATGCTCATGGCCTTGTTTTAAAAGAGGTTCAGGATGAACCGGGAGATTACTGGAAAGAGTTTTGCGGGGCAATGGATGATGATTTCAACACGGCGAAGGGTATTGGAATTCTTTTCGATGCTGTCAGGCAAGCGAATCGTCTGATGGACGAAAACAGCGGAACAATTCCTGGAGATGTTAAAATCACGATTGGTAAAATCCATGCCGACATCCTTAAAATAGGGAAAGTTTTAGGTATATTATCAGAGTCTGCCGGAGCATATTTTGAAAGAAAAAAAATAAAATTTATTGAGAAAAAAGCGATTGATCCGTCCATGATTGACTCTCTGGTGAAGGAGCGTTTCGAAGCAAGAAAAGCAAAGGACTGGAAAAAGGCTGATGAAATACGAAAGACACTTTCGGATATGGGTGTTTTAATTGAGGACCGGCCTGATGGAACTGTATGGAAGTTTAACTGACGGCTTTGTGAAAAGTCCCTCTGCTGCGTTGCGCTTCTTTCTTCGTCATTGCGGCGTACTAACATGTACGCCTCATTCCTCAGAATTCGCACGCCTTGCAGATGGAGCTTTTCACTTTGCCGTCAAAACAATGACTTTTTAAGAGACCATAAGGCTTAAACGAATTATTTTCACTTGAGCTCTTGAACCCTCGAACCCTTGACTCCTTTATATAATATGCCCAACTTTAAAATAGTTTCCGAATATTCACCCAAAGGCGATCAGCCTGCCGCAATTGAGGCATTAACTTCAGGCGTGTTATCCGGGAAAAAGCATCAGGTGCTCCTTGGAGTAACAGGGTCAGGGAAAACATTTACCATGGCCAATGTAATTGCAAATGTTGATAAACCGACTCTTGTTATTGCTCCCAATAAAACTCTCGCGGCCCAGTTATACAGTGAATTCAGATCCCTGTTCCCGGAAAGCGCCGTAGAATATTTTGTCAGTTATTATGATTACTACCAGCCGGAAGCATATATCCCTTCAAGCGATACCTATATCCAGAAGGATTCGTCCATCAACGACATGATAGACAAGTTAAGACATTCCGCAACACGCTCCGTTCTTACCCGGCGTGATGTTATTGTTGTGGCAAGCGTTTCATGTATTTTCGGACTTGGAGACCCAGAAGATTATCTGGCGATGAGGGTCGATATTGAAAAAAGCATGGAGCTTGACCGAGACAGATTTCTTCACGATCTTGTTTCCATGCATTATGAACGAAATGACATCGATTTTTTCAGGGGAAGCTTCCGGGTCAGGGGCGATAGAGTGGAGATTTTTCCTGCATATGAAGAAGAGAAGGCGATCCGTGTAAATTTTTTCGGAGATGAGGTCGAGAGCATATCGGAAATAGATCCATTTAAGGGATCGGTTCTTAATAAATTAAACGGCACAACCATTTTCCCTGCAAGTCATTATGTTACACAGAAAATGACTCTCCAGAGGGCCATAGAGACTATTTTGCCGGAACTTAAAGAGAGAATGGCGTATTTCAGGAATGAAAATAAATACATAGAAGCACAACGAATAGAAGAGAGAACTCATTTCGACATCGAGATGATGCAGGAGATAGGGTACTGCAACGGGATAGAAAACTATTCACGCCATTTGACGGGAAGGGCGCCCGGGGAGCCGCCACCGACTCTTCTCGATTATTTTCCATCCGATTCCCTGTTGTTTATCGATGAAAGCCATATCTCTGTTCCGCAGCTTCACGGAATGTATAAAGGCGACAGATCGAGAAAAGAGACACTCATAAATTTCGGGTTCAGGCTTCCGTCGGCTCTTGACAACAGGCCTCTTAAATTTGAGGAATTTGAATCAAGAGTTTCTCAAGCGATATATGTATCTGCTACTCCGGCTGATTTTGAGCTTGAAAAGGGAAAGGACTCTCTTGTTCAGCTTATCGTCAGACCGACCGGACTTGTTGATCCTCCTATTGCAATAAGGAGGGCGGAAAACCAGGTGGACGATCTTTATGAGGAGATAGTCTCCTGTACAAAGAAAAACGAGAGGGTCCTTGTCACTACTCTTACAAAACGCATGGCAGAGGATCTGACCGAATATTATTCGGATCTGGGAATAAAAGTCAGTTATCTTCATTCGGACATAGGAACTCTGGAAAGGATGGAAATCATCCATGATCTCAGGACGGGCAAGTTCGATGTCCTTGTGGGAATAAATCTTTTAAGAGAAGGTCTTGATATCCCGGAAGTTTCTCTTGTTGCGGTGCTTGACGCGGATAAAGAAGGCTTCCTTCGCTCGGCAAGAGCGCTCATACAGACGTGCGGACGGGCTGCGAGAAATATTAACGGTAAGATAATAATGTATTGCGATGCCGTCACAAATTCAATGCAGAAGGCTATTGATGAGACAAACAGAAGGAGAAATATTCAGGAATCATTTAATAAAAAACATAATATCACACCGGTGGGTATCGAAAAATCGATTACACATGTATTCGCGCAAGTTTCGGAATCACCTACTGCAGAGGATAGGGTATCTGAGACAATATCCAAATATCGTTCTCTCGATAATATAGATGAGACTATTTCAAATCTTGAAAAAGAGATGGAAAGTGCGGCCCGTGAACTTGAATTTGAAAAAGCTGCCGAACTGAGGGACAGGATCAGGGATATCAAGCAAAGGATAATTTTTGAATACTGAGCTTTTTACTTTGCCGTCCGGAGAATCTTCAAATTCAAGGGTTCATATGCCGGATCATTTAATTGAAAAATTGTCGGGTGTTTCAACAGGCCCCGGTGTCTATCTGATGAAAGATGCCGGCGGAGAGATAATTTATGTCGGAAAGGCGCTGAATATAAAAAAGCGGCTTTCTTCATATTTTATCGGAGCAGAATCAAACCGACAGCAGCAGGTTAACCTGAAAACCGGTCTTCTGATCAAAAAAATAGCTTCCTTCGAAACCATAATCACGGGAACGGAAAAAGAAGCGCTTATACTCGAGTCAAACCTGATTAAGAAGCACAAACCCAGATATAACGTGATATTAAAAGATGACAAGAGATATCCCTCGCTCAGACTCAACATCAAAAGCTCTTATCCGAATCTTGCGGTTGTCAGAAAAACCGGAAATGACGATGCAATCTATTTCGGTCCGTTTGCCTCCTCTCAGGCGGTCCGCCGGACTCTGAGGCTGATACATAAGACATTCAGGCTCAGGAAGTGCACCACTGCAAATTTTAAAAAAAGAACCCGGCCATGTCTTAATTTCCAGATGGGAACCTGCCTTGGTCCCTGCTGTAACGATATAGATAAATCGGTTTACGGAGAGATAATAAAAGAGGTCATACTTTTTTTAAAAGGCAGAACCCCGGTTCTTATAAGGGAGGTAAAAGAGAAAATGGAGAAAGCTGCGCAGGCTCAGGATTACGAGCTTGCGGCAGTTTACAGGGACAGGCTCTTTTCGATCCGGGAAACACTTGAAAGGCAGGTAGCAGTCACAACCGATTTTATGGACAGGGATGTGTTTGCTGTTGCGCGTGAGAATGAGCATTCGGTTATAACTGTTCTTGTTGTGAGGGGCGGCTATCTGCAGGGAACCCGTCATTTCAGTTTCAGGGACGTGATTTCAGCCGAATCCGGGATGCTGGGAGAATTTATAAGACAGTATTATGAGAAAGCCGATCTTATACCGGAAGAGGTGGTTGTGTCCGTTGAAATGGAGAACACACATTTACTTGAAGAATTGCTGACCGAGGTTAAAGGGGAGAAGATAAAAATCTTCGAGCCGAAAAAAGGGGAACGTTTTGATCTTGTTACCATGGCTCTTCATAACGCAAAAAATGAGCTGAACAGCATAATCTCTTCCATTGCCTCATCCGCCGACCTGCTTTACCGTCTTCAGAAGCGCATTGGTATGGATAAAATTCCGAAAAGAATCGAATGTTTCGACAATTCAAATATTTCAGGTAAAAACCCGGTATCCGGCATGGTTGTGTTTGAAAACGGAAAACCTTTAAAATCATCCTATAGAAAATACAGGATTAAAACCGTTGAGGAGCATAATGATTACGCTTATATGGCGGAGGTTATACGGAGGCGGTTCGGGAAAAATGAAGAGTCGAAACCTTATCCTGATCTTCTCATGATTGACGGGGGAAAAGGACATGTAAGGATTGTCCGTGACATATTAAATGATCTTGAGATTGACCGGCAATTCGATCTTATTGGAATTGCAAAGAAGGATGAGAATAAAGGCGAGAACGAAGATAAGATATATAAGCCAGGCAGATCCAATCCGGTAAATTTCGGAAGGGAAGGGGATCTTCTTTTTTTTCTTCAGCGGATAAGGGATGAAGCGCATCGTTTTGCCGTATCTTTTCACAGGAAGCAGATCCGCAGAAAATCGGTTCATTCGGCACTGGATGATATTAAGGGAATCGGGAAAAAGAAAAAAGAGATGCTTTTAAAGAATTTCGGAAGTTTTAAAAAAATCCGGGCGGCAACGCATGATGAGCTGCGCGCGCTGCCCGGGATAACCTCTGAAATCGCAAAAAACATAAAAGAAACACTGGGATTTTGAAGTCTCAAACTTGAAATTTTTTTTCGGATCAAACGCCCAGCTTCTTCAAAACCGTCTTCAATTCCGCAACCGAGTCAGCCGACTTCTTTAACGCTGCCTGTTCTTCACCGGTAAGTTTTATCTGTATGATCTCTTCAATGCCTTTTGCGCCCAGTTTTACCGGAACGCCTATAAAAAGACCGTTTATTCCATACTCTCCTTCGAGGTATGCAGCGCAGGGAAGGATCTTTTTCTTGTCCTTTAAAATCGATTCCGCCATTTCAACCGCGGCTGAAGCGGGAGCATAATAGGCACTTCCTGTTTTTAAGAGTGAAACTATTTCAGCGCCGCCGCTCGCGGTTCTTTTGACAAGAGCCGCGATCTTCTCCTTTGAAAGCAGCTCGGTTATCGGAATTCCGGCAACAGTCGAATATCTCGGGAGAGGAACCATAGTATCTCCATGCCCTCCAAGAACAAAAGCATGCGTGTTTTCAACAGAGACATTCAGCTCCATTGCTATAAAAGCCCTGAAACGTGCGGAGTCAAGAACGCCGGCCATGCCTATTACCCTGTTTTTAGGAAAACCGCTTGCTTCGAATGCAACATGGCACATTGCATCGAGAGGATTGCTGACGATAATGATAACGGCATCGGGAGAAAAAGCAGCAACCTGTTTTGTGACGTTTTTAACAATCCCGGCATTTGTGCCGATCAGATCATCCCGGCTCATACCGGGCTTTCTTGGAATGCCTGCGGTAATTATGACAATATCTGATCCTGCTGAGGCTTCATAGCTGTTAAATCCCTTTATATGTGCATCGTGTTTTTCTATGGGAGCTGCTTCGGTAAGGTCGAGAGCTTTCCCCTGGGGTACGCCTTCAACAATATCGATTAATACAACATCGCATAATTCTTTTTCCGCCAGCCGCTGGGCTGCCGTGGCGCCAACATTTCCTGCCCCGATAACTGTTACTTTCTTGTCCATAAAGACTCCTTGTTATGTTTTATAAAGTACAAATTGATATTTTCCCTTCGGTACGGCGAATGCAAGTCATTCAAAGCTCACGGCTTCGTAAAAAGTCATTCTGCTGTGTTGCGCTTCATCCCCGCCCTGTTGAATTCTCGCTGCGCGAGACAGCAGAGCTGATTCAACAGGGTGAATCATTGCAGCGTACCAATAAGTACGCTTCATTTCTCAAGATTCGCGCGCCTTGCATAATGAACTTTTTACTTTGCCGTCCGGATTCAGACTTTTTTCGAGTTTATCAAAGCTCAAAATTTATAAAAACCATATGATGCAACTGATTTCAGATAATAATATTTTTAATTGTTGTCAATAGGTTTTGCGTTTTTCAAGTATTGACATTAAAGCTCCAAATAAGTTATGTAATAAATCAGAGTTGGGAGCTTCATGTACTTTGTGATCTTTCTGGTTTTAATCCGCCCGAGGTGGCTTTTGGGACTTATAAACAGGTTATCAACCGATGGGACGCGGAAAAGCCCATTTCTTTTATCAGCTCAAGGGGAATTGTCATGAGTATCAAGGAACAAATAAAATCGATTTTGCAGGAAGCTGAAATATACAGGACTCAGGGCTTACTGAACGAAGCAATGATAAAATACAAAAATGCTGCCGAACTTGTTGAGAAAAATATTAAGCAGGAAAACAGGCAGTCATTAGTCGATGGAATAACAAAAAAAATTGAATTATTAAAGAAAACCATATTAAAGTATAACGATCCTGAAAAACCACCGGAAATGCCTGTTGAAATTCAGAATCTGATAAAAGATAAATTTGCGTTTTCAGCCGATAAAGAATCGGCTGGTCTTGAAGGGGCGATAGCTTTATCTAAATTTGGACAATTTGAAAGAGCAATTACAGAATTTAGTGAATTACTCAAGAACGATTCTTTAAGGCTCGTTGCTGCCAAGAATATTTTAAGATGCTTTTTTGCAACCTCCTCTGTGGATGGAGCGCTTTCACAATATGAGCAGTGGCTGAAATCCGGAATTTTTCATGAAGGGCAGATCAAAAAAATACGGTTTTTTTTAGAGAATCTGCTAAAAGACAAGGGAATTGAGAGAAAACTCCCCCTTGCAGATATTCCTGAAGTTAAAGCTGTTCCTGAGAAAGCAATTTTTGAAAAAAAGTCTATGGCTGATATCCCTGAACAGGAGGAAGTGGAGGAGGATGATGAGTTCCTTGACATAAATTCAGTTGGCATTACAATTACTGACGGCCCGCAAAAGGGTAAGGAAGTTGTACTTGATGTAACTTTCCAGTCGGGCAAATCGGTCAGTTTAATTGTTCCGGGCAGGGAAAAAATACTAATCGAAAAATTTAAAGTTGGATTGAAATTGGATAATGTCCAGTTCTATTCACCTATTGCAATGCTGAATGGTTCGGGTGTTATTTCGGCTTTTACAAAGATCAGTTCAGGCCCTAAAATGGGAAGCTACAGTCTCGATTTGAAGATATCCACTTAACAGCATATGATATAGTCTTACGGAGTTGTGCCAGATGGCAATATTTAATTTGAAAAGTCGTGAGATTGAATGCAAAATTGTATATTATGGCCCCGGAAGATCAGGTAAAACGACCAATCTTGAATATATTTTTAAAACTTATAAAAAACAGGTTACCGACCAGCTTGTATCAATTGATACCGAAGGCGACAGAACCCTCTTTTTTGATTTTCTTCCTATGGGCCTTGGTAAAATAAGAGGGTGTGATATACGGGTCCAATTATATACTGTTCCGGGACAGGTGCAATACAGTTCTACGCGAAAACTGGTTTTGAAAGGCGCCGACGGGATTGTTTTTGTTGCCGATTCTTTTGCAATAAGGAGAGACAAAAATATTCTCTCGCTAAAGGACCTTGATCTGAATTTAAAAGAATGCGGTCTTAATATTTTTAAAATTCCTCTTGTCCTTCAGTATAACAAGAGGGACATGTCCAGCATGGCAGACGGAAGTATTCCCATAATGTCTGTTGAAACTATGCAGAATGATCTGAACAGACAGCTTAAGGTTCCTTATTTTCCGGGAAGTGCTTTAACAGGAGAAGGTGTTGGCAGAACTTTGATAGAGTCCCTTAAGTTGACTCTCATACAATTACAAAAAGAATTGAAATGGGCACAGAAATAAATGGCTGACTTATCCTTTGCAGGCAATTTGAATTTTTTGAATCTTGGCGAGCTGCTTCAGATTTTTGGAACAAACGGAAGCACCGGTATTTTGAAAATAAAAAGCAAATATTCCGAAGAACCGGGGCGTATGTATTTTGTTAAAGGAGAGCTTGTTAATGCTGAAGCCGGTTCCAAAGAAGGTATTGATGCTGCGCTTTCGCTTTTTGGATGGACTGAAGGTGAATTTGAGTTTCGCACGCAGGAAGTAAAAACAAAGAATGTGATTCGAAAAAGTAGAATGGAAATTACTTTAGATGCATTAAGGCTTCTTGATGACGGCAAGATAGAGAAATTGGGGCCGGTTACATATGCAAAAACATTTGATGAGAGTTCCGAAGAGGATTCTCTGATCCCTGTTATCAGAGGCCCTCTGGTTGATTATACCTGCGTAGTTGAAGAAGAAGAGTACCGTGATGGCGACAAAATAGTCACGGAAGGGAAATTCGGCAACTGGATATGGGTCGTTCTTGAAGGAAAAGTTGAAATTGTTAAAGAGACAAAGCAAGGACTGTGCAAGATAGTAAGGCTGACCGTCGGTTCATTCGTTGGAACCCTGTCAACAACAATGCCCGGTCAATATAATGTGCGGACCGCTTCGGTTGTTGCTGTAGGCTCGGTACAACTGGGCCTTCTTGATTCCCAGAGGCTTTACAGCGAATATATAAAATTATCACCTCTATTTAAAGAAATAATATTAAGCCTTGGTAACCGCATGAAGCAAATTACAGGCATGATTGTTGATGTCAGTTCAAAAAATATAAATGTTAAGGCGTTCTTAAAGGGTAAAAAAATTCTTATTGAACAAGGTTCAAGTGATGAAGGGGTTCTCACGATTACTAGCGGGGAAGCAGCAATAGTCCGCTCTACAGACAACGGGTATCTTCCACTTATGACTCTTTCTGCCGGCGATTTATTGGGCCGTATTCCCTTTGTCAATACCGGACATGAACCGCATTCCGCATCCGTTTTTGTTTCAAGGGATTTTGATGCAAGGAAGATAGATACGGAAGAAATTCAGAAAGAATATGATCAGCTTTCATTAACCTTTAAGAATATGCTTGAAAACATGGGTACTTGTATTGCTGCAACAACAATGATTGTCAGCGAGTTACATAGACAATCCCTTATATCCAAGTAATTTTATAAGGATTCAAGTGACCGGAAAAGCGAACGCATTCCCCGCCGCTTGCGGCATATCAGCCCATTTGTAGTCGTCGTTATCAGATAAGAGGAGAGAAGCCATGACAAGTGAAAATAGAAAACATCAGAGGATGGCATCGCTTAACCTTTTGCATGTTGGAGTTTATAAAGATGACGACTTAATCAAACAGGGAGTGGGAAGGACTTTGAATATTTCAGATTCCGGAATATTGCTCGAAATTCACTTTCCGATTGATACTGATAATGTTGTTGTTCAGGTGGCAATCGGCCTTAAAGAAGATTTGTTCGAAATCAAAGGTAAATCTGTGAGATGTTTACAGTCTGAAAACGGAAAATATCAGATCGGGATTCTGTTTGATAAGATTACAAGTGAGACAAATGATAAAATATTAAAAAAATATATTGAAGCATTTAAAGACGGAAATTCCAATACATCCCCGGCCGAATAAGTTAAAAAGTGTCCATACGGAAACAAAAAGTTTCTTATCATGAAAGGAAATATAAATGGTTGAGGCAGTGCGTGAAACTGATTTCAGTAACATAAAGCTTTTAAAAAGAGGGAAGGTTAGGGATATTTATGACCTTGGAGATAAACTGCTGATGGTTGCTACTGATAGAATGTCGGCATTTGATGTTGTTATGCCGGATCCTATACCTGAAAAAGGCAAAATTCTTACTCAAATTTCTTTATTCTGGTTCGATATAATGAAACCATTGATTCAAAATCATGTCATTTCAAGCGATGTCCGTGATTATCCTTCAGATTGCAGACAATATTCTGATATTTTAAATAAAAGAAGCATGCTAGTAAGGAAAACGGAGCCTCTTCCTGTTGAGTGCGTTGTAAGAGGTTACCTGTCCGGCTCAGGGTGGAGTTCCTATCAGGAGCGGGGTGAGGTCTGCGGTATAATGCTTCCGAAAGGCCTGAAAGAGTCGGATCAGTTGCCTGAGCCAATATTTACCCCTTCAACGAAAGAGGAGGTCGGCACTCACGATATAAACATTGATTTTGATGAAACAGTTAAAATAATAGGAAGAAAGCTTGCTGAAATAGTAAAAGAGCTGAGTATTGAAATATATATAAGAGGAACTAAACTTGCGGCTCAGAAAGGTATAATAATTGCTGATACAAAGTTTGAATTCGGACTTATTGGCAATGATGTCATTATAATAGATGAAGTCTTAACTCCTGATTCATCAAGATTCTGGCCGAAAGATTCATATAAACCGGGCGGACCTCAGTTGAGTTTCGACAAGCAGTATTTAAGGGATTATCTCACCTCCATAAAATGGAACAAGAAGCCGCCCGCTCCATCTCTTCCGAAAGATGTAATCGACAACACGCGCAGTAAATACATGGAGGCTTTGAAACGTCTGACCGGCGCCGAATTATGACATGGAAGGAAGAAATTATTCGCCTCTCCTCGATAAATATTGAGGATCATACATTCAGGATAACAACTGAAGAGAATATAGAGGGTCTTTCCTGTTCAATAAGAAACGCAGGTCTTATTAACCCGCCGATAGTAATCAGTAAAAAATCGGGATATGCCGTTGTAAGCGGCTTCAGACGCATCAGGTCAGTTCAGAAGCTCGGCTGGTCCGATTTAATGACAAGAGTGCTTGATACAAAGACCGCTCCCCTTGAATGCGCCAAAATTGCTGTAACCGACAATTTGATGCAACGTCCATTGAATCTTATCGAAACATCCAGAGCTTATAAATTGCTGTCGGGTTTTTTAGATAATAAGCAGGATTTATTGAAAACAGCGTCCGTTCTCGGTCTTCCTGACAATCAATTTCTGGTAGAAAAAATAATAAAGCTATGCGAAATGCCGCATGCGATACAGAATCCTATTATATCAAACACTGTTTCATTGGTTATAGCACTCGAGCTTGGGAAGCTGGAATATGATGCCGGAATTGCAATCGCAGTACTTTTTGATAAATTAAAACCCGGTCTTAACAAACAGCGAGAAATCCTGACTCTTTTTTATGAAATTGCCTCCCGTGAGAGCGTTTCAATTATTAAATTGCTTAAAGGAGATGAATTGCAAAGCATTCTTTCAGATAATGAACCGGATAGAAATCAAATAATCAACAAATTAAGGCAATACTTGAAAAGAAGACGCTATCCTTTGATGACAAAGGCAGAAAACGTTTTTGAGAGAAACGTTAAAAAACTTGCATTGGAGAGGGGGATGAAAATAATCCCGCCTGCTAATTTTGAGGGAAACACCTTTGTTTTGAGCCTGGAGTTTAAAAAGATAAAAGATCTTGAAATGCAAAAAGAATTTCTCGATAAATTGATAAAAGATCAAACTCTTGAGCAAATAATATCAAAATCGACTGATATTTAATCTCTTTTTTCTGAAATTATATGCAAACCCGCCGGGTATTTTATCTTTACAGCACCTTCAAATCCCTCTGTTGCGAGCATTGCATAGCTTGTACCACATCAGCTTTGAACTGTACCGGGCTCTGTTGAGTATATTTTCTCAACAGGCTGAGCCAATTGCGAAACTCGTATATTCGTATGTTTTGTTCATTCTCGCGAATGCGGGGCACGAAGTGAAGTGCCCGCGCTATCCAGTTTTTTCAAATAGTTATGGACTCCCATTTTCACGGGAGTGACAGGTTCTCAGACTTTTTATGAAGGTATCATTAATTGATGAGCTCGTAAAAAGGCGAAATTCAGACGGCAAAGTAAAAAGCTCATTATGCAAGGCGCACGAATCTTGAGGAATGAAGAGTACTTACTGGTACGCTGCAATGACGAAAGATGAAGTGCAACAGAGCAGAATGACTTTTTACGAAGCCGTCATTAATTGATTGCAAAACAATAAAAGTGTGTGCTATCGGCATGCAGAACAAACTTACACCGGATTATTTTGATTTCGAAATAGAAACTTGTGCACTGTAAAAAATCAGAAGGAGCGGATGGATGAGAATCAGAAGAGAGATTGTTTGCGGGTTGTTTTTATTAATATTTGTTGCAGCGGTTCCTCTGGTTGCATACGGAAGTGGAGGAGGCTCTTCCGGTGAGCATATAAACCTGGGTGAAATTCTTCCTATATGGAGCTGCATCCCGTTTGCATGCATGCTTCTCTCCATTGCGCTCTTTCCTCTGCTTGCCCCGAACATCTGGCATCACCATTTCGGCAAAATTTCGGCCTTCTGGGCTCTATCCATAGCCGTTCCTTTTGTGATCGCATACCGCGGCGAGGCTTCGTATCAGATCATCCACATAATCATAGCCGACTACATTCCGTTTATCATTCTGCTCTGGTCCCTTTATACCGTATCAGGGGGCATCCTGCTGCGCGGCACACTGGTCGGAACACCTGTCGTAAACACGGCCATGCTTCTTATCGGGACGCTGCTTGCATCATGGATGGGTACAACAGGCGCGGCCATGCTCATGATCCGTCCGTTTTTAAGGGCCAACAGCCATCGCAAGAACAGAACCTTCATGGTGGTCTTTTTTATCTTCTTAGTCGCCAACGTTGGCGGCGCTCTCACTCCTCTGGGTGATCCGCCGCTTTTTTGGGATTCCTGCACGGGGTTCCCTTTTTCTGGACATTCAATCTCCTGCCTCACATGCTTCTGACGGCAGGACTTCTTCTTATATGTTATTTTTTCTTGGACACTTACCATTATCGCCGGGAAAAACCGGCTCCTGCCGATCCCATGGAAAAAGTGCCGCTTGGGATGGAAGGCAAACACAATTTTTTTTTCCTGCTGGGGATTGTTCTTTCCGTTCTTATGAGCGGCATGGTCGATTGGGGAGAAATTTCAACACTTGGAGTACATCGCTCTGTTCAGGATTGGGTGCGTGACGGCCTTCTTATTGTAATGGGAATTCTCTCAATGGCTACCACTTCAATAACCGTTCGTGAAGACAACCAGTTTACCTGGGCTCCTATTCTTGAAGTCGCTTATCTCTTCATCGGCATCTTCATCACCATGATTCCATGTCTACTGATTCTCAAGGCAGGCGGCAAAGGCGCCCTGGCTTTTCTGATAAATTCGGTGCAGCAGCCCACACATTATTTCTGGAGCACCGGTATATTATCTGCCTTTCTGGATAATGCGCCGACTTACCTCACTTTTTTTAATACCGCCCTGGGGAGCTTTTACGCATCACTTCCAGAAGCCGAGGCCGTGCCCCGCCTTATTGCTGAAAACCCGATATATTTGAAGGCCATCTCAGCAGGATCGGTCTTTTTCGGGGCATGCAGCTATATCGGAAATGCCCCCAACTTCATGGTGCGTTCAATAGCTGAAGAAGCCGGCACCCCTATGCCCAGTTTTTTCGGCTACATCATTAAATATTCCCTTGTTTTTCTGATTCCTTGTTTTGTAATAGTTACTCTCATATTTTTCTAAGGCAGGTGAAAAATGAAATTTAAAAAGATACTCTTTCACACCCGGTTCAGAGAGATGGCTTTAGGCGCTCTTGAGGCTCTGCTTGATCTGACAAAAGCAGGTCTTAAAGAGGTAGTTCTTGTCCATGTTATACAGAGGGAAGAAGTGGCCTTTGTTCCTTACGGCGGCTTTATGAAGGAAAAAGAGGCGCATATGAAGAAGAAAGCGAAAGACCTCTTTGAACA
>Ga0180009_10004928_pt1 | contig 14516 bp, 11 predicted proteins | sample OS_PC_MetaG_FD_123537 | JGI IMG/M metagenome (GOLD analysis project Ga0180009, IMG submission 123537) | Groundwater microbial communities from the Aspo Hard Rock Laboratory (HRL) deep subsurface site, Sweden - OS_PC_MetaG | ecosystem: Environmental > Aquatic > Deep subsurface > Groundwater...
CAATACGAACCGCTGCGCCGCGGCAAGCTCGAGTTCGTGCTGTGGACCGAAGACACCGCCGGCATCCTCGCCTACGAGCGATTCACCGATAACCAACGCGTGCTCGTGGTCATCAACACCCACGACACCGAAGCCAAAGCGACCGTCGATGCGGACAACGCTGCCATGGCCGTCGGCTTCCCCGGTGGAACGAACCTGACGAACGTCCTGGCCGACGACGATCCCACCGACAGCGCCGTCGTTGCGGGAGACGGCACGATCAACATCACGATTGGGCCGCGGGCCACGAAGATCTTCGTTCAGCAGTAAGGTCCTTCGAGGGCTTGCCCTTCCGCTCACATCGCGCTTCTATGCCCCCGGCGCTTCGGCATGCGGCCGAATGGCGCAGGCTCTTGTCTTGTACTTCCTGGAAAGGGGATTCGATGCGTATCCAATCCAAAGCCCTTGCTGCCTTTGCTTCTCTTGCATGTCTCACGTTCGCTGCGTCGGCTTCCGCAGACCCCGAAACCCACGACGGCTTCTTCCTCAAACTCGAGCTCGGGCCGGGCTACTTGAGCATGCCAGGGACGGCCGAAGCAGGCTCGGCAAGCGTCGACACAAGCATCAAAGGCGTGGGCGCGATCGGCGGATTGCTCATCGGTGGCACGCCTGCCGACGGACTCGTCGTTGGTGGTGCTTCGTTGGCCCACGTGGTCTCGAGCCCAACCGTCGAGGTCGACGGCAGGGAGCTGGACACCAACGACTCGCTTACGCTCAGTGTCCTCGGTCCGTTCGTGCAGTACTACCCGGACCCCTCGGCCGGTCTGAACCTCGGGCTCGTTCTGGGCTATGCATCCGCCTCAGGGGGAAACGACGACGTCGACGAAGCGGCTACGGGCTTCGGCGTCAGCGCTTCGGTCGGAAACGATTGGTGGATCGGTGAGGAGTGGAGTCTGGGCGTCGCGGGACGCTTCACCTACGCCAACGTGAAGTACGAGAGCAGTTCGGGCGGCCTTACGGTCACGCAGAAGTACAACGCCATGGTCCCCGGCGCCGTGCTGACGCTTACGTACCACTAGACACATCCCTCTACTTCCCCCGCTTCTGATACGTCCCGATAAGCTCGGTCTGGCCGAGGATGTGTCCCTTCATCGCCGCGACCACTGCGTCCTTGTCGGGCGTGCCAAGCTCCGACAGCATCGCATCGAGCGCATACAGCTTGTGGAAGTAGCGGTGGCGGCCGATCGGTGGACAGGGCCCTCCGTAACCGGTCTTCTTCCAACTGTTGATACCGTCCTTCGTGCCCGACGGCAGTTGTTTGACCGCTTCTTCGAGTCCCGAAACGCTTGGTGGGATGTCGAACAAGACCCAGTGAACCCAGGTCATCTTCGGAGCCGCCGGATCTGGTGCATCCGGATCGTCCACGATCAACACCAGACTCTTGGTCCCCTCCGGCAGACCCGACCACGAGAGCGGAGGCGACAGGTCTTCGCCTTCGCAGGTGTACTTCGTAGGTATCGAAGCTTCGTGCGCGAACGCGGCCGACGTCAGCGCCAGCTTGCTCGCGGTCGGTGCCGTGGACCCCGAAGCCCCCACTTTCTCCGTGCTGGACTTGGGCGTGCATCCCGATGTCGACATGATGATCCCCCCTACGATGAGCAGGCGTACGGCAAGACGTTGTGACGCGTGCATGGTTCGACCCCCGGTTCGTCGAACCGGAAGGATGCGCCCCACGCGCGGGGGTCGCAAGCGTTGCTGAACGGTGCTGTTGCTTCAAACCGCCCCGGACGCACACACTCTGTGTTCACCACCACGCCGGACTGGAGTAATCTCCAGTCAACTTCAAGAGGGGGGGAAGGCGGCCATGACGCGCGGTGACCACGAAGTGCTCAACGTCCTCGTCATCGACGATGATACAGCGACTCGTCAGCTCTTGGTGGACATCGTCTCGCGCGAGGAACACCAGGTTCTGTCCGCGGCGTCGGCCGAGGAGGGGCTCGAGCTGCTGCCCATCTGGACCTTCCAGGTCGCCTTCATCGATCAAAACCTGCCCGGGATGGATGGCATCGTCCTGGGTGAATACCTGCGGCGCAACAACCCCGAGATGACCATCGCCATCGTCACCGGCGACGGCGACGCGCGCGTGGAACGCCGCAGCCGAGACCTGGCACTGCGCTACATCCCCAAGCCCTTCCTGGTGGAGGACATCCTCGATGTGGTGGACTCCTGGATCGATGCAAGCCGCGAGCGGGAGCGCATCTCTTTGATGCAAGGCGGAGCAGATTACGAGCCGCCTTTCTCGACCTACATGCAAGATCTCACCGACTGCTTCGCGATGCCCCACGTGCCCGGTCGGATCGAGGATCGATTGATCACGACCGTCCGACGATGCCTCAACGACCTGAAGAGCGCGCGGCGCTACACCGAACGGGATCGGGTCGTCGCCCTCTCGGGCTTGCTGACGGCCCAGGTACTGGGCATCTCCCTTCCCAGGAACTCGAGCGGCGCCACGTTGTTCGAGGAGTACGATCAGATCATGAAGGATCGAGGCAAGGCCACGGCGTTCGAGACCGAGAGCTGAGGCGAGCCCGGGCGGCGTTCGGCCATCGGCTACGGTTCGACTCGCTACGCCACCCAGCGGTCCACCAGCGCGTCATCCGGCAGCACGCCAACCATGTGGGCCAGATCGACCGAAGTGAACCGCCCGCGCATCGCTCCACCATGACGTAAGGCCGCCAGGAATCGTGCGCGCGAGCAGCCGATGTGCGAGAGCGTCCACGCGCCGTCGGCCAGACGCAATCGATCCCGGAGTACCGACGGTGCGATCAGCTGAGGAGACACCCTCGTACGCAAGGCATCCCACGAGCCGGGGCGAGAGAGCTTCTCATGGGCCTTGGCGACGGCAGACTGCTTGGCTTCATGCTGACGCGCGACCGCGCCGGCAGCGGGCCCCCAAACCGAAGGATCCATCGGTGGAACGACGGGCTCGAAGCGTGGGGCATCCAGCTGCATCATCCGCTCCCACAGCGCAGCTGCCACCACGGTCGCCACACCGACCTGCCGGCCATGTAGATCGTGGGGGCTCCCGTCGGCGTCGCTCATCATGTCGAGCGTGTGGCTGATGACGTGCTCGCCCCCGGAAGCCGGCAAGCTCGAACCGTGCAACGTCATGGTGCAGCCGGACAGCACCAGCGCTTCGAACAACGAGCGGACCGCTGCTTGCTCACCTCGTACCAGCGCATCGGGGTGAGCGAACACCGTCGCCTCGAATCGATCCACCACCGAAGCCAGCGAGGGAGAGAAGGGCTCGTCGAACAGCAGGTGGTTGAGAATCCAATCCGCTGTGCTCACCGGCTTGGCGAGCAAGTCGCCAAACCCAGCCGTCGTCAGTCGATGGGGCGCCGCTGCAAGGACCGCCGGATCAGCCGCCACCACCCGCGCCGCCCGACCCGCAATCAGGCTCTTCACTCCGTCGATCTTCGGCGCCACGTTCGCCGACGCGTAGCCGTTCATCGACGACGCCGTCGCGAAAGCGGCATAGGGAACACCCGCGTCGACGGCCAGCCATTTGGTGAGATCGTTGATCACGCCACTTCCGACCGCGACGAGGACGTCCGAAGGCGGAACGCGCTCGCGCAGCCAGGCGTGCGTTTGATCGTCGCAAACCGGCGCCTCTCCCTCGCGATCGGGAACGAGGCATTCGGTCACCACGAAGCCGTGCCGACGCAGCGCCTCCACACTGGGGGCACCCGCTGCCGCTCGCGTACGAACGTCGAACAACACCACGGCGTGTCGTCCGCTCGTGTCATCGCCGATGGCGGCAGCCAAGCGATCGGCAGCATCCGGTCCGAAGAACATCGCCCGCGGCAGGTCGGCGGCGCGCGTTTGGTAGGCTCGTTGGACCTCGGATCCCAAAGCATCGAACAGAAGCATCGTGAGTCCCGCCATTGGTAGGAGCGGGTTTCAGGCCCGCCCGTTTTTCTACCATGCAACGGACGCACGCCGGTCGGTAGCCCGCGTCGTACGGCCGCTCGCCAAAGAAAATTCCCGCCCAGGGACAATTGTTGGGAACTTGCGCGGTTCGCAGGGGTCGATCCCCCCAACCCCCGGAGTAATCCCATGCGAAGTCGGCATGAGGCAGGTGCGTGTCGGGCACACGGCGCCCCGCACGACGCTTGTCCGCGCCCGTCGTCGCTCCATCTCGTGTCGCCTGAGGTGCGCTTCACGCAGGAGATGGAAGCGTCGCTCGCGCGGCAAGCACGCGCCGGACGCAAAGATGCGGCCGATGCCCTGGTGCGAGCGCACCTGTCGAGCATTCGTCGCCTCGCGATGAAGCTGCGGTGGTGGGGCGTACCGGTCGACGATTTGGTGCAGGAGGGGGCCATTGGGCTGGTGCAGTCGATGCCGAAGTTCCGCCCGGAGCTCGGGGTGCGATTGCTGAGTTTCTCCGCGCTGGGGGTGCGTCGGCGCATGTTGCGGGCCATCGCCCACCATCGAGGACAAGGGTTGGCGTCCAGCGGCACGGTGTGGGGCCGGGAGTTCTTCCGGTTGCGACGTGAAATCGAGGCATCCAGACGTCATGGGGGGGACACGGTGGAGTGGCTGGCGGACAAGATGGGATTGACGCGGGAAACGGCGCGTGCGGCGATCGCTGTTCAGGCGCCGATGCTGTCCTTGGAGGCGGAGGGTCTCGTCGGGATGGCGCCGGTGTCTTCGCAGCCGAATCCTGAGCAGTTGGTGCTCGCGTTCGAGCGCAATGGGCTGCGCGCACGGGCGGTTCAGCAGTCGCTATCGGAGTTGCCTCACCGCGAGCGAGCCATCGTCGAACAGCGGCTGATGGCGGAGCCTCCGATGACCTACCGTGGCCTGGGGGAGCGTCTCGGAATCTCCGGGGAGCGCGTCAAGCAGTTGGAGGTCAGGGCGTTACGACGATTGAAGGCGAAACTGGCGAAGCGCGGGGTACGTTCCGACGTCGATCGGTAGCGAACCAAGGGGCCATATGCTGCATTCCTCGTGCAGCGTGTCCAAAAGTCGATCCAGTAGGCAAGCGACCACAGAAGACACGGAGGTCCCTCTTTCCGCCAATCCGCAGGTCGCGACCCAAGATCTCGGAGTTGGGAAGGATTGGCGCGTTCAGGCGTAAACACTCCTGCCAACCGGGGAGATTACCGTGACACGCCTTTCAGCCAAGTTCCTTCTGGTTTCCCTGCCGCTGCTCACCGCGACCTTCGGTTGCAGCAGCGATGACGACGGTCTCAATGGGGCCGGCCAACCTGCGGCCTGCGATGTCACTTGGCGGGCCTCTTCGCCCAATCAGGTTGTCTGCCCCGGAGCCACGGACTGTCTGTGTCCCTCGCCCGAGGGATGCTGTATCCCGCCTTCTCCAAGCTCCAGCGACAGGGGATCGTGCAGCGCGGTGACCAGTTGCTCGGCGTTGCTGTTCGCGTGCGACGGACCTGAGGATTGCGGCGCGAACCAGGTGTGCTGTGCGAAGGGGCAGGGAGCGCAGTGCGGGACCGAGAGTGACTGTTTTGGGGTCGATGCGTACGTGCTGTGCCACGAAGACGCCCACTGCGAGAGCAAGCTGGGCACCACGTGCGGTCCGGGGGACCCGGGGACCTTCTGGGACACGCATATGGGCGTTTGCCGCTAGCCTCTAGCCCTAGCAGCGTGCGCCGAAGGGGTGGCACGGCCAAGCTAGCCTCCAAACGCCTTGATGCTTCTGCTTGGCCGTGGGCTGCGAAGGGGCCAAACGTCGGTGAAACACGGCCAAGCGCACACTTGGCGACGTCTTCACTCTTGCTTGGCCGTGCCACCCAGCGCCAGCGAACGGACTGGCCTCGAAAAGTGCTCATGTCGAGGCTAGCGAATGGGCCGCGGACGGGAGGCACAAACACGATCGCGGCCCTGTTGCTTGGCGGCGTACATCGCACCGTCGGCGCGCTCCTCCAACTCTGCGGCGGTCTCGATCCCGTTCCATTCGGCCACGCCGATGGAGACCGTCTGCGTAAGGGACAATTCTGCTCCGGCTGCGATCGGCTTCGTCCCGATCGCGACACGAATGCGCTCGGCCGCGGTCACGGCAGCGTCGAGCGGCATGTTGGGCAACACGAGAACGAACTCTTCCCCGCCGCGTCGCACGAGCACATCACACATACGAACGCTCTGCCGAACCCTGTCGGTAAAAGCGCGCAGCACGCGGTCGCCAGCGGCGTGACCGTAGGTGTCGTTGACGCGTTTGAAGCGGTCCAGATCCATGAACAGCATGCTGATGGGGGTGGCGTAGCGCAGCGAGCGTACCATCTCTTCCTCGAGGCGAGGAATGAGGTAGGTCTGGCGGAAGGCCATCGTGTGGGGGTCGATGACGGCGAGCCGCTCGAGACGCCCCTTCTCGATGGGCGGTACGGCACAGTTGGCAAGCAGCTGCAGCAGTTGCTCGTCTTCCTCGCTGAAGGCGTTGGTTCGTTCGGAGGAGGCAGAGAGCACGCCAAACACCCGTCCGCCCGCGAGCATGGGTACGGCCACCATCGAGCCGATGATGAACCCCTGCCGCATGAGCTTGCGCTTGAATCGCACGTCCTTGCGAGCGTCATCGAGCAAGACCGGCTGTCCCTTCTCGATGACCCATCCGATGACCCCTTCCCCGCGCCGAAAACGCAGCGCGGGATGGTCGGCCCCTGCACCGGATCGAACCGCGGCAAGCAAGTTCTCCCCCGATTCGTCGAGCAGCCGAAGGGATGCGTGGTTCGCCCGCAGCAAGCTCACGGCGGCACGCGTCACCTCCGCGAGCGCCTCCTCGAGCGGACGCTCACCGCGCAAATCGCGCGTCAGGTCCAGCAGTGTCTCGAGGGCAACCTTGGGGTCCAGCATCGTGGTGGTTCGATACTACGGTTCGCCGGGACGCTGAAGTCAAGTCGCATCGCGGCAGCGATTTCAAGGTGAGGAACTGCGCTGGACCATCGACCCGAGATGGTAGGTCAGCGTAGAATCGACCCTCGGAGGAGAACCGTTATGAGGACCGTCATCGGGTTCATGGCGTCTGCAGCGCTCATGCTGCTGACAAGCACGTCCGCTGCCGAGCGATCACCCGAACGGCGGATCGTCACGTTCCACGATGGTTCGGTGCCGCGCATCGAGGTCTCGGGCGACCGATTCGTGCACGGCGAGTTCGAGCTGGAAATCCACTTCCTCAATACGAATCCGCTCTGCTTCTCCTACACCGTCGACGGCAAGTCCATTGCCGAATCAAAGGCACGGCCCGCTTTGCCGGCCTGGGACGACATGATTTCCGCGGCCGAAGGCACGCAGCGGTTCAAGAGTCTGCAAGAGGCACAAGCCGCCATCGATGCTCGGCTTCAGGATCTCGGCACCTTGAGCATGGAAGCTTCGAACGAAGCTTCCATCGATCAGGTTTGGGCCGCCTGCCTGTGGGCCGATCCTCCGTCTCGCGTCATGCCCCTGCAACACAAACGCATCACCGAAGTCGATGGCATGATGCGCACGCGCCTCGGGGCCGACGGAGCATGGACACGAATCCTCGTCGGAACGCTCGACACGCTCGCATCGGTGCGCAAACAGATCGACACGCTTCGCTCTGCCGTTGAGGACACCCCGGAACGCACGCAAACGGAACGACGACGCCTCGGGCAGTCTGCCATCAGCCTCGAGCGGTACGTGACCGCGACCCTGGCGCTGGTGAACCGCCTGCAGGAAGACCTGCAACGTGCCCAGACCCGATTGGCGAGCACCCCTGCATCCACCACCCGGCGCATCGCCACCAACCGCGAGGTCGTCGTCGAGGTGCAGCGCAACCGCCTCGACCGCGGTCAGCCCGATGCGGCCCTGGACACCGTCACGGTCACCAGCGAAGCCTACGAGTCGTTGCCCCCCATCCTCTTCGACGTGGGTATCGGTCCGTCGTTGACCTTCAAGAACACCGAGGGATACGGCCTGGGTCAGAAATTGTCGGGGCAGCCACCCAACGTCAAGCGCACGGAAGACAGCGCGAACGTCGACGTGGTCGTTGCGATGAGCATGTACGTCTGGGGCTATCGCTACCTGGACGACGGCATCTTCGATGCCAAGCAGTTGCTTCCACGACCGATGATCGGGCTGTCGATGGACCAACCCTTTTCATCCATCTACGTAGGCGGACAGATCGACCCGATTCAATTTCTCGACATCACGGTCGGCGCGCGCGCCTACTCGACGACGCACCTGATTGCGCCGGCGGAAGGCCAAGTTGCCTACATGGACGAGAATGGGGATCCGGCCCAGCCCATCACCCGCGAGGGCGTGACCACCCAGCTCTTCATCTCGTTGACGGCCAGCACCGATCTCTTCCAGCGCTGGATTCAGCGCTCATTCTAACGAAAGAACCCGCGCACGATGAACCTCGTCCTTTTTTTGACCGGATTGGCCAAAGTCGCCTTCGGCGTCGTCGTTGGCGCCCTCGGGATCTTTCTCGCCTCACGGGTCTTGAACCGACTGCTTCGGTCCGGGCAGGCGGACGAAGAGCAGAAGAGAGGCAACGTGGCAGCCGGCGTGTTGTACGCCTCGAGCCTCGTTGCGCTGGGCTTGCTCGTGCAAAACGCCGCTACCGCGACGTTCAGTGCCATGGACCTCATGTACCGCGGCTCCGCGATCACGGGAGCGATCGTCTTGCGCTTCTGCATCTACGGCCTGGTCCACGTCACCTTCTCCCTCGCCGTGGGCGCCGCGGTCATCGCCATCGGTACCGTCCTGTTCGCGAAGCTCACCCGCGGCATCGATGAGATCGCCGAAGTGCGAAAGGGCAACGTCGCCCCCGCGCTCGTTCTCGGCGCCGTCATGATCGTCATGGCCATGATGGCCGCGCCGGGACTTCAAACCGCGCTCGACGGACTGCTGCCCTTGCCGACCCTCGGTCGTGACCTACTCATCGCGCCTTCGTGATGCGCTCGTTGCCGTTCGCCCTCCCGCTACTCGCGAGCGTGCTGTCGGTCGCGGTCGCGTCCTGTTGCTGCCCGTGCAAGGACGGTTGCGGCTGCGACCCAAGCGCTTGCGACAACATCGACCTCGATCCCGCCCCGTCCGGCCCGCGGATCGATCTGGGGGTCTCCAGCCATCCCGCGACGCATACGGCGGGCAACCCGACCGTCCACGAATGGACGGCCCAGCGCCTCAATCCGTCCGGCTACCGCATCGGTTATCGGCTCTCGCCCACGGAGGCAGCCGACATCCGCAAGGCGCTCAACGACTTTGCGCGATCGGTGGGGTATCGCCCGATGAACGACGACACCTTCATGTGGAGTCCCGGGCCGGAGTGCCAGGGCGACATGCGTTGCGTGTTCGAAAACATGGCCGCGCGGGGTCGACCCGGGGTGCTGCCCATCGCGGAGCGATTCCGACAACGCGCCACGGAGTCCGGGATGACGGTGCTTCAAGCCACCGAGCTCATCGTCGCGTTCGTGCAAGACATTCGCTACGAAATCCCGAAGGCTGAGCCGTTCGGCGTGCTTCCACCGGCGCTGGTCATGTCCGAGAGCCGCGGGGATTGCGACTCCAAGGCCCTGTTGGGCTTGATGTTGCTTCGAGAGCTCAATGTCTCGTCGATCCTGATCTCCTCGGAAGCCCACCACCACACGATGCTAGCCGTGGCGCTCCCCGCCTCCGGCCGGTCCTTCACCTACGCTGGCCAGCGTTACGCGTTCGTGGAGTGCACGGCGAAGGGGTCGCCCATCGGGCACATCAACCCAGAGCTGTTGAGCCCCAATGATTGGCGGGCGGTCCCGGTCCGGGTCATGGCCGCGCCGTAACAGAGAACCACAGAAGTCGCAGAGACCACAGAATGTGTGTCCTGCTGCTTTAAGCGCTGGGGCTGAACCGCTTCCCTGCTTCTTCAGCGACCGGACTTCTGTGCGTTCTGTGTCCTCTGTGGTTGCTTCTCTGCTCAGACCGCCCGGGGACTACTTCACGAAGACGCAGGTCGACAGACTCGGGACGTTGCCCCCTGAGCAGTTGCCCATCCCGTCGGTGAACCCTGCAGGCGGCGCATACGTCTTGTCCGCGTCCCGGTTGATGGCCACGTAGACCTCGTCGCCCTGGTAGGTGACTTTGTAGACCCAGAACCAGCTCTCCACGAGAACGTTCTCCCGTGACCCTCGACGGAGCGCGGCATGTTCTTCCCGCAGCTTGCCGACCTTTTTGATGCTGGCGAGGGACGCTTGCTGATTGGCGGACAGCCCGGTGAAGACCATCATCTTGCGGTTGTCGGGATCCTGCTCGCCGAGCTGACCAATGTCGTCGCCTTGGTAGAGCATCGGAATGTTGCCCGGCGATGTCATCAGGAAGGTCTGGGCCATGCGAAGGCGCTGGTGTCCGTTGAGGGTATCGCCACCGGCTTCGGTCAGCGCCCGCCACTGATCGTGATTGCCGAAGAAGTTACCCATCACCGCACCCGCGTAGCCACCGTTGCCACCCATGACCGGCTGGGACGTCAGGTACGCCGTGTCGTTGTAGATGGCGAAGTTCGCCAGGTCCTGCACGCTGCTGTTGAAGCTCAAGAGCGCGCCCTTCGTTTGGTTGTAGTACTCCTCGTCGACCTGCCCTTGCACCATGTCCGCACGCACGTGGTAGCGCGTCCACCCGCCTAGAGATTCGCCCACCATGTAGAAGATGGTCGGCTCCTCGGACAGGTCGTGGTTGTCCACGGTCGTCTCGATCTGTTCCTTCACCGCCGCCTTCAGATCGAACACGAATTCGTCGTGCATGTGCTTGAGCGCGTCGGCGCGGAAGCCGTCGAAGTTGAACTCCTCGATCAGCCAGACCGCATGATCGACCACCGCCTTGCGGGCATCCGCGTTGGAGTAGTTGAAGTCCGGCGTGGTGGAGGTGAACCAGCAGTCGACCCGGTGCGCGTCCCAGTTGTTGTGGCAAGCGGTGTAGGGATGGAACCAGTCCGGGTGGTCCTGATAGATCTTCGCCTCGATCTGAACGTGGTTCGCAACGAAGTCCGGGATCACGCGAATGCCTCGGGCATGGGCCTTGTTCACCAGCTCGTGCAGCTCCGCGGGCGTTCCGAAGGCCGGCTCGATCGGGTTCGAATAGCCGTAGCTGTCGAGGTGCGTATAGCCCGTCACGATCGGGTGGTACGAGTGATAGCTAGCGAACTTGCGCGTGTCGCCGGTGTCCACCGCCGGCTGCGCGTTGTGCGAGTTGAGCAGCGGCGAGCTGATCCACAACGCGGTGATGCCCATGGACTCGAAGTAGCCGTCCTCGATCTTTTCGATGATGCCGCGGAAGTCGCCGCCCTGCCACTGACTGCGCGCGTCCGTCACCTCCGCAAGCGTACCCTGGCTGTTGTCGATGTCGTTGCTCGGATCGCCGTTGAGGAATCGGTCCGTCATCACCTGATACAGAATCGCGTCCTTCCAGACGAAGTCGGCATAACGCATGCCGCTGCCGATCCAGAACGGAATGAACAAAGGACGAATGTCCTGCCCGCCCTGCTCCTTCAGGCGGAAGAGATAGCTGTACTTGTTCGGTTCCACGCCCGTCGCGGCGAACCGGAAGGTCTGTGTGGCCGTGTCGAATGCCGAAGTCACATCGACGTCGCTTCCGTTGAGCCGGACCGCGCTCGCCGAAAGATCAATCTGACCCGACCCCTGGTAGGCGATGAGGAGGGCATAAGACGATCCCGTCGTCTGGACACAGAACTGGAAGTCACCGGTGGTGCGATCCGGCTGGCACAAGTCCAGACACGTTCCGGTCGCCGGGTCGCAGATCCCGTCGCCGCAGCTCACGCCGGCGCATGGGTCTTCCACGCACGTACGCGCGGAAGCATCGTAGATGTAGTCCGCGTTGCAGTCGCATCGCTTCTCCGCCTCGTTGCAGGTGCCGTTCCCGCAGTCCACGTCGTCGCAGAACAGAGGGTCCGGACCGTCTGTCGGCTTGGCCGGAAATATCTCCCCGTTCTTGATCCAGAACTCCTGGAGCGTCGTCAGGTAGTTGCTATCAGCGTTGTTGTCCCACGTGTCGGCCCCGTCGTTGAAGACGACCTCCACCGACCCGTCCCAACTGCCCGACTGGAACACGAACCAACTGTCCCCCTCGGACGTCATGGCTTCGCCGGGAACGAGCGTCCACGCTCCGCCGGTCTCGTAGTGGATGTAGGGCGTGGACCAGTTGGAATAGTAGTGAGCGGTGAAGCTCGAGGTGGCCACGTCGCCAGAGGCCTCCTGCCCTCCACCATCGCCTGCATCCTGCCAGGGATTGGGTCCTTGGTTCGCGCTGCTCCCCTCTTCGGCACAACCGATCACGACGAAGACGAAGGACAGCAGCAAGGCAGCGACGACACGGGCGGGGCGTGGGCTCATGGGGGCGATTCCGGGTGTAAGGGTCGCGACGGAGGTTTGCGTAACGCAACGCGGAGTCACTATAGCACGAGAGATGGCCGCGGCCATGTTGCGTTCATCGCCTCAGACCGGGGGTCACGCATACGGCAACCGGGGGAACGGATTGAAAACCGCACCATACGTAACTCTGAAAATGGTCACGAGTGGCCGCAAGACACCCGTTTTCGCCTGTCCGTACGAGGCGAATGCGCTAGGCTTGGCCGATGCGGCCTCGACTCCTTGCTGGTGCGATCGCCATCGTTCTCGGGCTCGGAACGGTAGCGATCGGATGCGGTGAAGACGAATCTCGCCCCTACAGCGGAGGAACCGACGGCGGCGCTGGGACGGCTGGGACCGGAGGAACGGCTGGCTCCGGTGGGACGGCGGGGGATGCGGGTTCGGGAGGGACAGGCGGTGACGCAGGCCCCGAGGATGGCTCGGCGGGCGATGGGGCAACGGACGCTCCCAGCGATGCGCCGCCGACCGACGCCCCTTCGGACACCGGTCAGGATGCGGCCGATTCGGGTCTCGCGCTGTGCCCGACCACCTTCCGCTACGTCCCCACGAGCAGTGTAAATCAGGTCGTCGTCGCCGGAGAATGGAATGGTTTCGAGCTGGCGACGGCCACGGCCATGACGCCCGACGGAACGGGGGCCTACACTGCCTCGGTCGATCTCGAGCCCGGGTTGCAGGCTTACAAGTTCGTGGTGGACGGCGATTGGCAACTGGACCCTGGGCAAGGCCGTCGCAAGTACGTGGGCAGTCCGCCGATCGAGAACTCCGCGATCAAGGTCCCCGATTGCCACCTTCCCAGCCTGACGGTGTCATCGAGCGCGGTCGCGCGGCCCGCTGCCGGCGCAGGCACGTACGAAGCAGTGGTTTCGTTCGCGGACGGCATCGAGGGGTCCGGCCCCGACGCCGCGGGCTATGGTATCGAATTGGAGTACAACGGCGCCACGCTCTCCGCAGGCACCGGTGTGACCGTGGATGCATCGACGGGCGACGTGACGGTGTCATTGAGTGGCTTGCAGGACGGCAAGTACCGGTTGGTGCTCACGCCTCGTTCGACGAACGGCCGCGAAGGTCTGCCGTTGCGGCTGGTGTTCTGGGTGGAGGAGGAGTCGTTCTCCTGGCGGGACGCGATCATCTACATGGTGATGACGGATCGGTATCGCGACGGCGACGCTTCGAACAACCCTGGGGCGACGCCGAACGCGGATCCGCGGGGCGACTGGAAAGGCGGGGACCTGCAGGGGCTGAAGGCCTCGATCGTGGACGGGACGCTCGACGCGTTGGGCGTGCGAGCGATCTGGCTGACGCCGTTTCAGACGAACCCGTCGGGCGCGTACATGGCGAGCGACGGGGTGCATCAGGTGACGGGGTACCACGGGTACTGGCCGATCAAGGCGCGGGAAGTGGATCCACGCATTGGCGGTGAGACGGCGCTTCGGGAGCTGGTCAACGAGGCGCACGCCCACGGCATTCGGATTCTTCAGGATTTCGTGCTCAATCACGTGCACGAGGAGCACGAGTACATGACGAGCCACCCCGAGTGGTTCCGCACGGGCTGTGTGTGCGGCACGGCAAATTGCGATTGGACGACGCACGCGCTCGACTGCATGTTTTCGAGTTACATGCCAGACATCGACCACACGGTGCCGGAGGCGAACGCCGCGTTCGTCGGCGACGCGATCTGGTGGGTGGACGAGTTCGATCTCGACGGGTTGCGGGTGGACGCGGTCAAGCATGTGGAGGAGGTAGCGACGCGCAACCTGGCGGCAGAGGTTCGGGAGAATTTCGAGGCGGCGGGCACGCGCTACTTCCTGATGGGCGAGACGGCGATGGGTTGGAGTGACTGCGCGGATCCCTGCAACGACCAGAACTACGACACGATCTCCCGCTACATTGGGCCGTATGGCCTCGACGGACAGTTCGACTTCGTGCTGTACCACGGTGTTTCGTACAACACCTTTGCGACGGAGAGCAAAGGGATGCTCCACGCCGACTACTGGTTCAAGCACGGAATGAGCAAGTATCCGTCGGACGCGATCATGACGCCCTACATCGGCAGTCATGACACGCCGCGGTTCGTCACACTGGCGGATCCGAACAACGCGGCAAAGGCCCATAACCAATGGGATGACACGGCGGGGGCGCCGAGCA
>Ga0180009_10004930_pt1 | contig 14511 bp, 19 predicted proteins | sample OS_PC_MetaG_FD_123537 | JGI IMG/M metagenome (GOLD analysis project Ga0180009, IMG submission 123537) | Groundwater microbial communities from the Aspo Hard Rock Laboratory (HRL) deep subsurface site, Sweden - OS_PC_MetaG | ecosystem: Environmental > Aquatic > Deep subsurface > Groundwater...
ACTTCCCCTACTCGGATATCGTTCAGCACATCACCCGGTTTCAAAGCCCCAGACGCTCGCGGCGCTGAGGCCAGCGCTCGAGCATCTATCTTGGGTAGGAACGGCCAAGGCCGCGCCTACCCACCAGAATCCGCCAAGGCCGCCTGCACATTCGCCGTCAATGCCTCTTCGGCAATGGGATAGGCCATTACTTTGTAAAGCGGCGCAATGGCCTGCAGCTTCGCAAGCTGGTGTGCGTAGTCCTGCTCATAGAACGCAATCACGCGCGTCTGCGGCAGGCGTTGCACCACGGACATCAGCGATTCCAGACTGCTGGTACGGTCGCGGAAATCGGATTGAAAGTTGAACTCCGCCACCACGACGCGCGGCTGATGTTTTTTAACCGTCGCCAACGCCTTGCGCATGCTGTTCTCGACCAGCACCTGAAAACCCAAGCGTTCGTAGAGCGGCGCGAAATTCGGATAGCCGCCGAGTTCGACAATGGATAATAGAATAGGCGGCGTGATGTTCATGCTGGGTCATTGCCATCAGGAAAGTGGCGGGCATTCTAACGCGGAGGCTCCAATTCGTTAACCGTTCATCACAACTTAAGACGCCGGCTTTATCCAATTGATCTCCGCCGCCGTTTCCGGACCGACCAGCGTCTTGCCCGGCGACATCGGCAACTCGGCCCGCCGCTCAGTAATCGGGATGCGACCGCCCATGATTTCAGCGATCACCTGCGGGTAAAGCGGCTTCCGGTCGGGCTCGGCAAAGCCCTGCGGATGAATCGGCAGACTGCTGTGCGGATCATATTTATCGGTCGCGCCCACGGTATGCAGCAATTCGTGGGCAATGACCACGTTGTTCTGTCCGGTCATTTTGCGCGAGGCGAAGGCGTTCACCACGCCGACAAGACCCTTCTGCAAACCCAGCGAATGCGCCACTCGATCGGTCAATGCGGGATCGAAATACTGCACGAGTACCTGAATATTGCTGGACGTATCATGATTCGCACGCGCGGTATTCCAGGCCCAGAAGCGCATTTTCAAACTCCACATCATAACCGCCAGACGCTGACCATTCGCGGGCGGTGCCGGCGGCATAGTTTGCAGTTCAGGTGCCAACCGCAATTGCATGGGGCTTGATTGCGGCACGCCGTAACGATTCGCCTCGCTGGCGAAAAGGGCCTCCACCGGCGCAAAGCTTTCATTCGAGAGTGTCGCGATATAGCGCGCCGTTGCCGCACTGCCATCGGCGTTGATGGGATACACACTCACCCAGAGCGGATGGACCCAGTTCGTGGTACGCAAACGGGTCAGCCAGGCATCACCGGCCACACCGATCAGCAAGAGCAGCAGCAGACCGATCCGCAGAGTGCGAAAGAATCCGTTCTTTTTATGCGGCTTGGCAGCCATGGCTACGTATCCCCAACCTTGATCAATAAGTTATGAATAGATCGGCGCACCGGGGCCAATCTGTACCTGGCCGAGTGATGTCCTGAGGCTGGATTCCCAGTCTCGTCCAGGGCACACTGCGCGCTGATTTTATATCCAGGCTGTAAAGAACATGTCTCAGAACTACATTCGCATCGCCGTACTCGGCGATATCCGCCCCGGCACCATGCGCTGTGCGCATATCAACGGCCAACGCATCCTGCTCGCCAATGTCGGCGGCGAGATACTCGCCGCCGATGAGATGTGCACCCATGAAGAACACAGTCTGTGCAACGGCGCCCTGCACGGCGACCTGGTTTCATGCTCGCTGCATGGCAGTCGCTTCAGCCTGCGCACCGGCCAACCGCTGGAAGGGCCGGCCCGCGACCCGTTACGCATCTACCCGGTGCGCATCGAGGGCGAGGATATTCTGGTCGGGTTGTAATTGAAGGCTGCCTCTACAGGTAATCAGCCCATCAATCCTCCTGCACCGACTTGCCCCGCAGGCGTTTCACACCACCGCGCTTAGTCTTTTGGTCCATGCGTTGTTGTTTTTGCCCATGCGGCACGCGCGTGGCGATACGCCGCTTCGGCTTGATCAGTGCCTTGGCGAGTAATTCTTCAAAGCGCGCCCAGGCATCGGCGCGGTTGCGTTCCTGACTGCGGAAACGGTTGGCCTCGATCAGCAGCGCGCCTTCGGTACTCACGCGGCGCCCGGCCAGTTTTTCCAGGCGCGCGCGTACCGAGGGCGACAGGCCGGATTTGGCAAGATAGACCCGCAGTTGGATCGCCGTCGCGACCTTGTTGACGTTTTGCCCGCCCGGTCCGGGTGAGCGGATCGCCCGCCACTCCAAGGCGTTGTCAGGTATGGTCGGAAGTAAGGGAATATCAGACATGCCGGCAGGGTAGCGAGTGCGGACGCTCCTGCGCAAGCCATTCGGTTGCACCCGACTGGACTCCTGACGCCAGCGCCGCATAATTAGGACATGCGCCAGGACTGTCCCACCACGAGCTCCTCAATCGGACCACGGCACGCATTAAATCCAGCTCAGGACACACGGGGGTCACATGAGCAAGAAAATCGAAAAGCCTGACGCCGAATGGCGTGAACAACTCACACCTGAGGCCTATCAGGTCACCCGCCAGGCCGGGACCGAACGGCCCTTCACCGGCAAGTACCATAATTTCACTGCCACCGGCACCTACAGCTGCATCTGCTGCGGCGCACCGCTGTTCGAATCCGATCATAAGTTCGATGCCGGCTGCGGCTGGCCCAGTTTCTATCAACCGGGCAAGAATGCCGCCATCGACGAACATATAGACCAGACTCATGGCATGACGCGTACCGAAGTCCGTTGCGCCCGTTGCAATGCACATCTCGGGCATGTGTTCCCGGATGGCCCGCAACCGACCGGATTACGCTATTGCATCAATTCGGTGGCGTTGACGTTCGAGGATAAGGAATAGCAACAACGGGACAAACCCGGGCTTCGCGTTGGCTAAGGCTATGAAATGTTTTCCAGCATCAGATATTTGGTATCCGCCTTCGCAGCACGCGCCGGCAGTACCTGTCTCAGTAGCGCTACCGCCCGCTCGGCCATGGCGCGATAGGCCGTCAGTTTGCCACCATAGATGGTCAACACACGCCCTGCATGGGTTACATACAGGCGTGTATCGCGCGAGCGCGTGAAGGCTGCGCCCTCCGCAGCCGGCAACACCCGCAGGCCCGCAAACGACGCCACTGGCTCGAGTGCGGCATACGCTGGAAAATAATGCCGTATTGTGGCGAGCAGATAATCAATCTCCGCCATAGAGGCTTCGACCTGAGCCGGATCACCCTGATAGCGCCGTTCCGTGGTACCGACCAGGGTTTGATCGTCGTGCCAGGGCATGATGAATATCGCACGACCATCGCTCGGCGATTCGGCGTAATACACGCCTTGTGTCAATCGCCGTGGCAGCAGGATATGCGCACCCGCCACGCACTCCATCGGTAACGCTTCAACGCGCGGCGTGACATTGTCCAGCACAGTGTTGACCCAGGGACCGGCGGCATTCACCAGCGCCTGACAACGCACTTCGCCATCGGTCTGCGCAGACCGGTACTGCACGCGCACAGTACCTGACAGCATTTCTACGCCGGAAACTGTTGCCGGCATCAACAGGTTGCACCCAGCGACTGTGCAGAGCTGACAACGGCACGTGTCAGCGCGGCATCATCGGTCTGCGCATCGAAATAGCGGAACACGGCCTGCAAACCATCCTGATTCAAGCCATCCAGATCCGACCAGGCGCTGCGCGGCAGCTGACGGAAACGTACCTCGGGATGTAATCCGCCCAGCACGGCGTAAAGACTCAGGCCCGCCCGCAACAGCAGCGGACGTCGTCGTGTTTCGCGATAAACGGGTATGTAATGTGGTGCAAGCCTCACAAAGCTGGGCGCATTACGTAATAACAGCGCACGTTCGCGCAGACACTCGCGCACCAGCCGGAACTGGCCCGATTCCAGATAACGCAGACCACCATGGATGAGTTTGCTGGAACGGCTGGAGGTGCCACTGGCGATACCTGTCTGCTCCAATAACAGAACGCTGTAACCGGCCGCTGCGGCGGCCTGCGCGACGCCAGCACCTTGAATACCGGCACCCACTACGACGATATCGACGTCTGTCATGTTTTGCCTGGCTGCAGTCGAGAATCGGCAAGCAGTTCACCGATCGCCATGCTTTCCACCAACGCAATACCACGCGCTGACAAGGCCAAGGCTTGATCGGGGTCAGTAACCTCATACACTGCCCACTGCCAGTTGCCCGACCACAGTGACTGCGGCTCCGACGGCAGGCGCGTCCAATTCGTGGACAGATAATCCGGCGCCAAGGCGCGGGCACGTTGTTGGTGTTCGGCATCCCAACAGGATATGACCCAGCCGATGCGGGTCGGCGCCGCCATGCGTGCGGCAAACAGGAATGCATCGTCGTAAGAGATCAACACACAACGATCACGAACTGGTTCCAAGGCCGACCACACCGCACGGTGAACCTGTTCGACACCAAACCGCTGGATGCTTTCAGTCTTGATTTCGACAAAGGCCTGTTCCGACGGCGTTGTTGAAAACCAGGCGGCGAATTCAGCGAGGGTTGCTATCGCCGCATTGGGAAATTTATCACCGAAGCGCGCTGGTTCACCGACATTGATAGCGGATAACTGCTGCGCGCTGAGATCAAAAACCGTCTCGGGACGGCCTGCCGTACGCTGCAGGTTTGCATCGTGCAACAACACTGGCACCGCATCGGCGCTCAGCTGCACATCGAACTCCAGCCAGTGCGCACCCGCATCCACCGCGGCGCGCAATGCCAACAAGGTATTTTCCGGATAGTGGGCGGCATAGCCGCGATGGGCGATCAATTCGGGCACGCGCATTTCAGGGTCCTTGAAATGTTGTCGTATCGACTGGGCTCTTAGCTGATTAGCGGCCTGGCAACGGCATGCATTGAGCGTTGATTACGAACAGCTCGTCCCGTAGGAGCGGACTAATCAGCAGCAAGAACCTTGTGCATTTCCTCACGCCAACGCTGCTGGCGCATTCGGCAGCCTGGATTCGACTGCGGCGTGAAGGCGTCATTGACCGCATCCGCCCAACCCAGTCCTTCCGCATCGGCCAGCAGCCAGGCCACACCGCGCGCGGTCGCCTCGATCTGGCGGCTGCGTAGAATCGTCAGACCGGTGATATCCGCGAGCCGCTGACAGAGTCCGTCGAGCTGCGCGAGTCCACCGCTGATCTGGATACGCTGCAGTGGCTCGTCTTCCTGGAGCCGCTGCAGATTCTCAGCAATCAGAAACAGCATACCCTCCGCCACCGCGACCGCCTGCATCCAAGGCTCGCCCGTGCCAACGAAACGGCTGACGAATTGCGGTCGCCACCAGGGCGACCCCAACCCGGCGATGCCGTTAAGGAATAAAGGTATATCAGCCTCGCGCTGTAACCAGGCCTCCAGCTGCGCTTCAATATCCAGAATGCCCAGTTGATCACGCGCCCAGTCCAGTGCGCTACCGGCCCCGTTTACAGTGGCCTCGAACACATAGTCCGCGCGTGACGCGTCTGCGTAGACAACGCTGGCAAGTATGCCATCCGAGGGTTGTCGATAGGCACGTAAAGGCCGCTGCAGAAAGGCACCGGTACCGAGATTGATATACAACGTGTCACTGCGCGGACGTCCGTTGGCATACAGCGCGGCAGACTGATCGCCGGTGAGTATGCGTAATGGAATACCCCATTCGCTGCCTATCAATTCTCCATAGTCATACTGTGTCGACACAGATTGCGGCAGTAAGTCAGCGACCACACCGAACATCGACAATAGTTCCGCATCCCAATCACGCGCGGCCAGATTCCACAGCTGCGTGCGCGCGGCATTGGCCGGATCGATCAGGGTGGGATGACCATGGCAGAGCTAAGAGATGAGATAGCTCGCCAAGGGACCGCACGCCAGACGTCCATCTTGCGCGGCTCGCTGTACAGCAGGTAGATGATCGAGACACCAGCGCAATTTACTGGCGCCATAATGCGGTGACACATATAACCCGGTGTGCTCACGCAGGCTGTCGATACTCAGGCCCAGATTTTCCAACCAGGATTGCGCGCGTCGATCCTGCCAGCTGATGGCTGGACTCAGGGCAGTTCCGTCGCGACGATCCCAACAGACAATATTGGAACGCTGTGTCGCCAGACCCGCGGAACGCAGCTGTCGCCAGCGCGCACCCAGCGCATGCTGGGTTTGCGCCAAGACATCCTGCAACGATGCGGACAAGGCGACAGCATCCTGCTCGGCCCAACCGGGATGTGGATACGTGGTTGCGACACTGCTGCGCGCGGCGTTGATCAGCGCGCCATCGGCCGAGAACACCAGGGCACGGCTGGAATGGCCGCCCTGATCAAGGGCCAGGAATAACGGCTCAGCGGTTATTGGCGTTAGTCCTGTGCATAGGGGTTGTGTCAGCCCGAAAGGCCAAAGGCATAACCGGCATCGAGTTCGGCACGGGTCGCATCGCGGATATCCAGCACCTCCAGATAAAAGTGCAGCTGCTTGCCGGCGAGTGGATGATTGCCATCGACGGTGACGCCATCGTCCGTGACTGCTGTGACGGTGAAAGGCCGCGTATCGCCATTCGGCGTTTCACCTTCCAACTGCGTACCGAGAGTACGCGCCTCTTCAGGAATAGCCTCCAGCGGAACATCCATCACCAACGCTGCATCGCGCTCACCATATCCCTCCTCGGGCGCCAACAGCACTTCGATCTTGGCATCGACACTCAAACCTTCCAGCGCGGCTTCGATTTTCGGATAGGCGCCACCATAACCGCCATGCAGATAAAACAGATCATCGCGGTAGGCCAGGGCATGGTCGCTGCCCTGTTCAGACACCATGTAGCGCAACCGCACGACGCGGTCTTTAGCTATGGCCTGGTAGCTACGCTTCTTGACGAACTGGAGAGTTTTGGTTTCCATGTGGCGACCTGATGTTGCTGTGGTTTGAATCAATCCCGACGAAGTATAGGCCGGGTGGTGGCGCGAAACCCCTAATGACCATCGGGTTGAGCGTTTGTTCATAGTCGTCAAGACCGGGAAATTGCGTATAATCCTGAATCAGCCCGCCCATCGAAAAACCCATTGGGGACCGGATACGACCATGACTAAACGTATCATACCTGCTCGGGCCAATCCGCCCATCTTTGACGACTACGATACCGAGACGGATGAGAGCTACGATCCGGACTTCGAGAATATCATCCGCCAGATGCTGACCCGGATCGGCGAACAGCCGGATCGTGAAGGCTTACAGCGCACGCCGCTGCGCGTGGCCAAGGCCATGGATTTCCTCACCAGCGGTTACAACATGACCGTTCAGGACGTGGTGCGCAACGCCGTGTTCGAGGAAAAATGCGAGGAGATGGTCATCGTCAAGGACATCGAATTCTATTCGATGTGCGAACACCATATTCTGCCCTTCTTCGGCAAGGCACATGTCGCCTATCTGCCCAACAACAAGGTGATCGGCCTGTCCAAAGTGGCGCGCATCGTCGATGTGTTCGCCCGCCGCCTGCAGGTCCAGGAACGTCTGACCAATCAGATCGACGACGCCATGATGGAAATTCTCAATCCGCACGGTGTCGCAGTGATCATCAAGGCCAGTCATTTCTGCATGATGATGCGCGGCGTGCAGAAGCAGAACAGTTCCACCGTCACCAGCGCCATGCGTGGCAGTTTCCGTGAGAACGCTCGTTCACGCGGCGAACTGATGGATCTGATCAAGGATTAATCCGACAGCCGATGGCCCACTCCGGGTCGTCGGTATTCTCTTTGATTGTATCGGCGATTGCGAAACCCCAGGTGGCTCGCGGTTGCATCGCTTTACTCCGGTCGCCATCATTCAGCACATGCATAACCTCGCCGCCCAGCTCAACAAACCACTGTCTCTGGAACAACTCCGGTTCAGCAACAGCTTCGCCAAACTACCACCCGACTTTTATTCACGGGTCCTGCCGACGCCACTGGGCGAACCCTACCTGATCAGTTTCAATTCGGCCGCCGCGGCACTGATTGAACTGGACGCTACTGAAGCGGCACGTGCGGATTTCCCGGTTATCTTCAACGGCGACAAACTACTGCAAGGCAGCGAGCCGCTGGCGATGCTGTACTCGGGCCACCAGTTCGGTCACTACGTCTCGCAACTCGGCGACGGTCGCGCCATTGTGCTCGGCGAAGTCATGACCAGCACGGGTGCGCGCTGGGAACTGCAGCTTAAGGGCGGCGGACAGACACCCTACTCGCGCGCCGGCGACGGGCGCGCGGTACTGCGCTCGACAGTGCGCGAATACCTGTGCAGCGAAGCTATGCATGGTCTCGGTATCCCGACCACGCGCGCGCTGTGCATTGTCGGCTCCGATGAAGAGGTGTACCGCGAATCCATAGAAAGTGGCGCCATGCTGCTGCGCATGGCTCCCAGTCATGTGCGCTTCGGTTCGTTCGAATCATTCTACTACCGCAACCAGGATGCACACCTGCGTACCCTGGCCGACTATGTGATTGAACATCACTACCCCGAATTCCTCGACCAACCGGACTGTTACCTGGCTCTGTATCGGGAAGTGGCAGTACGCACTGCCAAATTGATTGCACAATGGCAGCTGGTCGGTTTCGCGCATGGCGTGATGAACACCGATAACATGTCCATCCTGGGACTGACCCTGGACTATGGCCCGTTCGGATTTCTGGATGATTACGAACCCGGCTGTATCTGCAACCATTCCGATCACCAGGGCCGCTACGCCTTCGATCGTCAACCGGATGTCGGCTTATGGAATCTGAGCTGCCTCGGCCAAGCCTTGCTGCCGCTGCTCGACGACCAGGCCGAGGCCGCCGCTGAGCAAGCCATGGCACAGTTCGATGTCTATAAAGAGGTCTTCCAACAAAGCTACAGCGCCGGCCTGCGCAGCAAGCTCGGACTGCGCGAATCACAGCCTGATGACATGGCACTCGCACAACGCTTGCTGGATCAGATGGCAGAAGAACGGCGCGACTACACTAACAGCTGGCGCATGCTCGGTGATTTCAACAGCGCGCCTGGTGCAGACAATACCAAGCTGTACGATCAATTCATTGATCGCGCCCGCTTCAGTGCCTGGGTCGAAGACTATGCCGCACGCCTGCGATCCGAACAGAGCATCGACAACGAACGCCGTAACACTATGAACCAGACCAACCCCAAATATGTGCTGCGCAATTATCTGGTCCAGACAGCCATCGAGCGTGCCCGAGAACAACGGGATTATTCGGAAATAGATCGGCTGTTGCGCGTACTGCAGGATCCCTTCGCGGAACATCCTGAGGATACAGACCTGGCCGAGCCACCGCCGGACTGGGGCCGTAAGCTTTCAGTGAGTTGTTCTTCCTGATGCCGCTGCAGCAACTGCCCGACCTGACAGCACTCGCGGACCTGGTACGCATGGCGGCGTGCGAGGAGCTGTTGCCACGCTTCACTCGCGTGACCAACAGCACAAGGCCGACGGCAGCATCCTTACCGAGGCCGACCTCGCCATCGATGCACGCCTGAAATCTTTATTGGCGGAACGCTGGCCGCACATTGCCTTGCTGAGCGAAGAAATGGCGGCCGACACACAAGCACAATTATTACAGAGCGGTGATCAACTACTCTGGTGTCTCGACCCACTGGACGGCACCAGTAATTTCGCGGCCGGCATTCCGTATTTCGGGGTATCTCTGGCGCTGCTGCATGCCGGGCAGGTACAACTGGGCGTGATCTACGATCCGATCCGCGATGAATGCTTCACGACCCAGCGCGGCACGGGTACCCGCCTCAATGGTACCCAGCTGCGCACCACGCCGATCAGCGTGCCCTTGAACAAAAGCATTGCGCTGATTGATTTCAAACGTCTGTCACCCGGTTTGCGCAACCGACTCATCGAAACGGCGCCTTATCATTCGCAACGCAACTTTGGTTCCTGCGCCCTGGAATGGGCCTGGCTTTCCGCCGGACGCGGGCATGTCTATCTGCACGGCGGTCAGAAGCTGTGGGATTTCGCTGCGGGGAGTCTGATGCTTGAAGAGGCTGGCGGTATGAGCCTCACATTAACCGGCGAGGCGGTATTCGTGCCGCGCCTGGAGGCACGCTCAGTGGCGGCGTCGCCGGATCCTGAATTGGCCAAACACTGGTTGAACTGGTTGCAGTCCAACGGCTGACCCAAGGATCAACGGTGTGATACCGCCGTATGGCTGAGTGCGGGGAAATCCTTGGCGAATTTACGGATCCACTCGCGCGCCGCCTGCTCGCCCGTCAGCACCCGGCCTTCTTGTTCGAACACCTCTTTCTTGTAGTGCTCGATATGACAGACCTGCTCGACCATGCGGGCCCGGTATTCATCTTCCGCATGCAGGAACTCGACACCGATCAGGAATTCATTTTGTGCACGTCGACACCAGGTCACCCGACAGGGCGCCTCAAACACCGGCTCGACATAACTAATGCGGACGGTGATAACCGAGTCGGTTGGGATCGGCGCCTGGGCAGCGAATGACAAGTCTCCACAACTCACATCGACCAGAGTTTGAGTTGCTGCGACGGCTACCGAACCCTGGTGGAATTCGATCGGGATATCAGACGGGTGTCTTATATAACTGCGCATATCGACATGCCTCCGTCGCGCGCTACATAACCTGGAACTACACCCAACTCCATAGCATATTCCAGGCCACATGCAGATCATCCCGATCTGCGCTTCCCCCTTCCCTCATTAAACCCACAGCGGGTTAGTCTGCAATCCAACCCTGCAAGGCCTCGATAATGCTCTGCGCCTGATCCTTGCTGGAAATATTGAATTTCGACTTCTGCATATATTCGCCATTGCGCTTTTGATAACGGCGAATGGTAAAGCGATCAGGACCGTAATCCTCTTTCTTCTTGTCCCAGTCTTGGTAGCGGAAAATAACGGTGGACCACGCCCCTTTGGACAGTATCTTCTTATCCAGTTCCTTAACTACCAGGATCCCTTCTTCTTCATAATTGACGGACAGTTCATTCACATCTGAAGCCATAACCAACACATCTCCAATAGTTTTCTGTAGCGGGATCACCTGGGCCTACTCTGGAGCCTAGCGCCACAGACGTCAAATGCCAGGAGCTTGAAGGTGACCTCTCAAGGCACTGGACATCCGGGCCGCTAACCTAATCGACTTCTACCATTAACACCCTGAAACCTATAGGCAAATGCAAAATCTGGGTGGATGTTGGCAGAACGGATGTGACGCACTGCCGATTAATTGGCGCAACTAAGCGATAGGCTCTGCATCATGTGATGATCGGCGTCCCGTCTCCCGCCCAGCTGCCGTCTAGGCCCAGACTCTGCGGACACCCCGGAATTAACGAGGCAAACGGATATGCATGCGAAACAATCTCTGCAGCCCCTGCAACCGTCATCCGGCGGAACAGAACGCCCGTTGGCGACCTCAGCCTTCAAAGGCCAGGCGCGTCTGCGCGAGCTCGAGCACCTGGCCGAAACCGCGCGCAAGGTGCGCGATCAAGCCGCCTCCGAATTGACGCGTGGCGGCTCGACCCATCATATCGCCCGTGATCGCATTGGCGCCGCCGAACGCATGCTCAAGAAAACCCAGCAGGAGATCGCCGAGCTTCGCGCCCAGCTTGGGCCTGTGGCGGACCCGGCAGCGGCCCAACCGAAACCCAAGGATTTCGAACTGGCCATGATGCTGGGGCATAGCAAGGCCACGTTTAACCGCGACGAGACTGGACAAACGGCCTATGAGATTCAGCAGGGCAGTCCCATCCGTAGTGCTAAAAAGACAGCATCGGGGAAACCCGCGATCGGTGCGGCAAAACAGACCAAGTCCGTATGGCGCACCCTGACCTTTGCCGTGCTCATCAGCCTTGGCGCAGGCCTGGGTGCAACCGGCACCTATGTTGTGGCCACCACCAGTTCATTGACCGAAGCCAGTCAAATTCTGCGCGATGGTGCCCTGCAACTGGTGAACAGATTACGCACCCTGATCCCAACACTCGCGCTACCCGCCAGTACCAGCCTTGCGCCGACCACTGCTGTTGTCTCCCCGCTAGATACATCACGGGTTGCTGTAACCGAACCTCGCCGCACTAACGCGCAACAGACCCAGGAGCTGCAGGCACGGGCAGCGGCAGAGCAGCGTCTGGCCCGGCAGATTGCCGGTCTGAAATAACCAATCAGACTGTTGAAACTCAGCTACTGGTCAGCTTGTGGCTGGTCTGTCTGGCGCACATCATCAATTAGGTGAGGGCACGTATTCGAACATCTCTGCATGCAGCACCCAGCCTGATTCATCCACTACCACCACCGACCATTTACCAGCCTGATCGGCCAAGAGTTGCTTCTTCGAAAAGACCCGCCAGCGCGGACCACCCACCTCGAACGGCACCTCGGCAACCACTTCCCCCCCATACTCCCAGCGATGGGTTACGGTATGTCCTGACAGCTGCCTGAGTTCCGTAAAAAAATAGACGTCGTGCGGCGTCCCCTCGACACGCACCACAACATCGCCGGGCTCGCGATTCTCGATCGCCGTGGTGAATAGCGCGCGCTCGACCCAGCCCGTGGGTTTCTCACCAACGGGAATATCCTCGGCGCTGGCCAGATTCGCCGCCAGCGCAAGAGCCAGTCCTGACACCCACTTGGTTAACCGCATGCCCATGCTCCTCAGCAACCCAGACTACCTTCAGCATACCCGACCAGCTGCGCCAATCACCGCGCCTGGCATCACACTTCCCTGAAACATATTTACCAGTACAGAATCGGTTATTCCAAACATCATGCAACGAGATAACCCAATCACAATACACTTATAGTTGTTATTGTAATTCATTGACCATTGTCGCGTTGCCCTGCCTACCCTGCTAAACTCACCCACAGTCGCACATGCCGTACAACGCTGACATGCGCGTTCCGAGTATCCGTTCCCCAGACTAGAAAACAATTGAGGTGGTATGTATGAGTGCACAACTGTCTGTCCAGGTCGATGGTGAAGGCTTCCTGATCAACCGCGACGATTGGTCTGAAGAGGTTGCCCGTGAATTGGCCCAGGCCGATGGTATGGAGATCTCCGACGAAATCATGAAATACATCCTGGAAGCGCGCCAGATGTATGAGGACGACGGCGTGGTACCGCCGATCCGCAAGTTCTCCAAGGCCATGGGCGTCGATAGCAAACATCTTTACGATGTTTTCATGAAAGGCCCGATGAAGATCATTTGCAAACTCGGCGGCCTGCCCAAACCGACCGGTTGCGTCTGAAGCCTCAACGCTCGACGACAAAACGCCGGCTCTGATGCCGGCGTTTTGCTATCTGACGAAGCGATGCGGCTTGGTCAGATAGCGGTGACTGCCCATTTCCACCAAACGGCTCACTGTGCGCTGAAACGCAAACTGCAAATAACGCCCGGCATACAGGTTTTCCGGGCTGTCCTGCGCCGTCGCCACCAACTTCACATTGTGATCATAGAGCGCATCAATAAGGTGCATGAAGCGCTTGGCTGCATCGTCCTTACCCTCGTCCATCCGCGGAATACCACTCAACAGCACCGTGTGATAGGTCTGCGCTATTTCCAGATAATCGCGCGCCCATAGCGGCGCTTCGCACAGATCCGCAAACCGGAACCAGGCCACATCATCGGCACTGGCGACCAATGGAATCCGATGCTGATTCAACACCAGCGCCTCTCCATAGCTGATCTGCGTCGGCGCCAACTGCTGCAGATGCGACTCCAACATCGCCTGCGCCTCATCACCTTCCAACTGATGATGGGTACCGCTGCGGTCCAGCAACTCACAACGAAAATCGATGGGCGATTCCAGATGCAGAATCAGGGTATGCGCCTTAATCAGATCGATGGCATAGAGAAAGCGATCCCGCTGCAGACCTTCCAGATAAAGATCGTCCGGGATGATATTGGAAGTTGCGACCAGGGTAATGCCCTGTTCAAACATGGCGTGTAGCAGACCGGCGAGAAGCATGGCATCGGCGATATCGTGGACATGGAATTCGTCCAGACAGAGCACACGCAGCTGCTGCGCCATACGCTTGCCGATGATCTTCAGCGGATTAGGCGTCTTGGGTAATGTCTTGAGCTGTTCGTGGATCTCTTGCATGAAACGGTGAAAATGCACGCGCCGTTTATGCGGGAACGGTAAGCTGTCAAAGAAGCTATCGACCAGATAGGTCTTGCCTCGCCCCGGCCCACTCCAGAGATAAACACCGCGAGCCGGGCGGCCCGGTTTGCGTAACAGCCGTGCCCACCATCCTGTCGCAGGCACCGGCGCCGCAACCAACACTTCAAAGAGTTGCTGCAGTACTTCGACAACCTGTGCCTGGGCCGGATCGGCACGCATCACACCGCAGTCAATATCTGCCAGATAGCGGGTGCGCGGGTCCACTATGAACCTATCTCAACATTGCAGATCGGCCGTTCAGGCAAGGCGTGAGCCCTGCGAGAAGCGGAGTTTATACGAATAAATGAGCATCGGAGCAGGGTCCGCAACG
>Ga0180009_10004932_pt1 | contig 14507 bp, 17 predicted proteins | sample OS_PC_MetaG_FD_123537 | JGI IMG/M metagenome (GOLD analysis project Ga0180009, IMG submission 123537) | Groundwater microbial communities from the Aspo Hard Rock Laboratory (HRL) deep subsurface site, Sweden - OS_PC_MetaG | ecosystem: Environmental > Aquatic > Deep subsurface > Groundwater...
CTGGCTTTCACTTGCCAACACTTCCCAAGGTCGTGTTGGGCTGGCTTTCACTTGCCAACACTTCCCAAGGTCGTGTTGGGCTGCACGCCGAAGCGCGCAGCGGCATACACGTGACGGTTTGAGGCGCGAAGGTCAAGAGGGATGTTCGGCGCAGGGCATCATGGTTTTCAATCCTGCCCCTGTTTCCCACGTATTGGTTTGCCAACACTTCCCAGGGTCGTGTTGGGCGGCGGTTCATTGCCAACACTTCCCAGGGTCGTGTTGGGCGGCGGTTCATTGCCAACACTTCCTAGGGTCGTGTTGGGCGGCGGTTCATTGCCAACACTTCCCAGGGTCGTGTTGGGCGGTTTGATGGTGCAGTTACCAGCGCTGCTTGCCGCTGCACCCGTCAATTGAAGAGTTGTACTTGCTCGGCGGATCAAGGGTTGGTTGCGAAATGCGGGTGGCGCACCTTGTCGCCCGGCGCGATCCCGAGCCGGCGCGCTTCGCCGCCGGCGATCTCCAGAACGCCGCTGACATCGCCGCCGGAGGCGATCACTTTCTCGGAGAACGGCTCGGTCATCGCCTCAATGCGGTGGATGACGCCATCGGACCTGATGAAAACCATGTCGAGGGGAATGAAGGTGTTCTTCATCCACATGGTAATCTCCTGATCGCCGTCATAGGGGAACAGCATCCCGCGCAGGGCGGGCAGGTCGCGGCGGAACATCAGCCCCAGCGCCTTTTCGCGAGTGCCGCGCGCCACTTCGACCGAGAAGTCCAGCGGTTCGGCGCCGGAGGCCCGTTCGATGACCAGCGGCTCCTCTTTTCCTGCGGCCATCGAAACCCCATTGAGTGGGAACAGCACGGGATTAAAAGCGATGGTGGCAACAACCAGCACCAACGCCAACAGGGCCGTCGAAACGGCCCTGCGGGATGTTTGCCTGCCTTGGTGCAAGATTTCAGTGCTGCGAAGGGAAACCGCCGACGGCCGGCTGCGCCCCATCAGGGCTAAGCTCCGCAGCCATGCAGCCTTTTTCACCATACCCATATCGCACCTGAACCAACTGACCCGGACGCAACTCGGTGAACCCGAAGCGGCGCAAGGTTTCCATGTGGCAGAAGATATCTGGTGTTCCCTCGCCGCGCGTCAAGAAGCCAAATCCGCGTACGCGATTGAACCACTTGCAAACAGCGCGCTCCCAGTCGCTTTCCGGCGTAACGATGACGTGCGTACGCTGCGGAAGCTGGCTTGGGTGGATGGCCGTCGATTCGTCCATCGAGAGAATGCGAAATGCCTGAAGTCCCTTCGGGCGCTTCATGGCCTGACAGTGGATACGAGCCCCCTCGTAGGCAGTCTGATAACCGCCTCCTCTAAGGCAGGTCACATGAAGGAGAATGTCTCCAAGACCGTTGTCGGGAACGATAAACCCATAACCTTTAGAGGCATCGAACCATTTGATCTGCCCAGCGACTTCGAAAACCTCAAGTCCGGCTTTCTGGAGATTTTCCAGCGTCTCTTCGCTGGTCAGCTCCGTTGGATCGAAGTCGTATGGGATATTTGATTCAGCCATGCGTACCCCCGCTGATACTGGCTACAGTTGCTTACATTACTTTAGAATTTTGCTTTCTAGAAACGACGGCCGATTGAAGCCCTCACCCGTACCGTCGCCCCTAAAGCGAATTAACCATAACCAGAACTGCGCTGCGTGAACAAGTGGGCATTTTTGAAAAAGGATTGTGAATGTCCACATTTTCTCATGGCAGCACATCGACACACCCCTGGGCTCTGCCCAACTAATTGATACTACATGTTTATTTTTATTTCGATTCGTCAGCAGCGACAGTGCAAAGCAGTGCGTAACGTGACCACTTGCAGGTGGCATGCCCATAAATGCGGCACAATTTGACGGCGCGTCGAATCGTCATTGGGGGGACGAAGTGCGAATCAGTGCCGCATCTAAAGCGGATTTTCGAATCATTGCGCGCCGCGTCCGAATACGGGCCCGAAACGGCCTGAAATTGCTGCCAATTCAGGTAAGCGAATTCCAATTGACCGGATTGGTTTTGCAGCCGCCTAAATATATTGTGCCAAAGCTATATCTTCATCGGTCCGGCCGGGAAATAACGCGCTGGAAATTGGTCAATCATCATCGCGATGCCGGCAGTCTGCCTCGCGTCAGCTTGCATTGGCCGCCGCATGCGGCGCTCGCAAGACCTGTCGTGTCACCCAATAGCGGGCTAAGGTCCGGGGCGGCAGTCCGTTGCGATCCGAAAGGCGTCAAGTGATCTACACGCGCCGGCCCGAATCGCGAACCATATGTCAGAGTCGGAACACTAGCCCTCGTCACCGGAGAAATAAGCACATGCGCTTCCTACACACAATGGTCCGAATTTCGGATGTGGATGAAAGCTTGAACTTCTACTGCGGCGTCCTTGGTATGCGCGAAATGCGGCGGGTCGACAACGAAGCGGGACGCTTCACGCTGATCTTCCTGGCGGCGCAGGAGGACCGGCGCCGCGCCGCGGAAGAAATGGCGCCATTGCTTGAACTGACCCACAACTGGGACCCGGAGGCGTATGCGGGCGGACGCAACTTCGGTCACCTTGCCTTCGAGGTCGACGATATTTTTGAGACCTGCCAGCATATTTCCGACAAGGGCGTCACCATCAACCGGCCGCCGCGCGATGGGCGCATGGCGTTCATCAAATCGCCGGACGGCATCGCCATCGAGCTGCTGCAGAAGGGCAAAGCCCTGGAACCGCGGGAGCCCTGGGCATCGATGGCAAACACCGGCAGCTGGTAGCGGCGCCGGCGCACCCCAAAGCCGCACGGTCTCACTGACGCTCTCTCAGTCAGACCCTCTGCCTTACTCTCTGCCACACACTGCACCTGGGGCGGCGAAGGCACCGGGGTGCGCCGCCCGGGTGTCTGCCCAGGCCAGATTGACGTTCGGAGCGCAAGGAAAAGTAATAACGTAACAGAAACAGTATAACAGCACTTCTTTCCGTGTATTTAATCGTTATATCGTTACATTTTTCAGAGCTGATGATCATTATCAGAATATTTGCTTCGTAAATTCTTCGATTTCCTTTGATGGATGGTTGAATGTCACCAATCAAAGTGCTTAATGCTAGTCATGTTGAGACGTTGAAGCCGTTCGCGGTGTTCCTGGTCGATCCGGGCAGGCGTTGTTCAACAAGCAAGAAACAAGCACTCAAGGAGAGCACCATGAAAGTTTGGAGCAAGCCGCAGGTTCGCGAACAGGAAGTCGGCCTCGAAGTCACCAGCTACCTGCCGGCCGAAATCGACATCATCTAATCGATGTGATCGACACCAACATGCTTTTGCATGTGGGAGGCGGTGGTCGAGCATTCGGCCACCGCCTTAAATTTATAGGTCTTGCTTGAACTGTTGACACGCTACGGACCGGTGTCAGGCCTCACGCGCCCGGGGCAGCTCTGATGCGGCGCCAGAGAACTCGAAAAAAAACTCATGCTAATCAAGGTGCTGGGTGCTGCCGCAGGCGGCGGCTTTCCACAGTGGAACTGCAACGGCCGGATGAGCGCTCGGGTGCGCCGGGGCGAAGCGGGGCTCAAGGCGCGAACGCAATCTTCGCTGACGGTATCGAGCAACGGCCGGGACTGGGTGCTGCTCAATGCCTCGCCGGACCTGCGTCAGCAAATCAACGACACTCCCGAACTGTGGCCGGCAGCCGACGGGCCGCTGCGCAACAGCCCGATCAAGGCGGCCGTGCTCACCAACGGCGACGTCGACCACATCATCGGCTTGATCAACCTGCGCGAAGGGCAGCCGTTCTCGGTTTACGCTTCAGAACGCGTGATGGGCACGCTCAACGCCAACTCGGTTTTCAACGTCCTCAATCCCGACAAGGTGCAGCGCATTACCCTCGGCTTGAATACCGCGACCGCGCTTGCGGGGGCTGATGGCGATATCGGGATCACCGTCGAAGCCTTCGACGTCCCCGGCAAGGTCGCGCTCTATCTCGAAGACGCTTCCAAAGGCGGCAGCTTCGGCACCCAGGTGGGAGACACGATCGGCCTCAAGGTCACCGATAGCGCAACCGGAAAGTCGTTCTACTACATCCCCGGGTGCGCCGACGTCGACGAAGCGCTGGCCAAACGCGTGCGGGGGGCGGATCTCGTCATGTTCGATGGGACGCTCTACACCGACGACGAAATGGTCGTGCAGGGGTTGATGCCGAAAACGGGCGCACGAATGGGGCACATCTCGATGTCGGGAGTTGACGGCTCGATCGCCGCATTCGCCGACCTCGAGGTCAAGCGCAAGGTATTCGTGCACATCAACAATTCCAACCCCGCACTCGACGACAACTCGCCGGAACGCAAGGCGGTCGAGGAAGCCGGATGGGAAGTCGGTTTTGACGGAATGGAGATACGCCTATGAGCTACGCAAGCATCCCCGACAAGAACGCACCAACGGAGATGATGAGCCGCGACGAATTCGAAGCGGCGATCCGGGCCGTCGGAGCCGAGCGGTACCATGACAAGCATGCGTTCCATAAGCTCCTGCACGGCGGCAAACTGAACAAGGAACAAGTCAAGGCGTGGGCACTCAACCGCTACTGCTATCAGTCGGCCGTGCCGCGCAAGGATGCCGCTTTGATGTCGCGGGTGCATGACGCGGATCTGCGCCGCGAATGGATGCACCGTATCGTCGATCACGACGGTTATGGCGATGAACCCGGCGGCATCGAGCGCTGGCTCGTGTTAACCGACGGCCTCGGGATCGACCGGGACTACGTCGCCAGTATGCGCGGGGCGTTGCCGGCGACCCGGTTCGCGGTGGAGGCCTATGTGCGCTTCGTGCGCGAGGAGCCGCTCGTCGTGGCGGTCGCTTCCTCGTTGACGGAACTGTTCGCACCCAAAATCCACAAGGAACGGATTTCGGGGATGCTCGAGAACTACGATTTCATCGACGACAAGGTGATGGCCTACTTCAAGCGCCGGCTCACCCAGGCTCCGCGGGATGCCGATTTCGCGCTGGAATACATCAAGCAGAATGCGCAGAACCGGGCCGAGCAGGAGGCCTGCGTGGCCGCCGTCCGCTTCAAGTGCGACGTCCTTTGGGTGCAGCTCGACGCACTCCACAATGCCTATGTCGACGGGCACATTCCGCCCGGCGCATTCCGTCCAGGGGATCAAAATGTCTGAGCCGAACACGCCGAAACGGCTGATCGTGACCTCCGAAACCGTGCTGAAACTGCCTCGGCACATCAAGCTCAGGCACGATGCCGGCCGGGGCAGGTGGATACTGCTTGCCCCTGAGCGTGTGTTCGAGCCGGACGAAACCTCCGTCGAGGTGCTCAAGCTGTGCGACGGCGAGCGCAGTGTCGGCGCGATCTCGGCGATCCTTGCAGAGCAGTATCAGGCGCCGGTCGACGTGATCACCGCCGATGTCATCGAAATGCTGCAGGACCTCACAGACAAGGGAGCTCTGAAGTCATGAGCGATACCACCGTCCAGGAAACCAAGACCGGCGAATTCAATGCTTCGATCGATGAGGCATGCGCGCGCGCGCCGGTCGGCCTTCTCGCCGAGCTGACGCACCGCTGTCCGCTGCAGTGCCCATACTGCTCCAACCCGGTCGATCTCGAACGCGTCAACACCGAGCTTTCGACCGAGGACTGGAAAAGCGTGATGCGCCAGGCCGGCGAACTCGGCATCCTGCAAATCCACCTCTCGGGCGGAGAGCCGACGGCGCGGCGCGACCTCGAGGAGATCGTGGAAGAAGCCGCCAAGGCGGGGCTTTACACCAACCTGATCACCGCCGGCGTGCTTTTGAAACGAGAGCGGCTGGAGAAGTTGTGCGACCTCGGCCTTGACCACGTGCAGCTGTCGATACAGGACGTAAAGCCCGAAAACGCCGATCGCATCGCAGCCTACAAGGGGGGGGCGGCGAAGAAGCACGAAGTGGCGAAGTGGGTCAAAGAACTGGATATGCCGCTGACCATCAACGCGCCGCTGCACCGGCAGAACATCGATAGCCTGCCCGATATCATCGATTACGCCGTCAAGGTCGGCGCGGGGCGCCTGGAAGTGGCGCACATCCAATACTACGCCTGGGCATTGAAGAACCGCGCCTCACTGATGCCGACGCGCGAAGCCTTCATGAAGACCGCCGAAATCGTCAACGCAGCGAAGGAACGCCTGAAAGGTATTCTCGTCATCGATTTCGTGGTGCCAGATTATTACGCGAAGTACCCCAAGCCCTGCATGGGCGGGTGGGGCCGCGGCATCATCAACGTGACTCCGTCCGGCAAGGTGCTGCCTTGCCATGCCGCGGAGTCGCTGCCGCATCTGCAATTCGACAACGTCCGCGACAGGCCTCTGGCGGACATCTGGCTCAACGGTCAAGCGTTCCAGATGTATCGGGGCACCGACTGGATGAAGGAGCCGTGCAAGTCGTGTCCGCGCAAGGAAATCGATTTCGGCGGCTGCCGCTGCCAGGCGATGGCGCTGACGGGGGACGCGGCGAACACCGACCCGGCCTGCTCGCTGTCACCGATGCACGAGGAGTGGGCGAAAGTCGCACACGCCGAATCCCACACGGAGACACCCGAATTCATCTATCGTCGCATGGGATCTGCGGCTTCGGCAGAGTAGACTGCGGTTTCACGCGCAGAAAAACCAAGATGAGGCAAGACGATCGGCTTGCCTCATTTGTGTCGTTTACTTTCAACAAATCGCGGAAGCTGTTGATTGATCAGGTGCGCCGAGTTCACGCAGGGTTCACAAAGGACTTGCCACAATGCAGGTTGATCATGTTATTCGCATGTGCCCGCAACCAAAACCGTCCAAGTGAGGGAGAACGTCTTTCCATGATGAGAACACTTCTTGCCGTCGCCATGATTGCAGCCGTTCCGGCGCTTGCCGCCGCAGGCGATGCTGAAAAAGGCGAAAAGGTCTTCCGCAAGTGCAAGGCCTGCCACACCGCTGATGAAGCCAAGAACAAGGTCGGCCCGCACCTCGTCGGCATCATCGGCCGCAAAGCCGGTACCGTCGAAGGTTTCAAGTATTCCGACGCCATGGCGAATTCCGGCCTTACCTGGGATGACGCCACGCTTGGCGAGTACCTGAAGGACCCCAAGGCCAAAATTCCAGGCAACAAGATGATCTTCGCCGGCCTCAAGAAGGACGACGACGTTGCCGACATCCTCGCCTATCTGGCGACGAAGAAGTAAGTTTCGCGGAAGTTACATTCTGACGAACAAGCGCCGCGCCCGGACACCTGAGCGCGGCGCTTTCGTCATTCAGGTTCGATCGCTTCGATACCCTTGAGGTCCTGTGTCGCCAGCCACTCGGCAATCGTGCGGCCATCGAGCACCAGATCGGGGGCAATATCCGCCATCGGCGCCAGTACGAAGCCGCGCTTGGTGATGTGGGGGTGCGGCAAGGTCAGAGCGTCATCGGACAATTCGACGTCGCCATAGACGAGCACGTCCAGGTCGATGATGCGCGGGCCCCACTTCTCGGCGCGTCTGCGGCCCATTTTCTCTTCAACGGCGAGACAACGGGCCAGCAGCGCGTGCGGCTCGAGACTGGTGCGGACGCCGACGCAGGCATTCACGAACCAATCCTGATCGGTGATGCCCCACGGCGGTGTCTTGTAGATGCGCGAGCGGGACTTCAATTCGACGTCGCCTGCTTCGATCAGACAGGCGACGGCGCGCTCGACGTTCTCGATTTTGTCGCCGATGTTGGAGCCGAGAGCGACGATGGCATCGGCGGCGGGTCGGGTCTTATTGTCCAAGTCGCGGCTCCAGGTAAGTCAGTTCGTGCAGGTTGCGATGTCGAGCAGGCGTCAATCGTACTTTATGTAGGAAAAGCGCAGATCGTCCTGTGGCGTACCATCAAGCGCGCCGCCGTCGGTGGCCGGCTGCCAAGCCACCACCTCCTCAATCTTGCGGGCAAGCTCCAGGTCCTTCATGGTGATGCCCTTGGCGGAATGGGTCGTGAGGCGGACTTCGACCCAGGCGTAGGATGCGGTGAGGTCCGGGTGGTGCCAGGCAGCTTCGGCCAGGTGCCCGACGGTGTTGATCACCATCAGCGTGCCTTTCCAGCTCGTCGTCTTGTAGGTCCGGCGGACCCAGCCGTCCTCCAGCTTCCATTTCGGCAGGTTCGCGGCAAGCCAGGCGGTGACTTCGGCTTCGGCAAGCGGTTTTTCGCGTTCGCTCATGTTGCTCTCTTGGTCCGATTGTTGAACATTGGCTGCGTTTCCGGCATTCAACCTACGCCACAAACCCATAGAGGCAAACGCCCTTGAATTCCGACCGGACAGCAGCAACGACGCACGTAACGCATGGCGAAAGCGATATCGTGCGGGTTTGTGCGCCGGGACGCCTGCATCTGGGGTTTCTCGACCTCAATGGCAACCTGGGGCGCAAATTCGGTTCGCTCGGCCTGGCGATCGACCAGCCGGCAACCGAGCTGACTTTGGCACGTGCGAACAGCGATGTCGTTGAAGGCGAGGAAACGGAACGAGCCGGACGAGCCCTCCAGCGTTTCAAGGCGCTGTTGAAGCTCGATCGTTGCTACCGGGTTCACATCACCAATTCGATACCGGCGCACGCGGGTCTCGGATCGGGGACACAACTGGCGATGGCGGTCGGCGGCGCGCTTGCGGCCATTGAAGGCCTTGAAACGGAGCTGAGAGAACTGGCGGAAATGCAGAACCGCGGCGCCCGCTCGGCGATCGGCATGGCGGCCTTTGAAACGGGTGGCTTCGTCGTCGACGGCGGACGAGGGCAAAGCGATTCGGCGCCTCCGGTCGTGGTGCGCGGCCAGTTCCCGACTTCGTGGCGGATTCTTCTGGTGCTCGACCCGCACAGCGTCGGCGTGCATGGCGCACGCGAATCGGCGGCTTTCGAGAAGCTCGCCCCGATGCACGCAGACGTCAGCGCCGAGTTGTGCCGAGTGACGCTGATGCAGCTGTTGCCGTCGCTGGCGGAAGTCGACATTGCCGCCTTCGGCGCCGCCGTAGCAGAGGTACAAAGGATCAACGGCAGGTATTTTTCCAGCGAACAGGGCGGCGGCATCTGGTCGAGCGAAGCGGTTGCCGAAACGGTTAAGGACATGGCCGCACTCGGCGCGGTGGGGATCGGACAAAGCTCCTGGGGACCCACTGGATTCGCGTTCGTCGATTCCCAGTCGAAGGCATCCGAAATCGTGGCATCGGTGGAACCGGAAGCGCGCCGGTACGGCCTGAAGCTGCTGATCGCCCGCGGTCGCAACCATGGTGCAAAGGTCCACTACCCGAACGGATAGGCGCGGCGCGACCAATTCGACTTTCGTGCAGGTCCGCTCTGGTCAGCCGCGACAACCTCAAACTATAACGCGTTCGGAAACGGGGCTTCGCAACGCCCCGCAATACTCCGATAACGCTTCCAGGAGAACGTCGATGAGCCAGGCCACCCCCATCCTTCACATGCTATCGCCGCAAAAGCACGTCAGCCCGTTCGATGTGAATATGGCGGTCGATGCCGGGTTCAAAACGGTCGTGCCCTATATCAACGTGGAAGCGACCGAAATCACCGGTCTGGTGCAGGATGCGATCTTCTCGCGTCCGCCGGATTACGGGAAACGTACCGGCTTCTTCATCGGCGGCAAGGATGCGCTACTGGCACTCGACATGATGAAGGCGGCAAAGGAAGCTCTGGTGCCGCCGTTCCAGTGCTCGGTGTTCGCAGATCCCGCGGGTTCGTTCACGACGGCTGCCGGAATGGTGGCGTGCGTCGAGAAGGTACTCAAAGAAAAGCATAACCGCGGCTGGGAGGGCACCAACGTCACGATTTTCGGCGCCACCGGTGTGGTCGGGTTCGCTTCGGCGGTGATCGCGGCGCTGGAAGGCGCAAAAGTGACGCTTGTCGCACATCGCGGCGTGGAACGCGTCTTCAAGGCCGCCGAAGCCGCCAAGGAGCGATTCGGCGTCGACCTGTTGCCGGCGCCCGGTGAAACGCCAGAGCAGAAAGCCAAGATCGTTGCCGATGCGGAAGTCGTCTTTGCGGCGGCCGCAGCCGGCGTGCAGGTGCTGAGCACCGCCGAACTGCAATCGGCAAAAAACCTGCTCGTCGCCGCCGACGTCAATGCCGTTCCACCTCCCGGCGTCGAAGGCATGGACCTGTTCATGAAAGGCGAAATTCTGCCCGGCTGCACGCGCACGTGCGGAGTCGGGCCGCTTGCAATCGGCGACATCAAGTACAAGTCCCAGGCCGGCCTCTTCACGCGCATGCTCAACGCCACCGAGGATGTCCACCTCGACTTCCGGGATGCGTTCAAGCTGGCGCGGTCGTTCGTCGCTTGAGCGGCTAAGCGATCCTGATTGCAGCCTTGTCCGGGCGGGCGCTTGCCGCATCCGCCCGGCGGGCTGGTTTTTTGCCCTTTGTCCTCGACGCATTCGGGGATGCGGACACGCGCGCGTTGGCGGGCGGTGTGCGCACTCTGCGGGGTCATCACAAGTCCAGTTCTCGCGATATGGCAGTTCAGCTCGCGCTCGACGCATTGCGCGAAGCCGCTGGTGGCGAAATTGCCGGTCTGATCCTCGGTCCCGGTTTTGAGGATCGGGCATCGCTGGCCGGTCATTTGGGCGAACGTTATGGACTGCTCGGGTGCAGCGCCAAAACGATCAGGCTGGCCAACGATCCTGCGACCTTTTTCGGGCTGCTGAGCGAACTTGGCATCGAGCATCCGGAAACGGTTTTGAAAAGGCCTGGGGACACTCGGGGTTGGCTTTCAAAACGCGCCGGTGCGTGTGGAGGGCGCCATATCAGGCGGCTCCCGGCACCGGAAATGGTGCCCAGTCAATTCTCATACTATCAGCGAGAGGCCGACGGCCTGCCGGTTTCGGCTTTGGCTATTACCGGAGCATCAGGCACCGCATTTGCCTTCACGCGGTCATGGAGCGCGCCGCGTAGGCGCGAACCGTTCCGTTTCGGCGGTATCGTCAGCGCCGAGGAACTCGACGCCGAACTCGAAGCCCGTCTCGTCGACACCTGTCTTGCGCTCATCAAGCCGCTCGGACTGGTCGGCCTCGTGTCGTTCGATTTTCTTGTCTCGGACAGCAATGTGCTGTTGCTGGAAGTCAACCCGCGTCCAGGGGCTTCGCTCGACGTCCTCGACGATGCGGGTGGAACGCTGTTCAAGGCCCACATCGCAGCCTGCCGGGGGGAGGATGCTGTCGAAATTCTAGCCAGCCAATGGCGCCCGAAACCGCATGCTTGCGCCTACCTGTACGCCGATCAGGGCGAAGTGGAGATTGGCGCGGTCAACTGGCCCGGCTGGGTCAGCGATGTGCCTGCGTCGGGTCAACATATCCGAAAGGGTAACCCCATCGCCACCGTCCACGCCGAAGCGGAAACTCCTCAGATCGCCAGGGAGATTTGCGCAAAGCGCCTCGAAAAACTCGCTGCTGTGGTATACCCAGACCAAAACGACGAAAAAATCTGACCAGGGAGCCTCAAGGATGCAAGCTGCGCCCAAAGCCGGCCTCAGCGTAAACGCGAATGCCTGCCGGATCGTGCAAAGAATCGTGGCGCAGGCCGACGGGCTGCGTGTGCGGGTGACCATCGGGGACGGCGGTGAACGCCAGATCGACTGCGGGGCAGCGGTTCCCGGCTGCCTCGAACTTGGCCGGCTGCTCGGCGAAATCTGCATGGGCGGGCTTGGCATCGTGCAGATCGCGGGCTCATCACCTATCGAGAAATGGCCGTTGAGCGTGGTGGTCCATGCCAGCGATCCGGTCATTTCCTGCCTCGGCAGCCAGTATGCCGGCTGGGCCATCACGGAAGAGACGTCCGGCTTCTTCGCGCTCGGCTCGGGACCGGCACGGGCTCTGTCGCGCGTCGAAGATCTCTTCAACGAACTCGGATACGCCGATAAGCACGACGAGGCGGTGCTTGTCATCGAGGGCGACAAGGCGCCGCCGTCGAGCGTCGCGCGGATGGTGGCGAAAGCCTGCGGTATCCCGACCAAGAACCTGACCATCCTGTTTGCACCGACGTGGAGCCTGGCGGGCACGGTGCAGATCGGCGCCCGCGTTCTCGAAGTCGCCCTGCACAAGGCGCATGAGCTGCACTTTCCGCTGGAAAACATAAAAGACGGTTTCGGCACCGCGCCACTGGCGCCGCCCATACCCGATTTCGTCAAGGCGATGGGGCGGACCAACGACGGAATCATCTATGGCGGCCGGGTGCAGCTTTTCGTGAACGGCAGCGACGACGCGGCCAAGGAGCTTGCCGAAAAGCTGCCTTCGTCAGGGTCGCCAGCCTACGGCAAGCCGTTCGCGGAAATCTTCGCGGAGGTCGAAGGTGATTTCTACAAGATAGACCCGATGCTGTTTTCGCCAGCGCTCGTGACTGTTTCCAACCTCGACACCGGCCATTCCTTCCATGCTGGACAACTTGCCCCCAACATCGTCGACACCAGTTTCGCCTGACGGGCTTAATGCGGGCGCACCGCACGGCCCGCTGGTCGTCATCTTTATCGAGGAAGGCGGCGGCGACTGGCATGCGAAGCGCCTGAAGGATGCCATGGAGCGGCGCGGCGCACGCGTCATGACGTCGACGCTGCGCGCATGCAGTTTCGATACCAGCCTTGCAAGCGGGATCGATATTCCCGGCTTGGGCGGGAGGCTGCCCGACGGGGTGTTCGTGCGCTCGATTTCAAAGGGCGCTCTTGAGGCGATCACGCTCAGGCTCGGCGTGCTGCATGCGCTTTCGGCCAGCGGTGTAAGGGTCTGGAACGAAGCGCGTGTCATCGAACGCTGCGTCGACAAATCCACCGCAACGTTCCTGTTCCAGAAGGCCGGTCTGCCGGTTCCCGCAACCCGCACCGCCGAGGGCCGCGACATGGCACTGGCCTACGCCAAGGAGCGGCTGCCGCTCGTCTCCAAGCCGCTGTTTGGCTCGCAGGGCAACGGCGTCAAGCGCGTCGACCAGCTCGATGACCTGCCGGGCGAGGAGGACGTCGGCGGCGTCTACTATCTACAGCGCTATCTTCGGACCCCCGAGCAGGCGAATTTTTCGGATTGGCGGGTGTTCGTTTCCGGCGGGCGCATCCTCGGTTCGATGGTTCGCCAGGGGACGCACTGGATCACGAACATCCACCAGGGCGCGCACCCGCAGGCGGCCAATCTGGAAGAAGAAGCAAGCGAACTGGCGCTGGCGGCGGCACGGGCAGTGGCGGCCGATTACGCCGGGGTCGACCTGATCCGCGACCAACTGGGACAGCTTCAGGTGCTCGAAATAAACTCCAATCCAGCCTGGAAGGGATTGCAGTCGATTTGCGAGGTCGATATCGCCGATGCGCTGGCAAGCGATTTTCTCACGGCAGTCGCGGCGCAGACGGTTCGCAACGAGGCGGTGGTATGACGAGGTTTCCGCTTTCAACGGAGTTCATTTCGCAAGCCTTCGTAACAGCCTGCCTCGACGAACTGACGGCGCTGAAGCCTGGAAACGTCCACATTCACGCCGCTGGTCACGACATGGATGTCGCGCACTTCGAAAGGGCCGCGCGGGCCGCCGCCCCATTGGTCGCGCAGCCGAGCCTCAGCGTCGGGCACAACATCCGACGCGCCGTGGAAGCCAGCATGGCGGCGGCCGGCTGCAATACCAATCTCGGGATCATTCTGTTGTGCGCGCCGCTGGCGCTTGCCGCCGGCGAATCGGGACGCGGATCGACACTGCCTCAACGACTGTCCGGCGTGCTCGGCGGGCTCGACAAATTCGATGCCGAGGATGTGTTCGCGGCAATCGCGCATGCAAATCCGGGCGGGCTGGGGGAGGGCGGCAGCGGAGATGTGCGCGCGCCTCCAGCGATGAGGCTTTGCGACGCGATGCGGCTTGCCTCCCAACGCGACCGGATAGCGCTTGCCTATGTCACCGGCTACGCGGACATCCTCGAATTCGCGCTGCCGCTCCTCAAACAAGCGCGAGAAATCGCAAAAACCCGCGAACTGGCCGTCACCACATTACACATGAACCTGCTCGCCCGGTTTCCAGATACCCATGTCGCCCGGAAATTCGGAATGGCGACCGCTGAAGCCGTACGCGACGACGCGCGCCGGCGGCTACCATTATGCCAGCCGGTCGCGACTGACGAAGCACTCGGCGCACTTCAGGAATTCGACGCTGAACTCAAAGCGAGAGGGCTCAATCCGGGCACAACTGCCGACTTCGTGGTAGCAACATTGTTCACAGAATCCATTTCCCTCCAAGTTGCTTAGCCAAGAAGGGCTCAAGCCTCTTGTATTAGACCAAAGCTTGAGGCTATTTACGCCCTGGCGCAACGGCGCTGCTATCTGGCAACCGGATCGGGGCTCGGCTCCCGTTCGCTGATAACTGGGATAGTTCGCCCGAACCCCATTTTTTGGGCACCGTCCTTTCCGGGCGGAACTTTCAACCCTTGAGCAAACTCTGGGAGGAGTTTCTATCATGGCCAAGATCAACAAGGTTATGGTCGGCGAATCTCTCGTCGGCGACGGCAACGAA
>Ga0180009_10004933_pt1 | contig 14506 bp, 9 predicted proteins | sample OS_PC_MetaG_FD_123537 | JGI IMG/M metagenome (GOLD analysis project Ga0180009, IMG submission 123537) | Groundwater microbial communities from the Aspo Hard Rock Laboratory (HRL) deep subsurface site, Sweden - OS_PC_MetaG | ecosystem: Environmental > Aquatic > Deep subsurface > Groundwater...
AAATACGTTACTCCTGGACATCGTTCCACCAGATTTAAAGGACGATCAGAAAAAAGATAAAACCGCCAGGAATAAAATTGTCAAAGCCGGCCTGGATACCGTCCTCAGATCAAGTCCGGCTCTGATCATGCACCCCCAGGACGCTGCCCGGATCACCATCGGAAACCTGGAAGATGATTTTGAAAAGCTATCCGGCTGCGACTGGATTGTCGAAGTGATCGTGGAAAACCTAAAGATCAAGCAGGAGCTGTTCAAGCGGATCGAACCCATCAGAAAAAAAGATGCCATTGTCTCCTCCAACACCTCAGGCATTCCATTGAAAAAAATGTCGGAAGGTCTGAGTAAAACCTTTAAACAACACTTTCTCGGCACCCATTTTTTTAACCCGGTTCGCTATATGAAACTGCTGGAAATTATCCCGGGAGAAGAAACCCTGCCGGAAATCCTGGACTTCATGGTCGACTTTGGCGAAAGAATCCTCGGCAAAGGAATCGTCTGGGCCAAGGACACACCCAATTTTATCGGCAACCGCATCGGTGTCTTCGGCATGGTCCGGGCCATGCAGCTCATGGTGGAAGACGGACTGGCAATTCCGGAGGTCGATGCCATTTTCGGACCGGCCATGGGACGGCCCAAAACAGCCATGTTCAGGACCGCCGACCTGGTGGGTCTGGACACCCTCGGACATGTGGCCAAAAATACCTATGACCTGGTCGTCGATGACGATCAGCGCGACAGCTTTGTCATACCGGAATTTGTCGAAAAGATGATCGCCAAAAAACTTCTCGGCAATAAAACCAAAAGCGGCTTCTATAAAACCGACCTGACCCCGGAATGGAAAAAGGTGTATAAGGTCATTAATCCGGCCACCCTGGAATACGCGGAATATGCCCCGCCGGACTTCCCCTGTCTCGCAAACGCAGCCAAAGCCAAAAAGCTGCCGGACAAAGTAAAGGCGATCATCTACGGCGACGACAAGGGGGCCCGTTTTGCCTGGAAAGTGGTTGCTTACGGACTGATATATGCTGCCGACCGCATCCCGGAAATCGCCGACACCATTGTCGAAATTGATAACGCTATGAAGTGGGGCTATAATTTTGAGACAGGCCCCTTTGAATCATGGGATAGCATCGGTCTGACCGAATCCGTCGACAAGATGAAAAAAGACGGTTTCAAGGTCCCGCAAAAAGTTTTAGACATGATCGCTGCCGGCCATACGTCCTTCTATAAATTTGAAAACGGCAAAACGCTCTTTTACGACTTTAACACGGCTTCATACAAAGAGCTGGTGGTCAGCGAAAATATCGTCTCACTAAAAGCCCTCAAAGGCGCCGGGCAAACGATTGATACCTGCAAGTCCGCCTCCCTGGTGGATCTCGGCGACGGTGTATTCTGCTGCGAGTTCCACACCAAGATGAATGCCCTTAATGGAGAGATTCTCGAGTTTTTAAATAAATCCCTTGATTATGTCGATGCCAACGGCGCCGGTCTTGTTATCGGCAATCAGGCCGGCGGCATGCCCAGCGCGTTTTCAGCCGGCGCCGATCTGATGATGATGGGCAATCTGGCCAAAGAAAAAAATTATGCCCTGATTGAAACAGCGTCAAAAGCTCTGCAGGACTCACTGCAACGGGCCCGCTATGAAGCCTTTCCGGTAATTGCCGCTCCGCACGGGCTGGCCCTTGGCGGCGGTTGTGAGGTCTGTCTGGCGGCAGATAAAATCGTTGCCCATGCCGAGCTGTACATGGGCTTGGTGGAAATCGGCGTGGGACTTCTGCCGGCCGGCGGCGGCTGTTTGAATCTGTGGAAGAACTACCTGGCATCCATCCCGGCTTCCGTCAACGACATAGACCTTGCCAAATTCTTCCTGCCGGTTTTCATGAATATCGCCATGGCCAAGGTATCGATGTCGGCTGCAGACGCCAGGGCCAACGGATTTCTGAAGCCCACCGACCGGATTGTCTTTAACCGCGACTACCTCATCGGCGAAGCCAAGAAGGAAGTCTTGAAGATGGTGGCGGACGGATACGCAGCGCCGGTGAAACGCAATGTCAAGGTGCTCGGACAGGCGGCCCAGGGGATGGTCAATTCGGAAATACTGAATATGCAGAGCGGCAAATTTATTTCAGAATATGACGCCTTTCTGGCCAGACGAATCGCGTTTGTGATCAGCGGCGGGGATGTCAGAGATAACAGCGAAGTTTCCGAAGACGTTATCCTTAAACTTGAGCGAGAAGCCTTCATGGACTTCTGGAAGGAAGAAAAAACCCTGGCGCGGGTTGAACATTTGCTAAAGACCGGGAAACCCCTCAGGAACTGATTTTTAAAACGACCGCAACTGAATTAGTACTAGTAATCGCAAATTTGATGACACATTATGTCCAAATTATTTCGGCGAACTTTCTTAAAGAAATCCCCCTGCCCCCCTTTAATAAAGGGGGAATTTCTTCTCCTCCCTTTAAAAAAGGGAGGCCGGGAGGGATTTTGAAACATCTTCGTGTTTATGTTCACATCACCTTATTTAAGGAGGAGCTATGAAAGATGCATATATCGTAACGTCCATCAGGACCCCCGGGTGCAAGCGAAGCAAAGGGGCCTTTAAAGATACCCGCCCCGAAGACCTGCTGTCCTTTATCCTCAGCGCGGCAATTGAAAAAACCGCCAACCTTGAAAAAAAGGATGTCCAGGACATCATGGTCGGGTGCGCCTTTCCGGAAGCCGAACAGGGCCTCAACATCGGCAGAATTGCCTCGCAGATGGCGGGGTTTCCCATTGAAGTGTCCGGCGCCACCGTCAACCGGTTCTGCTCATCGGGTCTGGAGGCCATTGCACTGGCTTCGCTGCGGGTGATGGCCGGCTGGTCGGATGTTGTCATCGGCGGCGGGATCGAATCCATGACCTATGTTTCCATGCCGGGAAACATGCCCCGGCCGCATCCTGTATATTCCCGCACTAGCGCGGACCTGTATGTGTCCATGGGCATCACGGCCGAAAATGTTGCCAAGCGCTATGGAATCTCGCGGGAAGCGCAGGATGAATTTGCCTTTCACTCCCAGCGCAAAGCGGCCGAAGCCAAAGCCGGCAGCCTGTATACCGAACTCGTGCCGACCCCGGCGACCCGCTTTGTGCCCCAGGCCGGCGGAACCTATAAACGCGAAACCTTTATCCAGAACTTTGACGACGGCATCCGCGAAGGGACCACCCAGGAAGCGCTGGCCGGTCTGATGCCGGTTTTTGCCGCCGGCGGAACCGTCACTGCCGGAAACTCTTCCCAGACAACCGACGGCGCGGCCGCCACCGTCATTGTAAGCGGGTCAAAGGTTAAGGAACTCGGATTAAAGCCCATCGCAAAATTGAAATCCTACACCACGGTGGGCTGCAAATCGGACGAAATGGGTGTCGGCCCGCGCTATGCCATTCCCAAGCTGATGGAATTGGCCGGGATGGATTTAAAGGATGTCGGTCTGTTTGAAATCAACGAAGCCTTTGCCTCCCAGGCCATTTACTGTGTCCGCGAACTCGGTATCGACATGGACAAAGTCAATATCCACGGCGGGGCCATCGCCCTGGGGCATCCCCTAGGCTGCACCGGGGCCAAGCTTTGCGCCACGCTGCTGGCCGGGATGCGGCAAAAGGGCGTCAAGTACGGCGTCGAATCCATGTGCATCGGCGGCGGCATGGGTGCAGCGGCGTTGTTTGAACTCTGCGAATAGAAATTCTACGTCTTTCCTGAATCTGCGATTCCCGTCTTCCGGACGGGAATCGCAGTGGTTTCAATCACTGTGAAAAGCTTCCTCCCCAAAAACCATCCCTGCATAGCCTGTACGGATATTTTTAAATCCTTAACGTATCAAAGAAGGAAGAAATAGCGTCAAAGGTGGAATATAGGCCACTGCAAGCGTCACTAATACAAGTACCAGCAGAAACGGCATCAGGGGTTTAATGAGATCCGAAACGGGTACGCCGCTTATTCCAGCGCCGATATAAAGTGTAAGGGCTACCGGCGGTGTAACATGTCCAATCGCAACCGAACAAACAATTACAAGTCCAAAATGAACCGGATCAATTCCGAAAGATGTTGAAACCGGGGCCAGGATCGGGGTCAGGATGATGGTCGCCGCCGCTGGAGTGAGAAAGGTTCCGACAACCAGGCAGATCAAAATCACATTCAGCAGAAACAATGACCTGTAAGGCAAATTGTTCAGGAAAAACTCTGATATGGTGTGGGGGATGCGCTCGGCCGTTAGTATCCATCCGAAGGTTTTGCAGACGGCGATTAACAACATGATGCTGCCGACAGTTGTGCAAACCTGTAAAATCAAGTCTGGAATATCCTTAAGCTGCAGCCCTTTGTAAAAAACAACCGCAATAATAATCCCATAGACCACGGCAATAGACGCAGCTTCCGTAGCGGTAAAAATGCCGGTAAACATGCCGCCAATAATCAGGATCGGCATTACCAACGCCGGAAGCGCTGAAACAAAGGCCTTGGAAAGCTTCGGAAAGGAAAATTTTTCTTCGCTTCTATATCCCCGCTTCAAACAAATCCAATGGGAAACCGCCATTAATGACAGCCCCACCAGAATCCCCGGTATAATACCTCCGGCAAACAACTCGACAATGGACGTGCCTGAAATCCACCCATACAGAATCATGTCGATGCTCGGCGGAATGATAATACCGATAATGGACGAGGTAACGGTCACGACCGTTGAAAACTTTGGATCATATCCGGCTTTGATCATCGTCGGGATCAGAACAGAACCAATGGCGGCCGTATCTGCCGTGGCAACGCCGGATATGCCGCCGAAGAACATGCTGGCAACGATATTGGCATGAGCCAGCCCGCCGGTGATGCCGCCCACAAGCCTTTCGGAAAATTCAACCAGTTTTTCACCGCAGCCACCGCGATTCAGGATCTCGCCCATCAGGATAAACAGGGGGACGGCAAGAAGTGGGAAAGAGTCAAGGCCGGTTGCCGTTCTTTGCGCAAGCAGCATCAAAGAAATGTCTCCATTCCATAACAAAACAGTCAGACAACTTAGTGCTAGTGAAAATACGACCGGCACCTTGATGGCGACAAAAAAAACAAAAGACCCAAAAAGAAGCAGTGTCATGCGTTTTTCCTTTTGTAAGTAATAAATTCCTTTATCCTGAGTATTGTTTCGCGAACATATGAAATCAGCATGAGGGCGGTTGCAAAGGGAACGGCAAAATAGACATAACTCATGCGTACTTCCATCGCCGGCGATCGTTGAGAATGAACGATTGTCGTTAACTGAAATCCATAGACGACAAATACAACTAAAATCGTGCAAACAAGAAGGTGGGTGAAAATCGAGACAATCGGCTTGAACATGTCAGGTATGCGGTTAAACAAAAAATCAATGTCATGGAGCTTTTTTCGTTCAAGTGCAATAAAAGCACCGCAAAGAGAGGTCCAGATAAAACTGAATCTGGCAAGTTCTTCGGGCCAGCTGAAACTGAAGTGAAAAATATAACGGGTGAATACTTGTAAAAAAACGCTAAACGTCATGACGATTAAGAAGGTCCCGGCAATGAACCAGGCGATGTAGAGCAAAAGTTGTCGGAATTTTCCGTCGGTTCTGATAGACATGATATGATCCCTTTAAAGGTACGGCAGAAGGATGATATATAAAGGTTTTATCAACCTTCTGCCGCATGCAAGATCTTACATTCCTTGAATCTGCTTGATAAGGTCCATGCCGCCTACGCTTTTGGCGTTGCCCTCATAAACGTTTTTGATTTTTTCGCGCCATTTGTCCATATTCGGTGGAAAATATATTTTTACACCATAATTTTTTGCGAGATCGTCAAAGAGGTTCTTTTCAGTTTCCACAAAAAGTTTTCTTTCATATACCTGAGCAAGGGCCGCTGCTTCCATGATATCTTTCTGTACCGCGCTGGACAGTTTGTTCCATGTCAGTTTGGACATCATAAAGTTATGCCAGCTGAAAACATAATTGATCCGGGTGTAATGGGGAGAACTGTCAAAAAATTTCATGGATCGATAGCTGGCGCCGGTTCCCTCGGCTCCATCCACGACGCCCTGCTTTAAACTCAGGTATACATCGCCCCAGGGTATGGGCGTCGCAATGGCGCCCAAGGTGTTCCATGTATCTACCAGGATTTTATTTTCCATGGTTCGTATCTTTTTGCCTTTCAACTCATCTATGTTCTGAATCGGCACACTCGCGTACAGGTCCCGTGATCCGCCGTAAACATATCCCAGCTTGATCAGCCCGGCTTTTTCCATGTCTTTCTCGAGTTTCTTGCCGATGTCGCTGTCCATGACCCGAAAAAGATGATCGGTGTCCTTGAATAGAAACGGAAGACTGAACACCTTGAACCCCGGGACAAATCCCGCAGTCAACGCCGAAGTGATCGTTGAGATGTCGACGGATCCGATCTGAAGTCCCTCGACCAGATCACGTTCGTTGCCTAGCTGATTTGCAGGAAAAATGTTAATGGTAACTCCCGGCTGTCTTTTTTCAACTTCCTCTTTAAACATCAGGGCCATTTTATGATACGGATGTCCGGTTTCAAGTACATGCCCAAATTTTAAGGTTATCTTTTCAGCTGAAGCATCGGCTGCTATCATGCCGCATAAAAAAAACAGAGTAGCGACAATCACAATCCCTCTTGTTGATGGTCTAAACTTGTTCATTTTTCTCCTCCTTGTTGTTGGGGTTTAAAAAGCATCCTGTATGATTTCTATTTTTCGAAGAAATTCAATTGATTCAATCAAGCTGTTCCCTCCCCTTGAATTATCGGAAACCTCGATGACAATTGCTCCTTTGTAACCATATTGTTCCAATTGTTTAAAAAATTTTTTCCATTTTATTTCTCCCTTGCCGATCGGCAAATGCTGATCTGTCAAAGCATTAAAATGATTATCACTTGCATGGATCGATACAATCCGATTAACATCCATACGATCAAGTATTTCCAGAGGATCCATTCCCGACGCAACACAGTGCGTGACATCCAGGCAGATCCCGACCCGCTTATCAGGATAGCCTTGTGCGATACCCATCACTTCCATTAAGCCCGCACCGAGCCTGCTGCCGGAACGAACCGGCAGGTTTTCAAGTGCGATAGCTATTCTTTTTTCGGCGGCATAGGCCGAAACCTTTTTTATATTAAGAATGATATTCCCGGGATTCGCAACTGCCAAATGGTTAGTTGATGACGCATCGTAATAGACATGCTGCACAATGAACTCAGCCCTAAAACATGCGGCCAGATCAATTGTTTTAATGGATGTCGTTGTCGCCTGATCTTGAAGGGATTCGAAACCGATATTGTCGGTAATATCGATAACAGGAACATGAATCGAACGTATTTGAATGCCAAGATGGCCAATAATCTGAATAATATTTTCAGGCGAATGATTCCAACAGCTCGGGTCAGAGTGGTGCGGAGCCACACAGATTTCGACCTGGGCAATTCCTAAATCCGCCATCTTCTGCAAGGCCTCCGTCAGGGGCAGATCTCTGAAAGGCAATGTCGAACAAGTGATTTTCTTCAAATGTTGCAACCTCATGAAATGTGATTCAACATCATAATCTGAAATTAGACCCTAAGGGGTTGAAATCAGTTCTTGAACTCCGGTGTGAGGATCTTTTTTTCCTCAAAATATCTTTTGGCCCCCGTATGCAGCGGGATCGTGACGCCCCGCAGAGAATTCTTGATACAGTACTCGGCACCGGCCGGATGCTCTTCGGCTATTTCATCCGTATGCTCCAGAATAGATTTTACAACCGAATAAACGGCGTCTTCACCGACTTCTTTATGTGTAATCAGGATACAAGGTACGCCAAGGGTCGGAATACTTTCGTTCTGTTGCGGATAGGTATTCGGTGATATTGCAGAATAGGTCCAGTAGGGACATTGTTCAATGATATCATGCAGCTTTTCAGTTTCGATGGGAAGAAATGAGGTAGCGGTTTTTTCCGAAAATGCCAATAGGGCGCTGCTGGCACCGCCGGACAAATAAAAAACTGCATCAATTTTATCTTCATTTAATGCTTCAATCGCATTGGAGATGGACAGAAACTGGGGTTTGATATCGGTTTCGTTTATATCATAACGCTCCAAAACAACCCGCGAAACCCACTGACTAGCCCCGCCAGTTGCTCCTAAAGCTATTTTTTTACCTTTGAGATCTCGTAACGTTTCAATTTTATTTTTTTTCAAGGTAAAAATCTGTAAGTCTAATTGATGCGCTCCACATACGGCCCGAATATTTGGATAACTTTCCGCAAATTCACGAGTCCCTTGATATGCATTAATTGCGACGTCGGATTGTGTAATGCCGAGTGCGATTTGTTTTTTTCCGGTAAGGATGACATTCTCTATCCCGCCACCGGTAAGTTCAGTTTTAGCTTTGAGCCAGCTATATCGGTTGATTACCTTGGACAAAGCGCTTCCGACCGAGAAAAATGTTCCCCCGACACTTCCGGTTCCCAGGGTGTCGCAGTAGATAATGAGATCCGCCATTCTCTGTGACTGAACATCTTGAATGTGTTCTTCCATAATCCGGCGGGCTTTTTCACTTTTTTTGTTCTTGATTGCCTCGAAAATCTGTTGATGATAATTGAATGCCTTTTCGATCCCTCCAGGCATACGTTGGGTTAAATTTTCATGGAAAAGAAGCAGTTCGTTTAAAATGTTTAACAATTCCTGCAATACCAAATTTTTACCGGCCTTAGCGATGCAGCTATGGAACTCAATATCCTTTCTTAGAAATACTTCCGTATTATTATTACTAAGCGCACTTTTCATTGCCTGCAACAGCGATTCAAGCTCAATAATGTCTTGCGTGTCGCCTCTTTCAACGGCATTGACCACTGTAATGGATTCAATATATTTACGGGCCTCAAACAGATCCGATAAAGTCGTCCCTTTGGTGATCAGTCGTGGTGATAGGATTTTAAGGTAATTCGCAATCTGTGGTGTGGCGACAAGGGTCCCAAAACCATGCTTTATGTGAATTATTCCCATTGCGGAAAGCTTTTGAAGACCTTCTCTTAACGAAGCTTTACTGACTCCCAGTTCTTGGGTGAGCTCTTCGTGAGATGGAAGTTTGTCACCTTCTTTAAGATTCATCTCAAGAATTTTATGCTGTAGAATATCAGCGATTTCGTCAGCAATATTTTTTCGTTTCGCTATCATTGCACAAACCTATTAGGTCATCAGACGTCTAGTGACTAAAATCAATAGAACTAAAAGTCAAGTAATTTTTATTAAATTTGAGCTAATCAGTTGATTTTACAAGATTTGCTGTAAAAATACAAAGCATGGACGGATCTCTGATTAAGAATATGGTAATTTACGCAAACGTAAAGTTGCTCAAAGCTTTGATTTGTCTTATAAAATGAATGGCATTAAGATGCGGTCAGGCTTTGGGGTTTATTGATATGGTAACCGGAAAGACCGACCTTGAGATCGGCAATTGATTGTTGCCTTTACCGGATGTAATCGGGATTGTGGGGATGCTCTGCCAGCTTCAATTTCGCGGGTGCTATACTTAAAACTGCAAACTGTTTTAAACTGCAGATACTCGGAGAAATAATTCTCCCTGCCAGGGGATTGAGGCAAGCTTGTGCGAGTCGATCGTTTTCCCGTCAAGCCGAACCGATCTGATATGCGCCTGTAACGCTTCGATACGTTTGTCCACAAACCAGATAAAGTTCGCGTCCTGAATCCAAATTCCTTTTTTAAGCTGGCTTTCCCCCAGATCTTTTGCAACCGCATTAAAATATTTTACCGTAACCATCGTTTGCTGATCGGAGTTGCACGCCGTCCCCGTCTGGCAGGATATCTGGTTGCGCATGACGGCGAATCGGCCGCCTTTTCGAAGCGTCGCACCCGCCAGCCCCGGCATGGCGGCAGAAAGGGCCACAGTGGAGCCCTCGCGAATGAGGGCCGTATCGATATTATCAACGGGATTATGATCCAGAAAAATCGTCTGGACTCTATCTGCCAGGTACTGCCCGTCCAGGCCCAATCGTCCACAGATAAAATCCCGGAGACTGCATCCCACGGCCGATTCCAGTATAAATCCCTGTTCGAGCAGTTGGAAGAATTTTGACAACAGTTCGGCTGAAACCGTTAAGGATAAATTTTTGATTGGATTCATAAAAATCCCCTGATAAAATTAAAACCCCTCCTAAGACCTTCTTTATAAAGAGACTGTGGTGTATTTGGATAAACGGATTCTTTTTCATCATGTCATGCCGGACAAGATCCGGCATCCAGAGTATATAAACCTAAAAACATTCTGGATTCCGGGTCAAGCCCGGAATGACGAAAAATATTGGACCGCTGGTGTAAGATAATTACGCCACAGTTTCCAAAGGGAGCAGAAGTATTCTCCATTAACGCAGCGAAGGAACTGGGACTGCATGAAAAATGGGGAGGCCTCTTACAAGGACTCCTCATTTCATCAAAGAAAACACTATTTAAAAGTTAAACACCTGATCCAGTTCCTTATCGGTTACTCCGAAGGTAATGTTATGGGGCGGCAGTTTTTCATTCAGGAAGTATGCAGGCAGACGGTCATGCTCCGACGTCAAGCCCGCTTTTTTATTGAATTCGCGTTCCATTGTTAAAACCTTCTTACCCAGATCCGCAACGCCGCCTGCATCGAGACTCAGCCCGTAGAAGGCATTCAGCATATCGAGGAACGCCTGAAATGTTTCCGGTTGGTCCATCACGGCAAAAGCGATAAATACGCACATGCCGGTGGAATCAACGGCCGCCGTGGTAATCTGCAGGTTCCGGGAAAGTTCCACCTGCCCCGCCGGCTTGAGCGGATCCACACTGCCGCCGATGCCGAGGATATTGGTCGCCACCGCATAACCGGCGGTGTGATCGGCCCCCATGGTGCTGGTGGCGTAAGTGACGCCGATTCCCTGGACCGTTCGGGGATCGTAGGCCGGCATCGCCTGTCCCTTGACCACCGGAACTCTTTCGACCCCGAATACCTTTCCGGTAACCGCCGCACCACTGCCCAGAATTCTGCCAAGAGGCGTGCCCTTTCCGACTTCCTTCACCAGGTTGATGGCCGCATTGGCGTCACCGAATTTGGCAACCCCCGCATCCATGGCCACTGCGATGGTGGCGCCCATCTCGATGGTGTCCAGACCGAAGTCGTCGTCCAGGCGGTCCAACTGAGCAATGGCGTCCAGATCATCGATGCCGCAGTTGCCGCCATGGGCCCAAACGGTCTCGTATTCAGGCTGTTTGGTCAAAAAGTTGCCGTTTTTGTCGTAAAAGGTTCCCGAGCAGCGAATGACACAGCCCCGGTGGCAGCCGTGGGTGGCAGCCCCTTCCCCGCCGCGTTCGTTTTCGAGCTGCGCCAGGGTCTCGCCGCTGATTTTTGAAGCGCCTTCAAAAGTCCCGGTTTTAAAATTCCGGGTGGGGTATCCCCCCGCTTCGCTGATCACGTTGGTCAAAACGTTGGTCCCGTAAGCCGGAAGCCCCTGACCGGTTACCGGGTGTTTCTTCAGCCCGGCAACAAACGCCTTGTTGGCCACCTTGAATTTTTCGGGATCTTTGGGGGCCCGCATTTTCATGCCGGCTTCATCCAACACGATCACCTTGATGTTTTTGGAGCCCATGACTGCGCCGACCCCGCCGCGTCCGGCATGTCGTGTCGGTCGCAGTTCCATGTCGGTAAAAGCGACTGAAGCACCCGCCATTTTCATCTCCCCGGCCGGGCCAATGGAAATACAGGCAATTTTATCGCCATAAGCGGCTTTCATCTTGTCCACCAGATCATAGTTGCCCAGCATTTTCAGGCTGTTGTCTGCTTCAATCTTTACGCCGTCCTTGTTGATGAAGACCTTGTAAAGGGTATCATCGACGGGTTTTCCTTCCAGTACAATGGCGGCATACCCCAACCGGGCCAGCACCTGAGCGCCCTGCCCGCCGGAGTTGGCTTCCTTGATGCCGCCGGTAAGGGGGCTCTTGCAGCCAACGGAGATACGACCCGACATGGCCGCAGTTGTCCCGCTCAACAGACCCGGAGCGATAACGATCTTGTTGTCGCCGCCCAAGGGGTGGCAAGACGGCGGAACTTCTTTTGAGACGATCGCAGATGTCAGGGCGCGACCGCCCAGACCGGCATAGTCTCCCATCGGCTTTGCGCTTGCCTTGGGTCCACCTTTTGCCCCCACATCAATTCGCAGAATCTTGTCCATCGGTACCCTCCTTTCTTATTGTTGAGAACATCTTGCTTGATCAACCGGGTTAGACAAATTTTTCATCGGTGCCATTTTCCGTCGATCGTTAGGGTCACCACACTTCATATTCAGTCTGAATGATCCATGGATTAGAAATCATTGGTGCCTGTTGTATCAGTTGATGTGTAGTCATCGAAATTAATAAATGGGAGGAATTTCAGATTAACTGCATCCGATCATGTTCCGGAATCATCTTCAGCATCTGCGCAAAGTGGAAAAAGACATGTTCATGCCGGTCAAAACTCTGAAGCAATTGTTTTTTTGATACCTGTATTCTCAACAAAAGTCAAGCCGGTAATTTCCCTTAGGTAAACCTCATCTTGTGCCGGAGGTTTACCTAAGGGAAATTAAACAGATATAAGGAATAGGCTGACGATAACCGCATTTCGGATATTGCATCCTGTGCTTTTAGGTCTTTACGATTTCATTTTTACAACTACCTTGATGGCGTCTTCGATTCTTTCACGCGCGTATTTGACGGCGGTGGGAATCTCTTTAAATGAAAAGGTGTGGGTATGCATGAGGGCGGCGTCAAACCGGCGCTGCTCCATGAAAGCCATCGCCCGGTGTGTCGCGCTTTGGCCTTCGCCACGGATGCCGTAGACGTAGATGTTGTTGCGCACCAGATAGGCAAGGTCCACCGGCACCGGTTCATGCGGAAATGCGGCCAGGCAGACACGGCCGCCGCGGTTCACCATCTGGGCGGCTTCGTTCAGGGCGTTCGGAGCGCCGGAGCACTCCATAACATAATGGACGCCTTTGCCGCCGGTAATGCGCTTGACCGCTTCAACCGGATTTTCCTTGCGCACATTGACCACAAAATCAGCCCCCAGCTTTTTACCCAGTTTCAGGCGACTGTCCCGGGTCCCGGTCAGAACCACCGGTTGGGCTCCCAGCGCCTTGCCGACCGCGACGCCCATCAGTCCGATCGGTCCCGGTCCTGTCACAACCAGGCCCTTACCGGCAATCAACCCACCCATGGCATCGAGTCCATACATGGCAGTGCCGGCGGTGACCACCAGGGTGGCCTCTTCGTCGCTCATCTTGTCGGGAACATGGACCAGGGTGTTGATATTGTTGACGGCATATTCGGCAAAAGCACCGTCAGTGGTAAACCCATTGGCCCGGTGGCCCTTGTTTTTATCTCCGTAATTCATGCCGTAATTTAAACAGGACGTGTACATCCCCTCCCGGCACCTTTCACAGCGGCCGCAGCCGGCATGTATTTCCACGGTGACACGGTCACCCGGCTTGAATTCATCTACCCCGGGGCCCAGCTTCACCACGGTACCCATGTATTCATGACCGGGAGTAAAATTCTTGTTAAACGGCATTCCACCCTCAATCATGGCCGGCAGGCCGTTTGCGAAAATCTCCAGATCGGTTCCGCAGATGGCCACCGCATCAACCTTCACCAAGACTTCAGCAGGGCCCGGTTCAGGCACCGGTTTCTGGGTCAGTTTCAGCTCGTTGGGATCACCCAGCACCCAGGCTTTCATGGTTTTTGGAATTTTAATACTTTTGCCACGACTCTTTTTTTGCATGTTTGCTCCTCTTTTCATCTTAAAATTTTCGGCGCCTGAATTTTGGCACACCATTTGCCAGGATTTTATTGAGAGTCAACTTTCTTTTTTTTCCAAATGGGTTTAATCAGCGGCATGATAAACGAAAAAATTGAAATAATGATAAACGCCAGACTGATGGGATGGGTCACGAAGATGCTGTAGTCACCCTGGGAGATAATCAGGGACATGCGCAGATGTTCCTCCAGCTTCGGCCCCAGGATGATGGCCAGCAGCATCGGCACAATGGGAAATCCGTACTTTTTCATAAAATATCCCAACAGGCCGAAAGAAAACATGACGCCAGCATCAAAAAATGTATTGCGCAAGGCAAAAGTGCCCACCACGCAGAGGATTAAAATGATCGGCAGCAGGACCCTTTCCGGCACTTTCAGAACCTTCACCCAGAGCTTGATGGTGGAAAAAGTAAGAAATAAATTTATAAAATTCGCCACCAGGTAGGCCCAGAAAACACTGTAGACAAACTGGGGGGCCTGTTGAAATAGCAGCGGGCCCGGTATCAGACCGTGAATCAACAGGGCGCCCAGCAGGATGGCGGTAACCGGATCACCGGGAATCCCCAGCGTCAGCATGGGTATCAGGGCGCCGCCGGCAACGGCATTATTGGCCGCCTCCGGCGCTGCCACTCCCTCAGGTTCGCCTTTGCCGTAG
>Ga0180009_10004934_pt1 | contig 14503 bp, 11 predicted proteins | sample OS_PC_MetaG_FD_123537 | JGI IMG/M metagenome (GOLD analysis project Ga0180009, IMG submission 123537) | Groundwater microbial communities from the Aspo Hard Rock Laboratory (HRL) deep subsurface site, Sweden - OS_PC_MetaG | ecosystem: Environmental > Aquatic > Deep subsurface > Groundwater...
CAGAGGCGCGAGGCGCTCCTTAATCTCCGGAACCGTGACCATCTGCTCCGGCGACCAGAACTCGGCCCGCCCCAGAGGCATGAACTCGATGAAGCGCACCTCGATGGGCAGGTCCCGGGTCAGAAGCGCGAAATCCATCAGTTCGTCGTCGTTGATCCCTCGCAAGGGCACCATGTTCAGCTTGACCCGGTCGAAGCCCGCGTCCAGGGCCGCATGAATGCCTTGCCAGACCCGCTCGAACTCGTCCCGGCCGGTTACGGAGGCGAAAATCTCGGGCCGGAGGGAGTCCAGACTGATGTTGACCCGCCGAATCCCGGCGGCCAGCAGGTCCCCGGCCATGTCCGCCAGCAGAACGCCGTTGGTCGTCAGGCGCAGGTCCATGAGGCCCGGAATCACCGACATCCCGGAAATGAAATCCAGAAGCCCCTTGCGGACCAGCGGCTCTCCGCCGGTGACCCGGACCTTGGTCATGCCTTCCGAGGCCGCGGCCCGGACGACCCGCAGAAACTCCTCATAGGTCAGAATGTCCTGGTGCCCGAGCTTGGCCTCCATGCCCCGAGGCATGCAGTACTGGCAGCGCAAATTGCAACGGTCCGTGACGGACAGCCTCAAATATGTGATATGGCGATGGAAAGTGTCTATCAGCACAACCGGCCCCCGGTCGGAATGTCAATTTCGACTCAATATAGTCCGCCCCGGCCGGTACGTCAATCACCTTTGATCTCCATTCTCGAACCTTGACAAGGAATATTTTCCCTGGTAATTTTTATCCACTCTTGGTTTGGGGCTAGGAGAGTATGACTTTTTGAATCTTTTGGCCCTAATATTCCATGTTAGTTTCGGATCAGGCCTTAATGAACCAATTTCTTCCCGGCCATGGGGCCGGTATTTGTTATCACACGGTATATCAGGAATATACGGTTTTAACTGCTGACCGCACCGATATTATTACGTTATTAACAAATTCCGATCATATGATTAAGGATATGGGGACGGATTCGATAGAAGCATGTTCGGCTATTTATTATACAAATAAACTTTAATGTCATAATAATTTATAACGGTAAATTATGAAAAAAGTCTTTATCTTTACAGTGCTAATTGCTGCGATGATAGCGACTCCAGTGGCATTTGCTGAAACAGTAGATGAACTGCTTATCGTCGGCACGGGAAGCAGCGCTTCCCTTTTAGAGGCCGTTGCAAGGACATTTGGTGCTCAATATCAAGGAATTGTTGTAAAAATCCCGCCCAGCATCGGGTCGGGCGGAGGTATAAAGGCTGTCGGAGAGGATGAGTATCTGGTCGCCCGCGTGGCAAGAAATATTCAAAAAAAAGAAGAACGATACGGGCTTTTTCAAATGCCCATCGCAAAAATACCTATTGTTTTTTTCGTAAACACCAGCGCTACCATCAAGGAATTAACACCTGAACAGGCTTGCGGGATTTTTAGCGGTTCGATTAAAAAATGGGAGGAGATCGGAACGGGGAAAGGGAAAATACGTGTTATTAAGAGGGAGGATGGAGACAGCTCCCTTATGGTTCTGCATAATCAATTTCCCGGATTTAAAGAAATAACCCTGACCCCCAATTCGAAAACAACTTATACGGACCAGGAAACCGTCGTTTCGTGCAAGGATCAACCGAATTCAATAAGCTTCGGCAGCTTTCCTGATGTAATGAACGAAAATAGGTTGCGCGCACTAGTGATTGGGGGGATGCATCCGACTAATCCAAGCTATCCATATGTCGGTGTTCTTTCCCTGGTTTACAAGGAAAAAAATAATAAGGGCGCTTTAAGTAAATTTATTCAATTTTTATCTACCGATGCCGCTAAAAAAGCTATTATTGAATCAGGTGGTTTCCCAGTAGAGTAATTTCATGAAGATTAAAAATAAAATATTGCTATCCAATTCAGCGATTGTGATTGCAGCTATTCTGATTATTATATTTTCGGTACTGCTTATTCTAAATAGAGGGATAGAAAATCAGACTCAAACGTTGCTTAACGATCTGGGTGTTCAGTCCTATCAACGTATCCAGGCCGGGTCAAACCTTTTGCAGTTGTTGATTTCCAGATTCTGCCAGGACATTCAATTTATCACAACAGATATTTCACGCCAGAAGAAAGTACGGGAGGGAATTCACAAGGGGCAGTGGAAATCGATATTTGGTTATGCTGAAACCGTATGCAAAAAGGACAATGTCGACTTTCTGATTTTTTTCGATAAAGATGGAAAGCAACTGGTTGCCTGGCCATCACAAGTTGACAGCCTGTATACGGAGGCTCTCTTTAAAGAACTACCACTCTTTAGGAAATTTGACAGATACATCCATGATGAGGATTTGGTTGATGTTCCTTCTTTTTCATCGTTTGAAAAGTGGACGCGCATCGTACACGCCAGTTATGGTTACGATATTGATGATGATTACGGTATTGTTCTACTAACCGTCAGTATTATTCCCAATGAGTATTCAGATGAAATACTAGGATATGTTTTAGCTGGTATCACCAGCCGCCGTTTCTCTCCGTTGTTTAATCAATTTAATCAAACAACTGGGTATGTATCCTTGCTTATTGATGAAAAAATCCCGATAGTATGGGCAGGATTTACCGGAAATCGAAATGAACTCAAGGAAACGCTTTATTCTTCTTTTAACGATCTAGTATCATCTCAATCCCTTAGTGATTCAGCGGGCCGTTTTATGGTTGGAGGTCGAGAGTATCATATTTATAGTAGATCACTTTTTAATCCTCCACTGCCCACTATTTCTGTATCGCCTTATGCCTCTTCTATTTCAGTCGTTACAGGGGAGTCCTCAGACCTACTTATCACGCCAAGGGACAAAATAGTTCAACATGCTGAAATTACCAAGAACAATATAATATTATTCTCGTTTTTCATTACGATCATCATATTAATATTATCAGTGTTTTTAGTGAGCCACATAGGGACGAAGATATCTGAACCAATTCAAACCGCAGCTGAAATTTCCGATAAAATCGCACTTGGCGATCTTGATCAATATCTTGATGAGCCCGGTTCAGATGAAACGAACAGGCTTTTCAAATCCATGAACATCATGATTAAGAACCTGAAAGAACTAGAATCGGATAACCGTGAACAGCTTAAAATGCTTGAGGAGAGCAATGAAAAAAATGAACGGATATTAGCGGCCATCCAGGAAGGCGTGGTTCTGATCGACTCGAACACTCAAGGCATCATTGACATAAACCCTTCCGGCGCAGCGCTTCTCGGCGCCACGCGAGAAGAAATTATCGGCGATTCCATACTTCAATACATTCCCAGGAATATGGAATATAGTATCGACAACAACTTCAATGATCATACGGACAAGTACACCGAAGGTATTCTCCTTACCACTATCGGTAATCAATTATCCATCCTAAAGTCGGCAGTTCCCATAAGACTCGGAGATAGAGAATGCCTCGTTCAGAGCTTTATGGACATCACGCCTCTCAAGCAGGCACAGGAACAAAGTCGGATACTTGAATTGAAACTTCAACAGGCCCAGAAGATGGAAGCTCTTGGGCTGCTTGCAGGCGGGGTTGCCCATGATCTCAATAACGTTCTTTCGGGCATTGTAACCGTTCCGGATTTGCTATTGTTTGATCTGCCGGAAGATAGCCCCATAAGAAGTACTGTTCAAGACATTAAAACCGGGGGGATGAAAGCCGCCGCGATAGTTAAAGATTTATTGGCCTTGGCGAGACGGGGCATTACTCAATTCGAAGTCGTGAATTTAAACGACATTATTGTTATTTATTTGAACAGCCCGGAATATCACAACTTAATGTCCTTTCATCCTGACGTTAACATAGATCTCAATCTTGAAAAAGATATTTTAAATATAATGGGCTCACCCGTTCATTTGTCCAAGACAATAATGAATCTGGTCACCAATGCCGCCGAATCCATGCCTGACGGCGGCAGGATATTCATTTCCACCAAAAATTACAATTTCGATCCACGCCAGGAATCCTCGACCGATTTTAAGAAAGGTGATTACGTACTTCTTAACATTACGGATTCAGGTCTCGGAATTTCAAAGGAAAATATCCATAGAATATTCGAGCCTTTCTATACAAAAAAGGTAATGGGAAGAAGTGGAACCGGGTTAGGAATGGCCGTCGTATGGGGGACCGTAAATGATCATAAAGGATTTATTGACGTTCAATCGTCTGAAGGAGCCGGTACTACTTTAAAAATATATTTTCCTGGAACCCAAAATACCCAATACAAAAAGACTGCTAAATTCTCTCTTGATTCATATCTTGGTAATCATGAAGCTATTTTAGTAGTAGACGATGACGAAGGTCAAAGGAAACTCGCTTCGGCGATTTTGAATCGATTAGGGTATAACGTCTCCGTTGTTGCAAGCGGAGAACAGGCAATCGAGTTCTTAAAAAGCAATACCGCCGATCTCGTGGTTCTGGACATGATTATGGACCCGGGCATTGACGGTTTGGATACGTACAAAAAAATCCTTGAAATTCACCCAAAACAAAAAGCGATTATCGCCAGCGGCTTCTCTGATGACGAACGTGTAAAAGAGGCTCTAAGAATGGGGGTCGGCAAATACCTCAAAAAGCCGTACTCAATAGAACAGATTGCACTCGTTGTTAAGGAAGAATTAGAAAAATAGCAGAGCATTCACCACCGAACCGGCCCTAATTATTCCCGGATATCCTGAATTATCATTCTTTTTGATAAATCGATGTATCAGGAGTCCGCCGCGCTATGAATACCCGATGGCCGTTTCGTGCCAGATTTCTATCCGGGCCGGGTCCGCGAAACGCAACAATCTAATATCATGGATATAAACCCACTTTGAGATGCTTCGAGGCCAACGCGGATATCCCCGGGAATCTGACAAGGCCGATGGGTCCGGAACCTGCCGGAACCCTTCCATCGCCTGCCTCGGATCACCTGCTTCCCGATTCTTTCAGATAATCCGGCGGCGGGTGGCCAGGACCGCGGCCTGGGTCCGGTCGTTGACCCCGAGCTTGTTGAAGATGTGGATAACGTGGCTTTTGACCGTGTGGGGACTGATGGAAAGCAGGTGGGATATCTCCTGGTTGGTACACCCCTCGGCCAGCAGCTTGAGCACTTCGATCTCCCGGCCGGTCAGACCGTAATCCATTGACGGCTCCTCGACCGCCGTGGCCTCCGGGGCCGCCTCCCCGACGGCCTCGCCTTCCACCAGTTGGGCCTCGAGGCCTTCGATGTACTCCTGCTGGCGCCTCAGGTCGGACCGGATTTTCGACGTGTCGATCTCCAGGTCAATGGTGGAAAGCAGGTTCCCGTCCCGGTCGTAGACCGGGTAGACCGCCCGCTCGAACAACGGCCGGTCCAGGCCGGGGCACCGGCCCGGGTCGGCCCGGCCCTGGCTCAGGGCCGCGGCAAAGGCCATGCAGGTGGCGTGCCCGCACTCCCGGCAGTTGGTCCGGGGCAGGATTTTCAGCAGGTCGATGATGGGCAGGGGTTTAAACTGTTCGTAATTGGGCCACAGTTCATCCCGGCGCCCGGCCAAATCCTCGAGGTATTCGATCAGCCCGTCGGCATACTCCAGGGCCCGGTCGCGGTCCTCGAAAAAGAAGGCCAGGACGTTGCGCGGGTGGATGAAGCAGCGGCGGCCCTTGAAGATGAACCGCACGTGCGAGGGCCGGGCGTACCAGACCGCCTCCTCGAACAGGGCGTTGACAAAGGGAAACAGCGGCGTCAGGTCGGTCGCCACCCGGAAGGCCGCCATCCAGACCTCGGCCCCGGACTCGTACTGGTGGGACCGGTGCTGAAAAAAGTCCGGTATGCGTATCTGGAAATCGGAATAGGGACCGATCTTCATCCGTCAGCCTCCCCGCATTGCCCAGTCTACCCGGCCCCCCGGTCGCCGGTCATCACCCGTTCGGGGGATCGTGGAAAGGAGGACGCGATAAACCACATCCCCCATTCCGTCCAGGCTACCCCATCCGGCGCAGCACGTTCTTGAGCATCTTGCCCTCCGGGCTGCGAGGCAGTTCGTCCATGAAGACCACATGGCGCGGCTTTTTGTAGTCGGCCATGTTTTCCAGGCAATAGGCGGCTATCTCCTCGGCCGTGGCCGTTTGGCCCGGTTTGAGGACGATGAAGGCCTTGACCGCCTCGCCCCAGTATTCGTCCGGCACGCCGATGACCGCCGCGTCGTAGACCTTGGGATGGCTGATCAGCTCGTTTTCGATCTCGGCCGGGTAGATGTTGACCCCGCCGGAGATGATCATGTCCTTCTCCCGGTCCACGATGTAGTAAAAGCCCTCCTCGTCCACGTAGCCCACGTCGCCGGTGCGGTAGAATCCCTCCCGGAAGGAGTCTTCCGTCTTTTGGTCGTCCTTGTAATAGCTCATCATGAGCAGGGGATTCTTGACGCAGATTTCTCCGGACCCGCCGGTGGGGCACTCCCGGCCCGTCGGGTCGAGAATCCGGATTTCGTTGAACGGGCCCGCCCGGCCGCAGCTTTTGGGCTTGCGGGCGAAATCGGCCGGTTTCATGATGGTGTTGATCATGCCCTCGGTCGAACCGTAGAACTCGTACAGGCAGGGACCGAACAGGTCGACGATCTCGAGCTTGACCCGTTCCGGACACTGGGCTCCGGCCACGATGACCGAACGGAGCGAACTCAGGTCGTAGCGCCGCTTTTCCTCCTCGGGCAGGTTCAGGACGGCCTGGAGGACCGTGGGCACGACAAAGGACGATGTCACTTTTTCCTTTTCCACCAGCCGCAGGAACTCGGCCGGCTCGAAGCGGGGCATGACCACCACGGTCCCGCCCACGGTGGACGAAAACGCGGCGAAAACCGGCGGCGCGGAGTGGTACAGCGGGCAGCAGGCCAAATGGACGTCATCCTCCTGGTAGCCGAACTCGGCCAGGAAGGTCATCGAGGCGGCCAGGTACAAGGACAGGTCCTCGATGGTCCGTTGGGCGCCCTTGGGCTGTCCGGTGGTGCCGCTGGTGTACTGGAGGGTGCTGATTTTGCTCGGCACGGCCGCGTCGCCTTCGGGGGAGGCCCCGGCCGGCCGACGACAATGCGGTGCTTCAGGCCGGGCAAGGGCGGCAGCCGGTCCACTTCCGGCAGGAACTCTTCGCCGAAGACCAGGGCCCTGGACTCGGAATTCTCGATGATGTAAGCCATCTCCTTGGCCTTGAAACGGTAGCTGATCGGGACCATGGTCATCTGGTTCCGGACCGCCGCGTTCGAGGCCTCGAGGTAGGGGTGGCCGTTGTGCAGCAATATGCAGAAGCGGTCCCCGCCTTGAAGCCCCAGGCCCTTGAGGGCGTTGCCGAAGCGGTTGATTCGCTCGTCGTACTCCCCGTACCCGATGCGACGGTCGCCCTGGACCAGGGCCGCCTTGTCCGGATACTCCTCGGCATGGCCGGGAATGGTGTACTTGCGGCGGAACTCCTCGATCATCTGCCGCATGGCTTCATCGGGATTGGTCTGATCGGGGCCGGTCATGGGACACCCTCCTTTTCTCGACGCGCAACCCCGCGCCGGAACGGGAAAAATGCGTCAACACACCGTTAACCATAATCGCAATGAAATTTACCGGATTATATTCCCGCCGGACCGGGCTGTCAATTTCAGCGTATGCTGATTCCGATGCGCCAGCTTGCGAACGAGTGGAACAATTTTACTTATTGGCTAAGGGCTTGGGCGGGTGTTCCGTCCTTATCACCTCGGCAGGAAAATATTCGACCTCAGCCGTTCGGACAGATAGCGAATGGCTTTCAGACCCCGAACGCTGTTTCCGGTCGTGTCCAGCGGGGGCGAAAACGAGGCCAGGGCGTACCGGCCGGGGACCACGGCCACGATCCCGCCGCCCACGCCGCTCTTTCCCGGAAGCCCCGTCCAATAGCTCCAGTCGCCCGTGGTTTCATACAGCCCGTTGGTCAGCATCAGGGCCAGGACCCGGGGCACGTGTTTCCCGTCCATGACCCGCTTCCCGGTCATGGGGTTCAGGCCGCCGTTGGCCAGGGTCGCCCCCATGACCGCCAGATCCCGGGCCGTTATGGAAACCGAGCACTGCCGGGTGTACAAGTCCAGCGTTTCAATCGGATCGGCGTAAAACCGGCCGTAACTTTTCAGCAGCACCACAATGGCCTGATTGTGCATGTTGGTCTCGGACTCGGACCGGTAGACCGCTTCGTTGACCTCGAGCGGCCGGCCGGCAAACCCGTTCATGGTCCCGATGATCTTGCCCCAGCGCTCGTCCGGAGTTTTACCGGGGACCAGGCTGGTCGTGGCCATGGCCCCGGCATTGACGAACGAATTGATCGTGCGGGACTTTTCCAGTTCGATGGCCATGACGGAATTGAAGGGGAATTCGCTGGCGTTGACCCCGATCTTTTCCGCGATCGCCTCGTCTCCGAGGTCCTCGATGACCCGGCAGAGCGTGAAGACCTTGGAAATGGACTCGATGGCGAAAGCATAGCTCGAATCGCCGACTTCATATACCTTGCCGTCGACCGTGGCGATGGCAAGACCGAACAGCCGGGAGTCCACCTCGGCCAGGTATGGGATGTAGTCCGCGTTTTTTCCTTCACTCACGCCCTTGAAACGCTGATGGGCCGCCTGCAGGGCCTGTCGGAACGCGTCCGCGTCCGGTTCCCGGTCCCCGGCCGGGGCCCACAACGGCGCGCCCAGGGTAAGCGTCAAAACGACAATGAGCCAGACGGCCCGGGCAAGACGCGGCCAGGGATTGAACCTTCCGACCGATGATTTCATGATCCTCTCCTCAACGACGCGGCATCGGCCGCGGATTTCAGTCCGATCTCTTTGAAAATCAGATGCGTGACCACCGGCGGAGCCGGTGGTTTGGCAAATGAATTATATCGGCTTTTCCGTCCATATTAGCCGCGACCATCTCCGGCTGTCAAACCAATAGAAACGCCAATAGACGCTTCCCGCATGTACAACCCCCTCCCCGGCCGCCCCGGGCCATGGTTCGGGGGCCTTGCGTCAGGCCTCCGGAAACCGGGCCGCGCCCGCTTCCAGCTCCAGGCCGAGGCCGTTGACCATGAAGGAAACCAAATGGTAGTTGCCGGCCAGGGCGATCAGTTCGATGATTTGATCCGCCCGCCAGGTCTCACTCAGGGCCGACCAGAGTTCGTCGCTGATCCGCGAACCATCGTGGAGCTCGTCCACCAGGCGGACCAGAAGGGCCTCCGAGGCCGACCAGCACGCGTCATCCGGAAATCCGTGGACCGTGGCCGACACCTGTTCTTCGCTGAGACCGAAACGTTGGGCGAAAAAGGACACGTGCACGCCCCACTCGTACTCGGCCCCGCAACGGGCGCAGGTCCGCAGGATCACGATCTCCCGCTCCCGACGCTCGATCGAGCCGCGGTCCAACAGATTGGCCATGCGAAACTTGTGCAGGATGCGTGGATTGCGGGCCACGGTGCAAAACAGGTTGAGGGGCGGAATGCCCGGGGGCATCATTTTTTCCAGCTCCCCGGCGATATCGGCCGGATACGGTGGTTGAAGCGGCGCAATTCTTTGATCGGCCATGGGTGGTTGCCTCCTTTTGGCGGATGGGCTATGATGCCCATGCTACGGATTTGGTAGCCAGCATACCACTACACTTAATGTAGCGCAAGGGGCCCAATGAAAAACCCCCCGCCCTCGCCGGGCCGGCCGGTCCGAGGCTCGAAAACCGGACGCCCGATCATGGTCCTGCTCGACCTCCTGGGCCGCCGCTGGACCCTGCGCGTTCTGTGGGAGCTTCGGGAGGGACCGCTTCATTTCCGGGCCTTGCGGGAACAATGCGAAAACCTGTCGCCCACGGTCCTGAACCGGCGCCTGGGGGAGTTGCGGGAAGCGGGTATCGTGGAACTGGGTCAGGCGGGTTATGGCCTGAGCGCCGAAGGCCTGGACCTGCTGGCCTCCCTGGCGCCGCTGAGCCGATGGGCGGAACGGTGGCGGAAGCGGATGGGGGAAGAATAGCCTGAAACATCCTTTACCCGGCCGGGCCCATTCCGGCGGCCGCGCACAAGCGCGCTTCACGAGGAGGGAATTCATTGGAGCCGACCACGAAACCGGAACATGAGTACCTGGAGTTCTGGCTTCAGCCGGGTGACATCATCGACTCGGACGACCCGGCCATTCGTTCCCTGGCCGAATCGATCACAACGGGGCTGGCAGGCGACGCCGAACGGGCCCGGGCCATCTTTTACTGGGTCCGGGACCGGATTCGCTACAACATGCTGGCCCCCATCGACCGCCCGGAACACTACCGGCCGGCGGCCACGGTGGCCCGGGGCGAAGGGTACTGCGTCCAGAAATCGGCGCTCATGACCGGCCTGCTGCGGGCGGCGGGCATCCCGGCCCGCATGGTCTTCGCCACATTCATCAACCACCAGCTCCGCCGGGAGGTCTACGACATGCTGGGGACGAACCGCTTCGTTTACCACGGGTTCGTCGAACTTTTTGTCGAGGGCCGCTGGATTCGGGCCACGCCGGTCTTCGATCCGGACGTCTGCGAGCGCATGGACATGAAGACGGTCGAGTTCGACGGGCGCAGCACGTCGGTTCTCCACCCGGTCGACCGGAAAGGCCGGCCGCATATCGAATACGTCGAGGAGCACGGCATCTATCACGACGTGCCCTATGACGAGATCATGACCGTTTTCGCCCGGGTCTACCCCATGGACAAAATCGATCCGGAAACCCTGGCTGAACTCGAGTAGCGGCCCGGAATCCGGGGACGCCTATTTTCGGGGGGTGGTTTTGGAAGCGGCCGGCCGGTTGTCGCGGACGTGCTGGACGCTTTTGTACAGGGTCCCGGCGAAAAGGAGCAGGAGCAGGGGCAGAAGCAGGAGCAGGGGCGCCCATCTGAGAAGCAGTTTCTTGACCGGGTCCGGGAGGATCGAGCGGCCTCGGTCGGGGCCGCCGGGCGGGTAAAAGGGGATGGAGGGGCCGTCTTCCGGACGGTCTTCGTAACTTTTTAAGGCCGGTTGCCCGGACTGGAGGCGCCGGGTTTCGGCCATGGCCCGTCCGATGGCTTCCACGATCCCGGCCGGGTCCGCCTCCGGGGCCTCGGCCGGTCCGCCCGGCAGGGTCGCTCCGCAGGCGGGGCAGCGTTTCCGGCCGGCCGGGTCCGAAGCGTCCGCCTGAATGACAAAGCCGCAGTCCGGACATGGCGAATCGGTCATGGTCGGGGCGCCCTCCTGCCTGGCCTATTTTACCATGGCCGCCGGCCAAACGGAATCATCAGGCCGGCTCCGGGCCTTCGGCGTCCAGCCAGCCCCGGTAGCGGACCAGCCGGGACAGGGCCTTGACCGCCACTTCGGGCGAGGAATAGAAGATGCTTTTGTACCGGCAGTCCTCGACGTCGTAGACCGTCCGTCCCGACTCTTCGGGGAACATGGCCACGCCCAGGATCGGCTTTTCGTGCCGTTCCATCATCCGGGCCGTCTGTTCGATGAAATCGGTCTCGTTGCGGCCCAGATGATACCGGACCGTTTCCAGCAGGTCCGGCTGGATGGACGGGTCCACCGTGGCCGCCGCTTCCATCATCCGCGTCCCGCCCTGCCGCTGGCCGACGATGCCCAGGTTGATGACCGCGTCGCAGCCGTCCCACTCCAGCAGCATTTCCATGACCTTGAGGGGAAGCTGGGGATCGGACTGGCCGACCAGGTCCACCGGGTTGGTCCGGCTCCAGAAGGGCGGCAAAAGCGGATCGATTCGGGCCACTAGGTCTTCGGGCAGTTGGGGCAGTTCCAGGCCGTATTCGGCGCACTGGTCCGTGGTGACCACGCCCCAGCCGCCGCCCAGGGTCATGATGGCCACCCTCGGCCCCCGGGGCAGGGGCAGGGAGGAAAAGGCGGCCGACAGGTCCAGCAGGTCCATGGGCATGTCGGCCAGGACGACCCCGGCCTGGCGGCAGGCCGAGTTGAAAACGGCCGTGTTCGAGGCCAGGGCCCCGGTGTGGGAGGCCGCGGCCCGTTCACCGGCCTTGGTCCGGCCGCCCTTGAGCACGATGACCGGCTTGCGGCGGCTGAGACGCCGGGCGGATTCGTAGAACCGGCGGCCGTTCTTGACGCTTTCCACGTACAGGAGCACGGTCCGGGTCAGTTCGTCCGGGGCAAAGGCGTCCAGGGCGTCTTCGATGGTGAACATGGCCTCGTTGCCCGACCCGCCGAAGGCCCGGATGCCGATCCCTTGCAGTTCGGCAAAGGACAGAAGCTGGACGCCCATGTTGCCGGACTGGGAGACAAAGGCCGTGGCCCCGGCCCCGGGCCGGGCGTGGGAGCTGGCGCATTGGAAATGATGGTGCGGGTTGGTCACGCCCATGGTGTTCGGACCGATGATCAGAATGTCGTGCCGGCGGGCCTCGGCCGTGATCCGTTCCTCCAGGGCCCGTCCCTCGGGCCCGGTTTCGCTGAAGCCCGACGTGATCAAAAGCATGCTCTTGATGCCCTTGGCCGCGAATTCGGGAAAGAGTTCGAGCACGCCCGGGGCCGGGACCGTGACCACGCCCAGGTCCACCGGGCCGGGGATGTCGCCCAGCGACCGGTGGACCGGCAGGCCGGCAATGGTCCCGCCTTTGCGGTTGACCAGGTGGATTTGCCCCTGATACCCGCCGGCCAGGACGTTGGTGAACAGCCGGTAGCCCCACTTGTCGAACCGGGCCGAGGCCCCCACAAAGGCCACGGACCCGGGGCGTAAGAAGGGCTGCACCCGGGAAGGGTGCACCGGCGGACGTTCTTCGCGAGGCTTGGGTTCCGGGCCCAGAACCACCAGGGCGTCCACGGCCAGGACGCGGCCCTCGGGCGTGACCACCAGGGGGTTGACGTCGATCTCGGCCACGCGGGGGTGTTCGAGGGCAACACGGGCCAGGCCGGTCAATGTCCGGACCAGGGCCTGACGGTCGGCCGGGGACTCCCCCCGGAACGGCCCGAGCAGGTCGGCCGCCCGGATTTCATCCAGCATCTGTCCCGCCTCGCGGTCCTCCAGGGGCGCCAGGCGCAGGGCCGTGTCCTCGAGGACTTCGGTGAACACGCCGCCCAGGCCGAACATGACCACCGGACCGAACTGGTCGTCCCGGAACATGCCGGCCACGAACTCCCGCCGGCCCGCCACCTGGGGCTGGATCAGAAAGCCCTCCAGGTCCTCGCCCGCGGCCCGGGCCACGTCCCGGGCCGCCCGGCGCACCGCCTCCGGCCCGGCCAGGTTCAGACGGACCAGCCCCCGTTCGGTCTTGTGGGTCAGCCTGGAACCCAGGCCCTTGAGCACCACCGGAAAGCCCAGGGCCTCGGCCCGGGCCACGGCCTCGTCCGGCGTGCCGGCCACGGCCTCTTCGACCACGCTCACGCCATAGGCGGCCAGAAACTGCTTGGCCTCCGCTTCGTTCAGGGCCTTTCGGCCCTCCCCAACGGCCCGTTCGATCAACTCGCTCGGATTCATGACCCGCTCCTTAAATCCTGGTGATTGGACTCCTTGACCCGGCCCGAGGAAACCCGGTCCCCGGACAATGCCCTATTGCGGGATGGTTCCGGCTCGATTCCCCCTGATCCGGCCCGCTTCTATATTTATACCGTGCCCGGCCCGCTTTGTCAGCCCGCATTTCCGGCCGGGCTTGACAGGGGGCGGGGACTGTGGTTAAAGAGTGCTTGACGCCGACGGTCTTTTCCGGTAGGAAGACCGAGGCCCATGCGCGCCCGTAGCTCAGCTGGATAGAGCGCCGGACTACGAATCCGTAGGTCGGGTGTTCGAATCACCCCGGGCGCGCCAGTAAAATCAAGGGGTTATGGTTGATTGACCATAACCCCTTTTTCTTTGTCTACATGTTTGGTCTACAGTGCGGTTCGGGGAGGGGCGGTGGAACGGGGTTGAAGCCCGGTGGTCAGGGTAGTCAATTTGTTGAAAGGGTACGGTGATTAGCTGCGGCATGGTGACTGGTGGCTTTTGAAGATCTGCCATAGGCCCCTTCCTTGAGGGGGTTACCCTGCTTGGTTTACCTGGGATGAATTTCAGGCCGAGTTTCGGGTCCCTGAAAAGTCATACTAAACACGTTATCCGACAGCCATTTCTTGAAGGACTGGTCGTCGCTGTAGAGTTTGAACAGGTCCGTATGGTCGGAAAGCAGGTTCATGATCACTTGGGAGAGGGCCCGGTCATGCTCGATCCGGGCGTTTTGTTTGTCCGAGTTCTTCATGGCGTTCTGATAGGCCTTGTCCTCCGCCACCTTGGCCGGGATTTCCTCGGTAATGACCTGCCCGATCTTGTCGGCGTTCTTCCATTCTATGCTGCCGAACTGGTCATTGAAGGTCTTCAGGATGTTGCTCAGCTTGTCGATTTCCGGCTCCGGCATATAACCGCCGCCACTGGTGGGCACCGGGCCGATTTCCGAATCCTGGTCCGGAAGGGATATCTGGAGCGATGACTTCACCTCCACCCGATAGCTGTCCATGTCGATGGTTTCCAGAATGCCGATGGACAGGTCCTC
>Ga0180009_10004935_pt1 | contig 14502 bp, 11 predicted proteins | sample OS_PC_MetaG_FD_123537 | JGI IMG/M metagenome (GOLD analysis project Ga0180009, IMG submission 123537) | Groundwater microbial communities from the Aspo Hard Rock Laboratory (HRL) deep subsurface site, Sweden - OS_PC_MetaG | ecosystem: Environmental > Aquatic > Deep subsurface > Groundwater...
TAGGCACGGTGTTTGCTATGTATTAGAACCAGGTTTAATTTTTTTAAAAAAAGGCTTATGAATCAAATATCAGAACGGCGCAGATGGCCCAGGCACCGGGTGAGAATTCCCGTATCCTTAAAATATTCGGATACAAGAACATTCAGCCAGACCTGGCATGTGGGAGAAACCTATGATATCAGTGTTGAGGGGATGCGGATTATCACGTCTTCTTTGCCTGAGCTGCCTGAGTTTTCCCGGCTGGAGATTTTGTGCTTTCCAAAGGAAGACAGCCTTTTGCCTTATATCCCGGAGCCTGAACCGGTCAGCATGACCGGGGTTGTCATATGGCAGGATATCAAAAACAAATCGATTGGCGTTAAACTGGATGGTTAATTTTTTTTTGAGTTCGTGTGTTTTAAATCCAAACAATTTATTTGCTCGCGCCGGCAAAAATTTCTAAAAAACTTGACAGATAAATTAAAGTCTATTACGATTTCGTCAGTGAGTGTTAAAAGTCCTTTTCGCGAATACAGTGAATAAACTTATTTTTTATTTCAGAATTATCAATTAGTCGAACCAAAGGAATAGTCAGCAGTTTGTTTGGGTTGCTTCAGGTCTTTTTTTAATTGATTATTAGGAAAGGAGATTAACAGATGATGAAGTCTTTTAGCGTATTCTGGCTTGTGGGCTGGGTATTGGTATCTATTGTTTTTTCAGGACAGGCCCGGGCCGTATCCCTGGTCTTCAACACCCAGGATTTCCAGCCTTTCAGCTACAAGGTGGAAGGAGAGGTTCAGGGACCTGCAGTGGAGATCATCAAAACCGTATGCCAAAAAATCGGCATTAATTGTTCCTTCAGGCTTCTGCCGTGGACCCGTGCGCAAAAAGAGGTAGAGGACGGGAGTGCAAATGCCATGTTCGTTATTGGAAAAAACGCTGCAAGGGAAAAATGGCTCTATTTTTCACCACCATTAATGAAAACAGAATACGGTTTTTTTGTTAAGAATGACAACCCTCTGATATACAAAAATGTTTCTGATATTGAAGGATACAAGGTGGGCGTGTACGGTCCTTCCAATACATCCAAAACTCTTGAAAAAATTAAAGACCAGTTAAAGGATCTGACCATTGATCTTCGACCAGATGATGAATCCGGGTTTAAAAAGCTTTCAGGCGATAGGATAACAGCTGTTTTTTCCAACAAGGATGTGGGGAATGCTCTGATAAAGAAGATTAATCTTACCAACCTGCGGTATGCCGGCAAATATAAAGAATTGAACTATTTTATTGGTTTTTCGAAACAATTCAATTCCAAAGAAGAAGTCGACCGATTCAACAGCGCATTAATGCAGATGTACACGGACGGTAGCCTTAAGGCCATACTGGACAAATATTTCATGGATCTTGCTATGATCAAATAATACAACACATATAACTGTCAATATCGGTAAGGAGGCTTAATGAGCAGCAAAGAAAGAAAAAAAATTTCTATTTCTTTTAAAACTTCAATTGTCAGCGGTACCATTATACTGCTGTTGTTTATGGCGAGCATTTTTATTGCTATTCAACTCCAGTCCAACCTGTCAAAGCTTATGATAGACCAGTTTATCAAAACCGAAAAAAAATCCCTGGAAGAAGAATCTGTGGACCTGAAAAAGAATCTGATCAACAGCATGACGGTGAATCTGGAAATTTGCAGCAGCATAACCAAATCTTTTTTATACAATTTTGATCAGGAACAATTAGGCAAACTTTTGGCAAGTTATATGAAACTGGACGGTCTTGTTGCCATTAAAGTCGTTGATGCCGGCGAAAAAGCTTTTGGTGCTGCATGGAAAAGTCCTGATATCAAATTGGGTGAAAAAATTCCAGACAATGTTGAACTGAACCAGGAGCTTTCTGTTGTATCCGATGTAATTTATGAAGGGGAAAAAATCGGAAGTGTAAGATTTTATTACACAGACAGTCTTATGAACAAGAATATTGAAAAACAAGAAGACCTCACCCAACAGAACATTACAAGTTTTAGTTCCATAGCAAAAAAAAATATCAATAAATCGGTTACCATTCAGATCATAGTTGCCATTCTCATCGTTATTGCATTGATGATCACTATAGTTGCCTGTATTCATGTTTTTGTATCTAAACCCATAAAAAACACAATGATGATGATCAAAGATATTGCCCAGGGAGAAGGTGATTTGACCCAGCGGCTGAATGTAATAAGAAATGATGAAATAGGAGAGCTTTGCAAATGGTTTAATCTGTTTATTGAAAAGCTTCAACAGCTCATAAAGGAAGTCATGGTCAACGCAACGGACATTGATTCATCCTCCAATGAGTTTTCCCAGATTTCAACAAGCATGTCCGCAGAAATTGACGGCCTGTCAAGCAGGTCCAATACGGTGGCTGCTGCTGCTGAGGAAATGAGTTCAAACCTATCGTCGGTTGCAGCCTCCATGGGCGAAGCTTCTGAAAACATTAATATGGTATCAACCGCAACAGAAGAAATGTCTTCAACCATCAATGAGATTGCCCGGAATGCTGAAAATGCCAGATCCATAACCGACAATGCTGTATCCCAGACCCGGAACGCATCAAGCCAGGTTAATGAATTGGGCGAGGCAGCTAAACAGATCGGCAAGGTGGTGGAAACCATAACCGATATTTCAGAGCAGGTCAATCTTCTGGCACTCAATGCTACGATTGAAGCAGCTCGGGCAGGAGAGGCAGGAAAGGGGTTTGCCGTAGTCGCAAATGAAATAAAAGACCTTGCAAACCAGACAGCAGAAGCATCCAGAGCAATTAAGGAAAGGGTTCAGGGGATTCAGGCCTCAACAGACGGTACCATTGCGGAAATATCAAATATTTCTAATATTGTAACTGAAATCAATGAAATCGTTTCCACCATTGCAACAGCTGTGGAAGAACAATCTGCCACAACCAGGGAAATTGCGGGAAATGTGTCCCATGCATCTGCAGGTATTCAGGATGTCAATGAAAATGTATCACAGGGATCTTCCGCATCCCGGCAAGTTGCACAGGAAATAGCAGAAATAACTGTTTCAACCAATGAAATGGCCAGTTCCAGCCTGGAAGTGAATTCTAATGCAAATAAGCTTTCAAAGCTGGCGGCACACCTGGCTGAACTGATGGGAAAATTTAAAGTCTAAATAGAAGATCATGTTGATTTAAAAACAAATCGATCCTCCCAAAAAAGGAGCCATAAAGATGAAAAAAATTATTCAGTGCCTTATTGTAACAATCTCTTTCATTCTGTTTTCTTCCCCGTGTTTTTCAGGAGAAAATACCATTTCTCTTGTTACTCTAAACTGGGGGCCTTATGCTGATGAAAATCTTGAAAATTACGGGTTTACCTCTGAAATTATTTCCAAGGCGTTTGAAAGGGCCGGTTATCGTGTGAGCATTGCCTTCAAGCCCTGGAAAAGAGCGCTCATTGAAACTGAAGACGGGAAATATGATGCAGTATACTGTGCATACTACACAGATGAGCGTGCAAAGATCTATGGGCTTTCAGAACCGTATGCAGAAAGTATTCTCGGTTTTTTTAAAAGAAAAGACAGGGATATCCGCTTTGCCACTCTCCCGGATTTGAAACCTTATAAAATAGGCGTCACCCTTGGTTATGCCAATTCCGATGAATTTGATAAGGCAGATTACTTTAAAAAGGAAACATCCCCGGCAGATGAGGTGAGCATCAAAAAGCTGGAGGCCGGTCGAATTGATCTTGCAACAATGGATAAATATGTTGGATTTCATATCCTGAATACCACATTTAAGCAGGGGAAAGAAGTCATCGAGTTTATGGAAAAACCATTGGTTGTCAATAACTTATATGTCTGCTTTTCCAGGGCAGTAAATGGATGGGAAAAAAAGCGTGCTGATTTTAATTCCGGGCTGGTGCAGATCAAAAAAGACGGCACATATGACAAAATTTTAAAAAAGCATGGATTTTGATCATTACCGGATAATTTAATAGTGCGGGTGCTAAACCGGACAGTTAAATATCTATTCTGGCGGATGGTGTTCCTGTTTCAAACAGTGTTTTTTGATCCTGTACCGAAGGGTATTTCGTGTGATTCCCAGTCGACGGGCTGCTTTTGAAATATTCCAGTCACTGACGGTCAAGGCCTCTTCAATCATTTCTTTCTCCTGTGAAAAAAGATCTTTTTTTACAGGAGAACCGGATTGTGTTTCAAGAGGAGTGCTTGTGCCTATCAATTGGGCAACCATGTCTTTAGTAATCTTATGGCCTTTTGAAACCAGTACCAGTCGTTCCAGAACATTTTTAAGTTCCCTGACATTGCCCGGCCATGCATGTCTGGATAAGGATTCCATTGCCGGCGTTTCTATCAAAGGCAGTTTCTGATTAAATTCTTTACTGAAATGGGTTAAGAAATGGTCGGTAAGTTCCGGGATGTCCTCAATTCTGTCTTTTAAAGGCGGCATAAGAATCGTATAGGTGTTCAGGCGAAAATAGAGGTCTGATCTGAATTTTTTTTGTTCAACCATTTGATCGATATTCTGATTTGTAGCAGAAATGATTTTTACGTCTGCTTTCAGGTGCTCTGTTGACCCGACAGGTGTGATGACCTTGTCTTCCACTGCATGGAGGAGTTTTGCCTGCAGCTCATAGGGCAGATCCCCTATCTCATCCAGGAACAGGGTGCCGGTATTTGCCTGGATAAATGCGCCTTTCCTGTTTAAGACAGCGCCGGTAAATGCACCTTTTTTATGGCCGAACAGTTCGGATTCCATCAGTTCCCTGGGGATGGCAGCACAATTAAGGCGGACAAAGGGGTTGTTTCTTCGAGGGGACAAGGATTGAATGGTTCTGGCGGCAAGTTCTTTTCCCGTACCTGAGTCACCTGTAATCAGCACTGAAGTATTGGTGGTAGCGACGAGTTCCAGTTCTTTTTTCAGATTGCGCATTGCTGTGGAGGAGCCAATTAAAAGCGGTTGATTCGATTCCGGCTTGCAGGTGTCCAAGACTTTTTTATTCAGGGCGGTTTTTGCTTTTTCAAGAATGATGTCATTGTCTATTGGTTTGGTGATATAGTCAAACGCACCCTGTTTCATAGCTTCCACAGCTGTTGAAATGGTTCCAAAAGCGGTCAGAAGGATCACGGGAATCTGCGGGTACATAAGATTTCGGTGTTTCAGGACTTCCATACCATCTGCCTTTGGCATTTTTAAATCGGTAAATACCACGTCCGGTTGAAAGGTTTTCCATTTTAAAATACCATCTTCACCATCTGTGGCGGTTTCAACCAGATATCCATCGGTTTCAAGAACAAGCTGAAGAATTCTTCGCATGCGGGGTTCATCTTCAATAATTAAAATTTTTCCAGGCAAATCAGGACTCCTTTGTTTGTTGGGTAAGACTGTCAGAAAGGGTGAGGGTTGACAAGGGGTTGCGCGGCAGATTGATCATTACCTTCAGCCCGCCGTGTGCCATGTTTTCTATGGATATTCGACCATTGTGGGCCAAAACGATCTGTTTGCAGACGGAAAGCCCGATTCCCATCCCTTTTTTTTTGGTTGTAAAGAACTTTTTAAAGGCATTCCCTATATTGTCTTTTGAAATGCCGGGCCCTGTATCACAAATATGAATGTCAATGGTGTCATCGGGCAGAGGGGTGATGGAAAGGGTGATTTTACCGCCGTCAGACATGGCATCTTCCGCATTGGTGATGCAGTTTAAAAAGACCTGCTGTAACTGCCTTGCATCAGCTGATATAACCGTGGTCTTTTCAGGAGCAATGACTTGAATTAAGACCCCTTTATTATGGTTGCCCGAATGTATCCAGCGGTCAATCATTGCAGCCGTTTCCAAATATAAATCAATGGCAGTAAGTTCAGGCGCTTTATACCGGGCAAGTCCCATCATGTTATTGATGACGGATTCCAGACCATCCACTTCCCCAATAATATACGCCAAAAGTTCCTGACGGGTTTCAGGGTCTTGTGAATTTTTAGTCAGGTATTGGGCAGAACTTCGAATAATGCCCAAAGGATTTTTCAATTCATGGGCAAGAACAGTGGTCATTTCACCTAAGGCCGCCATTTTTTCCGACTGGACCACTTTGCTGAACATTCTTTCTATTTGTTTTTTGCTTTCAACAAGAGATTCATAATGAAGTGCATTTTCCAACGCCAGCCCGGCCTGGTTGGCAATGGTGGTGAAAAATTGAATATCCCTTCTGGTATAGGGTCTTTCGTCCTCTCTTTTTCCCAGCATCAAAAGCCCTGATAATCCGGTGCCACCTCTTAATGCAAAGATCAGCTCTATGCCATAGGATTGAAGCAGCAAAAGCTCATTTGCCAAAGACAGATCCCCTTTTAATGTATTGCAGAACAGATAATTTGTCCCGGGTGATAATCGGGTTGTCAGAAGGTTCACATTGAATGGCGTGTTTTCAAGGTCATGATGTTTAGGATAAAATTTAACGGTATTGTTATCAAAGATCAATAGCAAGAGGTGCCTGATATGAAAATCTTTTGGGATCGAGTATGTCAGAATAAAAATCAGATTTTTAAGGTTTATAGATGATCCGATACGCCGGCTTAAGGCCGGCAGGACATCATACCGGTAAAGGGCTCTGGGAAGAAAGACCTTATCTAGGGCAAATGAAATCAATCTGTTTATTGGTTCAAATAAAATGGCAATGGCAATGATGTAAATTAAAAACAGTTCTTCTGAGAATAGCGCTCTTCCGATGAAAATTCTTTTTAGAAAAATCATAAAGTATGAATATGAGATGGATAACAACCCGATTAAAAGAAAATAGGAGACGGTTCTGGAAATCATTTTATCCACATCAAGAAGCCGGTATCGAATCAGTGCGATAAAATATGCACCCGGGAGAATGACGCTTGAGATGACCACCAGTCTGAAAGAAATGATGGGATCATTAAACAGCATATTGGGGATGGCATAAAAAATAATATAAGGGCCAAAGGAGAGCCAGTAGGCACTGATGATCAGCTTGATCTGGTTTTTTTCAAGGGAAGAGGTCACCTTGCGATAATCAATGAAATGTTTTGCAAAGGCAATAAGGGCCATAAAGGGCAAAGCGATATTTCGCAGTCTCTGGAGCCAGCTCCAGAATTCACCGGTATTGTCTGCCAGCACAAGGGCGCTTGAAATACTCACCAAAGGTGCAACAAGATAAAAGGCAGCGATCAGGTATTTCTTGTTTTTAATGATATTCCGATCAGTTGGAAAGCTGAAAACAAAATGCAGGCAGGCGCCAAATGCCACCCAGTTGCAAATGGCCAGTGTAAAGAAACTCAAGGATATGATGTGGGGTTCAAGAATGCCGAAATACGACGGGAAGGTGGCAGAAAGTGTGGTCGCAAAAAATGAAAGTGTTATCAGAAACAGCAGGACCGGTTGCTCACTGAGGACCCGCAGATAAGACAATACGCCAAGAGAAATAAGGATGAACATCAATAAAAGATGGGGCCATGCAATGGAAAGAAACCTGAACGGGGAAACCGGGTTAAATTTTGGCTTTATTTCAATTCTTTTCCCGTCTCTTTTTATGATAATAATCCCTTTATTTTTTGAAAAATGTTTTGGAGAAACAAGAAAGGAGAGGATTTGATCATAATCAAGGGAGTTGATACTGACGATGACATCATTTATTTGTACCGGATTAAGCGGTTGATGAATTTTTCCAATCTTCAATCCTTGCTGGGTTTTATCCACCCTGAACTCCGGGGTGCCGTAATAAAGCACACACAAAGAAAAAATAAAGATCATAGAGATGGGTATGGAAACGATAATAAAGGGTAAAATATTTCGGATAAGGCGGTTATTCGGTTCTGGTGGTGGGTCTTGTGTGGTGATGCTGTCCAATCAGGAATCTCCTAAAAAATATTCATTTACCCAAAACCATTTGACTATACCAAAAAACTAAACTTTAGAGAAAGATTAAAATTATTATAAGAAAAATCAATTTCTTGGAAATTAAATTGAAAAAAGATTTTTCCCTTGACCTGTGATATATTTACCATTTAGTTTTACGAATATTTTCAAGCAAAGTAATATTGGTTTTCCCTGGAATAAACCGGGATTATCTGAGCATCTTTAAATAGAAAAAAGAAGATTTATTCATGGATTTTGCCAAGTGAAGGATAGAATAAAGGTTTTTAAATGATATGGTTGACTAATCAACTATATATAAAATTTTGAAACAGGCGTAAATTCTATAAGTACCACTTCTTATTATTTAATTGTAACGATTTTTTATTGAAATAATAATTTTTTACTTGACAATGCAATCGAGCTATCGCTATGTAGTAGCTATGAAATAGGTACAATGACAGGGTTATATTTCATAAAGGGGTTTCTTATTTTCTAAAGAGGAGAGGGGTGTATGTCATCAAACAAATTTTTTAAGCATGAAGGACCGTGGTCAGATGCAAATGATCCCCTGATGTGTTCCGATACCGGGGATTGGCGAAGCAAACGGCCGGTTGTTGACAAGGACAAATGCATTTTCTGCGGTTTTTGTGCGATCTACTGTCCGATACAGGTGATGGAGATGGTTGAATCTTCACATTTTTCACCTGACCTGGGATTTTGTAAAGGATGTGGGATCTGTGCCAAGGAATGTCCCAAAAATGCCATTTCCATGATGCCGGAGGGGGAGTTTACAAAATGAATACAAAAACGCAAAAAAAATCACAGATTAAGGTCATAACCGGAAATGCCGCTGCAGCCATTGCTGCAAAACTTGCCCGGCCGGATGTGGTGGCAGCATACCCGATTACTCCTCAAACCGAGATTATTGAACAGATTTCCCAATTTCATGCAAATGGAGAGATGGATTGCGAACTGATTACTGTTGAAGGTGAGAACTCTGCCATGAACGCGGTTATGGCAGCTTCCCTTGCCGGCGGAAGAGTTTTTACCGCCACATCTTCATGGGGCCTTGTTTTTATGTATGATGCGGTTCTTGCAACAGCCGGGGCCAGAGCTCCCGTGGTCATGGTGAATGTCAACCGGGAAACACCGGGGATTATCGCTGTATCTTCCGGTCAGCAGGATATGATCTCCACCAGGGATGCCGGATGGATATTTCTTATTGCAGAGGATTGTCAGGAAGTTCTTGATTTGGTCCTCCAGGCCTATCGCCTGGCCGAGGATTATGATATCCAGGTACCGGTCATGGTTCATTACGATGGGTTTTACCTGTCTTATCTGTCAGAAGGCGTGGATGTCCCTTTTCAGGAAGATGTTGATGCCTTTCTGTCGGTCTTAAAAGATCAGCCTGAAAGAACAAAGCTTGTTCCGGGAGGAAAACTGGGGTGCGGATCCCATGGCATCCTTGGCGGATATCTTGAGCTTCGGTACAAACATGTGTCTGCCATGGAACGATCCAAAGCAAAATTCAATCAGATAGATCAGGAATTTTTTGAGATTTTCGGCCGCAGTTACGGTGGTCTGATTGAAGAATATCGGATGGAGGATGCTGAGGTGGTTCTGGTGGGGTCAGGCTCCATGTGCGGTACCATTAAAACCGTTATTGATGAAAAAAGAGATGCCGGCATCAAGGTCGGCCTTTTAAAGATAAGAATGTACAGACCTTTCCCTGGAGAAGCCATGGTAGCTGCTCTCAAAGGGAAAAAAGCCATTGGTGTCGTGGACAGGAGCTTGTGTTTCGGATTTAAGGGCGGCCCGATTTATACGGAGTTAAAAGCCTTTGAAACTCAACTTGGCGGGTCAAAAATGATCAGTTTTATTGATGGTATTGCAAATACAGATATCACAACTGCCAACGTGGGAACAATGATTGATACAACTTGTGACCTGGCTGCGGGCAAAGAGGTCCGTGAAGTCACATGGGTTTCATATCCTGAAGCCCAGGAAGAGGGAGGGCTTTAACATGACCGAACAAAAAAAAGGCAAACTGACAAACGTACTGGATTACCTCAAGCATGAGGATCCCTTTTCAAAAGGCGTGGCATTCTGCCCGGGTTGCGGTCTGGAGCTTTTATTGCGATTTATCCCCCAGGTATTGGGAAATGATATCGTAATGACAGGAACTCCATCCTGTTCAGCTCCTGTACTCCTTGGCCAGAACAATCAATCCTGGCATAAACTGTCGTATTTTGGAACATTGATGACCGGAGCTGCGGCAAATGCCACAGGCCTTGCAAGGTATTACAGGAAAGCCAAAATTGACAACACGGTTGTCTGTTTCAACGGGGATGGAACAGCAGCTGATATCGGGTTTGGAAATCTTTCCGGTGCGGCCGAGAGAAATGAGCCCTTTATCTATATCTGCTACGACAATGAAGGATATATGAATACCGGTATCCAGAAAAGCGGTACCACTCCTTTTGGCGCCACCACTACCACTACGCCTTTAGGATCTGCTTCCAAAGGAAAGAATCTGCGCCGTATGAATCTGGCTTTAAAAATGGCCATGCACAAGATTCCCTATGCCGCAACAGCAACATTGAGCGATCTGGAGGATCTTGCCAAAAAATTGCTCAAAGCCAAGGAAGCCAAAAAAAGAGGCTTTGCCTTTCTGCATGTTTTTGCTCCCTGCACCACCGGATGGGGGTATGCCCCTGAAAATACCATTGAGGTCTGTCGAAGGGCAGTCAAAACAAATTACTTCCCCCTGTGGGAAGCTGAAAACGGCAAAATCAGGATGACCAAAACCGTCAAAAAACCCAAACCTGTATCCACCTATACTGAATTGATAAAAAAATTCGCTCATTTGAATGAAGCAGATCTTCAGATCCTTCAGGATGATATTGATTACGAATACTGTATGTTGGGCGGGTTGAGCGTACTGGAAGGAGAATGTCAGCTTCCGGTATCTTTAGAAGATTAAAGGAGGAAATGACAATGAGCGAAGTCAGATTTCACGGCAGGGGTGGACAGGGCGTTGTGACGACATCAAAAATTCTTGCCAATGCGTTTGCCAGAACCGGACAATTCGGTGCCAGCTTTCCCATGTTTGGGTTTGAAAGAAGGGGAGCACCGGTTACGGCTTTTGGCAGATTTTCACATAAGAGAATCAGAGAAAAAACACAGATCTATAATCCGGATATTATTGTTGTCCTTGATCCCAGCCAGAGAAATTCAGCTGCTGTGTTTCAAGGGCTGCTGCCGGGCGGCATGATGCTGCTCAATGATTCGGATAACAAAATAAATGTCTCACATGAGAACTTGAGAAAGCTGGGCATTATTAATGCCAATAAAATAGCCCTGGAGGAAATCGGCTTGTCTATTCCCAACACGGTAGTTGTCGGTGCATTTGCCAGAATGTCGGGGTTGCTGGATATTGAGCCGTGTTGTGACGCATTGCAGGATTATTTTTCAGGGAAAAAGCTTTCTGCCAATATTGTGTGTGCAAAAAGAGGGTTTGAAGAAGTGGAACTATTTGATCTTTAAAATCAGGGCAATTTAAAGATCAATAAGGGGATAACTTTAATTTTTATAAAGGAGCTGTTATGCCTAGATGGGGAATGGTAATCGATGTAAAAAGGTGTATAGCTTGCTGGGGTTGCACTATCGCATGTAAAGAGGAACATTTTCTGCCTCGCGGGGTATTCTGGAACAGGGTACTCATAGGGGAGACCGGAAAGTTTCCATCATCCAGTAAGTTGATTTATCCGATTCTTTGCAATCATTGTTCTGATGCTGCTTGTGTGGAAGCTTGCCCCACAGGAGCAACCTATGTCAGAGAAGATGGGATTGTCGCCATTGATGATGAAAAATGCGTCGGGTGCAGAGCCTGTCTTGTCAGCTGTCCATACCAGCAGCGAACCTATTATGACCAGAGCATCAAGGACAGGGAGTATTTTCCCGGACAGGGTAAGACCGAGATGGAATTGATCGGGGAAAAATTATATCCGTTCAAGCTTGGTACAGTGATCAAGTGTAATTTCTGTACGGAAAGACTGGAAGACGGCATTAAAAAAGGCCTCACCCCAGGGAAGGATGAGGATGCCTCTCCTGCATGTGTCAATATCTGTCCGGTCAGTGCACGTATTTTTGGTGATCTGGATGATCCGGACAGTGAAATCAGCCGTCTGATCATGGAGAAAAAAGGCAAACAACTCCGGAAAGAATTTGGCACTGAACCGGCAGTCTACTATATTGATTAATTTACAGGGGGAGATATGACCTATAAAACAGATGAAATTTGGGAAGATAAATGGGTAAATACCACCTGTGGCGTATGTTACTGCGGTTGTGCAGCAAAGGTCAGGGTGGTGAACGGCGTTCCCGTAAAAGTTGAAGGAATAAAAGACAGTACCATGGGCGGTGACGGGTCTGGTCTTTGCGGTAAAGGCACGGCAGGATTGATGTATTACCATGATCCCAACCGGATTAAAAAACCGCTGTTGAGAACCAATCCTGAAAAAGGGATCGGGGTGGATCCGAAATGGAAAGAAATTGAATGGGATGAAGCCCTTGACATCATTTCCACCAAGATGAAAAAAATCATGGAGGATGATCCCAACAAGATCCTTTTCACCAATCAGACCATGAGAGCCAGTGACGGCCCCCACAACCACCCGTATTTTTATGCCCAGGCATTCGGCGTAAAAAACAACGGGAATTTTATCATTGGCGGCGGCAGTCTTCACTGTGGAAATGCCTGCCATATGCTGGGCGGCCTGATTCATGGTGCGTGGTCCATTGCACCGGACTGGCGCTACACCAAATATGTATTGAAATGGGGCTCCAGTAAAGGTACCGGCTCCGGACATTCAGCCATGACCAATGCAAGGCTTCGGGCGGATGCGATTCGGCGCGGCATCAAGGAAGTTGTTTTTGATCCCATGGGGAACTTTGCCGGCGGCAAGGCAACCGAATGGGTTGCTATCCTGCCGGGTACCGATACAGCGGTCGGTCTGGCAATCGCCAACTATATCGTGAATACCCGGGGTGAAATGGACACGCTTTACCTTAAAGCCAAAACCAATTTCCCGTATCTGATAAAAGAAGACGGCACCTACATGCGTCATGAAAAAAGTGACAAACCCTTGATATTTGACAGCAGAGAAGGCAAGATCAAGGAATATGACGACAAGACGCTTGCCTGGGAAGATTGTGCCCTTTCAGGCGAATATGAATATAAAGGTGAAAAGGTCAGGCCCTGTTTTGTACCTTTTAAAGAGCATTTAAAACAGTATACACCGGAATGGGCCTCTAAAATATCAACCGTTCCCGTGGCCAAGATCCTGCAGGTGGCAAAAGCCTGGGTAGACAATGCCCAGATCGGCTCCACCATTACCCTTGAAGGAAAGACATATCCGTACAGACCGGTTTCCTCTGTGACCTTCCGCGGATCACAGGGACACTCCAACGGTATCCACCAGGTGGCGGCTATTGATCTCATGGCCCAGCTGGTGGGTGCGGAAGACGTACCCGGGGGAACGCTTGGATGGCCTGCCATAAGACACGCCTATCCGGGTGGCAACTATGAGCAGACTTGCAAAGTTGGTACAGACGGGGTTATTGTTCCTTCTGTGTTCTACTCCCATGATCCCTGGCCGGTTCATGCCCCCAGCCTTCCTGCTACCAACATGGGGTGTGTCGATATATGGACCCACTGTACCCTTTCCCATATTCCCTATACCGAAGAAGTGGACTACATCCATGAAAAATTCGGCATGAAATCCAAACCGGAAATGATTTTTGGTATCGCAGCCAATTTTGTTATCAGTAATTCCGACTGGGATACGGCCGTTAAAAATTTTAAAGACTGCTTTGTGGTTCAGATGGATCTGTGGGTCAATGAAACCGACCAGGCCATTGGTGATATTATTCTGCCGGATGTATCCTATCTTGAAAAAGACTGCTGGTCTTCAGAAATCGATGCGTTCTTCTTTTCAGGCAGTCCCTCCCATGAAAACTGGTATGTGCACATGCAGCAGCCGGTTGCCAAACCGATTGGAGAATCGCGTTTTTTCATGGATGTCTATATTGATGTGGCCAACCGTGTGGGAGTTCTGGATAAATTTAACGCTAAACTCAACGATTACTATGGTGTCAAGGATCCGGAACTGCAGATCAAACCCGGGGAAGTCTTATCCTGGAAACAGATCGGAGAAAGATTTTTGAAATGGGTCTATGGCAAAGACGCGGGAAAAATCCAGGAGCAGGGGTATGCCACATGGAATAAACCCATTGAGGATGTCTACTGGCGATGGGATATTGATTCCAGGTGCCCGGTTTACATGGAATACCTGCTTCATGACAGAAAACGTATGGAAGAGATATTTGAAGAAACCGGTTTTGATCTGGAATTTGATATGGACCAGTATTCAGCGCTTCCGTCCTGGTTCTGGCCGGAATCCCACAAGGATCTGGATAAAGAATTTGATCTGTTGGCATTTTCTTACAGGGATATCCTTCACACCAACAACACAACCTTCCAGAATCCTTATATTGATGAAGTTTCCAAGATGTGTCCGTATACGTTTACCATTACGGTGAACTCATCGTTGGCAAAGGAAAAA
>Ga0180009_10004936_pt1 | contig 14502 bp, 13 predicted proteins | sample OS_PC_MetaG_FD_123537 | JGI IMG/M metagenome (GOLD analysis project Ga0180009, IMG submission 123537) | Groundwater microbial communities from the Aspo Hard Rock Laboratory (HRL) deep subsurface site, Sweden - OS_PC_MetaG | ecosystem: Environmental > Aquatic > Deep subsurface > Groundwater...
CGCCTCGATGACCTCGGAGGCGCTGACCTCGATGGGGGTCACCACCGAAAGGGTCCGATAGGAGTCCTTGGCGTAGGTGCGCTCGAAGAGCTTCAGGAGGATCAGGCCGGCCAGGGCGACCAGGGTGGTGAAACCCGCGATGAAGTAGAATCCCGCGCCCACAGCCATGCCGATGGCCGCCGCAGCCCACAGGCAGGCGGCGGTGGTCAGGCCCCGCACGTTGCTCCCCGACTTGAGGATGACTCCCGCCCCGAGGAATCCGATGCCCGTGACGATCTGGGCGGCGATGCGGCCGGGGTCCGCCGCGAACCCCGCCCCCTGGGTGCGGTGGGCGATCTCCGCCGACAGGATGGTGAAGACCGCCGAGCCCATGCTGACCAGCAGATGGGTGCGCAGCCCGGCCGCCCGCCCGTGCTTGTCCCGCTCCAGGCCGATCAGCCCGCCGAGCAGTGCGGCGACCAGGATCCGGATCACGACGTCGGGGTTGCTCTGGAAGATTTCGGTCATGGGATTCTCCGTCGGTGTGACTGATCCGGATGGGGCCGCCATTGCAGCCGCCGGCTGGGGGCGTTACCATGCCGGACGATATTGACCATCCGCCCTGCGTTCGGCAAGGAAATCTCCCCGCCCGGAGGTAAACATGCGCAAGATCGTATCCCTGCTCCTGGTGTTCCTGTCCCTGGCCACGATCCAGCCGGCCGCCCGGGCAGCGGTGCTCGACGCCGCAGCGAACGGCTTCACGACCCGCAGCACCGTGACCATCGCCATCACTCCCGAAACGGCCTGGAAGGCCCTGACCGCGGAGTTCGGTCAGTGGTGGGATCCGGCCCATTCCTTCTTCGGGGACGCCGGGAAGTTCACGCTCGATCCCTCCGTGGGCGGAGCCTGGATCGAGGACCAGGGGGACGGACGCTGGGTCCGCCACCTGGAGGTCTGGTACGCCGATCCGGGCCGCAAGCTCCTGATGCGCGGGGGGCTGGGTCCCCTGCAGGAGATGGGTGTGGCCGGGGCCCTGTCCTTCACCTTCGAGCCGGTCGAGGGGGGTGTCGAGGTGGCCCTGACCTACGCCGTGGGCGGTTACCATCCGCAAGGGCTGGACGTCCTGGCTCCCATCGTCGACCGGGTGCTCGGGGAGCAGTTGGGGCGGTTCAAGGAGCATTGCGGGGAGTAGCCTTCAGTGGGGCACCAGTGGGGCGCGGGCGTCCAATTCATTTTGATCAATCAGACATTAGGCGGGTTCGTGCGAACCCGCCTGATTCATCCTTCTTCAAATCCCGGGGAAGGCCCCGCCATCACTCGTCCTGCAGGGCTTCAAGCTTGATGAACAGCGATGTCAAAAAAAGGGCCCCGATCGCTCGGGGCCCTCGTGGGCGAGTCTCCAGGTCATGCAGGTACCCGGATCAGCGCACCAGCACCAGGCGGCGCACGGCGGTCTGCCCTTCGGCCATGAACCGGGCGAAGTAGATGCCCGAGGCCAGGCCGCTCGGCTGCCAGGTCACGCGATGTTCGCCGGCCCCGCGTTGCTCGTTCACCAGGACGTCGATCAGGCGGCCGGTGGCGTCGTAGACCTCCAGGCGAGCATGACCCGACCTGGCCAGGGTGAAGACCACCGTCGTGGTGGGATTGAACGGGTTGGGATAGTTCTGGCCCAGCCCGAACCGCGAGGTCACCTGGTCGCCCACGCCGCTGGGGCTGCGGACGATCAGGAAGTCGGTCTTGATCACCGTATCGGACCCGCAGGGACCGGTCGCGGTCAAGGTCACGGTGTACGTGCCCTCGGCGGTGAAGGTGTGCGACGGGTTCTGCAGGGTGTCGGTGGCGCCGTCGCCGAAGTCCCAGGACCAGGAGGTCGGGCCTCCGGTGGACAGGTCGGTGAACGTCACCATCAACGGGTTGGGTCCGTCGGTCACGTCGGCGCTGAAGTCGGCGGCCACCAGGGTGTCGACCGTGACGTACGCCGCGGCGGTCAGGGTGTCGATCCCGCCCGGCCCGAAGACGATCAGGCGGACGTCGAAGCTGCCGGGTGCGGTGTAGGTGTGCGAGGGGTTCTGCACCGTGTCGGTCGCCGCATCGCCGAAGTCCCAGTTCCAGCCGGTGACGGCCCCGGTGGATTCGTCGGTGAAGGCCACGGTCAAGGGCGCGCAGCCGGACACGGGCGTTCCGCTGAAGGCGGCCACCGGGCCAGCCGGAGCGTCCACGGTGATCTCGAGGCTGGTGGTGTCGGCGCCGCAGTCGTTGCCGGCGATCAGCTGGACGGCGAAGACCCCGGCGCTGCTGAAGGTGTGGCTGGGATTCTGGGCGGTGCTCGATCCGTCCCCGCCGAAGTCCCAGGCCCACGTGGAGGGATCGCCGGTGGACAGGTCGGTGAAGTCGACCGTCAGGGGCGCCGTGCCGGTGGTGTCCGAGGCGCTGAAGGCCGCGGTCGGCGGGCCGGCCACGATGATCATCCCCGTGACGGCCTTGGCGTCGCTGCCGCCGGGACCCGTGACGGTCAGGCTGACGTCGTAGATGCCGGGGGCGGCGTACTCGTGGGAGGGGTTCTGCACCGTGTCGGTGCCGGCATCCCCGAAGTCCCAGGCCCACCCGGTGATGTCGCCGCTGGACAGGTCGGTGAAGGCCACGGTGAGCGGCGCGCAGCCGCTGAGAGGATCCGCGCTGAAGTCGGCCACCGGAGCTGCGGGGGCGTCCACGATGATGTCCAGGCTGGCGGTGTCGGCGCCGCAGGTGTTGGTCACGATCAGCTGGACGGTGTAGGTCCCCTCGGCATTGAAGACGTGGCTGGGATTCTGCACGGTGTCGGTGCCGGCATCCCCGAAGTCCCAGGCCCAGGTGTCGGAGCCGCCGGACATGTCCGTGAAGTCCACGGCCAGGGGTGCGGTGCCGGTGGTGTCGGAGGCGCTGAAGGCCGCGAAGGGCAGGGCGCCCACGGAGATGAGGTCGGTCATGACGGCGGTGTCGCTGCCGCCGGGACCCATCACCGTCAGGGTGACGGTGTACAGGCCTGGCCCCGCGTACTCGTGGGAGGGATTCTGCTCGGGGCTGTTCTGCCCGTCACCGAAATCCCAGTTCCAGGTGTCGATGTCGCCGGTGGACTGATCGCTGAAAGTCACGGTCAGGGGTGCGCAGCCGCTGGTCACGTCGGTCGTGAACGCCGCCACGGGCGGGGGCGGTGCGGTGACGGTGATGTAGTTCAGCTTGGACCCCGTGCCCTGGCCGCAGTTGCTGGTGGCCACAAGGACGACCGAGTAGGTGCCGGGGGCGGTGTAGGTGTGGACGGGGTTCTGCTCGGTGCCGTTGGTCGAATCCCCGAAGTACCAGTACCAGGAGGTGGGGCTCTCGGTGCTCAGGTCGGTGAAGGACACGGTCAGGGGAGCCACCCCGGACACCGGGGTCGCCGAGAAGTCGGCGACCGGCGTCCCGTAGATGGTGATCATGCCGGGAATGGTCAGGGTGTCGCTGCCGGCCGGCCCGCTCACCGTCAGGCTGACGGTGTAGGTCCCGGGGGCGGCGTAGGTGTGGTTGGGGTTCTGCGCGGTGGAGGTCCCGCCGTCGCCGAAGGTCCAGGCCCAGCTGGTGACCGTCCCGGTGGACTGGTCGGTGAAGAGGACGGCGGTGGGCGCACATCCGGTGGTGCCGTTCGAGGTGAAGGCGGCGGTGGGGGCCACCGCGGCGCCGGCGAGGGCGGCCGCGGCATCGACCATGCCGTACCCGGTGTAGCGGTCCCAGCCGGCTCCGGACTCGACGCTCGTGATGTCCAGGGCGGTGTTCTTCAGCTGGTCGCGGATCTGGGTCGGGGTCCAGCCCGGATTGGCGGCCTTGATCAGCCCGGCCAGGCCGGCGGCGTAGGGGGTCGAGCAGGACGTGCCGTTGAAGAACGGCTCGTAGTTGCTGGTCTGGTACCCGGCGCTGCCGGTGATGTCGGTGGTGGGCAGGATGGTGGGGGCGATAAGGTCGACGGCGCCGGCATGGTCCTGCACCGTGCTGCCGTAGTTGGAACCCCACCAGCGCTCGCCGTCGCAGGTGTAGCCGTTGGGATCGGTGCTGACGCCCGGGTTGACCTCGCTGCTGTTGCTGCTGGAGCGCTTGCGCTCGCCGCAGGGCGAGGCGGCGCCGACGCCGATCACGTAGGTGTTGATGGCGGGGTAGCTGATGACCGAGGCGTTCTCGTTCCCGGTGGCGGCCAGCAGGACGACTCCGCTGTTCCAGGCGTACTGGATGGCGTTGTCCATGAGGGCGTAGCTGCTGATGGCCGCGCCGAAGCTCATGCTGGCCACGTCGGCGCCGTTGTTGGCGGCGAAGTTGATGGCGTTGGCCGCGGAGGACAGGTACATCGAGCCCGCGGAATTGGCGACCTTCAGGGGCATGATGCTGCAGGCCCCCGCCATGCCGGCCACGACGTTGGCGTTGTCGGCGATGCCCGCGGCCACTCCGGCGCAGGCGGTCCCGTGACCGGCGGCGGCGCTGTCGTCCATGGGGTTGGAATCGTTGTCTCCGTAATCATATCCCGCCACCAGACTCAGGTCCGAATGGGCGGTGTCGACTCCCGTGTCGATGATCGCGATGACCACGCCGCTGTTGCCGTAGCCCTGGTAACCGTCCCAGGCGGTCTGGGCGTTGGAGTCGAAGCCGACGGTGCCCACGGGGGGGCCGGTGTGGGCCCAGGTGGTCCCCCAGGCGTAGCTGGGCAGCTGGGCGGTGTTGTTGTGGCCCCAGTTGTTGGGGTAGTAGGGGTCGTTGGGGACGGCGGCGGGGAAGACCCGGTAGTCCGGCAAGGCTTCCTCGAGGCTGGGATCGGCGGCCAGCCGGCCGGCCAGACCAGGGATGTCGGTTCCCGCGGGCACGTCGAACCTGTACCAGCGTTCCAGCCCGATGCCGTCCGCGGCGGCCTTGTCGGGCATCTCCCCGAAGAAGCACTCGATCAGGGTGACCCCGGCCTCGGCGATGATGGCGTCGAGAGAATCCAGCCCCGTCCTGTTGCCGGGCACGGCTGCGCCCTTCTCGGTAGGCAGGGCGAAGGCGGCCTTCTCCATGGCGCCGGGCGTGAACTTGACCATCACGCGATCGGGAGCGTACAGCTCCACCTGGTCCCCGGTGGGAGAGAACCCGGCCTGCACCGGAGCGAACTCACGGGTGGGGACCTGGCCGAAGGCCATGGAAGTCATTGCCATCATGGCGACAACAAGAAGGACGAGCAGGGCGGAACGTTGCATGGAGATCACCTCGGGGCTGGTGAATGAGGACGGTTCTGGCCGATGATCACCCAAGAATACCAGATAATTGTTGCAAATTCATCACATGGTGTCTGCAAAAGTTACTTTTTGATGATAGACGGTCATAATTCGCAAAATGGGCCCGGCGAGTGCCGGGCCCATCCGCGGGGAAAGGGATCACCGGAAGAGGGTCTTGATGCCTCCCCAGGTGCTGCCCTCGGTGTCGACCGGCGGGCTGCAGCAAAGGATGTCCGCATACATGATCAACTCGCCCGGGAATCCGTAGCTGAACAGATCCTGCCAGCCCTGGCCCCAGTCGTTGTAGCTGACGCAGCCGACGGGGAAGTTGTCGGTGATCGGTTCCGGTTCCATTCCCAGGGGGAACGGGTCCACGAACGTGAAGGAGATGCCGTACCAGTACTCGAAGTAGGCGCAGGGGCAGGAGCCGGCATCCAGGGGCAGGTTGATGTCGTAAACCCCCGGAGCGTCGATGGTGATGGTGTAGACGGAACTCAGGCAGATCTCCGGGCCGGGCAGGTAGCACCCGATTGCCGGGTCGTAGATCGCTTCCTCGAAATCGACGTATGCCAGGAAGGTGGAGGGCACGTCTTCGGCCCCGAACCTCAGGACCATGTGAACGGAACTGACGGTGAACCCCATGGGGCAGTTGGGGCACAGGGCGGGGTCGGCGTAGAAGAGGTACTTGTAGCTCTCCGCGCCGGTCAGCCAGCCGTTGATCGCCCAGTAGGAGGGGTTCAGGTTGCCCATGATGCAATCGGTCTGCGGAGAGCTCGGGCCGAGGTCCTGGATGTCGTCGGCGACCCTGGTGATGACGGGTGCCCGGTCTGCAAGGGCCGTTCCGCAGAGAAGACCGAGGCAGAGAACGAGCAGCAATATCCTGTTCATGGTAGAACCTCCCGAATCCAGGTGGACTGGTCGGGGAGGTCGAGGGCCGCGGGAATCCGGGGCGCTGAGCTGTCGGGCAAAGCAGAGCGGGCCCGGGCACGCCGGGCCATCTCCCTCCGTAATCGGAACGATTATATCGGAATTTGATGCGGAATTTCAACAAAAAACTACTGTCCGTTGGACAGCTGGATGATCAGGGCCTGCTTGCCGAACCCGGTGATGGTGTAGCCCACGTTGACCCCGCCCGCTGCGATCGCCTGGACCCCCAGCTGGCCGATCGCGGCCGCCACGGCCGAGAACTGGGGTTCGGTGTTGGCGCCGGTGAAGGCGTTCTGCAGCAGATGGGCCCCCGGCAGGATGGGCAGGAGATCCGCCTGCTGGTCGGAATACCGGCCGTCGTTGCGGACGGCGAAATCCTCGACCGCCAGTTGCAGGGTGTGGGCGTGGTTCTGGACCTTCGCTTCCTTGGCCCGCTCCTGCATGGACAGGTAGTTGGGGATGGCCAGGGTGGCGAGGATGCCGATGATCAGGACGACGATCATCAGCTCGATGAGGGTGAAGCCGGAACGATTGTCCATGGGTACTCCTGGGAGATTCTAGGGTTCACTCCGTTATCGGCAGGTGGCGGCCGGTTTTGAGCGAAAAAATGCCGGGCGGGTCCTGCAACCCCGCCTTTCGGAGGTCCCGGGCAGGTATTATCTTGGGGGCGCGGGTGGCCGCCGGCCCGACCCCAGGCGCCGGGCCCCGCGGTTCGTGCCACCCCCGGAACGCAACGATCAAGGAGGCAGGGTCATGGAGACTCCATGGACCGATAAGCAGACGGCGGAGAGGTACCGCCACAAGGTGGGCCTGGCCGAAATGCTCAAGGGCGGCGTCATCATGGACGTGACCAACGCCGAGCAGGCCAGGATCGCCGAGGAGGCCGGCGCGGTCGCCGTCATGGCCCTCGAGCGCATCCCCTCGGACATCCGCAAGATGGGGGGCATCGCCCGCATGTCCAACCCCGGCATCATCAAGGCGATCCAGGCGGCTGTGTCCATCCCCGTGATGGCCAAGTGCCGCATCGGCCACTTCGCGGAGGCCCAGATCCTCGAGGCCCTGGGTGTGGACTTCATCGACGAGTCGGAGGTCCTGACCCCCGCCGACAACGCGAACCACGTCTTCAAGCACGACTTCAAGGTCCCGTTCGTCTGCGGCTGCCGCAACCTGGGCGAGGCCCTGCGCCGCATCGGCGAGGGCGCGGCGATGATCCGCACCAAGGGCGAGGCCGGCAGCGGGGACATCGTCGAGGCCGTCACCCACATGCGCGAGGTGACCGAGGGCATCCGCCGCCTGCAGACCCTGCGCAGCGACGAGCTCATGGCCGAGGCCAAGCGCCTGGGCGCCCCCTACCACCTGGTGCTCGAGACGGCCGAGCTGGGCAAGCTGCCCGTGCCCAACTTCGCCGCCGGCGGGGTGGCCACCCCGGCCGACGCCGCCCTGATGATGCAGCTGGGCGCCGAGACGGTGTTCGTCGGCAGCGGCATCTTCGCCAGCGAGGATCCGGCCCCGCGGGCGAAGGCGATCGTCGATGCGGTGACCTTCCACGACGATCCGGCCAAGCTGCTGGAAGTGTCGCTGACCCTGGGCGAGGCCATGAAGGGCCGCGCCGTGAACGAGATGGAAGAGAACGAGAAGATGGCCGGCCGCGGCTGGTAGCGATCCCGGCGGAACACGGCCCGGGCCCCTTGGTGCGTCCGGGCCTCTTCATTGGAGCGATGAATCGCGATGTCCAAGCCCGTCGGCCTGCTGACCCTGCAGGGTGATTACGAGAAGCACCGCCAGACCTTCGCGGCCCTGGGCCGGGAGACCTGCGGGGTGCGCCGGCCGGACGAGCTGGACCGGGTGTCCTGCCTGGTCATCCCGGGGGGCGAATCGACCACCCTGTCCCGCCTCATCGATCGGATCGGCCTGCGGGAGCCGCTGCGCCGGTTCGCCGCCGACCACCCGGTGATGGGCACCTGCGCGGGGCTGATCATGCTCGCCGGGGCGCTCGAGGGGGAAGAGGAGTCGGACTTCGGGGTCAAACCCCTCGGCCTGCTGGACTGCACGGTGCTGCGCAACGGCTACGGGCGGCAGATCGATTCCTTCACCGCCCCGGTGGCCGCGGGCGGTCTGGGTGCGGCGGAACCCCCCTTCGCGGCGGTGTTCATCCGGGCCCCTCGCATCACCGCGGTGGGGCCGGGGGCCGAGGTGGTCGCCCGGCACGGGGAGGAACCGGTCGCCGTCCGCCAGGGACGCCTGCTGGGGCTGACCTTCCATCCGGAACTGACGGACGACCTGCGGATCCACCGGGCGTTCCTGGACCTTGCCGGTTCGGTCTGAGGGGAACGTTTCCTGCGGGAAAGCGTACCAACAGGGTTCCCTCCAGGACGCTGAATTCGTATTATTGATCGACCAGGTGGGGCATGCGGCACCTGTCGTCAGGTCGAACCAAAAGGACAGCGGTGATGAGACCATCCACGTTGACTTTCTTTGTGCTGCTCACCGGAATCCTGACCATCGGAGCCCTGTGGGGATGCGGCGGGGACGATGATCCCACCGAACCCCCCGGGTCGGATTGTTCCATCTCCCTCACCAGCCCGGGGGCCGGGCTGACCTTCCAGTCCGGGGACAGCGCCAACATCCGGTGGACCTCGACGGGAGGGGCGGGATCGGTCCGCATCACCCTCCTGCAGGGCGGCGCAGACGTGGGGAACATCACCGAATCGACGGAGAACGACGGTTTCTTTCCGTGGGACGCCGACGTTCTGGGCGGGACGGGGGGAGGCGGATTCTCCATCCGGGTGGCCGCCCTGGGCGAGGACGGCTGCGAGGACGAGGTCGGCGGCCTGACGATCCTGAACACGGCCGACTGCGCCATCGAGTGGACCACCGAATTCCCCGTGGACAGCCATGGCGATCCCCTGCCCCTGCTGGGCGACGACGAGGTCACCATCACCTGGAACAGCCACGACACCACCGGAGAGGTCGATATCGAGCTGTGGCACGGGCATCTCCTTCAGACCTTCGTCGGCACCATCGCTGCGGGCACGCCCGACGACGGATCCTTCACCTGGACCGTGGATTCCTTCAATGACACGGCCCACCGGGACGTGACCGACCTGTCCGTCTACTGGATCCGGATCCACGATCCCGAGGTGGCCGGGACCTGCGAGGCCGTCTCCCCAGATTTCTCGCTCTGGGACGAAAGCCTCTGCGAGATCAGGGACGTGGTCATCGCCTCGGGACAGTTCGCGTCCCTGCCCTCGGGCCAGACGGTCACCGTCACCTTCGACGCCTCGGACCTGGGGCCGACCGGCCTGGTCAAGGCCAGATTGTACGCGGGATCGGTGGCCGTTCCCGGCGGCTTCGTCACCATGCAGAACGTCCCGGCCACCGACGGCCAGGTCCAGTGGGTGGTGTCCGACTACGGCTTCACCCAGGGCGGGAGCAACTTCAACATCCGGGTCATCGACGTGAACGACGAGTACTGCTGGGGCCGCACCACCAATTTCTCCATCACGGATTGATGGCCGGGTCTGCCGGCATCCGGATCCTGAACCCGGGGAGGGCCGCTGCGGCGGCCCTCCTTCTTGCGGCGCTGGTGGGTGCGGGCGGCGCCGCCGGCCAGGCCTGGTCGGAATTCGGTGCGCCCGCCAGGGAGGCACCGTCCGCCGGGACGGAGATCCGGGAACCGTTCTTCGAGTTCCTGCTGGCGGTGGCCGACGGCGATTCCCTCGGCAGCTGGACGGGGGAGGACGTCCGCCGTTTCGCGGGCGAAAGGGCGCGCGCCTCGAAGTTCCCCCTGTCCGACCTGCTCCTGGTCGAGAGGGTCCGACCGCCGTCTTTCCGCGGCGGCGGAGCCCAGCGCCCGGTGGCCGTCTGGACCCTGGAACTCGCCGCCCCCCTGGACAAGCCCATGCCCTACGACATCCTGGGCTACCATCCCGGCAGCCTGCGGGTGTCCCGGCGCCTGGTCCTGGAGGAGGTCCGCTTCGGCAGCCAGCGGCTGGACTTCGAGGATGGCCGGCAGCAGAGATCGGTGGCCCTGAGGGACGTCCGGCTCTTCGCCATCACCGAGGGCAAGGTGTTGCTGGACGCAGACGGTTTCGTGGACGCCCTCCTGGGGGCGGCCCTGGACGACGCCTGGACCCTGGGTTTCGCCACCGCCTGGGAGGGCGAATCGCGCCTCGGGCTGGGGGTGTCCCTGGGCCGCAAGGGCCGCAGGATCTTCGGGGAGTTCGATTTCGTGAACGACAAGGTGCTGCCCAACGGCAGGGAGGAAGCCTCGGCCCTCAGTTCCTTCTGCCGCCGGTGGCTGGAACGGGAAAGGGACCGCTTGCCGGCGGTCTGGGTGGAATGACCGGGGACCGCCTTGCCCTGTCGGTCGAATACGGCGATCATATCCCCTTGAGCAGCCGATCCGGAGCCGGACCATGGAACGTCTCGAGTTGACCGTCCACGGCAGGGTCCAGGGCGTGGCCTTCCGCTGGTACACGCAGCGGACCGCGACCCTGCTGAACCTCACGGGTTGGGTGCGCAACCGGCCCGACGGATCGGTGCGGCTGGTCGCCGAGGGCGAACGCTCCGACCTGCAGGCTCTGCGCGAGTGGGCGGGTCGCGGCCCGGACCGCGCCCGCGTCGACCGCGTCGAGGAATCCTGGGGCGAAGCGGCCGGGACCTTCACCGATTTCTCCATCACCGGATAGGACATGACCGTCGCCAACCAGCAATCCCTGCTCATCGCCATCGACGTGGACGGCACCCTGCTGAACACCGAGGTGGACGACCTGCTCGGGGCCCGCGAGATCGCGGCCCTCGAGGCGGTCCGCACGGCCGGCCACGTCGTGGCCCTGTGCACCGGCCGCAACCTGAATTCCACGCGCATCCTCCTGGAGAAGTCGGCCTGGTTCCCCGAGGACCTGCCGCTGGTCCTGCTCAACGGTGCGGTGGTCTGGGGCGGGAATCCCCGGCGCCAGATCACCTGCAACGTGCTGGACGAGGCCGCGATCCGGGCCCTGGTCGCCCTCTACAAGGAGCACGGGACGGCGCCCATGGTCTATTCCACCGACGATCACGGCGGGGTCCTCTATCACGAGAAGCGGCCGGTGAACGACATCCTCGACCGCTACCTCCAGTACCGGCGCGACCACGTGGGGGCGATCATCGCCGTGGAGGACCTGCAGGACGTGCCCTGGACCGAGGCCCTTGAAGTGGGCACCATCGACCGGGAGGCGCCCATCCGGTCCCTGACCTCTGCGGTCAAGGCCGCGCTGGACGGCAGGGTCAGGGTCATCAACACCCAGAGCCTGCTGGGCAAGGGCGAGTTCTTCTGGGCCGAGGCCTTCCATGTCGCGAGCAACAAGGGCGCCGGCATGATGACCCTGGCGGGCTCGTGCGGGATTCCCTTGCAGCGGCTGGTGGCGATCGGGGACAATTTCAACGACCTGGACATGTTCGCCGCCGCGGCCCTGAGCGTCGCCATGGGGAACAGTCCCGACGAGGTCAAGATCCGGGCGGATCTGGTGGCCGGGCACGTCGCCGAGGGCGGAGCCGCGGACATCCTGCTGGCTTTGGCCAGCGGCGAACTCGTTGTCGGGCACGAACGGAAAAGGTGAGTCCATGAAACCGATCAGGGACCACGAGCCGGGCGAGGGTGCGCGGGCCTGGCCCGCGCCTCCGGCGGACGAGGCGCCCGAGCCCGCGGGCGAACACTCGCTGAACGAGGCCCGGATGAAGGAGATGGGCTACGCCATGGTCGATCTGGCCGTGGAGTACCTCAAGGGCCTGGAGGGCCGCCGGGTCTACGGTCCGGTGTCTCCCGCCGGCCTGGACGAGATGTTCAGCGAACCGATGCCCGACGACCCGGTGCCCTTCCAGGAACTGGTCCAGGACTGCCGTACGCGGGTCTTTCCCAACACCATGGGCATCGGCAGCCGCCGCTACTTCGGGATGATGAACCCGGCGCCCCTGCCGGTCGCCGTCTTCAGCGAGGCCCTGACGGCGGCCATGAACCAGAATGCAGCCTCCTGGCGGCACGCCCCCAGCGGGACGGCGATCGAGAAGACCGTCATCCGCTGGCTGTGCGACCTGTTCGGCCTGCCGAGGGACAGCTTCGGAACCCTGACCCCGGGCGGGTCCCTGGCCAACATCACCGGGCTGAAGCTGGCCATCAACCGCAAGCTGGGCCGGCACCTGGCCCAGGTGGACAACCTCGACGGCCCGGGCGAGGCGATGGCCCGGCTGGTCTTCTACGTCTCCGCCCAGGCCCACTACAGCTTCGACAAGGCCGTCGACCTGCTGGGGCTCGGGCGAGGGCAGCTGCGAAAGATTCCCGTGGACGGCCTGTACCGCATCGACCCCGTCCTTCTCGAGGAGGCGGTGGAGCAGGACAAGGCGGCCGGCTTGAATCCCTGCTGCATTATCGGCGTCGCCGGGACCACCAACACCGGCAGCATCGACAAGCTGGACCGGGTGGCCGCCGTCGCCCGTCGCCACGGGTGCTGGTTCCACGTGGATGCGGCCTACGGCGGGGCGGTGATCCTCTCCAAGATGTACGGATCGATGCTGCGCGGCATCGATTCGGCGGACTCCATCACCGTCGACCCGCACAAGTGGTTCTACATGCCGTTCTCTGCGGGCGGAATCCTGGTTCGCGACGGCGACTTCCTGCGTCGCAGCTTCCTGGTCCACCCCGAGTACTACATGGAGAAGGTGCTGCGGGACGGGGACGAGTCCCACGAGATCCACAGCAACGGCCACGGCCACCGGGTGATGCCGGACACCCGCGGCTTCCATCACGGGGACAAGGTGAACTTCTTCCAGTACGGCATCCAGGGCAGCCGCCGCCTGGACGCCCTGAAGCTGTGGCTGGGCTTCCGGATGGTGGGCAAGAAGCAGTTCGCGGCCTGGGTCGAAAACGACATCGAGCTGGCCCGGCGCATGGCCGCACGCATCAACCGCATCGCCGACTTCCGGATCCTGGGGCCCAACACCCTGGGCATCTGCAACTTCCGGTGGGAACCCGTCGGCCCCGACGGGGGTTTGCGGTTCGACGACGAGGAGAACGACCAGCTCAACCGCGACCTGCAGGAGCTGGTGGAGCGCGACGGCGACGCCTGGTTCAGCTACACCATCCTGGACGGCAGGGTCGCCCTGCGGGTCAACGTGGAAAACCGCTGCATGGAACAGAGCGACATCGACCGCCTGATCGAGGTGATCAAGCGGGCGGCGGCCAGGATCCTGGCCGACAAGTGACGAACGTTCGCGGCGCCGGAACGCCGCTCGACCGGAGGAAACCATGAGGAGACTGCTGATACCCGTCCTGGCCCTGTCCGTGATCTGTCTGGCCCCGGGCGCCTTCGCCGCCGTGAAGACCTCGGCCGACGTGGTCAAGGCCGCCCCGGCCGCGGCGACCGTCACGGCCAAGGCCGGCCAGCGCGTGGACTTCACCATCAAGGTCGACATCGACCACACCTGGCACCTCTACGCCCACGGGGACACCAACTTCCTGGGCATCGACCTGGTGCCCGACGAGTTCTTCCCCCTGCAGGACTTCCAGGCCGCCTACCCCGAGGGCAAGGCGAAGAAGTTCTTCGGCGAAATGGTCCTGATGATCGAGGGCAGCCAGGTCATCAAGGCTTCGGCCCTGGTGCCGGCCGGCATGCAGGCCGGGGAGCAGCCCCTGGACCTGGTCGTGGCCGTCCAGGCCTGCGACGACAAGACCTGCCTGCAGCCCGCGCGGATCCCGGTCAGCCTGACGCTCAAGGTGGAGTGACGGGATGACCATCTACCTCGGCAACCTGCCGCCTGACGCCACCGAGGAAACGGTCCGCGGCCTGTTCGCCGCCTACGGTCCCGTGCAGCAGGTGACCCTGATCACCGATCCGGGAACGGGCGAGCCGCGCGGCTTCGGGTTCGTGGTCATGCCCGATGAGGCGGCGGGGTCGGCCATCGAGGCCCTCGACGGCGCCGAGTTCGGGGGCAGCATGCTGAGGGTGAACGAGGCCCGCGATCGCGGTGCCAAACCGCCCCGCCGGGCCTGGTGAAATCCTGCCGATGAATCATCGCCGATGAAAAACGAGGGGGCCGGCCGGCCCCCTCGTCCCCGACCTCACCTGATCAACGGTTCTGTTCGCCAGGTTGCGCAGTGGTGTCTGCGGCGATGGTCGGTGCGGGCGTTTCGTCGTTCCCCGCCTGCTCGCCGCGGGCGGCGACCACGGCCGAGGATCCGGCCTGGAACCGCAGGGCTGCGGCCGCCAGGTCGAAGGGAATGGGATCGCCCGACTCGACGTGATCCGCGAGGCGATCGAGGCTCTCGGAGGCCTTGGCGTAGTCGGCGTCCAGTTCGAGCGCCTTGCGGTAG
>Ga0180009_10004937_pt1 | contig 14501 bp, 7 predicted proteins | sample OS_PC_MetaG_FD_123537 | JGI IMG/M metagenome (GOLD analysis project Ga0180009, IMG submission 123537) | Groundwater microbial communities from the Aspo Hard Rock Laboratory (HRL) deep subsurface site, Sweden - OS_PC_MetaG | ecosystem: Environmental > Aquatic > Deep subsurface > Groundwater...
CAGATTTGATCTGGTTCATCTATAACTCAAAATTCGCAAGTGACCCAAATCGCTAAAATTATGAAAAAACATGCCTATCTTTGCGTAAATCTTTTTCCAAAAATCAAAGTGGCGAAGTCGGGAAATAAAAAGGGTCTCAAATCTTTAGCTCAAACTTTTAGATAAGGACTGATTTTACTTAGCTGAAACCGGAGATTATAAAGCCGATCCAGAGAAACAACCTTAGTTTGTCTTCTGATCTGAACGATCTTTTTGGCCGAGACCGGACCGATCCCGGGAACTTTAATTAAATCCCAATAAGAAGCTTTGTTGATATCAACCGGGAAAAACCACGGATTTCTTCTGGCCCAGATGAGCTTCGGGTCTTCCATTTCAGAAAGAAAGCCGTTTTTGTCTAAAGGAATATCCCAAGGAGAAAAATGGTAAAAACGCATTAGAAAATCCGTCTGATAAAGTCTATGCTCCCGAACCAGCGAAACAGCCGGTCTGTTGGCTAAAGGGGTGTCATCGATAGGACGGAAAGCGGAGTAAAAAACTCTTTTTAAACCGAAATTTTTATAAAGAAAATGAGTGGTTTTAACAATTTCACCGTCATTTTCATCCCCGGCGCCAACAACAAACTGAGTGGTTAAACTGGGAATCTTCTTGTCGGCAAAAAAGTTTTTTTTAAGTTCCCCTTTAATCAGGGAAAGGGTGTGGAAAAAACCTTTTTTCAAGCTTTTTTCTCCGGAAAGGCGCGCCAAACTTTCATCCGTCGGCGATTCGATGTTTAAAGAAATTCTGTTGGCTAATTTGATTGATTCCCGGATTACGCTTAAGGAGCTTTGAGGCATAATCTTAAGATGAATGTAGCCGCGATAATAATATTTTTCCCTTAAGAGGTGAACAGTATCCAACATCCGGCTCATTGCCGGATCAGGCCCGCCGGCAATCCCGGAAGACAAAAAAAGACCTTCCACTAACCGTCTTGAGTAAGCCGAATCAAAGGCTTTGGCCATCTCGTCCGGACTGGCGCTAACCCTGAGACAAGCGCGATCCCGGCGGAAAGCGCAATAGCGGCAATTGTTAAGACAAGCATTAGTTTGCAAAACCTTAAAAAGCCGGCAGATATGGTTGCCGGCGACTTTAGCGTGATAAACGCCGGGGATCTCGGTCGTCTTGCCAAAATCCTTGGGCCCGCAGGTATCATATTTGGCTCCCGGACCTAAAACGGAAATTTTTTGATATAAGTCCACGGAAAGGTTAAAACTCAAAATTAAAATCTCAAAGCTACAGCTTAAAAGTAAAAGCTTTTCTTAACTATTTTCCGGCTTGACAACTCTTTGGACTGATGTTACTATCTTTAGTAGACAAAAGTCAATAGACTAAAATTTACTATTCACTATTTGGCAGACTGCGGGCCAACCAGTTAAATTTTTAAACTAAAGAGATCTCAAATGGATTATCAAAAACTGACCGAAAAACAAAAAAGGGTCTTGGAAATCATCATCGGCCAAATTAAGACTTTAGGATTCTCTCCAACAATTAGAGAAATCAGGGATCGATGCCAGATTAAATCGCTTAGAGGAGTCACTCTCCAGCTTGAAAAATTGGAAGAAGCCGGTCTTCTTTCGAGGAAAAAAGGGGCCAGAAACATCAGAATAGACCCTTCTTTACTCCAACCTGACCAGGGGTATTTCTCCGTTCCGTTGATGTCCAGCAGTATTCCTGCCGGGACTGCTTTTTTTGCCGAAGATCACGTAGACAAATACATCAAAATCTCACTACTCCAAAGCCGGGGGCTGAAAAATGTTTTTGCCGTTGAAGTCTCCGGGGACAGCATGATCGGAGCCGGGATCAACAGCGGTGATATCGCTATCATCGCCCCCCAACCGGTAGCCAATGACGGAGAAATCATCGCCGCCCTGTATGAAAACGGGGTAACTTTAAAAAGGTTCAGAATTGTCGAAGGAAGAGCGATGCTTTTTCCGGCCAACCCGAAATATAAACCGATCTTGGAAAATTTTTCTATTCAGGGAAAACTAATTAGTCTTATTCCCCAAAAAAAGACATTACCTAATTAACCCGATCCATTAATTAATCTTTCCTGGTTAAGGTGGTAAACTACTGGAGTGAAACTGATAAAGACCGCTTTTCTTGCTTTCCTGGCTCTGATAATGATTTCTGCCGGGATTATTTTCTTCCAGTTTAAGGGTCCGGGCAAAGATAGCCATCAGGAGAGGTTTGTCGTTAAACCGAATGACACCGAAGAAATAATCATCAGCCGCCTAATCGAGTCCAAGTTTTTACGCAACCGCGAAATTTTTGAGATCAGTCTTTTTCTTCGCTGTTGGAGGCAGAAGGGCTGTCCTGTCGTCGGCCAGAGAATAAACCCGGGGGCTTACTTGGTTTCCAATAGTGTCAACGCTTACCAGTTAGCTAAAATTTTGCTTCAAGAGCCTTACCAGAAATGGATCACCATTCCGCCGGGAAAAAGGAAAGAGCAAACCGCCCTGATTCTGAAAAGGTCGCTTAACTGGACCGAAGATGACGTTTTTTCATTTATCGGTTTAGCGGAAGAGGGCTATCTATTTCCCGACACTTATCTGATAGACTCAAAGGCAAAGCCTTACCAGGTCGCCCAAAAGCTAAAAGCTAACTTCGATGATAAGTTTGATAGCCGAATTTACCAACAGTTGCTGGCTGCCAATATCAGAAATGATACCGCCATTAAAATCGCCTCTTTAATCGAGCGGGAAAGCGGCGGAGATTATGATAAGCCGATTATTGCCGGGATTATCCTGAACCGTCTTGAAAAAGGGATGAGACTGGAAATCGACGCTACTGTTCAATACGCCCTGGCTTCAAGAGACTGCCAGTTTTCACAGGCAGATCCGAAAGGGCAAACACCAATCACCGAGTGCCACTTCTGGCCCGTAGTAACAGGAAGTCAATTAAGAACGACCCCGTCTCTTTACAACACCTATCTGAACCAAGGGCCGCCGGTCGGACCAATCTGCAGTCCAAGCTTAGCTTCAATTGAAGCGGTAATCAACCCTGCCGATACCGACGCCTTTTTCTACCTCCACTCACCCGATAAAAAAATCCATATCGCCGAAACTTACCGGGAACATCAGGAAAACATAGAAAAGTTTTTAAGATGACTGGCGAAAACGATTTTAAAACCAACTGGTTTCAAAACTCTTTACGTCATTGCGAGGAGTGTTAACGACGCGGCAATCTATCTTTAAAAACAAGATCGCCACACTCGCTTCACTCGTTCGCGATCACTTTTGAAACAGGTTCAACCAGAGCTTCAGCTTTAAATGCCTTAAGAGTGTCTATGATCGGTACCGGGCCGGACGGCCGGATACTTAAAACCCCGGAAGCAAGGAGGCAAAGAAAGCGGGGTCTGGCGCTACTCAGAGAATTAAAAACAGAGGCAATTGAAAAAGGTCTATTTCCATCATTAAAACCGACTAAGAACTCCTGACGGGAGGTTTGTCTATTTTTTCCCAAGCAAATTCCTCGACTCCCTCTTTGGCAACAATTTTGATATTGTCCCCGGAGGTTATTTCATTATTTAAAATCGCCCGGCTGATCAAATCGCCCAAAACCAAGTCTATCATCCTTTTCATCGGTCTAGCTCCATACTCGGGCTGGTAACCGTCTTGGGCTAGTTTGCGGCAAACATCCTCGCTTATTTCTAAATAAATGTTTTTCTGCTTTAAACTGCGCTGCAAATCTTCCATTTGCAGATAGGCGATTTTAATTAAATCCTCGCCTCTGAGGGGTTCAAAAACAACCACCCCATCAAAACGGTTTAAGAACTCAGGCTGGAAAAAACCTTCTCTCTGGACATAGTCGACCACTTCTTTCTGCAGCTCTTCTCCGGAAAGACCCTGAGAAACCAATTGCCTCACTTTTTCCGCGCCGGCGTTGGAAGTGGCAATAACAAAGAGATTTCTACAGTTGATCTTTCTCCCAAAAGCGTCGGTGAAATAACCCTCGTCAAGAAGGGTCAAAAAAAGATTGTAAATTTTTGGAGGCGCTTTTTCTATCTCGTCTAACAAGAGCAGGCTTGCCGGCCTGTTCCGGATCGAAGGGGCCAAGACACCGGGCTGGTTTTGCGACAAAGAGCCCAAAAGCCTCATTATTCCCTCATCAGAAGCATATTCGGCCAAATCAAAACGCAAAATCTCCTTTTCACTGCCGTAGTAAGCCGAGGCCAAAGCCCTGGCAGTCTGCGTTTTGCCCACTCCGGTTGGCCCCATAAAGAGAAAAGAGCCCACCGGCCTGTTTTCACCTCTGACACCGACAATTCTACTCCTTAAACTCTTGGCAATTAAAGAAACCGCTTTTTCCTGGTCGATTAACCTCCGGTGAATAATTTCCTCGAGATTGTTCAGCCTCTTTTTTTCAGAATCGGCAGGAGACAGCAACGGCAAGCCCACTTTTTCCGAAAGAATCTGGTCCACCTTGGCAGGTGTCGCCGTTTTTTGAGATTCTTTCTCCAGACTGAAAACGACCTCGTCTAAAAGCTCAAGCGCTTTTTCGGGAAAGGGAATGTCGGTGATATAGCGGTCGGTGCCGTCTAAAATTCTCCTCAGCGAAGGAATGGTAATCACTGTTCTTTTAGTTTTTTCCCACTGGTAAGCGGCCAAAAGCAAAATTATCATCGCCTCGTCTTTGGTCGGCGGGATTACCTCAACCGGTTGGAAATTTTTACGCAACTTCAGGTTGGGAGCTAAAAAACGCTCGTAGTCAACCTGGGAAACGATGGCAATAATTTTAAGCTGGCCCTGTTCCAAAAAGGGTTCAAAAACATCGGTAAAGTCAATTCCCTCAACGTCGGAGTTGGTCAACCGGTGCAAATCTCTGATCACTAAAATGATATTTCCCGCTCTGGCTGCCTCGTCCAAAATCAGGGAAAGTTTCTTTTTCTTCAGACTTAAGTCTGTTGTCTCTGAAAGAAGAAAGTTATAGTCGAACTCCAGAACCCGGCGATAAGACATCTCTTTTCCCAACTGGCCAGTACCGGCGCGATAGGCAAATTCCAAAGCGACAGTGTACTTACCCACTCCGGGCTGACCGGTCAAAAAAACACTTTTGTTGCTGGAAAGAATTCTTTCCATTCTAAAAACAACCGGTTCCCGGCCGATTAAGTGGTGGGAAAACGGCCGGGGAGCAGAAAGATCAACTACATAGTTATTCAAGCTGGGGGTATAGCCAAAAAGCAGCTCCAATCCGATACCGGGACGACCAAACAGTTTTCCGTCAAGCGAACCGGGCGGTTTTTGCTGGGCATCCCACCAGTAGGCGGCTAAAAAGATATCCTCTTTTAATAAACCTCTTGCATTTAAAAAATTCTCAAACTCATCGGTCGGCTTGATTAACCCTTCGACCAAGGCCTGATACGAAGACGGAGGAGCCGATTTTAAAAATTCCAAATTTAGGTTAGTATTGCTGATCATTTCCTCTTTGTTTAGGCCCACGTGGGCAAAAATAAACACCCCTGCCCGGTTCTCCCAGAGAATCCTGGAGGCAAAACCCGGATTCCTTTTAATCTTATTAAACAGTTCTTTGGCAAAAGAGAGTGACTGACCTTTCTCCTGCCAAAAAGGCCTTAATCCCAAGGGAGGAAAAATTAACCAGATTAAAAAGAGCAAAAAGCCGGCAATTACCGTCAAAACAAGGATCAGAGAAGCGGCCAAAACCACGGCAAGGCGGACCACTGCGCCGATAGCGCGGGAAATCAAGTTAAAGGTAAACCTGTCAAAAAAACCTTTTAGCCCCGGACTGTCGGATTCTTCAATAATCAATCTCTTCCAGGGGGCAAAAAGGGACTTGATTAAAAGACCGATTGAAAAGTAATGATTGACCCAGGTCAGAACAAAAAGCCAACGATTGAGAAAAAAGTTTAAACCTTTGGTATAATGCCAGACCAAAAAAGACATCAAGCTAATGATAGCATGTCAGGGGCTAACCAACAGATGACACACCTGAAAAACAAGTACCGTTCAAAGGTCAAAGCGAAGGCGGACTCTCTTGTTATTCTAATCTCGAAGAATCCTCTCGTTTCCCGTCATTCTGACCCGCCCAAAGCTACGCAGTTGCTGGCGGGGAAGAATCCCCCCCTCATATACCAGCAACTTGCTTAGACAAGGGCCGCGCCCGCCAGACGCTGAAGCCGTCAGGCGATGCGGGCGGGGATCCTTCGTCATCAGAATTCCTCAGGATGACGAGGTTGTTCCAGAGAGGGGTCCTTCGTCATCGCCCAGACGTTACGTCGGGAGAAGAATTTTCCCTGTACCCTGTGGTGGTACGAGGCCCCTAATCTTCGACAACTTGCCATCGAAAAGGGGATCCTTCGCTACACTCAGGATGACGAGTCAAGAAAGCCATTCTGAGCGACTCCACTGCAGTGGGAAAGCCGAGGGCTGGTTACGCCTACCGGCCCGCTTCGACCGCTCAGCGAGGCGAGCAGGCAGGCCCGCCCGTGGTGGACAAGACAGGCAGCGAAGCGCCTCCTTCTTCCGTCATTCCGAATTTCTGCCTCCGGCAGAAAGAGGAATCCAGCGCCAGCGCCTATTTCCCTTCTATCACTCTGAGCAAGCCTTACGAGACAGGAATCCCTGCCTGCCGGCAGGGCTACAGAAGGATACAGGGGCCTTAGAATCCCAAAGGGATCCCTTCGGGATTTTCGCTTTCGACGGACTAAAACTCAAACTTAGCGAAAAATTTATGTTTAACCATTTCGGTAACGATGAAATAAGAGACCACTACCAAAGCAATCCAAATCCAAACCGATACCGGCAAAAGACTGAACTCAAAAACCTCTCTGCCGAAAGCCAGAAAAGGCATTAAAACCACCAGCAAGCTGGAAAAGAAACTAAGAACGATCAGCCATCGGCTCGGTTTGCTTCGGAAGAACAGCAACTTGGTCCGGATCGAAAAAGTAACCATTATTTCCGAAAGCGAGGACTCAATAAACCAAGCTGTCCTGAAAACACCGGGGCCGACCTTCCAAAAAAGAAGCAAAAACAAAATCAAAACAAAATCAAAAAACGAACTGATCAGGCCGAAGTAAAGCATGAACATCCCGATCAGCCGGATATTCCACCGTTTCGGTTTTTTAACAAATTCACCATCAACATTGTCGGTAGCAATTGCCAAAAGAGGGATATCACTGATAAAGTTGTTTAAAAGTATCTGCGAAGGCAAAAGCGGGATAAATTTTAAAAATAGAGATGAGGCGGAGACGGTAAACATATTGCCGTAATTGGCGCTGATGGTATTTAAAATATATTTCATAATATTGCCGAACGTTTTTCTCCCCGCTCCAATTCCTTCGGCTAAAATCTGCAGATCTTTTTTCAACAAAATAATATCCGCCGCTTCTTTAGAAATCGCCGCCCCGGTATCAACGGCAATACCTACATCAGCCGCCTTTAAAGCCGGAGCATCATTGATTCCGTCACCCAAAAAACCGACGATATGTCCTTCCCGGTTCAATGAAGCAACAATCTTATACTTCTGCTCCGGAGTAACCCTGGCAAAAACACGGCATTGATTCACGCATTGATCAAAATCCCTATCATGAAGCCGGGCTAAGTCTTCTCCGCTGATTATTTTTTCCGTCTGGCCGATCAAGCCGACTTTGACGGCAATGCTCTTGGTTATACCGATGCTGTCGCCGCTGATAATTTTAATTTTTACCCCTAACTTTTGGAATAATTCCAAAGACTTGGCCGCCGAAGCCTTAACCGGATCACTGAAAAGCAAAAACCCTAAAAGAGTAAGATTGTTCTCGTCTTTGATCACAGAATCGGCCTCTTTCATTTTTTTCCGAGCCAAAGCAATCACCCGGTAACCCAAACTTTCATAGCCGGCCAACTGTTTTGCAATTTCCTCTCTTTTCTGTTTTTTGATCAAAACTGATTCGCCCTTAACTATAACTTCGGAAACTGCCGCCAAAACAGATTCCGGAGCTCCCTTGACAACCAAGCAATAATTTTCAGACCGCTCCTTTTTAGCGACCAAAACACTCATCCGCTTCCGCTCAAAATCAAATTCGTTTTCATCTAAAACCCGATAGCTTGCCAAGCTTTTTTTAAGTTTTCCGGCTATTCCACTTTCCCAAAGAGCTTTGTCGGTGGCATTAGTCGGAACCACTTTACGCTGATGGTTAAAACCACCGGTACAAAGCAAGGCTAACCTGAGCGACTCCTGATCCAAATCATCACCGTTAACGTTTTTAAAACCGGCAAGAGAAAATTTGCCTTCGGTCAACGTGCCCGTCTTATCGGTACACAAAGTGTCTACATTTCCCAGATCCTCAACGGAAGCTAACCTTTTGACGATTACTTTTTGGCGGGCCATTTTTAAAGCGCCTTGAGACAAAGTTACCGTAATTACCGCCGGCAGCATCTCCGGAGCAATTCCTACCGCCAAGGCAACAGCAAAAAGGAGCGATTCGAAGATTCCTTTTTCCAAAAAAGCGTTGGCCAAAAATACGAAGGTGGTCATAATCACAGTAACCTTGAAAAGAAAAGAGCCGAAATTTTTTATCTGTTTTTGAAAATCGGTCTCTCTGGGGATAGCAGACAAGAGCTTGGCTGTTTTTCCAAAAAAAGTGTCTTTAGCCACCGCCGTCACCACCCCGGTTGCCAAGCCTAAAGAAACCGAAGTTCCCATAAAAACCATATTTTTTAAGTCTTGAGGCTGGCTGCGCTTTTTGCTGACGGTTTTCAGATCCTTGACCACCGGCTCGGATTCGCCGGTTAAAACCGATTCGTTAACGGCCAATCCGTCCAAAGAAATCAGTCGGATATCGGCCGGGACAATATCCCCGATCCTTAATTCCACCAAATCTCCCACGACCAATTCTTTGTTTTCCAAAGTCTGCCACTGGCCGTCTCTTTTTACTCTTATCTTGTGGCTGATATATTTTCTTAACTTCTCCAAAGCCTTTTCGGCGCGATATTCCTGGAAAAAACCAAAAAACACGCTTAAAAGCACCAGGCTGGTGATTACCCCTCCCTCAAGATGTTCACCCAAAAAATAAGAAACTGCCGCGGCTAAAAAGAGGATTATTATCAGCCAGTTTTGAAGCTGTAACCATAAAATCCTTAAAACCGGACGCGAAGATTCTTGTCTGATCTCGTTCAAACCGTCTTTTTCCAGCCGTTTTTTAGCCTCGATCTTCTTCAGACCGTCGGCGGAAGTACCAAGCTCTTTCAAGAGAAGTTCTGTCGGTCTGCTCCAGGAAGCCGGGTTAACCATAATTACCTTTATTAAACCCCAAAAAGCTGTCCTTTGGCAATAGTCCAAGAGTTAGATCACCGGGGAAGGCGGGTTTTAGGAATGATATGTTATAGTAGTTCTCAACTATGCCGTCTCAAGTATCTTTGGCCAAAAGTCTAAGCTCTTATTCCGGAGTCCAAAGAGCTCTGAAAGCAATTATGCCAAATTTGAAAGAGAAATTGGCAAAAGTTGACCGGATAGTGGTAAAAGTTAATTTCGTTTCCACTTATACGGAACTATCCGCCACTCCGTTCGAAGCGGTAAAAGCATTCGTCTACTCAATTGAGAAGTTTCATCAAGGCGAAATTATCATCGCTGAAGAGGCTACTTTAGGCAACAGCGACGGAGGTTTCAACCGGTTTGGTTTTTTAGAATTGGCTAAAAATCCGCAAGTTAAATTATTGGATTCCGCCAAAAGTCTTACCGAAAAAGTGACCATAAAATATCCCAATGGCAAAGTAATCCTCCCTCTGGCAAAAATTTATACTCAATCGCCTTTTATTGTTTCTATCTGCCGAGCGAAAACTCACGATGCAGTGGTAACAACTCTGGCAATTAAAAACCTTTTGATGGGGGCAATCCAACAAAAACTTTTCGGCAACCGGGGAAAGGTTCATCAAGGCAAAAACATCCATTGGATTTTGGCCGAAATCGCCAAACACACCTTTCCCAATCTGGCAATTATTGATGGTACTATCGGTATGCAAGGAAACGGTCCCTGTAACGGCACCCCAATCAACTCCGGTTGGGCAATTGCCTCTTTGGATCCTCTTGCCGCCGACTCTCTGGCCTCCTACCTGATGGGGTTTAAAATCGAGGATATCGGCTATCTGAACCTGATCAAAAAAGAAGGTTTAGGCTCGCTTTATCCGAAAGATAAAATTGAAATTTTAGGTGAAAACCCGAAAAAATTAACTACCCCCTACCGTCCTCACGATACTTTCGAAAACCAGCGTCTGTGGAAAAAGTGAAATACACACGGGCTTATGCCCGAAGTGAAACAGGTAGGGTACCGGAAACGAGTTACTACCGAAGTGTCAACAAACCACCTCCGAGTTGGTGGAAATTGGTAGGACTTTATCGGGTCAGGCTTTCCCTTCCCCAACCCCTACTAATTCTCTTCTTTCTGAACCAAAGGGCAAACCTAGATAAATGACTATCATCGTATGGATTCAGTCTCATTTTATAAAGGAGATAATATACTTTTAAAAGGAGATAGTCTCCTTCAGAAACGTCAAGGTCTTGTCCTCCTTTTAGGCTCCTTATTACTTTCTCCTCTTCCCTCCTAATACGAGGAGTCATAGCCTGCGGGAACTTGTCAGAATCTAAAAGCATTGCATTGAAAGATTCGTTGACCAAATCCTCATGCTTTTCCCAAAAACCTGCATAAACTGACCCATCAGCATAGCTCTGGTATTTTTCACAAATTCGCCAGGCAGTTTCTATATCAAAATGTTTAGGCGGTTGATCAGCCAAATAAGCGGGGATTAATAAAGGGTGAGTCCAAAAAAATAATCTGTCAGAAATCCTGTGATAGTCACCCCTGGGAGAATAAAAGTGCCTTTTGTTAAAAATACTACTCCCTCCCAGATGGAGCGGGAAATGATAATCAATATCTGTTAAAAGAACTGCCTGTTCCAAGATTTCTCTTCTTGCTTCTTCAAAAAAAAGTTTTCGATCCGGAAATTTTTTCTCCAAGCTGGAAAGTACCTGCAAAGCGGCTAAAGAGCGGTGTAAAAGCATCACTCTACTTCCTTCCTGATCTTTTTTATCATCAGCCACATCTTTAATAGAGACTCTTTCTTTTGTCACCACCATAGCGGCAAGTTGGTCAAGTTCAAAATCCGCCGAGATTTCAAAGCTGACAGGAGGAAAAAACCGAAGCAACTGATCTCCATTTAGACCACTGCTCATTTTTTCTATTGCTACTTTTGTTTCTGCCAAAGCGGTCATTTCTGCCAAAATTTTTCTGCCGCGAGAAAACCGAGCCAAAACAGTTTCAGTAATTTTAGCAGAGTGAAAATTTTCGCCTGTTACAGAAAAGAGATCATCATAAAGACGATACATCAGTCCGTTAGCCACCACGTTAACACCGTTTTCAACCGGCGAGTTAAAAAGTGAAGTATTTCGATCCCAATGAAAATAATTTTGAGCCATAGATGTCAAAAGCGCCTTTTCAGACGGATCCAAGTCCCTAAAATAAGTTTCTCCTGTCTCTCTGACAAAACTTTTAATTCTTTCTATAAGCAAGCGTTGGTATTCCAAGTCTCTTCCTTTAAAAACAATCTCTGCGTATTTTTCCGCCAACTTTATCCTTCCCAAAGACCCTTCTTTCGAACCCAAAACCAAATTGTCAAGGTCAAGTATCTTTCCAGACCTTACGGCCTTTACCAGATCAGAAGGGATTGTTGAATGAAGTTCCTGTAATTGACCCAGTTTGTGGTAAACCTGATCAAAACGGGCTACCGCCAAATCGGTATCTAAACCAGCAGAGCTGATTTCAGCGTTTTTGGAAAAACCGAAAAGAGCGTTGATATATAATTTCCTTTCCTGGTCTGTTTTTGGAACTGTCTGCAGACCGTCCAAAATAATACCAATTGACTGATCAAAAACAGACAGTCTTCTTTCGACAGAACCCATGCCGTACCAAGGGAAATGTAAAGAATCTTGCTTGAGAACGATACTTTCCCTAAAAACCTCTCTAAAAAAACTTTTACTTGCCGCGATCCTTTTTGCTAAGGCTGGTTCTGACGAATCAGTATTTCTAAACAGATATTGGTAGAAAAGATCCGCATTTTCTTGCCAAAACCAAAAAGGAGTTTCACCATCCTCAAGATCAGCTAATTCTACCCTTCCTTCAGCTATTCTAGACAGTCTTTCCCGCTTTTCCGGGCCAACATTATAATAAAACCGATCGTCTTTTGTTCCCGGTAAATAACCGGGGCCAATATAGCGAGCCTGCTTCCACTGAGGATCAGCTAAAGACCAGACTGCCAATTTGAGAGCATCGCCCCAGCTGGTCTCCGCCGTCACGCCCTTAAACCACGACCTTTTGTTGAAATTATCACCAGGCAAGCTTAAAACCTGACGAGCACTGCTTCCATAAAGAATATTTCTTTCAAATTGTCTTCGGCCGTAATGAAAGTTAGCAAAAACCATAGCAAAAAATAATGATCGACCATCTAATAAGCTTTTCCCTCCTGCTTTCAGGCTTTCTCTTTGACCTTTTGTAAATCTATCAAAAAGATACTCAGGTTGTTCGCGTAAAAGGTAATCATAAACCTGCTTGTAGGACCCCTCGTTATTATTCATGTCTGCGGCAATACGAATGATGCTGTCAAGAGCGATGGCCATACCAAAAAGGAGGTTTGCGCGGGCATCGTTGACAATGAAACTTCCTGGTACCGGCAAAATTCTTTCTCCTAGAAGCCGTGCATCTTCCCGGCCTGTTTTTGGATCCACTCGAGAAACCTTAAACGCGGCCACTCTCTGGTAATTTTCATCAAGTTCTTTGAGCGGAAGAGAGGTTTCTCTTTTGGGTAAAAAAACAGCCCAGTAACGTTCTTCATCAGGAGAAATTAGGCCATCCTCGTTCGAATCTATAGCGGCATAAACAAAAGGGTTAGTAATACCGTCAAGCACATCCCGAAAAATATCGCCGTGGCCGTCTTTTGCTTTTTTACCCCTAAGACCGCTCTCCCGCCAACCGATAAGGTGGAGCAGTTCGTCAAAAGCCTCCGATGGAAGACCGGTTTCTCCGGCAACTTGCTGACAAAGCGCGTCTATTTCTTCTTTTGTCGGATCAATTTTCAAGGAACGGGGGTCGTCTAACCATTCCTGGTATCTTTGCTCAACCAAATTCAGCAAATCCCAATGGGTTGACTCTAAATGAATACCAAAATTCCCCAAAAAGCTATTGGCTTGCCTTAATTTTTCAGGCAAATCCGGCTCTCTTCTTTCAACACCCGCCCCCATTTTTTTCAGTTCTGATATTGGAACTCGCTTTGCTTCACCACTATCTAACATCAAGTCTATCACTCTACTTACGCGTTCTTGGTGGGTAGGCGGTTTGTCAGTTTCCGGATTCGCTGGAGTGGATGTAGGAATTGCCGTCTTCTCTACCTGCACAGGGGTAACAGGTTTTCTCGCCGCTTCTGTTTTTTCAACCACAACAGGGATATCATTTCTTACATCAACTTTAGGTGTTCCTATTGGCCGGGGAGTTTCTACCGACCGGGGAGTTCCTGCTGGAACAGCTGTTGATAGTGGTTGGTTTCCTATCACTTTTTCTGTTTTCGGAACGCAAGCGGCAAGCATTGCCGCTCCAACAGCAGTCCCTATTCTTCTTATAAAACCCCGCCTATTAACAACAGACGCTCCCCCTCTCCTTCTTGCCATAGCTTCCCGCGTATCTTCTGACCGGAAATCTGGATTTAAAACTCGGTCAGCTATCTCTGATACTCTCCGCAAAAGACCTGGTTTTTTCTGTTCTCCCTGTGCTTTCTGTACCACCCGTAAAAAGAGTTCTGGTTTTTCCGGGATAGTGATAGTTGGCCCGACTTGTTGTCTAAAAAGTCTTACTTGTTCAACCGGGGCAACAGCTCTTTGTCCTGGTTGTTCTCCTGATGATTGGGACAGAACTAAACTAACAGGTTTTCCTTCTACCCTTTTGTTTCCGTTTCCAGAAGATTGCCCTCTTACTCCTTTTACTGCTCTTCTTGGTCTGATTATTTCTGGTTGCTCAACTCTGACTAACCCTTCCGAAGCGGCTCTGGGTGAAATCGGACAATCCTTACTGGGACTGGGAACAGGGCTAACTGAAACAGGATCGAGAGATAACATTCTTGGCAGATCAGATAACCCTCCAAAAAGAGTCTCTGAAAGAGGAGCTGGCTGATGTGTTAAAGAAACTGTTTGCGGTCTTCTTTCTGTTGTCCTGGTCTGTCTTGATTTGGTTTTCGGCGTCGGAGCTTTTACTTCTCCTCCCGCGTTCTTTTCGCCCCTTCTTGTTCCCAACAGTTCAGACAAAATTCCTGTTGGCCCTTTTTGTCTATCGCCGGCCTTTTCAGACTGAATTGTTTCTACTGTTCCTATTGAGGAACGAAACACCCTTGTCATTTCTACTGGGTTCACCGGTCCGCTGACTGCTACTGTGTTTCTCTTACCAACTCCTGTTGGTGATTCAATCGGTAATCTGACCGCCTCTAAAGGCCCGG
>Ga0180009_10004938_pt1 | contig 14500 bp, 14 predicted proteins | sample OS_PC_MetaG_FD_123537 | JGI IMG/M metagenome (GOLD analysis project Ga0180009, IMG submission 123537) | Groundwater microbial communities from the Aspo Hard Rock Laboratory (HRL) deep subsurface site, Sweden - OS_PC_MetaG | ecosystem: Environmental > Aquatic > Deep subsurface > Groundwater...
AGGGCATGGTGCGCCCAGGTGACCGTGGTGCCCGAAGTCAGGAGCAGGAGCGTATTGAACAGCGGCAGGTGCCAGGGATCGAACAGCTCGACCCCGACCGGCGGCCAATGACCGCCCGTCGCCTCGACGCGCGCGATCTGATTGAGGCTGTCAAAGCCGAAGAAGATGTCGAAATAGGCCCAGAACCAGGCGACGAAGAACATCACCTCCGAGGCGATGAACAGGATCATGCCGTAGCGGTGGTGCATCTGCACGACCGGGGTGTGGTCGCGGCCATTGTTGCCCTCGGCGATGACGTCCGACCACCAGGCGAACATGGTGTACAAAATCCCGACGAAGCCGGCGAGCATGAGCCAGATCGGCAGGATTTCGTGCATCCACAGGATGGCGCCGACCGCCGTCACGAAGGCGGAGATGGCCCCCACCACCGGCCAAGGGCTCGGATCGACGAGATGGTAGTCGTGGTTCTTGGCATGAGCTGCCATGTCAGTTCCCCCTAGTCAGCGGCGTAAAACGTGTAGGACAGCGTGATCTCGCGGATCGTGTCGAGATCGGAATTGGCGTCGAGATCGGGATCGACGAAGAAGCTCACCGGCATGTCGACCGTCTCGCCCGGCTGCAGCGTCTGCTCGGTGAAGCAGAAGCACTCGATCTTGTTGAAATAGGCGCCGGCCAGTTCGGGCGTGACGTTGAACCCGGCGGTCGTGGTCAGCACCTGGTTCGACAGGTTGCGGGCCCGGTAGGTGATGGTCTGGACTTCCCCGATCGGGCTCGCGACCGGCCTTGACGGCGTGACCGCGATGGGCAGGCCGCCGGGCACGGTCACATCGAAGCGCGTCGTCATTTGGCGGGCGATGACGCCCTTGGGATTGCCATCGGCGCGCTGGGTGGTGCCGCCATAGCCGGTGACGGCGCAAAACAGCGAATAAAGCGGCACGGCGGCAAAGCTCAGCCCCACCATGCCGGCGACGAGGCCGGACAGCAGGACGACGATCCGCGTATTGGCGCGGGTGCTGCGGTCCTCGATGTAGGGCGTGTCGACCATTGCGGTGCTCACATCCCACGGTCGAAAATGCCCGGCCCCATCTTGACGATGGTCAGGACGTAAAACAGCACGGCGAAGACGGCGAGCGCCAGCGCCAGGGCGATGGAGCGGCGCTTGCGTGCCGCTCTGATGGCGTCGTCGTCCTGTGGCCTCGCGAGCATCTAGAGCACCCCGAACCAGTTGGACACGACGATATCGGCGAGAAGCGCCAGGAACACCGCGAACAGATAGCTCAGCGAGAAGACGAACAGGGCGCGCGCGCTTTTGCGCATGTCGGCGCCCTCGGCGCGATAGAGCCGCACCGAAAGGGAAACGAAGGCCACGCCGAACAGGCCAACCGGGATGGCGTAGACCGGTCCGGCCAGACCCGTGGCGATGGGGATGAACGAGGCGAGCGCCAGCGCCACCGAATAGATGACGATCTGGTTCTTGGTCACCCGCACGCCGGCGACATTGGGCATCATCGGCACGCCGGCAGCCTCGTAATCGCCCTGCTTGAACAGGGCGAGCGCCCAGAAATGCGGCGGCGTCCACAAGAAGATGACAAGGAACAGCGCGATGGCGTCGATCGAGGTCGAGCCGGTGACGGCGGCCCAGCCGACCATGGGCGGAAAGGCGCCGGCGGCGCCGCCGATGACGATGTTCTGCGGCGTCGAACGCTTGAGCCACATCGTGTAGATGACGGCGTAAAAGAAGATGGTGAAGGCCAAAAGACCGGCCGCGACCCAGTTGGTGGCAAGCCCGAGCACCGCCACCGAGAAGGCGGAAAGGGTGAGGCCGACGGCGAGCGCGTCGTCGCGGCCAAGCCTGCCGGAAGGGATCGGACGGTTGCGCGTCCTTGTCATGACCGCATCGATGTCGCTGTCGTACCACATGTTGAGCGCCGCCGAGGCGCCGCCGCCAATGGCGATCGCGGCAATGGCGACGAGCGCGACGAACGGATGCAGCCCGCCGGGCGCCGCCAGCATGCCGACCACGGCGGTGAACACCACCAGCGACATGACGCGCGGCTTCAGAAGCGCAAAATAGTCGCCTACCCGCGCTTCGGACCCCGAATGGGTCAGGTCCCGGCTGTCACCGACAAAGGCCAATGCAATTCCCCCTTAGCTGATCCGCGGCAGCGTTTCGAACTGGTGGAAGGGCGGCGGCGACGGCAGCGTCCATTCGAGCGTCGTCGCGCCCTCGCCCCACGGGTTGTCGGCGGCCTTGCGCTTCCTCAATGGCGCCTCGATCAGCGTCGCAAGGAAGACCAGCACGCCGAATGCGGTGATCACATAGCCCCAGGACGAGACGGCGTTCCACAGCGCATAGGCATCCGGATAGTCGATATAGCGGCGCGGCATGCCGGCAAGGCCGAGGAAATGCTGCGGGAAGAACACGAGGTTGACGCCGATGAAGGTGATCCAGAAATGGGCGGCGCCGAGAAACTCGTTGTACATCAGCCCGAAAATCTTGGGGTACCAATAGTACCAGGCGGCAAAGATGGCGAAGACGGCGCCGAGCGACAGGACGTAGTGGAAATGGGCCACGACGTAATAGGTGTCGTGCAGGGCGCGGTCGGCGCCGGCATTGGCCAGAACCACGCCGGTGACGCCGCCGACGGTGAACAGGAAAATGAAGCCCAAAGCCCAGAGCATCGGCGTCTTGAAGCTGATCGAGCCGCCCCACATGGTGGCGATCCAGGAAAAGATCTTCACGCCGGTCGGCACGGCGATGACCATGGTCGCGGCGACGAAATAGCGCTGGACGTTGAGGCTCAGACCGGTGGTGTACATGTGGTGGGCCCACACGATGAAGCCGACGAAGCCGATGGCCACCATGGCATAGACCATGCCGAGATAGCCAAAGATCGGCTTGCGCGAAAAGGTCGAAACGATGTGCGAGATGATGCCGAAGGCCGGCAGGATGAGGATGTAGACCTCGGGGTGGCCGAAGAACCAGAACAGGTGCTGGAACAGCACCGGGTCGCCGCCTTCGGACGGCACGAAGAAGGCGGTGCCGAAATTGCGGTCGGTCAGGAGCATGGTGATGCCGCCGGCGAGAACGGGCAGCGACAACAAAAGCAGGAAGGCCGTCACCAGCACCGACCACGGAAAGAGCGGCATCTTGTGCAGCGTCATGCCGGGCGCCCGCATGTTGAAGATGGTGGTGATGAAGTTGATGGCGCCAAGGATCGAACTGGCACCGGCGATGTGCAGCGAGAGGATGGCGAAGTCCATGGCCGGGCCGGTGGCGTCGGACGTCGAGAGCGGCGGATAGATGGTCCAGCCGCCGCCGACGCCGGGCAGGCCGGAGGTGCCGTCAAAGAACATCGACATCAAAAGAAGAAGGAAGGCCGGCGGCAACAGCCAGAACGAGATGTTGTTCATGCGCGGGAAGGCCATGTCGGGCGCGCCGATCATCAGCGGCACGAACCAGTTGCCGAAACCGCCGATCAGCGCCGGCATGACCATGAAGAAGATCATGATCAGGCCATGCGCCGTGGTGAAGACGTTGTACATCTGCTTGCCGGCGTCGAGGGCCGAAGCCTCCGGGGCGCCGTAGACCATCTGCGCAAGACCGTGGAAGATCTGGATGCCCGGTTCCGCCAGTTCCCAGCGCATGAAGCCCGACAGGGCGCCGCCGATGATCCCCGCCGTGATGGCAAAGATCAGGTACATCGTGCCGATGTCCTTGTGGTTGGTGGAATAGACGTAGCGCTTCCAGCCCGTCGGATGGTCGGCATGAGCGTCGTGATGGGCAGCTTTCGCGTCAGCCATGGTCAAGTCCCTCTCGGATTCGGTCGCGCGCGCCGCAAGGGGCGCAGCGCATGTGTCGTCAGTCTATGGAAGCCAGGGTCAGCGTCGCCTCGTCGAGGCCGGTCTGCTGCAGCGTCTTCATCCAGGTGTCGAACGCCTGCTTTTCGACCACGCGCACGGCGATGGGCATGAAGGCATGATCCTTGCCGCACAGTTCCGAACACTGGCCGTAATAGATGCCGGTCTTGCGGGCATAGAACCAGGTCTCGTTGAGACGGCCGGGCACGGCGTCGGTCTTGATGCCGAAGCTCGGCACGGCAAAGGAATGGATGACGCCGCCGGGATCGCCGGTCACCTGCAGGCGCACCGTGGTGTCGACCGGCACGATCAACTCGTTGTCGACCGCGAGCAGGCGCGGCTCGCCCGGCTTGAGGGCGGCGAGCTGGGCATCATCGAGCATATAGGAGTCAAAGCCGACCGCCTGGTCGACATATTCGTAGCCCCAGTACCACTGGAAGCCGGTGGCCTTGACGGTCAGCGCCGGGGCCGGAACCTCGACCTCGCCCCAGGAGAAGATGTCGGAGCCGAGATATTTGCGCTCGCCGTCGGGCACCGTCATCTGGTCGGAAAGGACGGCAAAGCTCGGCGCCGCGATGACGAGGAGAATGAGGATGGGCACGACCACCCAGACCACTTCGACAAGGGTATTGTGGGAAAACCGGTTGGGCGTGGGGTTGGCGCGCCGATTGAAGCGCACCATCACGTAGATCATCAGCGCCAGCACGAAGAGCGTGATCGCCGAGATGATCCAGATCAACAGCCCATTGTGAAAAGCTGTTATGGAATCCATGATTGGCGTAACACCGGCCTGAAGGCCGATTTCCCCCGGAGCGGCATAGCCGGACTGGGCAAATGTTGTTGTCGGCAGCAACCCGGTTGCCGCCAGACCAATGACAAGGGTGTTGCGCAAGAGCGTTCCGACCACCTGAATTCCCCCTGACGTCCAAAAAGCCTGATGCACCGGCCCCGTCCGGCATAAGCGGCTGAGCCGTTCCCGCAGCGATTCCGAGCATCACGCATAAACGAAGGGTGAGCTAAACCATATTGTCGCACCCTTGGCAATGACGCATCATTTTGTCGCAGGTGCGACAAAATGTATCATTGAACCGGCTGATATTCCTTACAGATACAGTCCGGATTACCGAGGTTTGTGGCGTTCCGGCCGCGCCGGCCTGTCATCGATTCGGCGGCCGGTGACGACATCAGGCGCGTTGGTCGTTGCCCCCGCTTCCGGCGTGCGGCTGGAATGGCGCGGCCCCGCTTTCGGTCCTGCCTCACCATTGCCGCATTGGCACACAACCCATAGGCGCTGCCGCGACATCGGGCGTTGCGGCCCGGGCGGCGATTGTTGACAAGACCGACCGCGCGCCCAATGACTGCCCCTAAGCCGAAGGGGCGCCGATTCGAATGGAGCCAAGGCTCCGGGGAGCAGGATATTGCGCAAGAGCCAGGCCATCTTGGTAGCGGCGGCGGCAATCGTGGTGCTTGTCGCCATAGCCGCCTTCGTCTATTTCACCCAGCAGCCTGCCGCGCCCGCCATTGCCGTGACCCAGACCAGCACCTCCGCCGGCGGTACGGACGCGCCCGCGCGTACCGTTTCATCCACACCGGTCGTCGCCGCGACGCCCGCCGGCACGGCTGCGAGCAGCGACGCGACCACTGAGGCGCAGCGCGCCAACGCGGTTCCCGGCATCGTCAGGCAGCAATATGGCGACTGGCAGCTGAGCTGCGACACGCCGCCAGGCGCCAGCTTCGAGCAATGCGCCATCATCCAGAACGTCACCGCCGAGGACCAGCCCAATGTCGGACTGAGCGTCATCGTGCTGAAGACGGCCGACGCCAAGGCGCGCCTGCTGCGCGTGCTGGCGCCGCTCGGCGTCCTCTTGCCCAACGGGCTCGGACTCAATATCGACGGCACCGACATGGGCCGGGTAGCTTTCGTCAGGTGCCTGCCGAACGGTTGCATCGCCGAGGTGGTCATGGACGATGCGCTGATCGGAACGCTGTCGAACGGCACCACCGCCATCTTCATCGTCTTCAAGACGCCGGAAGAAGGCATCGGCATACCCGTCTCTCTCAGCGGCTTCGCGACAGGCTACGGCGCACTGCCCTAAGCATTTCACGTTGTGACGAAAGCTGGTGCTTCCTTCACCTCTCCCTTTGGGGGAGAGGTCGACGCGAAGCGGTGGGTGAGGGGGCCTTGCTGCGAACGCGACGTAGGCCCCCTCACCCGGACCTTCGCCTTGCTACGGTCCGACCTCTCCCCCAAGGGAGAGGTGAAAGGTGCGAGCAAGGCGTTTCCATCAAAAATCAAAACATGAAACTCCCTAGAACCTGTCGCCGCCGCCCGTGGCGGCATGAGCGAGAATATCCTTTGCACCGGGGACGCCAGCGCTGATAGAAGCCGCCGGCGTCCGATCCGGGCGTCGCGGAGTGCCAAGATGCCGTCGCCCATCGCATCCCTTGCGGCAAGCTTCGCCGCCATGCTCGTCCTGTCCGGCCTGCTGTCTGCGACCATGCCGGTCCGGGCCGAGGACATCGTCGTTACCGGCGTTCATGGCCATTGGCAGGTGACCTGCTCGGACGGCGCGCAATGCGCCGTCGTCCAGAGCGTCGCCCATGAGGATCCGGACAATGGCGGCATCGTCGTCATCGCCCTCAAAGGGCTCGCAAACGGTTCGCGCCTGCTGCGCGTCCTCGCCCCTTCCGGCGTGCTGGTCGAGCCCGGCCTCGGCCTGACCATCAACGGCGTTTCCATTGGCCGCGCGGCATTCGTGCGGTGCAGTCCCGAGGGCTGCGTGACCGAGGTGACGCTGGACGATTCCCTGTTCACGCGCCTTGCGACGGGAGAAGCCGCCTTTTTCGACGTTTTCAAGACTGGGGACGAAGGCGTGGGCTATCTGGTGCCGCTCGCCGGATTCGCGGCGGCGTTCGCCGCCCTGCCCCAATCCAAATGACCGGGCGGCTCAGTCGGCGCGGAGCCTCGGCCTCGGCGGTTCGGCGCTGAACCGCGCCACCGAGTTCCTGAGGATCAATTCGCTGCGCAACAGCACTTGGCTATGGACGACCGGCCGGTCCTCGACCACCGACAGCAATAGTTCCATCGCCGTTTCGCCGATCTTGGAGCGCGGCTGCTTCATCGTCGTCAGCGACGGGGTCAGGAAGCTGGCGATGGAAATGTCGTCGAACCCCATGACGGAAAACTGGCGCGGCAGGTCGTAGCCGCGGGCGTTGAGGGCAATCATCACACCCAGCGCCGTCGCGTCGTTGACGCACAGGAAAGCCGAGGGCAAGAGGTCGCGCACGAAGAGCTGTTCGGCCGCCTGCCGCCCGCTTTCGGTGGTGCCGTCGCTGTCAAGGATCAGCGACGGATCGACGGCAATGCCGGCGCCGTCGAGCGCGGCGCGGTAGCCGCTTTCGCGCAGCCGGGCAATCTCGCGGTTCGAGCGCCCGATAAAGGCGACGCGCCGGTGGCGCTGCGAAATCAGGTGTTCGGCGGCGATGCGCGCCGCCTCGAAATTGTCGATGCCGACAAAGGGCACCATGTCGCCGGGCACCGGCTCGTTGACCGCGACGGTGGGCGGCAGCCGGTCCTCGGGACCGCCCTGGCCGAAACCGAAGGGCAGATGGCCGGTCAGAAGGATGAGCCCGTCGGCCTGGTTGGAGCTGATGAACCTCAGGTAATGGGTTTCGCGGGTCGGGTCGTTCTGGGTGTTGCCGATCAGGACGCCGTAGCCACGCTTGGACGCCTCGGTCTCGAGGCCGACCAGGATGTTGGAGAAGTTCGGGTCGCCCACGTCGGGGGCGAGGATGAGGATCATCTTCGACCGCCGCATCCTCAGAGAACGGGCCATGGCATTGGTGGTGTAGCCGGTGCGGGCAATGGCCTCGTTGACGCGGCGCCGGGTCGCTTCGGCGACTTTTTGCGGCTCGTTGATGACGCGGGAGACCGTGGCGATGGAAACGCCGGCCATGGCCGCGACATCTTCAATCGTAGCGAGCTTTTGTAGCTGCACCCGGAGCTCCGCCAGCGGCAATTCCGCTTTGTTTCCCGCCTTTTGCCGGATGCTTGTCCACAGCGCCAGCGGTTTGGCGAAAATATACCAATACCGCCTTGTGTAAACCTTTACACCCAGAATGAAAACCTTTACATAGTCACCAAAGACGAAGAAAAATGCGATAGGCACCGCGTCTCGGGAGGAAGGACCGCATGTCCAGCGACACGGACAATGCTGCGGCGCCGATTCTGGCGGCAGGCAGGGTTTCGAAGTCTTTCGGCGAAGTTCCGGTGCTGTTCAGCATCGATTTCGACGTCCGGCCCGGCGAGGTCCATGCCGTGATCGGCGAGAACGGCGCCGGCAAATCCACCCTCATCAAGATCCTTTCCGGTTTCGAGCAGCCGACCTCGGGCATTGTGTCCTTCGAAGGCCGACAGATCGTTTTGCCGCCGAACGGCCAGGCCGAGGCGCTCGGCATCGTGCTCATCCACCAGGAGTTCAACCTCGCCGAACATCTGACGGTGATGGATTCCATCTTTCTTGGGCGCGAGATCACCCGCTACGGCTTTGTTGACGTCGCCGCGACACGGGCGCGGGCGCAGGAGCTTCTCGATACGCTGCACGTCGCCGTCGATCCGACCATGCGCATCCGCGAACTGACGATCGCCGAAAAGCAGATGATCGAGATCGCCAAGGCGGTGAGCCGCGACGCGCGCGTCTTGATCATGGATGAGCCGACCGCGGTCTTGTCGGCGGCCGAGACCGAGACGCTGTTCGAGCAGATCCGGCGCCTGACCGCCAAGGGCGTCGCCGTCATCTTCATTTCGCACAAGCTCGACGAGGTGCTGGCGCTTTCCGACCGGGTGACGGTGTTGCGCGACGGCCAGCTCATCGCCACGGTCGAATCGAGCGCGCTGACATCGGAATCGGCGGCGCAGATGATGGTCGGGCGCGAGCTCTCCAACCTTTATCCGCCCAAGAACGAACCCGATGTCGACGCGCCGATCGTGCTCGACGTCAGGAACCTGACGACCGAAGAGGTGACCGACGTCTCCTTCCACCTGCGCAAGGGCGAAATCCTCGGATTTGCCGGGCTGATCGGCTCGGGACGCACGGGCGTTGCCGAGGCGGTCGCGGCGCTAACGCATCGCCAGTCCGGCACGATCGAGGTCAATGGCAGGCCGACGCATTTCTCGAGCGTGGCGCAATCGGTCAAGGCGGGCATCGCCTATATGACCAAGGACCGCAAGGGCAAGGGACTGCTGACCAATATGGGCCTTAAGCCCAACCTCACCCTGTTGACGCTCGACCAGCACCTCAAATGGCTGCTGGTCGATCCGGCCAGCGAGGCCAGGGCGCTCGACAGGGCGGTCAGGCGCTTCGACATCCGCGCCCGCGACGCCTCGGTCAGGGCCGAGCAGCTTTCGGGCGGCAACCAGCAGAAGCTTATGCTGGGCAAGACGATGGAAAGCGAGCCGGACATCATCCTCATGGACGAGCCGACGCGCGGCATCGATGTCGGCACCAAGCAGCAGATCTACCACATCGTCGCGGCTCTGGCGGCGCAGGGCAAATCCATCCTGCTGGTCTCGTCGGAACTGCAGGAGATCATCGGGTTGAGCCACCGGGTGATGGTGATGCGCGGCGGGCGAATTGCCGGCGAATTGAGTGGCGACGACATCAACGAAGAACAGATCGTCCGATATCAGATGGGCATTACGAACAGGAACGCGGCATGACGACGGTTGCGAGCGACAGCGCACCCAAGGTGCAAAAGAGACGGTTTCGGCTGGGGGTGCTCGGTCCGCTCATCGCGCTCGCCCTGCTGCTGATCCTTGGAACAGCGCTCAACGGCAATTTTCTGACCTTTGCCAACATGGCCAATATCGTGGCGCGCGCCTCGTTCATCGGCATCATCGCCATCGGCGCGACCTTTGTGATCACCTCCGGCGGGCTCGACCTGTCGGTCGGCTCGATGGCGGCCTTCACCGCCGGCATGATCATCATCATCATCAACGCCCTGGCGCCGACACTCGGTACCGGCATCGAGGTGATCGCGGTCGGCATTCTCGCCGGCCTTCTGATCGGCTCGGCCTCGGGCGCCTGCAACGGCATCCTGGTGACGGCGGGCCGGATCGAGCCGTTCATCGTCACGCTCGGCGCCCTCGGCATTTTCCGCGCCCTTATCACCTTCCTTGCCAATGGCGGCACGCTCAACCTCAATTTCGAGGTCGGCTGGGCCTACGAGCCGGTCTATACCGGCGACATCCTCGGCATTCCGGTGCCGATCATCGTGTTCTTCGCCATCGCCATCGTCGCGGAAGTCGTCCTGAGGCGCACGACCTTCGGCCGCCATGTCGCGGCCATTGGCTCGAACGAGCAGGTGGCGCGCTATTCGGCCATCAATGTCGACCGGGTACGGCTTCTGACCTACATCCTGCAGGGCCTGATGGTCGGCGTCGCCGCGGCGCTCTATGTGCCGAAATTCGGTTCGGCCAATTCCTCGACGGCGGTGTTGTGGGAACTGCAGGCCATCGCCGCCGTGATCATCGGCGGCACCATGCTCAAGGGCGGTTTCGGCCGCATCTGGGGCACTGTCGTCGGCGTCGTCATCCTCGAGCTGATCGGCAACATTCTCAACCTGCAAAGTCTGATCAGCCCCTATCTCAACCAGGCGTTCCAGGGCGCCATCATCATTCTTGCCGTGCTGCTGCAACGCACTCGGACCAACCAGCGCTAGGCGGCGGGCAAGTTTTCAACGCCCGAAAAGGGCAAAACCGGGAGGATAATTCCATGAAGTTCGTCAAATACTCAGCAGTGGCCGTCGCCATTGCCGGCAGCCTGGGCCTTGCTGCCCCGGCTCTTGCCCAGACGGTGATCGGCGTTTCGGTTCCGACCGCCGACCATGGCTGGACGGGCGGCATCAACTTCTTCGCCCAGCAGGCGGTCGAACGCCTCGAAGCGACCTATCCGGAACTCGACTTCGTGTTCCAGTCGGCCCCCGATTCCACCAAGCAGGCCGCCGACCTCGAAGACATGGTGACGACCCGCGGCATCGACGCCCTGGTCATTCTGCCGGGCGATCCGGACGCCATGACCGCCTCGATCAAGAAGGTCAAGGACGCGGGCAAGTGGGTGACGGTGGTCGACCGCGAGCTTTCGCAGTCCGGCATCGAGGACCTCTATGTGGCCGGCGACAATCCGGGCCTCGGCGCGGTGACCGCCGAGTACTTCAAGTCCCGTCTGCCCGACGGTGGCAAGATCGTCGTCCTGCGCGGCATGCCGATCCCGATCGACGCCCAGCGCGTCGACGCCTTCAAGGCCGGCATCGAGGGCTCGGGCATCGAGATCCTCGACGAGCAGTTCGCCAACTGGAACCGCGACGACGGCTACAAGGTCATGCAGGACTTCCTGACCAAGCATGCCGAGATCGACGCCGTGTGGTGCCAGGACGACGATATCCTCATCGGCGTCATGAAGGCTTTGAAGGAAGCCGGGCGTGAAAACGAGATGTGGGTCGTCGGCGGCGCCGGCATGAACCAGATCATCAAGATGGTCGGCGCCGGCTCCGAGCAGGTTCCGGTCGATGTGACCTACAACCCGAACATGATCGCGGTCGCCATCGATGTCACCGCCCTGCACTTCGTCGCCGGGCTGCAGACCAATGGCCGCTACATCATCGACTCGACCCTGGTGACGCCTGAAAACGCCGCCGAGTTCGACTACGAGGGCACCCCGTTCTAGAAGAGGCAAACCGCCTCTTGCGTTCCTCCTGAACGTAGCGCCAGCGGCCGCCCCACGGGGCGGCCGTTTTGCCTTTGCGGGTCCAGAGCGGCGCGCGTTCAAATTGAATCGCTTTGCCGCTCCATTTCTTGTTGTCGCATCGCTTGATGCGCAAAACCGGTTCCTGACTTTGCGCACGATGCTCCATTTCTTGTTGTCGCATCGTTTCCGCGCAAAACCGGTTCCTGACTTTGCCCACGATGCTCCGGCGCGATCATCCGCCCGCTTGCGTCACAAGGCCGCGCCGGCCCCCGGCTTTGCCGGATATGGCAAACGGCGATAAAGCCACAGGCCCTGGTCAAGTCTTTGCGACCTGCCGAAAACGATGCTGCCGCCGGGTGATCGCGGCGGCCTGCCGGAGACCAAGTCAAAGGACGGATGATGATTTCAAAAGCACTCTGCCTGATTTTTGTCGCCGTGGTCGGACTCCTCGCTTCGGGTCCGGCCCTTGCGGCGAAATTCACGCTGCACAAGAACCTCGCTTACGCCGCCCATTCCGAACGCAACGTACTCGATCTGTATCTGCCCGAGGGCGTCGATACGCCGCCGATGCTGATGTGGATTCACGGTGGCGGCTGGTCCGAGGGCAGCAAGGACGGGCCGGTCGGCCTGATGAGCTTTCTCGACGCCGGCATCGGCGTCGCCGCGATGAACTACCGGTTCTGCCCCGATGCCGTGTGGCCGGCCCAGCTCGAGGACATGCGGGACGCCTTCGCCTTCCTGCGCGGACATGCCGAGGAATACGGCTATGACGGCACGCGACTGGCCGTGATGGGGCATTCGGCCGGCGGCCAGCTTGCTTCTGTCGCCGGGCTGGCCTTCGCCGCCGATCCGGAAACCCGCCTCATGGCCGCCGTGGTCTATGCCGGACCAAGCGATTTTGCCGCCGACGAAGCGGACCGCGTGGCCTTTGCCGCGGCGACGGGGCTGTCGCGTCCGCCACCCGCCATGGCAAGCCGGTCGGAGGCCTGCCTGATTGGCGGGCCGGTCGCGGACAATTCCGACCAGGCCTGGCGCGCGAGTCCGCTCTCCTATCTTGCAGAGCTTCCGGTCGATGCCGAACTTCCGGCCTTCCTTATCCTGCAGGGCGCGCGCGACACCGTGGTCGTGCCTGGACAGGCGGGTCGGCTGTTCGACGCCCTTCTGGCCAGGGCGCCGAAGGCCGAGCTCGAATTCATGCTGGTGCCCAATGCCGGGCACGAAGGGATCAGGCTGGAAAACGCGGCACGAATGGATCTTGTGGCCGCGTTCCTCCGGCGCAATTTCGACCAATAGGCCGCATGGCCGTGGTCACGAAAAAAAGGCGCCGCACGCCCATCGGGGCTGCGGCGCAGTCGGGTCTGGAAACACGTCAATTCGGGCGAACCGACGCGAGGTACCGGCGGCGCGAGCCGCCGGATGGGATCAACGCATCCAGGATGCGGCGCGCTCGGCGGCGCGGGCGTGCAGGAAACTGGCACTGCGGCGGGAATGACGTGCTTCATAAAGGTCGTCGCGCGAAAGCCCGAGATCGCACAGGAGGTGGTCGTCCAGCGAGGACAGCTCCTTGACGGTATTGGACGCGAACAAACGCATGAAGAAAGACATTTTTCCCTCCGTTCGGGGCGGCGCCCCAGGCTGCGAATCAGCGTGGACCCGCCATCAGATCGTTGTGTTGGACTTGAAATAGGGACTTGCGCTTCATCATTCAAACAAATAGATATCATTGACTCCATAAAATTTGGTTATTCGACTGCGTAAAAAAACAGCGAACTGATCATGACAGCGCCACTTGACCTCGACCAACTGCAGAGTTTTTGCGTGATTGCCGATTGCGGCAGCTTCACGGAGGCGGCACGCCGCGTACACAAGACGCAGTCGGCGGTGTCGATGCAGATCAAGCGGCTCGAGGAACGCCTCGGCAAGACGCTGCTCAGCCGCGAGGGGCGGACGGTGTCGCTGACGGCCGAGGGCGAGGCCGTCTACACGCGGGCGCGGCGCATGCTCAGGCTCAATGCCGAGATCATCGATTTCTTCAACGACGAGGATCTGGCCGGCAATATCCGCTTCGGCGTGCCCGACGACTACGCCGTCAAGCTGTTGCCGATCATCCTGTCGAGCTTCCAGAAGACCCATCCACGCATCACCGTCGACGTGCGGTGCCTGGCCTCGGAAGACCTGCTCGACGGCATGAGCTCGGGCCGGTTCGACCTCATCGTCTTCACGCAAGGCACGAGCCACGAATTCGGCGAGCTGTTCCGCACCGAGCGCATGTTCTGGGTCACCGCGCCGGAAGGCACGGCGCTGCACCAGGACCCGCTGCCGCTGGCCTGCGGCACCAAGCGCTGCTTCTGGCGGGCCGGCGCGGTCGACGCGCTGGCGCGGGTCGGGATCGACTACCGCATCGCCTATACCTCGTCCAACGCCACGGCCATCATCGGCGCCGTGATGTCGGATCTCGCCGTCGGCTATCTGCCGGAAAGCGCCTTGCAGCCGGGCATGAAGGTGATCACGCAGGCGGACAAGTTCCCCCTGCCCCACCTCAACGACGCCCAGATCGCCCTGATGCGCGGTTCGCATGCCTATGGCGGCATCTACGACGCGCTGGCCAACCACATCATTTCCGAGATGGGCAATCTCGACAGCCACGAGTCGCTGTCGAGCTTTGCGGCGGAATAGGCGGCCCTCGCCAAAGCCTGTCATCTATTGACGGAAGCAGCGCCCTTGCTTGCCTCCCCCTTGCGGGGAGGGCAATCGCACATGGCTGCGCAGCCCCCCTCATCCGGCGCTTCGCGCCACCTTCTCCCGCAAGGGGAGAAGGAAAGAATGCGGCAAGGTCTGCCGTAGTCCCCCTCTCCCTTGACGGGAGAGGGTGCCCGAAGGGCGGGTGAGGGTGG
>Ga0180009_10004939_pt1 | contig 14498 bp, 12 predicted proteins | sample OS_PC_MetaG_FD_123537 | JGI IMG/M metagenome (GOLD analysis project Ga0180009, IMG submission 123537) | Groundwater microbial communities from the Aspo Hard Rock Laboratory (HRL) deep subsurface site, Sweden - OS_PC_MetaG | ecosystem: Environmental > Aquatic > Deep subsurface > Groundwater...
CAGATCCCTGTCAGTGTATACAATAGGTATAATCGTATAGACATCAGTTTTGTCAGAAAAAGCGGGGTTTTTTACACTTAAAAGTCCCAACGCAGTCAAATAAGTAGGAAACTCCGGCTAGGACTCTATTATGCGGCTATCGGAAGGATAATTGAGAAGGAAATGTTGTAATGCAAGACCTGACCCCCAAATATGTATCGATTGCATTATCACAAGTCGTTTTGGAACCAACGTCCCCTTTTATAGGGCATAACCAAAAGTTATTTAAACAGATGGTTGTCATAAAAAAGCAATCCGACGAGTCCAAAATCCCTCGGTGGTATTTCCGGGAGATGCAGGCAGGGGAGATCAATGTGGACCCGATCGAAGGGGAATTTTTTACCACAGAGGCGATCGGGAGCATCACCAATGCGCTTGTGCGCGAATCCATTCAGAACTCTCTGGACGCTGCCGCCGGCACGGACCCGGTCAAGGTGCGGTTCAGCTTCTTTTCTGTACCAGAAAATGGCTCCGAAGAGATTAGAAATCTATTTATAGACGGTCTGGGCGAACATCTCGAAGCAAGACATTCCGGGTTGCAAGAGGTCCCGTCGCTGACTTCAAGTCTGAATTACATCTTGATTGAAGACTTCGGAACGAGGGGACTTCAAGGCGATATTTATCAGTATGACGACCTGGACGATGACGTAAAGAGAAATGACTTCTATTACTTTTGGCGCAATATCGGGCGGACCCAAAAAAAGAGTACCGACCTCGGAAGATGGGGCCTGGGTAAGACGGTTTTTCAGGCTGCCTCCCGCATCAACTCCTTTTTCGGACTAACGGTTCGTGAGGATGATAGCCGGAAACTCTTGATGGGCCAATGTGTCCTTAGAATCCACAAGGTGAATGGAAAACGCCATTCCCCGTACGGCTATTTTGGGGTCTTTGAGGAAAACCTGGCTTTGCCTATTGAAGATTCGGGGTACATCGAGCGGTTTTCAGAACAGTTCTCGATAGACCGCTCCGATCAGCCGGGCCTGAGCGTTTTGATCCCTTATCCTGACGAGGACATACGACCAGTCGAGTGCGTAAAGTCCCTTATAAAGCACTATTTCTTCCCCATTCTTTCCGGCAATCTAATCGTTGAGGTGCGGTTCTCTCAAAAGAGATATCAGCTCGATGCTGCATCTCTGGACGAACTTCTCAAAAGACCTTGTTTTAAGGAAAGCCTCTGGTTTCGGGGTCTCTTAGATTTGGCCCGCTGGGCGATTCGGCAGCCCGAAGAATCCTACATCCGCCTTGGGGAGCCTGAGCCGGGCAGGGCTCCCAAACTCAGGGAGGACCTCTTCACGGAAGAGCAACTGGAGAAGGCAAGACAGAATCTCAACGAAAACAGACGGCTGGCCTTTTATGTGCCCATCAGCATCCAGCGGCAGAACAGTAAGGACTTCATGCATAGCGGATTCTCCGTATACCTGGAAAAAGACGATACTTTAGATCGCCCTGAAGATTACTTCATCAGGCAAGGAATCACGATCCCTGAGTTAACTTCCCTCAAACACAAGGGAATTCGGGCACTTGTGTCTATCACCGAGCCGGACCTCTCAACTTTCCTAGGGGATGCCGAAAACCCGGCCCACACCGAATGGGAGCGAAATTCCAAGAAGTTCAAGAGAAAATACAACTTGGGGCCCTCGACTCTGGATTTCGTAAAATCCAGTCCCCGCGAAATAGTCAAAATATTGACCCAGGCCAAGAAGGGGAGGGACGAGAATCTCTTGCGTCATCTTTTTTCCCTAGCGGCTGACCTTTTGAAACAAGGCAGTCGAGGTAAAAAAGAGGTTGAAGGGGAGGGTGAGAAGAAGGGGATTGCTGAACCAATTATTGATGTCAGTGGGTCAAGCTATCTTCAGCTGCACCGAATAAAAGGCGGTTTTGGGTTGACCAGGAAGTCGAAGGCTCAGAAGGTTCCCAAATTCATTACCATCTGGACGGCATATGAGGTGCGAAGCGGAAACCCCTTCAAAAAGTATATTCCTCTCGATTTTGATCTGGAGAAACCGCCGATGAAGGTAGTGACCCAAGGAGCGGAGATTCTGATCAAAAAGAACAATGTGATACAACTCCAAGTCAAGCGACCCGATTTTAAGCTTGCAGTCACCGGATTTGATATGAACAGAGATCTCAGGATTAAGACAAATCCGTAGTTTCAAAGTGCCATGATTAGAAAGTTCAATTATACAGGCAGACAAAAGATAAAGCGCTCCAATGTGAAGATTGACCTAACTCGAAATGGTGGAGGGACGCGATTTTTTAACATCAGCCTCCATCTTGATGACCTGGATCTCCTGGACAATGCCCATATCTACATAGAAGCCTACCATCGATCGGGATACCAGCGTTTCGATTTTGGATCTATCGGAGAAAAGAGAATTCCGTCAGATAGGTGGCTGAGGAATTTATCCAATTCGGCCATCCCACTTTTTCGGGTAAAGGTAGTGGACAGGACATTTACCCATGGAAGAATCTTAGCCTCCGTGGACAAGATCCGGCCTCAAAGCGTGGACAATGAGCAGACCGACAGCCAGTCACTCTTGTTTGTTGAATTTGATGATTTGGGAAACTTGATTTGGGAACTTGACATAGACGGAGATTGGCCGACGTTGAGACTGAACACCAAGGCCGAGGAGATTTCTCTTGTCGCAAGTTCAGACAACCGCTTTCTTCCGTTAGTTTACCCAGAGATAGTTAAGCAGATCTTGACGCGGGTCTTGCTTAAAGATGAGCACACAGACCCCGACTGTGATGATGACTGGCCAAGTCTCTGTCTGAAATTGGCGAGCACGTTGCCGGGGATGGATTATCCTCCTCAGACCGGAAAAGCGGAGCAGGAACGTTGGATTGAAAAAGCGGTCGAGGCCTTTAGTGCCAGCTATGACATGCTTGAGAGATTCAACAAGTCCTTCCAGGAGATCAAGTAGCCGCCCATGGAAGTGCGTAGACTCACAGAGAACGGAATCGAGGAGTTTAGAAAATACCTCTCAAAACTCAGGTCAGGATCTACTGCCGATCCTCCCCATGAACTTCTGACAGATCCTGATGCGTCGGAGCCGGTGCCGGGTAGTGCTAGGGTTGAAAAGTTGATATTTGATACGAGACTCGATGCTGCCAGATATCTTGACGAAGACTTATCAGGCCTCGAACTCGACAGCATTGAAACGGACGTTGGCCTCTGGAGTTGGCTATCCATGTTCTATTTTGACCAGGTTTGCCCACGTGGGAAAGATGGATCTAGAAAGCCGGGTCGGGACTACCGCCATATCTTGGAGCCAGGCTACCGAAATGAGCATCGACATCTCTTGGCTGGGGCATATGTTAGCTACAGCGTATATAGTCTAGGAGAAAACTTAGGGAAATTGATTCTCTATTCTCCCCCGTCAGTAGAAAGTAGGTTCTATCACGAGCTTGCTGCAAGACAAAGCTTGGTTACAAATCCCGGCGTTATGGAAGCTGTTAATCTTCTTTATTTTCATGAAAGAGAAAAAAGGCCGAAGCCCGCAGCATTAAGCAAAAAACAAAAGCCGGGAACATTTTTTCGGTTCATAGACGTTATCCAGCAGCTTGACCTTACCTACGATCTTTACAGTATGACCGGGGAAGAGGTCCTCGAACTGCTCCCTAGCGAATTTGACCGCTGGCGTGAGTATTAAGTTTTTTTCAAAGAAAGGAAAGGGGGACGACCTTAAATTTTAAAATAACTTAAAATGAACTGTTTCGCTGCCCGGGTCCCGGGTCGCCTATGAGAAAGTAAGTCAAGGAAAAACAGCTCTCCATTAGCAAAAAAATCACTTTTTTCTTGCTTACGGTCTCCGCTCGTTGGCATTTGCAACGTTATTCTTTTGAACCCCATTTTATCTATCTTACCGGATCTTGCTTTATTGAAGGCTATTAAGAAGGTTTTAACGGTATCCCCCAGTCGCCTATCTGAACTATCTATACATGGCAAATCATTCTTCTTGCCAGGGAATGGGTTACGATAAATTCCAGGAATAGAGGGGGGGGTTAATCGGACCATTGAACTATATTATCCAAGTAAGATGGATCTGTTACGACCCCGCATTGAGCTCTCTCCCCTCGCATGTAAGACCGTTATCCACATTTGACGGGATTTTTTAAATACGATGCTTACAGACCTGTTTTAACTTCTTGATTGCCTTTTACATGATCCCTCCGGTATGGTTGATATTTCTTGCCGCTCTTAACTTTTAAGCCCGGGGTCGAGCCATGGTAAAAGATTGAAATGGTTGGAGAAAGGATACACAAAGGAGCCCAAAATGGGGCCTATAATCACGTTTTCAGGCCCTAAATGAACCTTTTAGGGTCGGCGCTCTTATCTCTACTTGTTCTAAAACAGATCGCCTTCTGTGGGAGAGAATATGGACGACTGGTGTGATCAACAAGAATCTGTTCCTGATGGAGATCGAATTTATCGTTGCTCGAAATGTGGCAAAAGGCTTCAGCCCCGCAAAATATTCGGAAGCGATGGTGAGCTTTCAGGGTGGAGTTTGCCGCCCCACAAGAAGAAGGGGCACAAGATTAGGGCAGTAAAGGACCGTCAGCGCAAAATACGAAACGGTCAGTAAAGGGGTCAAGTCAACGCTTGACTCATGTTAATATTTCGGGGACGTTCGAAACTTCGTTGACTACCTTTCGATACGCATTGAGGCAATCCGAAAGGCTTTTTTCCCAACATTTAACAGGCAAATAGATACGGGCAGGATAGTACAGCCAAAAGGAACCAAAGGCAGGGGGGAGCTGGGGTCAAAAAGGGCAGGTTAAGCCTAAAAAAAAGCTAACCTGGGCAGCTATATACCGGGAATCCAGATATATAGCTTAGTCCGACCAGAAAGTTAAGCGTTTAAGGCTTTGCCCAGAATTCCGGTCGTCCTGCGGTTTAATGACGCGGATAATCTGTACCCAGCACTATGCAGCATCCTGTTCAGATAGTCCGCGGAAATATTTCTCGATCTTCGATCCATCGGAATCACGGGAACGTTTCTTACCGGGAACATTATCAACGGACTTCACAAGGACGCTTATTAAAATGAACCCAGTTCGACAAATCGCATTTGGATATTCAACTCAATGTAACATTAGATGTGGTCATTGTGTTGCCGTAGACGCGTCGCCCGGAACCGCAAAAATGGACTTTGACCGAGCGAAAGATATTATTCAAGAGATGGCCCGTTGTCATGTCACGGGCATAAGTTTTACAGCAGGCGAACCGCTTTTGTTTTTTGATGATATCTGCAAATTGATTCAGCTCTGTAGGGAAAAGGGGATCTATTCAAGAATTGTTACCAACGGATACTGGGCAAAGACACGGGAACATACAGATCGTGTCGTTTCAGAATTGATGTCGAACGGTTTGTCGCAATTACGGCTCAGTTACAGTCGCTGGCATCAGCAACATATTAACCGTGAAAACATCGTTCACGCGGCTTTAAGCTGTCAAAAACATGGTCTTGATTATTTTATCTCCTTTGTTACTGATTTTTCAAAAAAGGATGATTCGTTTGAACAGTTTCTGCGGGATCATCACTTAAAATTTTTTCCGGAGCCTGTCATTTATTTAGGCCGTGCCGGTGAATTCGATCGCCAACGGGTGTTTACGGATTATCGACCCAATGTGTGTTCAATGAATCCATACCTTTCTCCGGAACTGGACATGTTTGCTTGTTGTGACGCGGCAAATCGATTTTCAAAAACACACTTTTTATATCTTGGAAACCTTCACAATGATAACATCGAAGCGTTGTTTCGGAAAAGGGAAACCCATGTATTGTATCATCTTATCAGGACCATGGGGCTTACAAACATGGCTTCCTATTTAGGATTCAAGGCCCGTAAAATTGTTCAATATAGAAAGTGTGAGTTGTGTGAAAAACTTTTTAACTCCAAAAAAAATCTGAGCATTCTGACAAAATCGGCTACGACGGATTTAATCAACTGGCGGCGGTGAGGCCTGCAATCCGAAAGGTTTTTTCAAACATTCAACAGACAAATAAATATGGGCAGGATATTTTAAGAAAGTGGCACGTCCTTAAATAATAAAATATCAACACGCTGAAATAAAGTTATTTAACTATTTAAGGACGTTAAAACTCACTGAAACTTTTTGAAACAGGCTCTAAAGACAAGCTAAACAGGATTTACCGAATAAGAATAATTATCAACTAAACGACCCTCGACCCTAAGTCGAAGGGTTTAATATGTGTCGGCTGAAGCCGACTTTGAGATTGCTTCGCCGCTGAAGCTCCTCGCAATGATAGAGAAAGAGAATCTCACATAATGTCAAGAGACTGAGTAGTTGCATGGTACAACAATGGTGTCTTGTCATTATCCTGACAGCGTGGGCTGAAATTCGAGATCGGGTATGAATGAGAAATCCAAAAACGGAGTAAACAAGCAGGTTTTTCATTGGGACCTGCGGGACCTGCGGCTGCCCAAGCTGGTCGAGGCAGATCCACGGGGGCAGGAACTTCTCCGCGGCTTGACGGCTCACTCTCGGCCTTTACGACCGGTTGGTAAGATTCGGGTGCCGACAATCGCTTTCAACCCGGCATTGGCAGAGGCTTTGCGGATTGCTCACAGGGCAGGTCAATTGGTGCGCAGTTTGGAGGGCGCGGAGCGCAAACTGGCGGCCGAGGGTTGGGGTCTCGGCCTGGTTGATCAAAAGAGTGGGGTCTCGCGCGGAGAGCGTGTTTCGCGTTTGCTGGTGCTGGCGGATAACGGCACCGAGCGATTTTACCGGCTGGTGGAGAAATTGCTGCGCCAACACGGTCCGCGGGTGCTGGCCCTGCGTCTGGATGTGAAGGCCGAGACCCTGGGTCAAATGCTTTTCGGCCCCGGTCACCGCGTTCTACTGTTGCTGTTGGATCACAAAGAGGCGGTCAGCGCCATGCTCCTGGCTTTGGCTGAATCGTCGTGTAAAAGCTCGGGGTCAGGTCTTGCATTATTACATTTCATATAACTTCCATCTAAGCATTTCAACAGGTTCAAAATCCTGTGATATGTCTGACACAGTAACGGTCGGCTTTTGATCCTCAACTATCAAAATATTTCAACACCTGTAGCAGGGTCGACTCGCAATGAACCGAACCGGAGGCTTTCGACCTTGCTCAGATCGGAAAGAGGTGTCAAGATTTCCATTATATCCTCCGTGAAGTTAACGACCACACCTAGTGCAAGGCAAAAACCTTCTACACCCTGGAAGGCCATTAGAGAGAATCGATCAGAATGTTTAAGGCCATAGACCGGCAATGTGGAATATCGTACTATTTGCTTTGTGGCAGATTGAAAGTAATGGCGAAACATGGAACGCCAACGGCTTGCCCGCCTTTCGAGTGGTCGGGTTCGAACTGCTTCAGCAACCGGTAAGATGTGAAGCTTGTGGGGTGAATAACGCTTCAACGGGCCAATAATATGATCCAGTTCCCCTTCTTTTTGTAATGCGATAATGTTGTTGGGCTGAAGCAACTCGATTTTCCAATGTTTCAGGTGCCCACCGCCGGATTGTTCCTTTACAAAGCCGGTCGTATCGACCACTACAACGTTAGCCCCCTGGGAAACTCCCTTGTCATGGAGACGTTTTAGACCCACCAAAGTGGGGAGCATATGATCACGCGGCGAATTGCTTCCAACAAAAAAGGTAAATTGGGGGCGTGGTAATTGTACCGACGGCTCGTCAATAACTGCCAGGTTCATGGTGGTTGGAACACCCAGAGTTGATTGTCCTATGTCACCATCGATCCAGCCGATGCGCCCGTGATGTCGGCTGAGACGTCCCACAAACCATTGCACGAAGGTGCTTTTCCCGCTGTCGGATGAACCGATGACCATTACAGTGCCAGAAAATTTGTCCATCTTTAAGCTGTACCATTGAGGGGGTATATGAATTTCTGAAATTGTTTGCATACCAGAAAGTTGACGAAAAAATGGATCACCTTTGACATCAATCCAGAGACAATAAGTTGCTTTATTAGATAATGATAAAGAATCGGCTTGGATCAGTATAGGAGGGTTGAATTATTAAAATGCGTCCCTCGTTTTAAAAGACTCTTCAATCAGTCCATAGGCTGCATTCTCCAATTTCTCCTGAAAACCTACTCCTCCAAATTTCATTATCCACTGACTCAACTGCAGGAGGCCGTCCTGTTCCATCACTGACAGCCAACTATAAGCTTCCTTCCACTGATCCTTGAGGCTTGGAGCATCTTCAAATCCAATCAAAATCATAGCCTCTATTGGTAATATGACTTTGAGGAATGCAGCCATGACAATTTTCTTTGTAACGGGGGAGTGTTTTGCCACTCCCCAAGCCTGCCGTTCCTCTTCTGTATCCTTTATCATGTACTCAAGCAACGACTTCTGATTTAATCCAAGCCCGATTTCTGTTAACCATTGTATCACCTCCCGGTCCTTCATTGCTATAGAGAGAAAATACACACACTGCTGGAGGTGATGTAAATCAAAACCATGGAGCCTGGCTACTTCCTGCAGTCTATTTGTAAATTTAAACGTATAAAATTCCATGCTTCCATGAAAGAGGGCATGTCCTATTTCGTGGTGCAAAACACCTTCAATAAGGGGATCTTGAAATCCTTTTACCCTTTCATGACATATATGAATACTTGGGTAGCCTCTCCAGGCCTCATGAGTAGCCAAAAAGTCTGATTCTTCGCTAGTTACGATACCAAGCTCTTCCTTTTCTTGGTGATAAAAATCCTGGAGATCCTCAATATTTTCCCATATCGTTATTCTGAGATATGGAGGTGCAGATGAGGGATCGGCCCTTTCCAAAACGTTATTCACCCATGTTTGGATTTGAGATAAAAATCCCTCATTCATTCCGTCATAGGGCACGATTTCAATTTGTGTTGTCACAATAAATAAATCGGTTTAAAAAGTATTTAAATCTTCTAACTGAAAATCAATCTAAGTCCCCTCCTTACTGAATGAAAGAGCAAAAGATTTATTTTTTCCATTTGATCACAAATCCGGATCGATGTAAAATGACTCATAAGGGAACTCGATCATGTTAAATGCGGATTCAGGCCATGTTGGAAATGGAATCAAAAGGTTTTACGATCCTATAGAGAGAGCTAAAGAGACAGCCCGGATCGTGTGCAGGGGCAATCAGAGAAGGTATTACCGTTTCCGACCGGCCAGGTTCTATGGAGGGATCGGAACCGCAGACTGTCTCGGGTGCTGTCTCCGCTCCCTGTTCTGCTGGTCTTGGGACAAGGTCGTGAGGCCTGAGCCTGAATGCATTCCCCCTGGACAGGTCTGAAAAGAGGTATGCTCTGGGTCATTGAGAATCATTGCCACACAAAGCGAAATCACCTATACTTCGGTTCTAAAAAGGGACTTCTTATCCAACAAGTTACGAAAGGAGGAAATTAGATGGGCGAAAAAGAATTTAACTGGAAAGCGTATCAAAAATTTATGGGGTATACTGATGAAGAGATGAGGGCCTTCAGAGCAGACCCTCGTAAGGCCGAAGGTACCCCCAAGCTCTTTTCCCGAGAGATAGCCAAAAAAAATATGGTCATAGAGGTTGTCAAGTCCCACGGATGCAGCGTCGGCATGAAGCCGGGAGACAAACTGGTTTTCAAATCCCTTGCAGTCCTTGACTTGGAGAACAGCAGTCCGTGGTGCGCACAGGCCATGGGAGCAATACCTGGCGCCGCCAATCTCATCCAGGACAGATTTGTTTCGGGGCTGGATCCCAACGGCGGCATTTATAAGAATCTTTCCTGCGAAGATGTCGGGCTTGAATGCGGCGGATGGGGGCAGGTGCTAATGAAGGTCTACGTGGAAGATGTTTAATATTCAAGAGGAATCCAAAGTCCTTTACCAGTCGAAAGCCTGTCCTCGACCCCGATCGGGGAATGGAAAAAAGGAGAAAATGTTTGATGCGCTGGAGTGGTTAGTCCCGCCAACGGCGGGATGCTCCCACGTCCCGAACAAGGGTGAGCCCCGCAAGGCGGGATTACTACTGGAAAACAATGGGGTCACCCATTAAAGGGCGAGTCAGGTCTTGCATTAATACATTCTGAAGGTCATGATCATTGATCAGAACATGAGGGATGGGGCTGATAAAATAACTAAATCAATTTGTTGATTTGATACTCCTTTCGGTAAACCCTAATCGAGTTAAAACTCGATTGGGTGTTATCCGTTATTGGTGATCCGTTATTCGTTTTGGAATAATGAAAATAGAAATTATATCTCATTTATACAAGAGATGTAGAATTATAGTTTACGTGAATACAAATAACTATTAAAGAATAACTGATAACGACCAATTGAGCATTTTTCGCTCAATTGAGGTACAAGTTCAATTGCTATTTGCAATTTATTTATTTAGCCCCGTCCCCCATTTCACGACTTTTTGGCACTGCAAAAAGTACGCTTCAAAAGAGGCCTTCACATCTTTCGGGCTAATCCTATCGCGGATTCCCCATCCTGCACCGACCAAGTGATTGTTAAGGTGGGAGAAAGATAAAAGATGCTGACGGATCGCAGAGCGACTGAAGCCATGCTCCATCAGCCGGCTACAGAACCCTTCTACAAGCTTCCCCATGGGTTCTCTCCTTAGTTTTCTGATTGTTTTCGGACACTTAAATATCTGTTCCAATGCCATGACAACCTCCTTTCTCCGCCTTCATTTGTAGATGCGGTCAGAACTTGTCATAGCATAGAATTATGTGGAGTAATATTGCAGGAGGCATTATGAAAAAAACGGGGTCGCGTCTGCTGGGCGCCAGGCGAAGCCTGGCTCAATGGGAAAGGAGGTAGTCGATGTCTCCTTGAAATTTGAGGATGGAATCCAGTGGGTGAAAGTCCCACCCCGTCAAAGCTTAGCCAGCAGGCGGGTAGCGAGTCTTGTGCTGTGTTGGGTAACCCATCCGGCGAAGCGTAGACAGCGAGCAAGCAGGCCGCGTGATTGAGCCACGAAAGTGACCATCATTGCGGGGCCGACGTTGTTGTAGAGACGGAAGGCAACATCAGTCAATGCGATAAAGGCAAGTGTTGGCTGGCCCGTCGGGGTCGGAGAGCGGGGCATGCTTGCAAGAGGGATTCCCCAGGAACCTGGGAGGTCCTGTCGTTTCCATCCTGTGAAGTAGGCACGGTGGCCTAGGATGAGAGTCCACAAACACCAGGCTGTGGGTTCGGGATCGTCCGCCCGACCCGACAGAGCGAAGATGCGGACGAGGGATGGTACTTCATTGCGAGGAAACGAAGTGATGGAGGACGAGCGACAGGTATTCCGAAAGGAGATGGTCGGGAAAAGAGGCCGATAGGGATACCGACGCTGGCGGATAAGGTACTGCAAAAAGCAATAGCCATGGCTATAGAACCGATATACGAGCAAGACTTTGTAAATTGTTCATATGGTTTCAGGCCGAAACATTCTGCTCACCAAGCTCTACAGGAAGTCCGTAGTGGAATGATGGAGATGTGGGGTGGTTGGGTGGTCGAGCTGGACATAAGAAAGTATTTTGATACGATAGTGCATGATAATCTGAGAAAGATGCTTCGCAAACGGATACGAGACGGAGAGGTGCTGTGCCTCATCGACAAATGGCTGAATGCAGGAGTGATGGAAGAAGGAAGAGTATACTATCCTGAAGCCGGAACCCCGCAAGGTGGAATAATTTCGCCAATTTTAGCAAATATCTATCTTCACGAAGTGCTTGACATGTGGTTTGAGCAGGAAGTGAGGCCAAGACTAAGAGGGAAAGGGTTCTTAGTGCGGTATGCAGATGATGCGGTGATGGGATTTGCGAGCAAGCGAGACGCCCACCGAGTATTGGAGGTTTTACCAAAACGCTTTGCGAAATACGGGCTGAGTCTACACCCGGAAAAGACAAGACTGATGCCGTTTCTACGTCCTACAGCAGGAAAAATGGATCGGAAGAATGGTTCGCAGTCCTTTGACTTTCTAGGTTTCACACACTACTGGGGAAAGTCTCGGAAAGGCAACTGGGTAGTTAAGCAGAAGACGGCAAAAGACCGTTTGACGCGAGCAATAAAGAAAATCAGTCTCTGGTGTCGGAGAGTCAGACACTGGAAGGTAAAGGAACAACATAAGAAATTGGTGGTGAAAATGAAAGGGCATTATGGGTATTATGGAATTACAGGAAATAAACGTGCCCTTGCATGTTTTCGGGAAGAAGCGAAGAGAGCGTGGAAGAAATGGCTAAGCCGTCGTTCACAGAAACGAAAAGAATGGGAGATGTTTGACAAAATACAAAAGCGTTATCCACTCCCACAACCACGTATAGTACACTCATATGTCAAGTAGCGAAACCGTATTCTGAGGAGCCGGATGCGTTAGTTGCGCTCGTCCGGATCTGTGGGGGGTGGGCATTCAGCTACACATTGTTATGTATCCTGAATGCCTCCTATCCCGAACCTGACTCATGTTTTGCTCCCGTACTGTTGTAACTGGGGTTTAACTGTTAACTGGTGGCCCGACCCCAATTCGACCCTAAGCGATATGCTTCGTCCTTTTTAAGCCGAACACTCCCGTGTCCCCATGTCGCTGAGAACTGGGAACTGCTCGCATATGTTTTTTGGGGGCCGGCGCATTGTAGTCGAAATCCGTCAAGGTGCGGCGCTCAACTTTTGAACCGACGACACGATCAATGGCATTGACCATTTGCTTGTCATCACTGGTGATCAACGTGAATGCATCTCCGCTTTGGTCGGCCCGGCCGGTCCGGCCAATACGATTGATATACGCATCCGGGGTGTCCGGCATATCGTAATTGATAACGTGAGAGATCTGACAGACATCAATGCCGCGCGCAGCGATGTCGGTGGCTACCAGCACCTGAAATCTCCCGTTGCGGAAGCCGTCAAGAGCGGCCTGACGACGGCCCTGGGAAAGATTCCCCTGCAGCGAGGTGGAACTGAAACCGGCCCTGGTCAGTTGTTCCCCCAGGCGCTTAGCACGGTGTTTTGTGCGCGTGAACACCAGCACGGATTGGGAGTCGATATGACCCAGAAGTTTCAGCAGAAACGCCGTTTTCAAATGCTGCGCCACCGGATAATGGGCGTGGCTGACGGTGTCTGCCGGTGCGGTTTCCCCTACCTTTATTGTAATCGGGTCCTTAAGAATGTCTTTGGCCAGGCAGTGAATTTCATTGGGCATGGTGGCTGAAAACAAAAGCGTTTGCCGCTGCGCCGGGAGATGTTTCAGTATTCGTCGAATGTCCGGAAGAAATCCCATATCAAACATACGATCGGCTTCGTCAATGACCAGCACTTCCACCCGGGTGAGGTCGATCGTTCCACGGTCCATGTGGTCGAGGAGCCGACCGGGGCAGGCAACAACAATCTCTGCGCCCCGTTTCAGTTTTTGAATTTGAGTGTTGATATTCACCCCGCCGTAGACGGTAACGCTTCTCATGCGGGTCTCTTTTCCCAGGCTGTTGATGGCATCGTGAATCTGTTCAGCCAATTCGCGAGTGGGAGCGATGATCAGTGAACGGACATGACCGCGGTTGCCTTGCATTAACCGGTGTAAAATCGGCAGTGCAAAGACCGCCGTCTTACCGGTACCGGTCTGGGCCAGGCCCATAATGTCTCGTCCGTTCATGACCGACGGGATAGCCTCGGTCTGGATAGGGGTTGGTGTGACAAACCCGGCAGCAGCTACACCTGCCTCGACGCTGGGGTTTAAATTAAATGCTTTAAATTTCATAAATTCCTTTTTTATGTTGAGCCGATCTCAAACGCACTGTTTGATTACACTTCCCTTCAGGGGTCACAGGACATTACTATAGTTTAGGCCTCGTGACATTTTTGTCCAAGGAAGTGGGTTCCGCTGTGGAGGATGTTGGTTTTCGCCTCAGGAAGATACTTCACCATACTGAAACAATCTTTCATTTCACTTGGTGAATATTCCAAGGGCACTGCTCTGAAACTGGGAACCTGTACTTTCTCTGGCCCCGCCGGTTGCGGGCGAGTGGCAGGCTCAAGCACCCCTTTAGAGGAGCAAAATGATAGGATCGATAAGGAGGTTTTGAGATCGGCTATGTGTTAAAATTAAAAAGCCCAGAACTTATTCCGGGGCTTACGATACCGCCTTTTTCATCTTTTCATCCAGGAACAGCAATTATTACGAAATACTTTATCCCATTGAGTTCACCATTGTCAAGTAAAATCCTGAATCTCGCAAATGAGGCATTTTAAATGGTGAAAGTTGAAATAGAATCCACCATGATACAATATTGCCGGAGTAAGGAAAAGTGCCCCTGCTCCCCTTTGGCATTGGGTCGGACCCAATGCCGTTAACTTAAGGGAAATTCGGATGCCCTCAACGTCACCCCGGCGGAAGCCGGGGTCCAGAAAAGCTTGAAAAGACTGGATTCCGGCTTTCGCCGGAATGACGCCAGAGGCTCACACGTCCGGGAAGAGGGGCTTAAGTTAATGGCATTGGG
>Ga0180009_10004940_pt1 | contig 14491 bp, 16 predicted proteins | sample OS_PC_MetaG_FD_123537 | JGI IMG/M metagenome (GOLD analysis project Ga0180009, IMG submission 123537) | Groundwater microbial communities from the Aspo Hard Rock Laboratory (HRL) deep subsurface site, Sweden - OS_PC_MetaG | ecosystem: Environmental > Aquatic > Deep subsurface > Groundwater...
GCGGACCCCCGGCAAGACCTTCCATTGGCACGGTCGTTACGCTGACGACTACTCCAGCCGCGAGTCCCTGGCCACCGAGCTTGGCGTCTTCGCCGGCTTCTCGCCGGAGCTGCCCCCCTCCTACCGCGAGGCCCAGACGCTGTTTTTGGCCAACATTCATCCCGAGCTCCAGGCCAACGTCTGCCAGCAGATGAAAAACCCCCGGCTCATCGGCTGCGACACCATGGACTTCTGGATCAACGGCGAGCCCAAGGCCCTGGCCCGTACCCTGTCCATGGTGCACCTGCTCACCGTCAACGACGAAGAGGCCTGCCTGCTGTCGGGGGAGCACAACGTGGTGCGCGCCGCCCGGGCGGTGATGCGCATGGGACCGAAGTACCTCGTGGTCAAACGCGGCGAGCACGGCTCTCTACTCTTTGCGGGAGACGACATCTTCGCCGTACCGGCCGTGCCGCTGGACGGGGTGGTGGATCCCACGGGCGCCGGCGACACCTTCGCCGGAGGCATGCTCGGCCACCTGGACGCCGCCGACAGGGTGGACGCTGCGTCGTTGCGTCAGGGCGTGGCCTACGGCACCGCCACGGCCAGCTTCAACGTCGTCGAGTTCAGCCTCGACGGCCTGCTCGCCGCCACCCGCGCCGACTTCGACGCCCGCTACGAGTCCCTCCGCCGGCTCGTCAGTTTCTAACGCTCCGACTTGTTCTGGAAACGAATCTCCGTCACGCATTTGCGTTTCAGACACCGGGCCCGCGGCGTACCCGGGGGCTGCTTGCAGTCGACCTTGGGGCAAGCGAAGGTGCCGGGCTTGCAGTGCTGCCGGTGCCAGCGCCCGATGGCGGCGGCCCGGCTCCGATGTACGGCGAAGGGCAGGCCGCATCCCACGCAGCAGCTTTTCAGCCGCTTGACGGTGAGGACACAATCGCGATCCGTGGCGCAGGTCTCCGACGCCTGATCCGGGCTTCGGGCGTTGTCGCGCCGGGACTCGGGCGGCGACTTCTTCGGGCACGCCCCCAGGCTCGTTGCGATCAGAACCAATAGCCAGGGTGCGAGCTGTCTCATGGTTTCTCCGACGGCCAAGGGTGGAGGCTCCAGGATACCGCGCGCCCCGAAGAGGGGGAAGCCCGGAGGGCTCGCGCGGGTAGGACGGCGTACGCAGATGGGGGAGCGGCGCGGCGGAATTTTTTCAATAGGCCCGGTGGATATCGTCGTATGATGAGCCTCGGCGAAGGGATCGCCGAACCGGGAGGCTCCATCATGAAGAAGCTGGTTATCGCGGCAAGCCTGGCCGCCCTCATCCTCACGTCCTGGACATCCACCGCCACAGCGCAGGCCCCCCCGGGTGGGGTGCAACCCGTTGCGGAAACGGCGGCTCCGCGGGTCATCAGCAAGCGCGACAAGGGGCTCATGCTCCGCCTTGGCCTGGGCCTCGATGGCTGTACCGACGACTGGTGCGACAATGTCGATCCTTCGGTGAATGTACGGTTCGTGGCGCTGTATCGGGTCATGAAGTACTTCTCAGCGGGGCTGCACATGGCCTTTTTGTTCGGGGACCCGGACCACTCCTACGCCGATCGCGTGTGGAATCTCTTTATCGGCGCCGAGGGGCGCGGCATGTTCCCCTACGGGCAGTTCGACTTCTGGGTGGCTGTGGCCCTGGGCTACAACCGCACCATGGGGAAGGGGGATATTTGTGTGCCGATGCTCGGGTGCGCTGAGGGGCACTCTTGGATGAACGCCTTCGCCTTGGGCTTTGGCTTCGGCGCGGACTACTTCATTACCAAGAACATGGCCGTGGGACTGGCTTTTTACCTGTACAAGCCGTGGCCGGACGAGATTTGTGGGGAAATCAACAACTCGCGAGACTGCAGCGAGATGACTCAGGACGACCTCGACAATATCGGGATCATCTGGTCCATCAACGCGATGTTCACGTTTTTCCTGCCTATGTGACCTGAACCTCACCCTCGATTGAAATCGGTTTAAATCACTTCTCGTCGACGTGCGTCCAAAGGGACAGGTGCGCCCCCACCGTCGTAGACTGCGAGATGGCGTGAGGTGGGCCCCTGGAGCGAATTGCGGAAGGAACACCCCATGGCAACATTTCATGAGCTCGACAATACGATGGTTTCCGCTCATTTGACCCCGACCTGCGCCCAGTGTGGACGCGTGAGGGACGCGGTGGGACGCTGGCACCGCACCGAGCCCCTGCCGGCTCATTACCAGGCCGAGCTGGTCACGCACACCATCTGTCCCGAGTGTCTGAAGAAGCTCTATCCGGAGTTCATCCGACGACGGCGGCAGCACCTCAAACCCGACTGACGCGGACTCAACAGCGGGGCAGTACTCTGCTTTGTATTAAAAAGTACTTGACGTGTGTGAGTGATCTGATAGCGTGTTTTTATCATGTCACCGCCACCCGTGGAGAAGCAGCCCCCGGCAGCCCTCGCCCTGACTGAGCAGCCCCCGGCAGCCCTCGCCCTGCATGAGCGGGCCATGGACAACCTGCGCTTCATCCGGCGGGCCATGGAGAACACGGGGGCCTTCACGGCGGTGCCGGGTTGGGGAGGCATCGCCATGGGCACCTTGGCGCTGGTGGGGGCCGCGCTGGCGCCGCGGCAGCCTGACACGGGGCGCTGGCTGATCACCTGGGTGCTGGTGGCCGGGTTGGCCTTCGCGGTCTGCGGGGCGTTCATGGTGCAAAAGGCGCGCGCGGCCGGCGAGCAGCTCACCCAGGGCACCGGTCGGAAGTTCCTGCTGAGCCTCGGTCCGCCGCTGCTGGCGGCGGTGGTGTTGACGGTGGTGCTCGCCCGGCTGGGGGTGGTGGGCGTGCTCGTACCCATGTGGCTGCTCCTGTACGGGGTGGGCGTGATCACCGGTGGGGCCTTCTCCATCCGCCTCGTACCCATCATGGGGCTTTGTTTTGCCGTGCTGGGGGGCGTGGCCTTTCTGGCGCCGGTGTCCTGGGCGAACCCCCTCATGGCGGCCGGTTTCGGCGGGTTGCACATCGGCTTTGGCGCCATCATTGAGCGGAGGTACGGTGGCTAATCGACGAACAGCACAAAAGGGTCGCGCGGAAGCTGATTCTGCTCCGACCCCGGTCCCGGACCGGGAGGGCAAGCGTATGGAGTTGCTCGCGGGCTACTGGTCCGACCCTGACGCAGGAGAGTTCGACCGGCTGGTGTATGAGCGCGTGCGGCTCGGCATCATGAGCGTGCTCGCCGTGAATCCGGCGTTGAGCTTCTCTGAGCTCAAGGAGCTGCTGCAGACCAGCGACGGGAACCTCAGCGTGCACGCCCGCAAGCTCGAGAACGCCGGATACATCGCCTGCAAGAAGACCTTTGAGGGGCGCGTGCCCCGCACCGAATATCGCCTCTCTAATAAGGGCCGGGAGGCGCTCGGACGCTACCTGGGCCACATGGAGGCGCTCATCAACGCCGTGCGAGAATAAGCCGGCTCTTTTTTTGCGAGGTATCTTTGCAATGCAAAGCCGTTTGACCTTCAAAGGATTGCACGTGGCCATCATCATGGATGGCAATGGACGTTGGGCGCAGGGTCGCGGTCTGCCGCGCGAGGTGGGGCACCGCGCCGGTGCCACCGCGGTGCGGCGGGTGGTGGAGGCGGCCCCCGACGCTGGTGTGGGCACGCTCACCCTGTACGCCTTCTCCGCTGATAATTGGCAGCGGCCCGTCGCCGAGGTCACCCACCTGATGGTCCTCTTTGAGCGGTATCTGGAAAAGGAGCTGCAGCGCTGTCGCGACAACGGCGTGCGGCTGAGCGTCATCGGCCGCCGGGATCGCCTGCGCCCACCGCTGGTGCGGGCCGTGGAGCGGGCCGAGACGCAGACGGCGGCAGGCCGAAGGCTGCACCTCCGACTGGCCGTGGACTACTCGGCTCGGCAAGCCTTGGCACAGGCTGCTGCTGCCGCGCCGCGTGGGCCGCTGTTGGGCCGAGACGCCTTTGCCGAGCTGCTCAATCGTGTGTCCGGCTCCCGCCCCGCCGCACCGGACGTGGACCTGCTCATCCGCACGGGCGGTGAGCAGCGGCTTTCGGACTTTCTGCTCTGGGAGTGCGCCTACGCCGAGCTGCTTTTTGTGGAACGGGCCTGGCCCGACTTCGACGCTGCGGCCCTGCAGAGCGCCGTGTCCGACTTTCAGCGGCGCAGCCGGCGTTTTGGCACGGTGCCGGATCCGGCGGCCCGGGAGACCTCCCCGGCGTCCCTGGCAGAGGCCACCACCCGTTTGTCTCCGCGAGCGGATTGAACCCGCGCGAGGTGCTGACCATGTACGACGACACCCATCGCCGGCGCCTGTGTTCCCGGCTGCGGGGCTTTTACCGGCTGCATCGCTCCGCCCGGCGGGAGATGCTACGCCGGGAGACCGACTGCTCCCCTGAGGAGCTCGCGGCACTCTGCGGTGGCGCGGGTCAGGGACTCACGGCGCGCCAGGCCGACCGGATGGTGGAGAGCTGTGTCGGGACCTTCGGGCTGCCCCTGGGCGTGGGCACGAACCTGCGGGTGGATGGTCGGGACCGGCTGGTGCCCATGGCGGTGGAGGAGCCGTCGGTGGTGGCTGGTCTGAGTCACGGCGCCAGGCTGCTGCGTGCCGGTGCCGGCATCTCGACCCACGCGGACCCGCCGCAGATGATCGGTCAGATCCAACTGCTCGAGGTGGACGAACCGATGCGTGTGCGAGAGCTGCTGGGACAGCACGAGGCCGAGCTGCTGAGCCACGCGAACGGTCTGGATCCGTCCCTGGTGGCCGCCGGGGGCGGCGCTCGCAGCCTGGAGGTGCGGGTGCTCGAGCCCACCGAGCCGGACGACCCCCTGGGCACGCTGGTCGTGCTGCACCTGATTGTGGACGTGGGCGACGCCATGGGGGCCAACGCGGTTAACACCATGGTCGAAGGCATCACCCCACACGTTTTGACCCTCACGGGAGGGCGGGTGCGGCTGCGCATCCTGAGCAACCTGGCCGATCGGCGTCGGGTCACTGCCGAGGGTGTGGTGGGCTTTGAGCGACTCGGGAGGGGCAACCCGGAGCAGGGGCGCCAGGTGGCCCATGGCATCGAAGAGGCCTGCCGGTTTGCCGAGCGGGATCCCTACCGTGCCGCCACGCACAACAAGGGCATCATGAACGGCATCGACGCGGTGCTGGTGGCCACGGGGCAGGACTGGCGGGCCGTGGAGGCCGGTGCCCACGCCTACGCGGCGCGCACCGGGCGCTACACAGCGCTGTCTCGGTGGCGGGTCACCACCGAGGGGTTGCGTGGCGAGCTCACGCTGCCCCTGGCGGTGGGCACTGTGGGGGGCGCCGCGCGAGCGCACCCGGCGGCGATGCCGGCCATTCGGCGGCTACTGGGTGCCGACGGCGCGAGCTCCCTGGCCCGGGTGATCGCCGCGGTGGGGTTGGCCCAGAACCTCGCCGCCCTGCGCGCCCTGGCCACCGAGGGGATCCAGCGGGGGCACATGAAGCTGCACGCGCGGAAGGCCGCCGGTACGGGCCGCGATCTCTCCGAGGTTGGCGGCTGACCTCGAATGCGATACTATGACAGTATCGGACTGGAGCATCGAGAGGCCGCGTGGGCTACACCGCTAGAACCATCTTTGTCGTGCTACTGGTTGTGGGCCTGAGCGCTGGTGCCTGCGCTGATTGGGGCGCGGGTCGCGTGCCGAGCGACGGTGGTACCGGCAACCCGGACGCCAGGTTCCCCGATGGCTGGGTGGGGCCCGACGGCGGCGACCTGCCCGACGCGGGCAGTTGGGACGGCGGCGGGGCCTGTGATCCGATCCCCATGCCCGCTAACGCCGGCGGACAGTGTGCCGCCGCCATCGACCTTGGCGATCTGTCCGATGTGCAGGCCGAAGTGGTCACCGTGACCGGCAATGGCGTGCCCGCCGGCCGGGAGATCTGGTGGAAGTTCCGCGCCACGGACGACCTGGATATCAGCGGGGACGAGTTCCACGTGGATATCCGCTTTCTGGTCAACACCGGCGATGCATACGAGATGGATATCTATCGCAACAGCTGCTCTGCGGTGGACCGGATCTGCGAGAACACCCGCGGGCCCTTTGACTGGTACACCGACTTTCCGGCCACGAGCACCGGCTGCAGTGGCCCGGCGCCCTGCGGCGAAAAGGACTGCGTGCCCCCGCCGGGGGACGTCGAGGGGGTCAACGTCTGTTCGGACAACACCGCCGTGTTTTATCTGGTGGTACGAAAGACCGACGGCGCCGAGTCCTGTGACGGCTTCACCATGGAGCTGTCCAACGGGCTGTACGCCGCTCCCTGACGCGACGTCTCTACTTGCCCGAGAACTGTACTTTGCCGAAACGCAACGAGGGGATGCACACGCTCGAGTAGGGGAAGGGGTCGTTGCCCAGCTCCTGGAGGCGCTTCCAGAAGGTGAGGTGGTTGCCCGCCAGGTTCATCTCCGACACCGCCTGCACGGGCTTGCCGCGCTCGATCCACTGCCCCCGAATGCCGATGGAGAAATCGCCCGTGGCCGGGTTGGAGTTGCCCCCGGAAAATCCGGTGATGAACAGACCCGTGGACATGGCGTCCAGCATTTGGGACAGGTTGTTCCTGCCGCTCGAGAACACCAGGTTCGTGGAGCTGCGGGTGGTGGGTGTGCGTCCGAGCTTGGAGGCGTAGTAGGTGTCCAGGTAGTGGTTTTTGAGCACGCCGCCCTCGAGGATCACCATCTTCCGGGTGGCCATTCCTTCGCCGTCGTGGGTCTGGGAGCCGAGCCCCTCCACCACGTGCGGGGAGTCAGTGATGGACAAAAGCGGGCTGGCGATCTGCTGACCCAGCTTGTCGGCGAGAAAAGAGCGCTTCTGCTGGATGAGTCGGCCGTCGGCCGGCGCCAGCAGCCAGCGAAGCAGCCGCGCCGCCGTGGTGTTTTCGATGACGCAGGCGTAGCGCCCGCTGGGCATGGGCTTGCTCCCTACGCCCATCAGCGCCCGGCGGGTGGCCTCGCGCCCCACGGACGCCAGGGAGGGCAGCTTGGCGCGTTGCCGCTCCACCCCGTACCACCAGCCCACGGGCTTGCGATGTCCGGCGTCCTTCACGTAGGTCGCCGCGGTCACCACGAACGCCGCGGCCCGGCGGGTGGCCTCCAGGCCGTTGGAGCAGACCAGGGCGCTCTCGCCCACGCTGTCGGAGCAGCGCGACGACACCGAGACGATGCGGTCAGCCCCCGGCGCCCCCCGAGCTGCCACTTCGAGCGCGCGAGCGGCCCGCTTGCGCTCCACGGCGTTTACCGCCGCGATGCCCGTGGTGTCGTAGAGCTTCAGATCGCCGGTGTGGGGATTTTTATAGCGCTCCGGATCCGCCAACTTCCGGTGTTTGTCCGCCGCCAACAGCTTGGTGACGGCGAGGGCCTCGGTGAGGAATTTGTCGATGGCCTCGGGCCGCAGGTCGCTGGTGGAGTTGGACGAGTACTTCCCGTCCGCAATCAGGGTGACTCCCAGGCCCATGCGGGTGGATTCCCGCAGTCGCTCCAGCTTCCCGTCCCGCCACTCCACGCGGCTCTGGCGGCTGCGGTACACCGAGACCCGCGCGCCCTGGGCACCCTTTTTTTCGGCTAGGCGCACCACCTCTTTGGCTATTGTCAGCAGCTTGTTGCTCATGATTTCCTCCCACCGATGGACATGGCGCCGCACCGGATCGTGGGCAACCCGAAGCCCACTGGCATACGCTGCCCGTCCTTGCCGCAGTAGCCGGCGCCCGAGTAGATCTCCAGGTCGTTGCCCACCAGGTCCACGGTCTCGAGCACCTTGGGGCCGTTGCCGATGAGGTTGGCGTCCTTGACCACGTGAGTGAGCTTGCCGTTTTCGATCATGCGGCCGTGCTTTAGATAGAAGGTGAAGTCCCCGGCGCCGATGAAGACCTGGCCGTTGGAGAACATCTCGGCGTAGAGCCCCTTTTTCACCGAACGGATGATCTCCTCGGGGCGCTGGTTGCCGTTTGCCATGTAGGTGTTGCGCATGCGCGGCACCGGCGGGTAGCGGAAGGACTGGCGTCGGCCCGAGCCCGTGCCGGCCAGCTTGTAGTGCTTGGCCGAGATGAGGTCGTGCATGTACGAGCGAAGGATGCCGTCCTCCACCAGCGTGGTCTTTTGCGCCAACGTGCCTTCGTCGTCGATGTTGATGGAGCCGCGCAGTCGCACGTTGGTGCCATCGTCCAGGATGGTCACGCCCTTGGGGGCGATGCGCTTGCCAATGCGGCTGGCGTAGATGGACGTGCCCTTGCGGTTGAAGTCGGCCTCCATGCCGTGGCCGATGGCCTCGTGCAGCAGGATGCCCGTGACCCCTGGCGCCAGCACCACCGGTAGGGTGCCCGCCGGGGGCGAGCCCGCGCCAAAGAGCATCGTGGTGTGGTCTGCCGCCTCGGTGGCCGCTTTTTTCAACACCGCGTCGGTGAAAAAGCCGATGCCGTCCATGGCCGACACGGACTGGCCACCGGATTCGGTTTTTCCGCGGTGCTCGCCCACGCAGCGCACCGAGAGCACGGCCATGGGCTGGTGGTCTTCCACCAGGTGCCCGGTGGAGTTGGCCACCAGGATGCGCGACGTCTCGTCGGACAAAAACACCGTCACCTTGATGATGCGTTTGTCCCGGGCCCGCGCGTACTTCTCGGCGCGCTGGACCAGGGGCACTTTTTTGTCTACCCCCACCTCGGTCCAGGGAACGTCCACGATATACCGGTTGGGCACCGTCACCGCGGCGAGGGGAGCGGGCCGGGCCTTCGGGGTGCCGTCGGCCACCGCCGCCGCCGTGGTTGCCGCCGCCAACAGCGCCTTCTCCGAAAGATCCTCACAGTAGGCGTAGCCCGTAGCGTCGCCCTTGAGCACCCGGATGCCGGCCCCCAGGGCCACAGTGGTGTACGCCCGGTTCACCTCTCCGTCCTCCAGGCCGAGCCAGTGGCTCACCTTGTGCTGCAGGAAGACCTCGCTGAAGTCCCCGCCCCGGGAGAGCCCCCTGGCCAGCGTGCGCCCGATCCGTCCGATGTCCACCCCGAACCCGTCGAAGTACGTGGTGTGTGCGCCCCTCGGCGTGGTGTCAGTCCTGGTAAGCCCGGCCTTGGGCGTGCAACCCGCCACCAGCATGGGTGCCGAAATCACGGCAGATCCCGCTCCCATCACCTTCAGGAATTGCCGCCGGTCCACTCCCTTGTTCTTGCTCATGGCTGTCCTCCATCGCCGTTTGGATTCCGGGCATCATACGGACCGGGCTCGACGTCGGTCAAGCGTGCTGCGCTCCGGGCCTCAAGACCAGTTATTGTTGGCCTGCCAGGCGCAGGGCAGAAATCCCCGAATGTGGCGATATGCCACAGCGTTTTGCAACGGGTAAGCGGGAACGAACGGATACATTTTAAATTTCTGCCGTTTGACGGGTGCTGAAACGGGAGCCCATTGTGGCCCGCTCTTTGCTTGTCTCGAACCCGATATAGCGTCATCGGAGATCTGTCGTATGAGGACACGCTCCTGGATCGGCTGGCTTCCTGTATCGTTGTTGGGCTTGGCCTGGATTTGCTGCGCAGGCGGACCGCTGGGGTCGGTGCCGGGTGAACGTCCCGGCTTTTGGACCCGCTCCAAGGCGTCGAGTCGCCCCTTGGCTCATTTCCCTGCGCGATTTCGGCCCCATGAGTTTATGCAGCGGCACCCCGAGCTCTATGGCACCACGCCCGCGCCCAGGGGGCACGTGAGCGCCGTGGCTGGCTTTGAGCCCGTGGACGCGGTGTACCTGGCCTGGTGGCCTGGTGAGTTCGATGATCTGTACCGTGAAGTCGTCGCCGCCGTGCTCCGCCACGGCCATGCGAAGCCCACCATCCTCCATCACGGTGCCACGGAGAAAAGGGCCATCAAAGTCCATCTGGATCCGGTGGATCCGGGGCGCCTGGTTTCCTATCTGGACGTTGCCTCGCTGGGAGCTTACCACCGCGGCTCTTCGGCGCCTGCCGGCCAGAAGACGTCTCCGCGCACAGATCCGGCGGCGCGCGCGGTGCAGTCGGCGTGGATCCGCGACTGGGGTCCCTTCTTCGTGCGGCTGACCGGGGGCCGTCGCGGCATCGTGGATCCGGTCTACCGGGCCGAGCGGGTCAACGATGACGCCGTCCCCACGAAGCTGGCTCGCCACCTCCGTCTACCGGCGTTTCGGCCACCCTTGGAGGTCGATGGCGGAAACCTGCTGAGCGATGGCCGGGGCACTTGTTTTTCCGCCCTCGCGGGTGAGGACGAAATCCGCGCGTCGCATGACCCCGCGTACCAGCGCATCCTGAGCCGGTTCTTTGGTTGTCACCACCTGATTCGCCTTGAGCCACTATCGGGTGAGCGCACCGGTCACGTGGACGTCTTTCTCAACGTCGCGCCACAGAACACGCTCTTGCTCGGTTCCTATCCGTGGGACGCCGACGCCGCCAACGCCGACATCCTGGATCGTAACGCCGCGACGCTCGGACAGGCGAAAGATGCCAGCGGGCGCCCCTATCGCGTGCTGCGCGTGCCCATGCCGGACAACTACGACGGCGTATACCGGACCTATCTGAACGCGGTGGTGGTGAACAATCTGGTGATGGTGCCGACGTACGCCAATACGAGGCGTGAGGAGCTCCGGGCGCTGGCGATGTTTCGGCGCGCATACCCCGGGCGCCGGGTCGTGCCCATTCTGTCAGACGACATCATGGAGCAAGGCGGTGCGTTGCACTGTGCCACCCGCACCCGACCGGCTCCAATGCCCCCTGATCCCAATGGCATCGGGATTCGGCGGCCGAATCAAGGGTCCGGCGGGGGATCTTCGTGTCGGTCTTCGAGTTCCTGTGGCTTGGGCGGCTCCGGCTCGCCGATCTCCCCGAGGTGACAATACCGCGTGCCGGGCACCGCGAGGGGGTTGACGGCCATGCCGATGACGATGCCGGACCGGGGGGCGTGGTACTCCTTCAGGACGGTGCCGAAGGGGTCGAGGGTCTGGGCCATGAGCTGACGCTTTTTGATGCGGTCTCCCAGATCAAAGTGCGTCTTGAGGAGCCCACCGCTGGTGGTGCGGAGCCAGCTCGAGCGGTGGCAGATCACCGCCTCCCGATCGATGTGAATGGTGCCCTCGCACATTCCCAGCTCCACGAGGATGTTCGTGAGGCCCTCCTCGCCGCTAAACACCATGCGGCCCTGAAAGGTGTCCGGGTTGCCGGCCTCCAGGGTGATGCCGTGGATGCCACGTTGCCTCGCAGCGTGTCGGAGCGTGCCATCCCCGCCTCTAACGTGCAGGATGATCTGCGGGTTCATGGCCAGGGACAGGCGGCGGACCGTCGGATTGTGCAGGTCGGCGCGCAGGTACATGGTGTTGATCCGGCCCACGCTCGCGGTGTGGATATCAATCAGGTAGTCGCAGGGGGGCAGCAGCATTCGCGTGATGGCTCTCGCGTACTGTTCGGCGGGCACCCCCTTCTCTCTGCCCGGAAAGTAGTGGTTCAGGTCCCGACCGTCGGAGAATTCCCGCTGCCGCAGATTGAAGCCAGGCAAGTTCAGGATGGGGGCGCACAGCAGCGAGCCGCTCATCTGCTTGAGGTTGACCGTTTCGAGCAGACTGTGAATGATGCGGATCCCGTTCAGCTCGTTGCCATGCACCGCGGCCATGATCCCGACCACCGGGCCGTCGGCGGCGCCCCGGGCCACGATCACAGGCAACAGCATGGGTTGCCCGGTGGCGGCTTCGGAGATCTTGACGAACAGATTGGTCCGGGTGCCGGGGTCGTATTCGGAGAGCCAGATGCGTTTCAGTCGCCTGGTGCGAGCGCCGGTGTACTCAGTGGCAGGGGGCGCGGCCGGCAGCTTGACACTCGGTGTTTTTTTTGCGGACATGTGTTGCGCTCACTCCGACGACTGCCGGATCCCAGGCTCCGGTCTGTCAGACACACAGTACAATGTCGGTGATGTTCCGCCCAGTCCGTTCGTTTTGCGGCAGCCGATATTCACACCCCTGGGCGTGGGGAGTGGAGCGGTCGTCGCGACGCGGGCGTACCCTATGGATCGGGGCAGTCTGAGGCACCCCCCGGGGGTTTAGGGCGTTGCGCGAGCCTCGAGGTACGCGATGACGGCCTGGGCCCGGCGAACAAAAATCACGTCCAACAGGCGCTGCTGGCCTCGCCGGGCACTGAGCATCCTGCCCGTGGCGCGGAAGCTGAGCCGCCACGGCTACAGCGCCGAGACGCCAACCTGGGGCCAGGTGGCCGAGCATTTCCTGCTGGACCTGTGCGGAAGCATCCTGGAGACCAAGGCCTTCGACGTCGTCTGAGCCGCCCCGGCGTCGGTCTTCTCCGGATTCTTGTCGTTAAAAAACTTTCCCCACGGCACGGGGCCAGCGACAGCTGCGCCGTCGGCGCCCTCGCCACGCCCCTGCGGGGCGCGACGACGTCGCCCGGCGCCAGTCGGGGCGAGACAGTGATCGGACGTGACCCAGCCAGGGGGGTGCTTGACCTGCTCCAAGCGTAGCGATATCTTCGCGTCTTGCGTCCCGAATACTCCGGGACCGGGAGGTTCCATGATGAGACGATTCACTCTGTTTACTCCTATGTTAGCGGTACCGCTGGTGCTGGTCGGCCTGACGGGCTGCAAGACGACCGTGGTATTTCAGCGAACCGCTTTTTCACCGCTGACAGTGACGGCTAGCCCGCCGCCTCCGCCGGTCCGTAAGGTCGAGAAGATCGAGATCCGGGAAACGATTCAGTTCGAGACGGGCAAGGCCAAGATCAAGAGGCGGTCGCACGTGATCCTCGACGAGGTGGTCAAGGTGATGCAGACCCGCACCGGTATCAGCAAGGTGCGCATCGAAGGACACACCGACACGGTGGGCGACGCGGACAAAAACCGTACGCTTTCCCAGGCGCGTGCCGAGTCCGTGCTCGCGTACCTCGTCAAAAAGGGCATCGCCGCCAATCGCCTGGAGGCGAAGGGCTACGGCCCGGACAAGCCCATCGCGGACAACAAAACCGACGAAGGCCGCTCCAAGAACCGGCGCGTCGAGTTCACCATTGTCTCGCAGGACGCGGGAAAGTGAGGCACCCCATGAAGAACCGACTGATCCTGGGAGCGGCGCTTGCCGCGCTGATGATGGGCGTCACGGGCTGTTCCATGCTGACTCCGTCTTTTAAGACGGATCTGGCCTCAACCATGCGCGCGGCAACGCCGCAATTCTCGCAGTGCTATGCCGATGGGCTGAAGCGCAACTCCAAGCTCGGGGGCGACGTGACCCTGACCCTGACCGTGCAGCGGTCGACGACGGCCCTGTCCAACGTGACGGTGGCTGGCCCGCAGCCCTCTGATCCCGACTTCGAGCAGTGCGTGACCAAGGTCGCCCAGGGCCTGCAAGTGCGCAAAGCGCCCGTGCTGACCGTCCGCGCCGACTACCCGATCACCTTCACCTCTGCGCCCTAGGCGGCTTCCGCCTCCGTATCGCCGCTGGGTGCCGTGCAAAGTCCGATCCGCCTTTGGCGTCGGACGTGGCACCGGGCAGCCTCGGCAACATGTCGTCCCCCTGTCTTTTTCGTGAAACTCGGGGTGCAGACCGGGCTACCGGGATTCGTACACGCGGCCCGCGGGCAACTCGACGGCCGTGAGGAACCCGCCCTTGCCGCAGCCGGTGTCGATGGCCAGGACGCCCTGATGCAGGTAGAGGTCCGTGGGATCGAGTGGCGTGTACTCCGAGAGCTCCTGGGGCAAGCTTGTCACCGGGGTGTGACCGCAGACCACACGTTTGCCCTGGTAATCGCGAAAAAACGCCTCCGAGCGCTTCCACATGAGCGGGCGGCAATCCTTGAGCTCGCCCGGATGGAGCCAGCGACCGTCCTCCTGCGGCAGGCAGCCGTGTACGTAGATGGCGTTGTTGTCCTCGAACCACTGCGGCAGCGCAGCCATCCAGGCCAGCACATCCTCGGGCAGCGCGGTACCCAACAGCAACGCCTGGTACTCCTCCGCAGACGGGCTGCCACCGTCGAGGGGAGCCGTGGTGTTCAGGAAGGAACGAACGCACTCCATGCAGCCGTTGGATTGCGGCACGACGAACTCGGGCCAACCCCCCTCCCGCGTATGCCGGAGCCACCCGTCCTCGTGGTTGCCCATGAGCGTGACAATCCGGGCCGGGGTCTCGGAGGGCAGCGTTTGGCGGAGAAATTCCACGGTCTGCTTCGACTGGGGTCCGCGGTCCACGTAGTCCCCGAGAAACACCAGCGTGTCGTCGGACGCGAGGGGCGGCAGGCGCCCGAGCAATACCAGCAGGGCCTGCAGGTCCCCGTGAATGTCTCCAATGGCAATGGTGCGACTCATCCCCGGGAGACTACCAAACAAAACCAGGATCTGTCACTGACTCCCCCGGTCCTGCCACGTCCGATCACTATCTCGCCCCGGCTGGCGCCGGGCGACGTCGTCGCGCCCCGCAGGGGCGTGGCGGAGGCGCGGACGGCGCAGCTGTCGCTGGCCCCGTGCCGTGGGGAAGGTTTATCAA
>Ga0180009_10004941_pt1 | contig 14490 bp, 16 predicted proteins | sample OS_PC_MetaG_FD_123537 | JGI IMG/M metagenome (GOLD analysis project Ga0180009, IMG submission 123537) | Groundwater microbial communities from the Aspo Hard Rock Laboratory (HRL) deep subsurface site, Sweden - OS_PC_MetaG | ecosystem: Environmental > Aquatic > Deep subsurface > Groundwater...
CTTTGCCAAAGCAAATAGACCAAAAGATCCCTGTTTTCCTTATCCGTTCCATACAATCTCCTCGCTTCCCTATACTTCTCAATATCACAGATCAGCAACTGTGAGGCCTGATCCAATATCATTTTGGGATCCATTCTACCTACCAATCCCCTTTGTTGGGGAATCTCACGGTGAGGCCTTTCACAAACATATCTTGACTTGATCCTATCCACAAATTTCTGGGTCCCCATGATCAAACCATGTCGTAAATCCTCCCACAGCCGCTTCTCCTCCCCGGCGTATCGCTGAACCTTTTCCTTATAGTCTTTGTGGCCCTCTATCACGCTCCTGATAAAAGCATTGAGTTTAGGCCCTAATTCGTCAATCGCTCCCACAAGTTTCAAGTTTCAATCTTCAATCTTCAATCTTCAATCTTCATTTCCTCAATATTCAATATTCAATCCTCAATCCCCCAACACCTCCCTCACCTTCCGTGCCAGCCCTTCAGGGGTGAAAGGCTTCTGAAGAAAGGCGATCCCCTTCTCCAGGACACCGTGGTGGACAATGGCGTTGTCCGTATAGCCGGACATATAAAGGACCTTAAGGTCCGGGCCTGCACCTCCTTTGTCATCCCCATCCCTGTATCACTCACGGCCAGCATGATGTGAGACCCCGGCGTCACGGCCACATGGACGCGTGCATAGTCCTCATCCAGAATAATATTGGCCGTCTCGATGGTGAGCTTCCCTCCCTGGGACATGGCATCCCTGGCATTCACTACAAGGTTCATGATCACCTGTTCCATTTGCCCAATATCCGCCTCCACCTGTCCCAGGTTCGGCGCAAGAACCATCCTCAGTTCGATGTCCTTGCCGATAATACGTCTCAACATCTTTTCCATATCCCTGACCGTGTCATTGAAGTTCATTACCGTGGGCTGCAAGACTTGCTTCCGGCTAAAGGCTAGAAGCTGGCGGGTCAGGGAGGCCGCCCTTTCTCCGGCCTCCTTGATCTCCTCAAAAATCTCGTAGAGGGGTTCCTCCTTTCCGAGATCCATGAGCGCCATTTCAACATTCCCGATGATGGTGGTCAAAAGGTTGTTGAAATCATGGGCAATGCCTCCTGACAGCCTGCCAATGGCCTCCAGTTTCTGTTATTGGATCAATTGCTCTTCCAACTGTCTCTTCTCGGTGACGTCCCAAAAGATGCCAAGCACGCCGGCTACATTCCCATCGTCGTTCCAGATGGGAGTCTTGACAGTATGGACCCACACTTCGTTCCCTTGCTGCATGTAGCGTTCCTCGAATTCTTCGGTCCGCCCTTGTTCCATGAGATGTTCATCATCGGTCCTGTATTTTTCGGCAAGTTCCTTGGGGTAGAAATCATAGTCCGTCCTTCCCCTGATCTCCTCCACAGTGATTCCTAGGTCCCCGGCGTAGTTCTCGTTGCAGGAGACGTAGACCAATTGCCTGTCCTTGAGGAATATCTTCTGCGGCAGGTTCTCGATAAGCGTCCTGTACTTGTCCTCGCTTTCTTTCAGGGTTTCCTCGGCCAACTTGCGTTCGGTGATATCCAAAAAAGTTACTACAGCACCTGAAACCTGTTCATCCCGGTATATGGGGTATGACCAGTATTCGGCATGAAAGCATGTCCCATCTGCCCGCCACAGAACTTCATTGTCAACATGAATACGTTCTCCTTCTAGAAAAGCTTTAAAAATAAGGCAATTTTCGATAGAATAAGGGGTACCGTCAGCATATGAATGATGAATGAGATGGTGCATATTTTCCCCCGATCAAATCATCTATGCTTTTATAGCCCAGACGCCCAACACATGAAGGGTTGGCAAAGGTACATTTTCCATTTTTATCCAGGCCGTAAATCGCCTCGGCTGTCGAATCAAGCAATATCCTAACTTGTGTCTCGCTCTCCCTCAGCGCTTCCTTCGCCTGCTTTTGTTCGGTTATTTCTGTTGTCACACCCTCGAGATAGCCCCATTCAGGATATAGCTTGGCGGAGTATAGCACCCAAATAATCGAACCATCGTTGCGCGACATCCTGGCCTCGAAGTTGTCGATCTCACCGTCCTTTTGAATCTGTTCCAGCATCCGCTCACGCGTCCCGGCATCAATGTAGTGTTCCGAAGAGACGAACTTATCGAGATACTCCTCACGGCTTCCGTAGGCAAATATCTGGGCGAGCCGGTCGTTGCACTCCAGAATCTTCCCATCCTTGATCGAACTCCTGAATATCCCCACCTGGACGTTGTCGAAGATGGACCTATACTTTTTCTCACTCTCCCGCAGCCCCTCCGCTGTCCGTTCTTTTTCCTCTTTCATCCGCTTGTTTTCCAGCGCTCCTTCAACTGATTGGGGGAGACGAATAAGGTTTTCCTTAATAACATAGTCCCACGCTCCTGCCTTCATGCACTCAACGGCAGTTTCTTCGTTTATTGATCCTGTCACGATGACGAGCGGGATGCTGGGATCACGTTCCATCAACAACTCAAGGGCATCCATCCCGGTAAATGAGGGCATCTGGTAGTCAGAGAGGATATAATGTCGGGGGAAAATTCCACGATCTCTCTGAGGAAGCATTCACGAGTGTCAACTCGCTTGGAGATGAAATCAAATCCTGAACGACGCAGCTCGCGTTCAATTAGTTCCGCATCGGTGGGAACGTCTTCCAGAATCAGGATTCGAAGAGCATCCGATTGCGGATTGCGGATTGCGGATTGCGGATTGCGGATCCGATATGATTTTGGATTCCATTTATTCTTCCTTCCTGTTTTGATTGAACAAAGCATTAACCGATTATTTCTTTAGGATCTCAATAAGTTGTAAGCCTTCTGAAATACTGAACTAAAGTTGTATGTTTTAAATGGTTGACTATATATTTTTCTTCCGTTATACTTTAATCACATTCGTTGGATTTTTTTAACGGAGGTAAATTGTAAATGCCTATAGTAAAAACATCGGCTAAGGGTCAAATTGTCATTCCCAAGGAAATCAGGGAAAAACTTGGTATTACTCCCGGGAAAAAAGTTTTGTTTCGAATTGTGGACAAACATGCTGAAATTACCCCGCTTCCTGAGGATTCTATCAAGGCCATGAGGGGAATACTCAAAGGTGGCCGCTCTCTGGCTAAAGAACTCGTGGCAGAACGAAAAAGAGATAATAAGATTGATGAAAAACATACTTTTTGACTCCTACGCCATCCTGAAATTTTACCAGGATGAAGATGGTGCTGATAAGGTTGAGAAACTCATCATTTCCTCTCACGAGGGAGATCTTAAGACTTTTATGAGCGAGATAAACCTGGGAGAAGTCTATTATATGACCATAAGAAGGCTTGGTTTGGCGTCTGCAAAAGAATATTTAGAGCAGTTCTCTGAATTATTCATCCAGGTTGTACCTCCTTCATCGGACATCATATTGTTAGCTTCGGAAATCAAAGCTGAATATGCCATCTCATACGCTGATTGTTTTGCCGTTGCTACAGCTCTCAAGATTGAAGCATCAATCATCACTGGAGACCCTGAATTCAAGAAAATAGAACGTCTTGTCAAAATAGATTGGATATGATGCCATATTTTGGAATTTGGATTTCATTTGTTTCTCCCTCTTATGATTACAGATTGTAAATTTATTTTGATTGGGGTTTTTTCAATCTCAAATCTGCGATCCCTGGCCCAGACCTGGCATGCAAGGACTGGGTTTACAGCTCCGGATTTCATAGTCCTCACGAAACAGTATCATATTCATATAGTATCGAGCCAGGGCAGGCTACAATCTAAAATCAGCTAGGTGGTTTGTTCAGCAGAAGCCAATAAAAGCCTAGATCCTCCACAGTTCTTATAAACTTGTCAAAATCCACCGGCTTCACAATATAGCTGTTCACCCCCAGATTGTAACTCTCCACGATGTCCCTCTCCTCCTGGGAAGATGTCAGCACCACAACCGGGATCTTCCTTGTTCGCTCATCGGCCCTGATCCTGCGCAGAACATCGAGCCCGTCCACCTTGGGGAGTTTGAGATCGAGGAGGATCACCTTGGGCCGGTCTTCAATGTTGCGGTGATTATATTGGCCATTTGCAAAGATATATTGAAGCGCCTCTTCACCGTCTTCCACCACGAAAACCTTATTGGCGAGATTCCTCTTTTTGAGGGCCCTGAGGGTGAGCTCAACGTCCTCCGGGTTGTCCTCGATTAGCAGATATCTACTGCATTTTCATTAGGCATGTTATTTCCTCCTTTTAGATTTCGGATTTCGGAATGCGGATTGCGGAATTATTTTTTTGGCGCCGCATCACTTTTTCCTTTTCCTTTTTTTAGCTGTATTTATCGAAGAACCAGTGATAGCTAAAAGTTCATCAGCTTCTTTCATAAGGGATTCTAATTTCTCTATCTTTACAATTCCAGATTCAATCAATAACTCCATCCAGAAAAGGGATTCATCGGCTTCTTCTTCGACTATACCCATTTTTGAGATGAAGTCTGCGGTGGATCTGGCTCGACATGCAGCACGATAATTGGCTCCCACTGAAGTTCCGGATCTTAATAATTGTCTTCCAAGCACTTCTGAAGTCCGACTCTTTGGCAAGGCTTCAACCAATTTTATTATCCGCAAGGAGAATTCTTTTGTCCGTTGTTTAAGATCTTCTTTCCCTACCATTTTTTCCATGCTCCTTTTTCGTTATTCCGAAATCCGCGTTGCGCAATCTGCACTGGATACATTCCGCAATCCGCATTCCGCAATCCGCAATCCGCAATCTGCATTCCGCAATCAACTTCTCGGTAACGAGAAAGTAAAACGTAGCCCCTTCATTCACCGTCCCTTCAGCCCACACCCGTCCGCCGTGGCGGTGAACGATGCGCTGCACAAGGGCAAGTCCGATACCGGTTCCCTCAAATTCCTTTGTGCTGTGCAAGCGCTGAAAAACACCGAACATTTTATCATGATAAGCCATGTCAAATCCCACGCCGTTATCCCTGACATAGTAAGTGTTCTCCTTTCCTCCCTCCCTACAGCCTACTTCAATGACCGCCTTCGATACAGGCCCCGTAAACTTGATGGCATTGGATAGAAGGTTCACGACCACCTCTAGAATAAGGGTCCGATCCCCTTCCGCAGGCAAGAGGGTTTGAACATCCAGTCGCATCTCCCTTTCACCCATCAGAGGTCTTAGTTGCTCGATGGCATCCTGGACCGTTTTTTCCATGTTGATGTGAGAGACATTTAAGGATTTTCTGTCAAGACGGGAAAAAGCGAGAAGACCGTCAATGAGATGGCCCATCTTTTTCACATTTTTATCAATGGTATTCAGGACCCGTTTGCCCTCCCCATCGAGGTGTGCCGAGTGATCCTCGAGAAGGATCCTCGAGAAGCCATCAATGGCGCGAAGAGGGGCACTGAGATCATGGGAAACGGAGTAGGTGAAGGCCTCCAGCTCCTTGTTGACTGCCTCAAGACGTGCAGCGAACCCCCTTTTCTCTTCCTCTTTCTGTTTCCGTTCGGTTACATCTCGCATCACTCCATTCATGGAAACCAGCTTGCCTTCCTCATCCAGTTCCCAGTTGACGCCATCCTCAACAAACCTCACCGCTCCGTCTCTCCTTATGATGCGGTATTGCACAACCTTGTCTGTTAAACTTTTTTGGGCTTCTGCGAATTCAGAAAGCACCCTTTCCCTGTCTTCCGGATGAATGGTTATCTCCCACAATGTCGGGTCGTTGAGCCATTCTTCCACACTGTAACCGTAGATCTTATGGATTGCCCTGTTAACATAATTGGCCGCAAAGGTTTCGGGATCGGCACGGTAGATCAAATTATCAAGATTTTCGGCCAGATTTCTGTATTTCGACTCTGATGCGCGCAATTCTTCATCGGCCTTACTGAGCTTTTCGGTCATTTCATTGAATGCAGCCGCCAACTGGCCCATTTCGTCTTGTGTCTTGATATGGACCCGGTGCTTAAGGTCTCCTTTCCCGATAGCCTGGGTCCCCTTGACCAATTTGTTGATCGGCTTTGTTATGGTTAGGGACAGGGAAAAAACGATACACAGGCCAAGCGCAATCAGACCGATAGAGACCGTAATGATGCGTCTTTTAAGAACAATGCTCGGCTTCAATATCTCTTCAATATCGTGAGCCATCACGAGAACCCAATTGAGTCCCTTAAATCTCTTGTACCCCTTTGAGTGCGCGTATGAAAACAGTTTCTCTCGACCACCCATCCGGACCGTGAAATAACTGTTCTCATTCCTTATCTTTTCGTAAAAGGGTTTCTTTCCGGCATCCTCAAGAAACCGGTATGCCTCTGTAGAATAGATGAGTTTTCCTAGACCTGAAATCAACCAGATTTCCGTGGTTTCGAACCTTCTTGCCGAAATCTCCGCCCCCCTGATAACTGCTTTTGCATCAAGTTCCGCTCGTATGATCCATCCCTATGAAATTGCCTGACCGGTCATCAACCCTTACGGCGACAGGGATCACATGGGTTGTAGTGCTCTCGTCATATTCGACACGGCTCACAGAGAAGCCGCTATCCCTTGCGTCCTGCCACCATTTTTCATCGTCCTGTCTGTAATCGGATATTTTCCCTGTCTGGGCTACGATAGCTCCGTATCTGTTCGTGACAAAAACCTCCTCAATGACCCTGTACCCCAGTTCTTTCTCATAGAAAGCAATGAACTCTTCTCTCAGACTGTCGGATAGCTTATTGCTAACAATCTCTTTCATGAAGGGGGTTTTTTGGTCTCTTTGATCAATGGTTTTATTGATATCATCAACTTTTTCAAAGGCTTTATTGGATTCCAGAACGGTATCTTGAAGCAGAAGATGTTTCGAATGGGTCTGAATCAATTCGATCGTGTTATAAATACTACGGTCAATACCTTTCATCATCTCTTCGGCCATCATTATGGAACTCCTGCCGACCGTTTCCTTCAAGGCCTGCTGGCCTGTAAGGACCGAATAGATAGCCAGGGAAATGAGTATCAATAGAACCAGTAAAAAGCCGATACCCAATCTTATGCCAATAGTCTGCTTCAAATCTCTTGCTCCATCCTTATCGTAGATATTTTATCTCGCCTTTCACGATCTGGGCGGGATATAATGGAAAAGTGATATCCCTTTCTCCGGGCCTGACATCCAGATCCCCGAAAACCCCGGGATAAATGAAGCCCTGTTCCAGTAATCTTTTCACATTCGCCCGGGAAACCTCCTCACTCCTCAACAGGCTTGCGATAAGTTTTATGAAGTCATAACCGCAAGCTGCAAAGTGGTTTGAAGGCTTGTTATATCTGGTCTCGTATTTCTCCTTGAACTCTTTGGCAAAGAGATACCTCGGATTGTAAACCGCAGGTGCAGTCACATACACCCCGCTTGACTCTGGCAAACCTCTGACTGAAGGAAGAGAAGGGGCGTTTGTTGAAACTATATGCCCTTTGAAACCCTCCTTTTTTAACTGCTTGAACACATTCTTAAGTTGGGACTCGTAACCAACACAATAGATCGCTTCCCTATCTTTAAGTATTGCAATTTGCCCTTTGTGATCAGAGTCTTTCACGTCGAATGCCTCGGCTCTGATTGTTCCCTCGGTTTTTTCAAACTCTTCCTTGAGTAATTCAAAGACAGATGTGCCATATTCATCATTGAGATACAGTACGCCAAGGTCTTTGACTTTTAATGCTTTCAAAGTTGGAAGGGCGGCTCGCACTTCATCCTTTGCTGTTACCCAATACCTAAAAACCCATTTATTTTGCAGCGTAAATCTGAGACTTGCCACTGATAATCCAACAAGAACAACCTTACTTTGCTCTGCATGAGGCGCCAAAGCCATGGAAACAGAACTTAATATTGAGACATAGAAGAGAGGATGATGGGTCGCTTCTATTCTCTTGAATCCCTCTTTACCTTCTTCCGGGCTTGTTTTGGAGTCTTCAATAATCATCTCTATTTTCCTTCCATTTATCCCGCCCCAGGAATTGATTTCATCAACGGCCAGAAGCATACCACCCCTTATTTCCTCCCCATAAAATCTTGCAGGTCCAGAAAGTGAGAGGATCGCACCTATCTTGATTGGCTCTTTTTTTCTTAATTTGACCACAAACAATGCAGCAACCACCGCTGCCACTACGACAACAGCGATGATAATCACCACAGCGCTAATTCCATTCTGGTTTCCAAAAATCTTCTTCATTTTCATTCCCTCCCCGGAAAAAAATTGCTTGATGGCACCTTTGCCTCGCCTAACGAACTTGGCTCCGCTTAGCTCCAGAATTGGAATAGTGGGTTTAATGATTGAATATTTTCGATTGACAAATATCATTTTTATGATAAAATTCTATCAAAATATTGTCAGGAGGAAAAATTATGCCCCACATACGACCTCTGTCCGATTTAAGGAACCGGTTCCATGAGATATCGGATTTGTGCCACAAAGATGGACAGCCAGTTTTCATAACCAGAAACGGAAAAGGTGACATGGTCGTTATGAGCCAAGCCTGTTATGAGCGTCTTGAAAGCCTAATCGACCTATACATCAAACTCAGCGAAGCTGAAATTCTGGATGCAGCAGGAGAAAAAGGGATGCCTCACCGGGAGACGATGGAGCGTTTACAGTCAAAAATAAGATGAACAACTCTTATGAGATTCGCTACCTAAGCACCGCAGAAAAAGATCTTTTAGAGATTTTTGATTATATACAACGAGACAATCCCTCTGCTGCACAAGCACAGCTTGATAGATTCGACTCGGCCATCTCTGAGTTGGCAGCACACCCCTCCCTTGGGGTTATTCCAAAGGATGAACGGCTCAAGAAGCTCGGATACCGGATACTGGTTGTTGACAGATACCTCGTCTTCTATATAGTAAAGAACAAAACAATACAGATACGTAGAATCATCCATGGAGCCAGGCAATACAGCTTTCTCCTCTGATAATCTATAAGGTCAATTTCCCGCAATCTCTCCAGTAATTCGATACTCTTTATGTACGAGAATCTTGAATCAATTGCACTAACACCTCCATGACTTTCTCAAATTCGGTTGATTTATCACAAATGAGATCTAACACAGATTTTATAAAAGAAAACCTTCTATGTCTGTAGGACTATTGATGATTTTTTTGTAGGACAATAGTTGAAAAGCTTTTAGGCATTTGTCCTACATAGGCAGAAGGGATTTGGGATTACTTTTTATTCTTTGCGAGCTTGGCGGCTTTGCGTGAGAATCTGAAAATTATCTAAATCAATGTAGTTTCATCATGTTGGATGCAAGAATGAATTAGCCATGTATCTCCTAACTTGATACTTGACATGATTTTTTGTTTTTTATATAAAACAAGAATGGCATATAATGTTTTGTTAAAAAACGAAATAACTCAAAAAATCTATGCGAGGTGATTATGACAAAAGACAACCTTAAAGTTGTCATCAAGGAGTTTCATGAGTCAGCCCTGCCAGATTTAATTGAACGGAAGGCGTTGTTTGATTTTTCGATCCTTCAATCTCCAGTGAACAAGGTAATCACCATTATTGGCCCGCGTCGAGCAGGTAAAACCTTTTTTCTATTTCAGATCATCAAAAAACTGCTGGAGAAAAAGACCCAAATCACAGACATCATCTACATTAATTTTGAAGATGAACGTATCCTGCCAATGGAAGGAGGGGATCTCCAATATATTCTGGATGCCTATTTTGAGTTATATGAGAAAAAGGCCAATCCCTTTATCTTTCTTGATGAGATTCAGAATATAACCGGATGGGATAGATTTGTGAGAAGGCTAAATGACAAAGGCTTCACTGTCTTTATTACAGGATCGAACTCCCGCATGCTTGGCCGTGAAATCGCAACCTCTTTGAGAGGAAGAACCCTGACTTATGAGATATTTCCTTTCTCTTTTAAAGAGTTCCTTGCAGCAAAAGGGATAAGAGAAGAAAAAAATCTGATATATAGCAAAAAAAGACATCAAATAAGGTCTTTTTATGAAGATTATTTCTATTCCGGGGGTTATCCGGAGATTGTCCTCATTGGAGATGAACCAACCAGAGGCCGCATACTTCAGGACTATTTTAATACCATTTTTTATAAAGATCTCGTTGATCGGTATCGCATCAAAAACTCGGCATTACTTAAACAATTGTTGAACAACTTGATGATGAATCTTTCATCACTCATCAGTTTCTCAAAGATTGAAAATGACTTTAAATCCCGGGGCATGAAATTATCGCGCGCCACTCTGAGCTCTTTTGCCGGATATATTGAAGATACGTTTTTTGGATTTTTCGTGGAAATGTATTCCGAATCTGCCAGAAAAAGACAGGTAAACCCTAAAAAATTCTACCTCATTGACGTGGGTATGCATAATTATCTTACTTTGAAATTTTCAGAAAACAGAGGGCGACTTTTAGAAAACGTGGTCTTTCTGGAATTAAGAAGAAAGGGTATTCCCGTTTTTTATTATAGAACATCCAGAGGGCATGAGATTGATTTTTTAGTAAAAGAGAACGATAAATGGGATATGATACAAGTCTGTTATGACCTGACTCATATTGATACCTTTACCCGGGAGAAGAAGGCCCTGGTTTCAGGTTTAAAGGAGTTTGGGATTGATACAGGAACAATCATAACCGATTCTGAAAAAAGGGTGGAACAGATCGGAAAACACACGTTGAATATCGTTCCGATTTGTGAGTGGTTATTAGCTACCAATAACGGATAACACCCAATCGAGTTTTGACTCGATTGAGGTTTTAATCCATTAAATGAAAAGGGGTCACACCTATTTGTTTGCTTACTCTTTTTCATTTTTGGTCTTTTTCTCCTTCTTGGGGTGACTATTCTGCCCAGAGATTTTTCCAGTTTCTCTAAAAACAAAGGTCTCCCCCGCGCCTTCCCTTGTTGAGCAGCTATCCGGATGTTTGGGATAATGAAACGAGCACAAAACTCAGGCAGAATCGATGGTCTGAATCAGAGGAGAAAAAAAAGAGGTTCAATTGGAGAGGAGATCATGCCTATGTTTTGGCTAAATTTATCTCATTTTAGATAATTAGAGTAGAGTTTGTCAAGGAATTCTTTTTTCAACAGTTTTATGGTTTGAAGGGTTGTGTATTTGGGAAAAAGGAAATTCATGACCTTATGAAGGAGGAAGAATAATATATTTTCAATAGATTATAGAGAATTCGAGATATCTTTTAGAGCCATTTAACTTGAATAATTTTGCCCAACTTCCTAAATTCCTTATCGCCTGTGATCACCGGATAGTCCGTCTTTACTGCTTCAGCAGCGGCAAAACAGTCGCCAAGTGCGATGGCATGATTCGCCTTGATCTTAGCAACGCTGTACATAATGTCGCGATCAACATCAGTAATTTTGATAGGCAGTTGTTCCATGATGATAAGAGCCGCCTCTGCCTTTTCCTCACCCTTTGATCGAAAAATAGAATAATAGACCTCTCCCCAGTTTACAATACTCATCCGGGCATTTAACTTCCCTTTCTCTGCCTCATCCAGAAAACGCTCTACTTCTGCTGCGCCATTTTCGTCTTCCAGATAGGCAATCATTGCATAGCTGTCCAAAATGCATCCATTCATCTTGCTGACTCTTCCTTTCTGTCTTCAAGAAGTGCCTTTAAGGCTGAAGGCCCTTCTTTCAGGATACCACGGACCTCTCTGACGGGATCTTTAAACAAGGGTTTTAAAACGATCTCACCGTTCCTGTCATGTATCATCACTTTAGTGCCCTTAGTAATATGATATTTCTTCCTTATTGCAGCAGGTATCACCACTTGTCCCTTTTGTGTTGCCTTCACAATAGACATGATAACTTCCTTTCTAAAGTATTACAAATAAATTAATGTTATACTATTTTAATATCAATGTCAACTTCACAAAAATAGGTTATATCCGGAATCTTTCATGCATTAACAGGAACAGGCAATCTAGCCGTCTACATAGACTAAGATCTTAAAATTTATCCACCTCAGTTATTGCCAAATGGCATGTTTTTGCTTGGAGAAACTGGAAATTTGAAACTGGAAACTCGATAATCCCAAGAAATGTCAATATGTCTTCAAGTTTCAAGTTTCGAATCTCAAGCATCAAACAACAAAGTGTTTTTTCCCCTAACTCGTCGGGCCTGCCCTGGCGCAAGGCAATTGTGTCCCTTATTAATGCTTCAGGTTCATGAGGCATTGGCTTTTGAACTCACGTCCTTGGGTGCCAGGTCTGGGCCAGGGTTTGAGGCGGAGCTTCGCTAGTTCTTACCCGTGCCTATTTCGGATAGGATGGAATGGATGCGGATTATCTACGGCACTCTTTTAAAGATGGGTTTATTAGTCATCAGAAAATCCCCTTATTGGATTGATGATTGATTATTGAAAATTGGCGATTAGTTTTTCATCCCTGAATCACGAAATTCCCCAATCTTTAAAACAGAAAAGCTTATTAAGTTATTGAAAAATATGGCATCTTTCATTCGGTCAACAGCCACTTCCAGGCAGGCACGATATCGACGCGCTTATCGGACACATCTTCATCCAACCATGTGACAATGGTACCCCGGCTTAGCCCCAGTTCTTGCATGGCCGACAACAGAGCGCTGACTTCCCTTTTCTGCGTAACCGGATCGTGAATATCCCAGCATACCTGGATAAGCCGGCGCTCGCTTTTATCTTCCGTGGCCAGCACAAAATCAACCTCGGTCCCCCTTTTCGTGACATAATACTCAGGCGCAAGTCCCTGCCTGCGAAAATGCATGAAGACAAGATTCTCAAGTAACGCACCCCGATCATCCGTTATATAGGGAGACATGGCTCCCAGAAGCCCCGGATCAATAACATAGACTTTCTTCGGATTAACCCGGCGGGCTTTTTCTGAGCGGGAATGTAATGGCACCTGGTAGAAAAGAAAGGTGTCCGTGAGGTGATCCATGTAGCCATATAGATTATTTTTTGTGCAGGCAACACCTTGACTTTTTAGCGAGTTGTAGAATTTGTTTACGCTAAAACGCGTTGCTGGAGCGTTTATAATATGCCTCATAAGAGCCCTAAGAGCCACGGTGTTGCTGATCGAGTATCGCTCTACCACATCACGCAGGATCACCACATCCAGATAGTTTCGGAGCACTTCGCGCCTTAGTTCATCATCAAAGGTTTGCACTTCGGGGAATCCCCCTATCTTGAGATACTGCCCAATTAGATTCTGCAGCATCGCCCTTGTTTTGGAACCGAATCGCTGCACTGATTTCAGGTTAACCTTTTTATAGCATAAGAACTCTTTGAAACTGAATGGGAATATCTCTGTGGTGAGTGACCTGCCCCGTAAACTGGTAGCTATTTCTTTGCTGAGGAGTCTTGATGATGAACCGGTCACGCAGACCGATAATTGTTCGGTATCCAGCACTCGTCGGACGAACTTGTCCCAACCTTCGATACGCTGTACCTCATCAAGAAACAAATAGCATTGCTGACTTTTGAAGGCAGGAAATTTGCGGTAGTATGTCTCTAATACACATTGAAAGTCCTGGGCAGAAAATGGGAGCAGGCGTTCATCCTCGAAGTTCAGATAGAGCAGCTGCTCCTTCTCAAGTCCTTTTCCCAGTAATTCCTGCATTTGCTGATAACAAAACCATGTCTTGCCAGACCGCCTCATGCCGATCACGACGTTGGCTTTGCCCGATACCCATGCCATTGACTGAGGGCGCGACATGAGTTCAGGTAGTCCACGCTCATGGAAATCGTCGATTAGAAGTTCCAGGATATTTTTCATGCGGCCACTCTATCTTTTTCTAAGAGATAAGTCAACATAATTCTATCTCTTTTTTAGGGAAGGTTATTATGTGTAAAAGGGGTCACACCTATTTATTTACTTATTCTTTCTCTTTTTTTGGTCTTCCTCTTCTTCTTGGGGTGACTATTTTGCCAAGAGATTTTTCCAGTTTCTCTAAAAACAAAGGTCTCCCCCGCGCCTTCCCTTGTTGAGCAGCTATCCTTTAGTTTGGGATAATGAAACGAGCACAAAACTCAGGCAGAATCGTAAGCCTGAATCAGAGGAGAAAAAATAGAGGTTCAATATGAGAGTTGATCCTGCCTATGTTTTGGCTGAATCTATCTCATTTTAGATAATTAGAGTAGAATTTGTCAAGAATTTCTTTTTTCAACAGTTTTATGGTTTGAAGGGCTGTGTATTTGGGAAAAAGGAAATTCATGACCTTATGTAGGAGGAAAAATAATATATTTTCAATAGATTATAGAGAATTCGAGATATCTTTTAGAGCCATTTGACTTGAATCATTTTGCCCAGCTTCCTAAATTTCTTATCGCCTGTGACCACCGGATAGTCCGTCTTCACTGCTTCAGCAGCGGCAAAACAGTCACCAAGTGCGATGGCATGGTTCGCCTTGATCTTAGCAACGCTGTACATAATGTCGCGATCAACATCAGTAATTTTGATAGGCAGTTGTTCCATGATGATAAGAGCCGCCTCTGCCTTTTCCTCACCCTTTGATCA
>Ga0180009_10004942_pt1 | contig 14488 bp, 12 predicted proteins | sample OS_PC_MetaG_FD_123537 | JGI IMG/M metagenome (GOLD analysis project Ga0180009, IMG submission 123537) | Groundwater microbial communities from the Aspo Hard Rock Laboratory (HRL) deep subsurface site, Sweden - OS_PC_MetaG | ecosystem: Environmental > Aquatic > Deep subsurface > Groundwater...
AAAGACGATTCTGAATTCGAGACTTGGGACACGCTAAATAAACTACACGCGCTTAGGGGTACGGTGCTACACAAATATCAAAGGCACTTTGGTAAGGTGCACTCAGAGTTGGTAGAAAAAGCCGGAGTAGCTATCATATCCCTGTTGGGAGAACTGGCCCTGACTTGACCTTGCACTTCTGCTCAGCAGTTTTACCACAGACGGGGAGACGGGGGGACACCGCTTCGATACCTAGGTACCGTGTTTTTTGATTCATCTCGGATTTTTCTAGGGTGTGCATGGATCTATAGTGTACCTGACCTGTGTTCGACCGCCTGAGTTCAACAAAAGGGCGCTTTGTGCAGGGATCGGACATTTCTACACCGCCATCTTTTCAGATGCTTTCTGGTCACCCGTCCTCGACCTTCGGTAAATTTAGTTTTTGAGGCAATGACCTCTCCCTTAGTGACTCTTGTTGTGAGTCAACACGCCAAATGCTGTCTTGACAGAGCTAGACCGTGGAACTAGAGTATCTATAGCAAGATTGTTTTTTTACCTATAAAGAAAGGGTCTATCGTGGCACTGCCGAGAAATCCATTAAGAGCAGTCTTTCCAATAGTCTATGTGCAGAAAATGCCTAGGCTGTCGTATACCTTTCTTGGTACCGGATTCTTCATCAATGGCTCTGGTTTATTTCTTACTGCCAAACACGTGTGCCTTGGTGTAGAAGAAGACTGTAATGCGGTGATGGTAAATCCTATGACAACAGAGGCCATGCCATACAAGATATCCAGCCTGCAATGCTCAAAAGAATTTGACATTGCTTTGGGACGGGTTGGGGAACTGAGCGATATGCAACCTTTGACTGTGGCGAACGAAAATGCCCCGATGAATTATGATGTATTGACTGCCGAATTCAGTGGCACCCATGCGGAAGAAATTGGAGAAGGGACAAAAGCACTTGTTTTTGATGCCTATTTTCGGAAAGGCACTGTTCTCCGCTATTACATGAGTGCTTTCCCAGAGAAAGTGCCAACTGGGTGTTTGGAATTGTCTTTCCCAGCCCTTAAAGGTGCTAGTGGGGCTCCCGTCATAGTTGAGAGTACTGGCCTGGTCATTGGAATGATCGTTGGTAATGTGGAACGCGAGTTGCTACCAGCCCAGATAGAAACAGTCACAGACGGACAGAAGTACATTGAAGAACGAAAATACTTTTTGCCTGCAGCCAGAGCCATAAGCTGGAAACATCTTCGTGAAATGATTGTAAATTACAGCGAGCATTGAGCCGGTGTAAATAGCCTCTTTCCCACGATCACCGACATGTGTAGCCTTTGTCCTCGACCATCCGTGACCAACTGTCGTGCAATCATTATGCCGGCGTGGTGGGTCAATGAAGGTAGTTATTTTCACAGCTCTGAAAGCAAGAGTTCCAATGCGAATTGGAAGCAATCCAGAATCGAAAGCCAAAGGAAGGTGCTTACTTCAGTCCTTCCAAGAAATTTTTCCCCTCGGCAATCTATCAGATACTTTTCCCACAGGCAACAAATGTCCAGAATGTGCAGTATTGGCGCTGGTGGTTCCTTGGTTGTTGAGCGGATACTTTGTCTTCTCCCCTTAGCTAATGTAAGATACAAATAGCTACAATCTTACCTGATCAAGCTAGAAGTTCAAATGAAGGAGGTTCCTCATGCAGATACAGCCGCCGTTCATGGTTTCCTATAGCATCACTACGAAGTGTAACCTCAAATGCAAACACTGCTACAGTGAGTCGGTTGAGCAGGCAGCACCTGATGAGCTGTCCACTGAAGAAGCGTTACATCTCGTGGACGACCTATCACGCTGGGGTATAGGCCTTCTCATCATCGATGGTGGTGAACCTTTGTGCCGGGAAGACCTGCTGGATATCGTAAGGTATGCCTCCTCAAAGGGCATCAGAACCACCATCGGCAGTAATGGCACCCTTATTGATGAAGCTATGGCAAGGAAGATGGTTGATGCAGGTGTGATGGCGGTTGCTATCTCGGTTGACGGCGTGGATGCTGTGACTCACGATTCGTTTAGAGGGGTGGATGGTGCCTTCGAGCAGACTCTAAGGGGGATAGAAGCATGCAGGAACTCTGGTCTTCCCTTTCAGCTGAATATGGTCATCCGAAAGGACAACTTGTCGCAGCTTGAGGACATGCTCCGGCTGGCAGTTGACTTAGGTGCCAATGCTGCCGAGGTCTTTGACCTGGTGGCGGCAGGCAGGGCTAAGAATGAGTGTAAAGAGCTGGTCTTGAGCCTTGAGGAGAGGAAGGTTGCTATGGAGCGGCTTGCCGAGGCTCAGGAGGATTATCCAATTGTGATAAGGGTCCCGGGTTGCCCCATATACCCCCTTATTATTCAGGAAAAGAATATCAAGCCGAAGCATTTTCCGGCAGAGATGCTGCGCAGAATTCCTTACTATGGCAGAGGCTGCGCCGCCGGGATGCCGATGGGTTATGTGATGGTCCTGTCGAACGGTGAGGAGAACCCCTGCATGCTGCTCCAGGTTAACCTGGGTAATATCAGGGAGCAGAGTATAATGTCTATCTGGAAAAGCTCACCGACACTGACCAAACTGCGTCAGAGAGACCTGCTCAAGGGTGAGTGTGGTGTTTGTAACTATAAACTCACCTGCTCTGGCTGTCGGGGCAGGGCTTATGAAGAAACCGGCGACATGATGATGACTGACCCGGGTTGCTGGCTGGCCACGAGCTTGGCTGCCAAAAGCCGACAGGAATATGAGAGAGCCACACCTGAGTAAATGACATCCAGATTGGCCGGCACGGATCATAATAGCTTGTTTTGTTACCACTGCACAATAGAGGCTTTTGTGCAGCAATCGCTTTCTGGAATGTGCAGCGTAGAAGCTATCGCTCATAGCAAAATGAGTCTCGTCAACTGTGGTAAAACCTAAATCCACAAACAAAGGCTGTGGTGTTGAATCTGCGGATGGTAAAATTATTCTGTCCCGTTTTACTCCGGGCTCATGGGCACTGTCAGACCCAAAACTGTCCGCAGGACTAATCTGCCACAAAAACTCGCCAGTTTAATCAGACGCAAGAATAACATGCTGCTGAGAACGTTGCCACCTGGACTCAGCCATATCAGTTTCCGGAACTAATACAAACCCTCTGCTGAGCCATTGACCTGAGAAGATCTCTTTAGTATAATGCTCTCCAGAAAGGAGGCAAGGGGTAGTCCCCTTTTCTCCTATCTTAATGGGGTTCAGGTGGTCGTCGGTTCAAATCCGACCACCCCGACCATAAAAGCCTCCAGGAACGGCTATAAGTCGGGCAAAGTCTTTATTCTTGACGGCTGGTGAAGGTAGATAATGAAAAATGGGGAGCATAAATGCTCCCCTTATAATTGTTATACTGCATATATCATGCCAAATGGCAATCTAAGTCAAGTCTATTCCCTGGCAGTTATTTATCCTGTATTAATATTGACAAGCTCTTCATGTCAAGTGCTTGAAAATTATAAAAGTTAACTGATTATTTAATATCAAAACAATTGACAATTGTCCATTTTATTATATTATTTTAACAGGTCTATTGACAAATGTCCTTTTTATGTTTATTATATTCAATATATTATTAGATGGCAAGTAAACTATTAGAAGCTGTGTGAAATAAAGGGTTACAAATGTATTACAGCTCTTTCTGTTGCAATTTGCATAGCAGCCTAGTTGATTGTATTCACCTAAATTATTACATTATAATTTAAGTCATATAGCAGGTAGAGTGTTATAATAAAGCTCGATAGAGATATATTAAGATGAAAAGTCTGGTGACAGGTGGTGCTGGTTTTATCGGGAGCCATTTAGTAGACAGGCTGCTTGAAGACGGGCACGAAGTAACCGTATTGGATAACCTGTCTACAGGTCGAATAGGCAATGTAGCACACCTGAAAGAGGAGCCTCGTTTCCACTTTTATGAGGTGGATATCTCCGAATGGGGTGCTTTACATGCTTACACAGAGGGCGTTGATTGGATTTTTCATTTGGCGGCACTGGCTGACATCGTACCCTCTATCCAAAATCCGGCTCTTTACTTCAGAGCAAACGTAGATGGCACGGTGAATATTTTAGAAGCAGCCAGGCAGTCCCAAGTTAAGCGATTTATTTATGCAGCGTCCTCTTCTTGTTACGGTATTCCTGACATACACCCAACACCAGAAACAGCCGATATTCGCCCGCAATATCCATACGCATTGACTAAATATATAGGTGAACAATGTGCGCTCCACTGGGGTAAAATCTATAAACTCCCGGTTTTGTCGCTACGACTCTTTAATGTGTACGGCCCCCGTTCCCGAACTTCTGGAGCCTATGGCGCCGTCTTCGGTGTATTCTTAGCCCAGAAGATACATAATAAACCATTTACCGTGGTGGGGGATGGCACCCAAACCAGAGATTTTACCTTCGTTTCTGATGCTGTCGAAGCACTGATCATAGGGGCCAAATCCAGCATTGAAAACGAAGTGATGAATGTCGGCAGTGGCAATACTTATAGTGTTAATCGACTCGTAGAACTTTTAAAAGGGGATATAGTTTATATACCAAAACGTCCTAGCGAGCCCGACTGTACCCATGCTGATATCACGAAAATAAAGAAACTATTGGGTTGGCAACCACGTATTACATTAGAGAGAGGGGTTGATATTTTATTGGATAACATTGACTACTGGCTTCAAGCACCGGTTTGGACGCCGGAAACAATTGCTGAGGCCACAAGGGAATGGTTCCAGTATCTCTCGCAGGAAATTATTATCACCTGAATCAATGAATATAAAAAAAGAAGTAGAAAAAAGCGATGGCACAGTCTAAGAGTCAAAGAAAAATTAAAACTATCATAGAACTGGCTAAAATTATATGCCTGCTTAAAAAAGAGGGTAAAACCGTCGTGCACTGTCACGGCGTTTTTGATTTACTCCATCCGGGTCACATCAGGCACTTTGAGGCGGCAAAGCGGGAAGGTGATGTGCTTGTAGTAACCGTAACCCAGGATAAATATGTGGCTAAAGGTCCGGGGCGTCCCGTCTTTAACGAGCAACTCAGAGCCGAGTCTGTTGCTGCTCTTCAAGCCGTTGATTATGTAGCGATTAATGAATGGGCCACTGCAGTGGAAACAATTAAACACATAAAACCCGATGTTTACTGCAAAGGCAGTGATTATACTGATGTTAAAGAAGACCTGACGGGGAAAATAAAGGATGAAGAAGAGGCAATTAAATCCGCTGGTGGTCGAATTCATTTTACAGAAGAAATAACGTTCAGTTCCACCAAGCTAATTAATATTCACTTTGATGTCCTGCCAAACGAAGCTAGGGATTTCATCGACGAAATACGAGATAAGTACTCGCCTTCAGATATTATTAATCGATTACAAAACCTCCAGAATATGAGGGTCCTGGTTATTGGGGACACAATTATCGACGAGTATCACTACTGCAAACCACTTGGCAAATCACCAAAAGAAAACCTCATCCCAGCGCGATACCTATCTGATGAAACGTTCGCTGGTGGCATATTGGCTATAGCCAATCATGTAGCCGGCTTCTGTAACGAGGTTGAAGTGGTAACCTGTTTGGGTACGGTAAATGGTTACGGAGATTTTATACTGGCCAACTTAAGGCCCAACGTGAAAAGTAAATTTTTCTATCAACCTGATTCAACGACCATAGTCAAACGCCGTTTCGTTGAAACAGAACTCTTGAAGAAACTATTCGAAGTTCAATTTCTGAATGGTCACCAATTAAATGGTTCGTTAGAAAAAGATATTTGTCAATACCTTGAATTAGATGTCGCCAATTACGACCTCATCATAGTCGGTGACTACGGTCATGGATTCATAGGGAAGAAAATAATAGATGTCCTTTGTGAAAAGGCAAAGTTCCTGGCGGTAAACGCTCAGACCAATTCGGCAAATATTGGATTCAACCTGATAACAAAATACCCACGTACGAATTATTATTGCATTGATGAGCCGGAAATTCGTCTGGCTACTCACGATAATTTTGGTTCTCTGGATGTACTGGTAAATAAGGTAGCGAAAGAGCTTCAATGTCACCGTGCGGTAGTGACTCAGGGTCATCTCGGTTCCCTCGTTTACAACCAAGACAATGGTGTAATAGAAGTACCGGCCTTTTCCCGCGAAGTAGTAGATAGGGTAGGTGCCGGTGATGCTTTTTTTCAGTAACATCCCTGTGTGTTGCCGCAGGATTCCCCGATGACCTAATCGGATTTATCGGGAACGCCGTTGGCGCTCTGGCCATACGTATTGTAGGCAATCGCTCTCCAGTAGAACCCGTCAGCCTGTTTAAATACATCGGGACACTTCTTAAGTAGGAGAAGATGTATGAATGATTTCGGGAAACGAATACTAGTTACCGGCGGATGTGGCTACATTGGCTCAGTTCTGGTACCAAAGCTGGCTCAAAAATATCAGGTCACTGTTCTGGATAGCATGCTCTTCGGCAATCATTTACCAATTATGCAGAATGTCGATGTCGTGAAAGGAGATATCAGAGACCTGCAACTTCTGCTCTCCATGTTGCCGGGAAATGATGTGGTAATTCATCTAGCGGCTATAGCTAATGACCCATGTTCTGATCTTGATCCATCCTTAACCTATGAAGTAAATAGAGATGCGGTAATACAACTAGTTAATGCAGCCAAGAACTGCGGCGTAAAGAGATTCATAAATGCTTCAACCAGCAGTGTCTACGGGGTTAAAGAGGAAGCCGCCGTGACCGAGGAACTTGTTCTGGAGCCGATAACGCTTTATGCCAAATTAAAAGCCGAAACAGAAAGGGTCGTAGCCAATGCGGCTCGAGATGGATTGACCACTGTATCAATCAGGTCGGCAACCGTGTGCGGGGTTTCACCGAGAATGAGATTCGATGTCATCGTTAATATATTGGCCAAGTTAGCCATTACCAATGGGGTAATAACGGTACATGGAGGTGCCCAGTATCGTCCCAATATACACATTGATGACATTACGGATTTATATGTCATGCTGGTTGAAGCCCCCGCGGAAAAAATCAATGGCAAAGTGTTTAATGTTGGCACAACCAATTACGCCGTTGAAGAAATCGCCAACATGGTCCGTGAAGAAACAGGTGCCGTTATCGAGATAAATGCCGATATTGCTGATAACCGCTCCTATCGCATATCCTCGGAAAAAATAAAGGATGAGCTGGGATTTCAGACAAAGAAGACCGTTAGGGAAGCCATTCAGGATATTAAAGGCGCATTTGATAGAGATATGTTCCCCAATGCTGACAATAGTATTCACTACAACATAAGAACAATGAAAGAATTATTCGCCGATAGAATTGGATAAGTAATAAAGAGCTGGGATTGAGTTTCGAAGTTCGATTGTTTTCTATATTCTACTACCTCATTAACCGACAGCTTTGTCCGACTATTGATTCGGCTCGTTGAAAGATATGGCGAAAACTACAGTCAATACCACCAAAAACTTGGCAAAAGGTATCCCGCAAGGTACCTTGCTATCCATGCACGAAATGATGCTGAGAATCCGGAAATTTGAAGAGAAAATCGCTGACGTTTATCCGGAACAGGAAATGAGATGCCCGACTCATCTTTCGATTGGACAGGAGGCAGCCGCAGTGGGCGTCTGCGCGGCATTGCAGCGTGAGGACCGCATCTTCAGTACCCACCGCTGCCACGCTCATTATATGGCCAAGGGTGGCGACCCCCGCCGTATGATTGCCGAGTTGTATGGTAAGAAAACGGGGTGCTGCGGTGGTAAAGGCGGGTCAATGCATTTCACTGACGAATCGGTGGGCATGATGGGCACGTCGGCCATTGTCGGGGCCTCAATACCGCTGGCTGTTGGCGCCGCATTAGCCTCGACTATGCAGGGGGCAAACTATCTTGCCGTCGCTTTCTTCGGTGATGCCGGAGTAGAGCAAGGCGTCTTTCATGAAAGCTTGAATTTCGCTGCGTTGAAGCGCCTGCCGGTTATCTTCGTCTGCGAGAATAACCTGTACGCAACCCAGACCCCGTTGCATAAAAGACAGGTCATAGATAATATCTATCAACGCAGCGCGATATATGGTATACCGGGTGAACGACTGGATGGCAACGATGTGCTCGCTGTTTACCAGGCCACTTGTCAAGCTGTAAAACGCTGTCGCCAGGGCCAGGGTCCCACACTCCTGGAATGCCGGACCTATCGCTGGAGAGAGCACGTTGGTCCAAATTATGACTATGACATGGGATATAGAACAAAAGAGGAAGTGGAAGAGTGGATGGCAAAATGTCCGGTGAATGGCTGGAAAAATAAGCTGCTTAACTCTGGAATAACCACGGAAATTGAATTGGACAAGATTGCCCGGAAGATTGATGAAGAGGTTGAATCGGCCTTTAAACTGGCCAAAGCTGACCCCTTCCCCGATGATGCCGACCTTTTAAAAGACGTATTCTGATAACCTTTGTGGCGCACAATGAGAGAATTAAAATACTCGCAGGCAATAGCTGAAGGGCTGACTCAGGCGATGGAAGCCGATGATTCAGTATTTGCTATGGGAGTTGGCGTAGACGACCCCAAAGGTATTTTCAGCACTATGCTGGAGGCCAGTAAAAGGTTCGGTAACGGGCGTGTGTTTGACACCCCTCTTTCCGAAAGCGCCATCACCGGAGCCGCCATAGGCGCCAGCTTATGTGGTATGAGACCAGTAATGGTGCATGCCCGGAACGACTTCATGCTGGTTACCATGGACCAGCTTATCAATAATGCCAGTAAATGGCGGTACATGAGCGGCGGTTCCAGCCAGGTACCAATCACCATCCGGACCATTGTCGGACGTGGTTGGGGACAGGGAGCACAGCACTCCCAAAGCCTGCAGGCTATTTTTACTCACTGCCCGGGGCTGAAGGTGGTTATGCCGGCCACTCCTTATGACGCCAAAGGTCTGCTTACCGCCAGTATCAAAGATAATAGTCCAGTCATATTCATTGAACATCGTCAACTTTATGAGCATATAGGCCACGTTCCAGAGGAATACTACGAAGTCCCGCTGGGCAAGGCCGTCATCCGGCACCCCGGCGATGATGTCACCATAGTCGCTACATCCCTGATGGTGTCGGAGGCATTATCCGCTGCCGAAACACTTGAGGGTCATGGTATTAACGCTGAGGTTATCGATGTTCGCACCGTTAACCCTATGGACAACGAGCTTATCTTCGATTCTGTTCGCCGTACCGGTCGACTCGTCGTGGCTGATACTTCCTGGAAAAGCTGTGGCATCGGCTCCGAGATAATCGCCAGAGTGGTTAGCAACCTGTTCAGTTACCTTCGAGCGCCAGCCCGGAATATCGCACTGCCCGACACACCACCACCGGTCTCCCACGCCTTGGAGAGACTGTTCTATCCTGGAGCTGATGATATTGTGGCTGCGGTGAGTGATATAGTCGATGGCAAAGTAATCCAAACGAAAAGCAATCGTTCCATCAAACCGATAGATGAGGATTTCCATGGCCCATTCTAAGACAACAAGCAGGAATAACGCATCAGTCTCGATTGTGGTACTTGCCTATAATGAGGCGCGAAACTTGGACGGTGTAATCAAGTCCATTCACCAGGCACTCGATGGCAGGATACCAAAATATGAGATAATCATTGTTAATGATGACAGCCGTGATAATACCGGACAGGTGGCAGAAAACCTAGCCAGGCAGAATTCTCATTTGAAGGTAATTCACAACGTAGAAAATAGAGGGTGCGGATTTACATTTATGAGCGGAGTAAAAGCGGCAAAACACGAATACGTTTGGCTTATTCCAGGTGACGATGAAATTACAACTGATTCTATTGAGACTATAGCCAATCATATCGGTAAAGCAGACATGATTATCCCTTATGTCCTGAACTTCGCTATCAGGCCACTGTCACGGCGGATTGTCTCCTGGGGTTACACTGCCTTACTGAACGTTCTCTTTTGGAAGAAGCTGCACTACTATAACGGGCCCTGTGTTATCAGAACCGACCTTGTGAAACCAATGACGACGGTAAATTCCCGTGGCTTTGCCTTCATGGCGCCAATTCTTCTCCGGCTAATGAAACAAAAACACACTTATACTGAAGTTGGCATAACCCTCCAGAACCGCCGTTACGGAAAAGCCTCGGTGAACAACCTCCTCAACATTCTGAGCGCCATCAAGATGATAGCCTGGCTCGTCTGGACGATGCACCTTGCCAGTGTCTTTAAAAATACCGCCAACCAGGCGACGGCAAAGCACTGAAATGACTGCCTATTTGGTTAATACCTTTAAGTTTATAGCAAGTGAGTAAATAAAGGATATAACAGAGTGAATAACGTACTGTTAATAAACCCATCATCAGCCTTTTCAACCTATAAAGGGACGAAGGTAGATGTGTATGTTCAGCGTTATCCGGTACTGTCACTGGCTTGCCTAGCCGCAATGCTAAGAGAAAAAGGATTTGGTGTTTCTATATTGGACTTGGGAATTGAAGATAACCCTACCCAAGTATTGGATAGGACACTGGAGGAATCACAACCCCCTATTGTCGGCGTTACCTGCACGACACCACTGCTTTCTGACGTTATACAGATAGGCAGCCGAGTCAGAGAAAAATTGGGCAGAGAAGCTACGCTTGTATTGGGCGGTGCCCATCCCTCAGCTCTTCCCGATGATTCTCTCAAGGAGTCTGACTTTGACATTGTCGTAATAGGGGAAGGCGACAATACGATGGTGGAAATAGCAGAGGGAAGAAAACTATCCGATATCAAAGGAATTTATTACAAGGATGGTGGCGAGATATTATCCACCCCTCCCCGGGAACGCATTAAGGATCTAGATTCCCTGCCATTTCCCGCCCTAGACCTCTTCGATATAAAAAGATACAAGTGCTCCAGATTGGTCTCAAGAAAAACACCAGTGAGTGACCTGATGACCAGTCGGGGGTGTGTGTTCAACTGCAGTTTCTGCGGCAAGAAGGTCTTCGGTCGCCAATTTCTAGCTAAATCTCCCAAGAGAGTCATTGAAGAAATCAAACACATATTGAACTTGGGATTTCAGGAGATCCGTGTCGTGGATGATATGTTTACCACGAATATGGAACGTGCCAAGACAATCTGTGAAATGATTTTGCGCGAGGGATTGCACTTTCCCTGGAACCTGGCGGCCGGTCTCAGGGTCGAGTGCATTGATGAAGAATTCCTTGCCTTGGCCAAGCGAGCTGGCCTGTATCAAGTCTCAGTCGGCTTTGAGAGCGGCGACCAGGATTGCCTGAACTCGATTGATAAAGGGATTACTATAGAACAGAGCATAAAAGCTATGGAGATGATTAAGAAAACCGGCCTGGAGAGCATTGGATTTTTTATGTTGGGATTACCGGCTGAGACAGAGGAAAGTATGAAAAGGACAATCGACTTTGCCGTTAAACTAATGCCCGATTTCGCCAAGGCCACCATTACCATGCCTCTTCCCGATGCCCGGCTTTTCTGGGAATGGGAGAAGCAAGGCCTGATAACGACCAGAGACTGGTCACAATATAAACTCCACGGTGGTGGAGCTGTTTATCAGCACCCGAATATAAGCCGTCAGAAGCTAGAGAAATACTACGACCTGTTCTACCGAAGATTTTATCTAAATCCCAGATATCTTATGCGGAGGACCAGAATTGCCCTGTCCAGAGGCACCTTTTTCCTGGAAATGTATTACGGCCTGAAAACTTTTTTCCCGACTATATTCCGGTCATGATAAAAGAATTTAAGTGAAAAAGGAGGATAGAAAAATGAAAGTCCAATATTCTTACCTGCTGGAGCAATTCAACATGGATAAGGAATCAATAAAGGTAAAATACATAGACCTGCCCAAACAGGCCCACGCCGAAGACATGATCAAGGATATCAAGGCCTTATTATTAAGTACGGGGCAATATACCCTTGGCCCGCAAGTTCAGGAATTTGAAACGAAGTTTGCACGATTATGCAACACAGGTTACGCTGTTGGGCTCAACTCGGGCACCGATGCTTTATTTTTTAGTATGAAAATACTCGGCATTGGGCCGGGTGACGAAGTAATTACTGCCCCGAATAGCTTCATTGCCACGGCGGCGGCAATCGCTCACACCGGAGCGAAACCGGTATTCGCCGATGTCAACAATGAGTACAACATTGACCCTGCACTTGTTGAAAATGCCATCACTCCGGATACCAGGGCCATTATTCCGGTTCACCTGACCGGCAACCCATCCGATATGCCCAGGATAATGGATATCGCTGAGAAACACGGGCTTTACGTTATCGAGGATGCGGCGCAGGCAATAGGTGCTTCGATTGATGGGAAACCAATCGGTTCGTTCGGCATAGCTGGTTGTTTCAGCTTGCACCCGCTGAAGAATTTAAATGTATGGGGTGATGGAGGGGCTGTAACCACCAATGATAAAGAGCTTTTTGAAAAGATGAAGCTACTCCGGAATCACGGCCTTGAAAACCGCGACGAATGTGCTCTTTTCGGATATAACAGTCGACTGGATACCCTGCAGGCTATAGTAGCCATCCGATTAATGAACGACCTAGATATGATAACGAATACCAGAATAAAAAACGCCAAAGTTTACGATGAGGCGCTGACTGATTTATCTGAACACATCACAATTCCGCCCAGAAAGAAAAATGTGAAACAGGTATTCCATACCTACGTTATTCAGGCTAAAGACAGGGACAGGTTATATCGCTATCTGCTGGAAAACGGAATCGAAGTCAAAGTACATTACCCAATACCAATACATATACAGGAGGCCTGTCAGTACCTTGGATATAAGGAAGGAGATTTCCCCGTATGTGAAGCTCAGGCGAGGTCAATTATTACTCTACCGGTCCACCAGCATCTCACCAATGAGCAGTTACACTATGTAATCGATACAATTAAAAAATTTTACAAAACGTAGAACGGAGAGTTTTAAAAAGTATAGATAAATTAGAGGCGAGTTATAAAAGCTGATGAGGATAATGTTTGTCGTACAATATATCGATTATATCGACTCCGTCGGCTTAATGCAGATTTCTGCCTTAGCTAAGAAGGAAGGACACATTGTTCAGCTATGTGTATTAAGTCGGGAGAATATTATCAATAGGATCCAAGACTTTAAGCCTGAAGTGATCGCCTACAGTGCTTCTACTGGAGAACACAAATACTATGTTGAATGTAACAAGGCAATTAAACATAGATTCCCTGATATCTTCACTATCATGGGCGGACCACACACCACATACTACCCTCACATTATCGAGGAAAGCACGTTGGATGCGATATGTATTGGTGAGGGAGATGAAGCCTTTACTGAGCTATTATCCTATCTAGAGCATGGCAGTGATATTTCCACGGTAAGAAATATTGTTACTCACCAAGGAGGAAATGATGACCTTAGGCTGCTGTATCAAGACCTAGATAATCTACCCTTCCCCGATAGAGCATTATTCTATGAGACAACAGAGATGGGACGGTGGCCGCTGAAAAGTTTTATGGCATCGCGGGGTTGTCCATATAGCTGCACCTATTGTTTCAACCATGTCTTTAGGAAGCTATACAACGGCAAAGGCAGGGTAATAAGAAGGCATTCGGTAGATTACATAGTTGAAGAAATCAGAAAGGTAAAAGACAAATACTCCCTGGAATTTGTCAAGTTTTACGATGATGTATTCATTTACCGAACTGATGACTGGCTGGAAGAATTTACTGCCAAATATAGAAGTAAAATCGGTCTTCCTTTTCACTGCCTGACAAGGGCTGATTTAATGACGGAAGACATGGCAAAGTTGCTCAAGGAAGCTGGTTGTCACTCTATAAGCATGTCGATTGAAGCCGGAAATCCTTATTTCCGCAACGAAATATTACGCCGCCATATGAGTGAAGAGCAAATTATAAACGCCTTTCATCTCTGTCGGAATTATGGTATCCACACCTTTTCCAATAATATACTGGGGCTACCTAATTCCACAATAGAAAATGAAATTGAGACCATAGACTTAAATATAAAAGCTAAGGTATCCTATGTGGAATTCCCTATCTTTCACCCCTATCCGCGGACGGAACTGGGGGATGACTGTATCAAGAAAGGAATGTACCAGCCCAACTATTCTGGACTTCACATGTCTTACATGAATAAATCACCACTTTCCTGTTTTAGTGAAAAGGAGAAAAATATCCAAAGGAATCTTTCTACACTGGGGCTTCTTGCAGTATGGCTTCCCTTTTTAAGGAATATAATATTAAAGTGGTTAATTTACCTGCCTTATAACAGGTTCTTCTTCTTTCTTTACTACATCACCAAGAGCTACCTTAATAGAACCAAGATCTACCTGGAGTGCACCCCTGTGATTGGACAGATAGGGTTAGGAGAGTCTGGCGGGGTAACTCCTTCTTCGGGCCGATGTTAAGTAGCTCCTCAAATTCATTCGGTGGCAGGTAGCCCAGTGCCGAATG
>Ga0180009_10004943_pt1 | contig 14487 bp, 19 predicted proteins | sample OS_PC_MetaG_FD_123537 | JGI IMG/M metagenome (GOLD analysis project Ga0180009, IMG submission 123537) | Groundwater microbial communities from the Aspo Hard Rock Laboratory (HRL) deep subsurface site, Sweden - OS_PC_MetaG | ecosystem: Environmental > Aquatic > Deep subsurface > Groundwater...
AGGAGGGTGTTTTTAACTATTTTTCCAGTTGAGTGCTGTAACACAGATTAGAGATTTAAAATTAAGGCCTCTAGTTCGGTTTTAGGAGTTTAGATTTTACTTGTAAATTTTACACACTGAAGTATGAACTCCTCCGGCTCGGAGAGATTTAAGTATATGATAGCATTTTCAGAGGAATCTTTCAATATTAAAAAAGAGTCCGTGGTGGACTCGTTTTAAATATGGTCTGGCAGCCCCCTCATCCATTCCTTCTCAAATTCGTCCAGCTTTTTCTGTGTCTTCGCAAGTCCTTCGCGCAATTCTTTATTTTGTGCTTTTAATTCCGCAAGTTTTTCCTTTAGCTCTAACGTGGACCTTTGTACACAGGCAACAACAACCTTCCTGATAAAACGGATTGTCTTGCGCATATTTGCATTCGGCGACCTGCTTTCCAAATCACAAAGAAAACTATGGAGCTGCTCCCTTTCCTCATCGGTCATTTTTTCATGAAAAAGACCATTGTCGTCATAAATTCCCATTTTTCTTCTCCTTTCCTATCGCTCTTTGGTTCCGTGTTTTACTTCTTCTGCCAAGCGCAACTCTTCGCGCAAACGTTCGTTTTCCACTTTTAGTTCTTTATTCTGTCTTTCCAGTTTCTCATTTGTCAAATTAAGCTCATTGGCATAGTTGCTCCAATATTCAACAAGGTCGGCTTTTGTCAGGGGTTCGCTCATTTTCTCCTCCTCTCTGCTAATAATTTAGCAGATTATAAAAAAATGTCAAGGAAAATTAATCGGCTCAACGGGAATTCCCGTTAAACCGATAATAATATTCGTGTAATCAGTGGCGCGAAGCCCGCTTCGACTCGCGCGGAGCGAGGCGAGCGCATTAGTGAAATCCTCACAAAACGCGTTAGCGTTTTGACCATTGCGGAGCTCGTCTTGCTTTTCGGAGTCCCGGCTTTTTGCGTTCTTTTCTTCTTGGATCGCGGGTTAGATATCCGGCTTTTCTCAAATTCTTTTTAAAAACCGGGTTCAATTCCAATAAAGCCCGGGCCGTGCCAAGCCGGATTGCTTCTGCCTGTCCGTGAGAACCTCCGCCATTAACTTTTGCGCTGATATCCAGCTTTTGCAGCTGGCTCACATTTATTAGCGCGCCCAAAGCAACATCAACCAACAAATCGGTTCCAAAATATTCTTTAATATCCTTCCCGTTTACGGTGACTTTTCCGCTTCCGTTTTTAAATACCTTGACTCTCGCGATTGATTTTTTTCTTCTTCCAATCGCTTGCAAAAAATTCGGCTTTTTTACCGTGTCCTTCGCAACAATAGGCAAAGGATGGAGAACTGGTTTTTTTTCTGCCGGTTCTTCCGTCTTTATTTCTTTTTTAATTTCTATCTTTTCTTCTTTTTTTTCAGCTTTTTTCTTGGGAGTTGCTTTTTTAACCGGTTTTTTTATAACTTTTTTCGGCTTCTCTTCTTTTTTTCCCTCCTTTTTTATTTTCTTTTCTATAGTCATAAATAATTACCTTGAATTACGAAATGTGCATTGGAGTTCAGGTTTCAACTCTCCGAGCCGGCTTAGCTTCTATTAGTACTGGTTAAAAAACGATATTTTACATTGCAATAATATTACTTTCTAACCGAGCCGGAGGCCTGTAAAATTTTACACACTGAAGTGTGAACTCCCTTAAGACAAACTATTCCTTAATTCACACTAATTAATAAATTTAATCTGTGTTATCTGTGAAAAATAATCTGTGTTTATACAAATCTTAAACGTTTAATTCTTGGGGTTCTTAAACGATTTTTTGGAATCATTTTCCAAACTGCGTGTTTAACAATTTCTTCCGGGGTTAGTTCTTTCATCTTTTTCTCTTTTAATCCGCCCGGATAACCGCTATGTCTATAATAAATATATTGTTCCAATTTTTTGCCGGTAATTTTTATTTTTTCAACATTGCTAACCTCAACAATTCCGCCATTATCTTTTTCCGGCGACCAATCTGCTCTATTTTTTCCCTGAAGCAACATTGAAATCTCCGTGGCTAATCTGCCTGGTGCTTTGTCTGTCGCATCTAATTTATATATTTCTCTTTGCATAATTTTATTTTTTCTTTATTTCTTTCCTTTCTTCTTGCTTTCTTGCTTTATTGTTTTTTGATCTTCTCTTCCGACAAATTCAATTTTAACCATTTTTGCGGCATCTCCCTGCCTAAACCCTAACTTTACAATTCTCAAATATCCGCCCTTTCGCTCTTTGTAGCGTGGAGATAATTCGTCCAACATCTTTTTAACTGCTGATTCTAAATACAGTTTGGCCAAAAGCTGGCGTCTCGCGTGAAGTGTATTTTTTTTGCCCAATGTTATCATTTTTTCAACATATGGACGCAAAACCTTTGCTTTTGCCTCGGTTGTCTCAATCTTTTCATACAAAACCAAACTTGTTGCCAAGCTTCGAAGGAGCGCCTCTCTTGGCGCTTTTTTTCTGCCTAAAGTTTTGATTTTATTCCTATGTTTCACAATGTTGCATTATTTTTCTTCTTCTGCTGACTCCTCCGGCTCTTCTGCTTTTTTTTCAGCCTCTTCCTTTGGTTCCTCGGATTCTTCCGATTTTTCTTCGCCCTCTTCTGTTACTTCTTCAATTTCTTCTTGCCCTTCGGCGGGCTCCCTTCGGGTCTGAGCCTCAGGGTCGAAGACAGGGATTTCGGCCGGTTTTCTCTCACCTTCCATAATTATATTAAAGTGATCTATTAAAATTTTTGCTGATTCTTTGGCTGCGTCTTGAGGAGAAATTGTGCCGTCGGTTTCAATGGTTAAGATAAGTTTGTCAAAGTTGGTAATCTGGCCAACGCGGACATTTTCTACCTTAATGGCAACATTTTTTATTGGAGTAAAAATCGCATCAATGGCAATCATGCCCGCTTCCAGCTCTGATTTGTCTTTTTCTTCGGTTGTTAAAAATCCTCTGCCCCTTTCAATAATTACTTCCATTTTGAATTCCGCTTTTGGGTCAGTTAGGGTCGCGACAAGCTGGTCAGGGTTCACAACTTCCACATCCGCATTTTTTTCAAAATCACCGGCTGTTATTTTTTTCTCACCGGAAGCGCTTAATTGCAGGTGAACCGGTTCGTCAGAATGAACACGAAGGCGAACCTGTTTTAGATTTAAAATGATTTGCAAAACATCTTCCATTACATTCGGGATTGCGGAAAATTCATGAGTTGCGCCTTCGAATTTTACGGCAGTAATTGCCGCGCCGGGCAACGACGAAAGCAGAGTTCTTCGCAGCGCGTTTCCAATGGTAATGCCATAACCATGTTCGCATGGCTCAAATTCCATTATTGCTTCATTCTTATTGCTTCCTTTTTTAAATTGTAACTTATTTGGTAAAAGTATTGATTCCATAAATTAGTTTATTAGTTTATTAGTTGACTAGTTTGCTATTGTTAACGGGAGTAGAATTCAATAACGCTTTGGACGTCAAACACACTTTCTCCTTCAGCTGTCTGTGGCGCGCCTATAATTTTTGCCGCGAGCACATCTTTGTCTAAATGTATCCATTCTGGCGCGTCCTTTCCTTTTATTCTCTCTTTCACTTCATTCAAAAGTTTTTTGTTGATTTTTGTTGGATTAATCGTAATTACGTCTCCGGGTTCTGCATGATAAGACGGAATATTCAGTTTTTTATTATTCACATACACATACCCGTGGCCGACAAATTGTCTTGCCGCACCCCGTGAAGGCGTGAATCCTAAACGATAAATAACATTGTCTAATCTTGATTCTAAAAAATTAATTATCATTTGAGCGGTATTCTCCTTTTTCTTTATTGCTTTTGCCACGTAGTTGGAAAACTGCTTTTCGCTCAAACCATAGAGCCGTTTTGCTGCCTGTTTCGCTCTTAACTGCTTGCCATAATCCGTTAATTTTACCCTGCTCTTTGGTCCATGAACGCCCGGAGCATAATTTCTTTTAACGTTAGCGCATTTTGTAGTAAAACAACGCTCTCCCTTAAGGTAGAGCTTTTCTCCTTCTCGTCTGCATAATTTACATTTTTCTGCTATTTTTGCCATAGTCGCTATCGCTCAAAATAAAATAAAATATTTGGTGTGAAAATTTTAGTAAAAATTTTCACTAATTATTATTTTTTCGTTTTTATGTTTTTGTTTTTTATTTTTTATCTTTTATTTTTTGTTTTTTCTACATCCTTCTTGGTCTTGGCGCACGCGGACCGTTGTGCGGTATTGGAGTTGCATCCTTAATACTTAAAATATTTATTCCATTTGCGTTTAGCGAACGAATCGCCGACTCCCTTCCCGAACCAACGCCCCTGACAAAAACGTGCACGTCGCGCAATCCATAGCCACCCGCCTTTGAAACCGCATCCTTAACAATTACGCTTGCCGCATAAGGAGTTGCTTTCTTGGGTCCCCTAAAACCGCATAAGCCGGCAGAAGACCATGATAAAACATTTCCGCTTGGATCAGCCAGAGTGACAATTGTATTATTATAGGTAGCCTTAATATAGGCCTTCCCGCTTGAAACCTGTTTGAAAACTTTCTTCTTCTTTTTTTTAATAACTTTTTTAGCCATAATAATTCGTCGCGAAGCGACACCTTGAATTGTTTTAATGTTTTTATGCCTGCCCCGTAGTGAGCATTGCTCTACTACTGGGGTTCTTGTGTCTTTATGACTTTATGTCTTCTGCGCTGTTGATTTGCGTCCGGAACCCACCGTTGTGCGCTTATTTCCGCGCAAAGTTCTTGAATTGGTTTTTGTTCTTTGGCCGCGGCACGGCAGTCCTTTTGCGTGTCTTGTACCCCTATAACAACCAATGTCTTTCAAGCGCCTTATATTTGCCGTTATCTGCCTTTTGAGCTCACCTTCGGTTGTGTGCTGCTTTTCAATAAGTACACGTAATTTATTAATCTCTTCTTCTGTTAAATCCTTTGTTCTGGTATCAGGATTAACGCCTGCCTGCCGCAAAATTTTTCCGGCAGAAACTTTGCCTATACCAAAAATATAGGTTAATGCAATTTCTATTCTTTTATTTATAGGTAGGTCTATGCCTGAAATTCTTGCCATATTCGCTTCGCTCAAAATGAAAAATTAAAAATAAAATATTTGGTGTGAAAATTTTAGTAAAAATTTTCACTAATTATTATTTTTTCGTTTTTATGTTTTTGTTTTTTATTTTTTATTTTTTATATTTCAATTATCCCTGCCGCTGTTTATGTCGGGGATTTTTACATATTACATGAACCCTTTTCTTTCGTCTAATAACTTTGCAGTCCTTGCACATTTTTTTTACAGAAGCCCGAACCTTCATATTCGCTTCGCTCAAAATGAAAAATTAAAAATAAAATATAACGGATACGATATTGGCTCCTCGGCTCGGAAATGAAAAAGTAAAACTTTTTCATTTCTCTCGCTCTACGTCGCCAATAAAATATTTGGTGTGAAAATTTTAGTAAAAATTTTCACTAATTATTATTTTTTCGTTTTTATGTTTTTGTTTTTTATTTTTTATCTTTTATTTTTTATATTCTTGCTTTTATATTAAAATTTGATACGCGCAAAAGCGTACCAAATTTCGCGGCACACAGCGCTTGCTCAGAACCTATAAACTATCCTTCCCTTTGTCAAATCATACGGGGTCATCTGGACCCTCACTTTATCGCCAGGCAATATTCTTATCTTAAACATTCTCATCTTTCCTGACAAGTGTGCCAAAATAGTATGGCCGTTTTCCAGCTCAACCTTAAATGTTCCTGCTGGCAGAAGCTCCACGACCTCGCCCCTTTCTTCAATAAAATCTTTGGAGCCGGAAGCGGTCACCTGTTCGTCTTTATTTTTACCCATTTAATATTTTTAATTACTTATATTAATATACATTATTTACAAATAAATGTCAAGGGCTTGATATTTTGGCCAAATTTCTCTAAATTTAGCAAACCTACTCACTTCCTAATACCGCCCTTATTCTTCTGACACCTGCGCTTGCCCCTTCTTCCTTTTTTATTATAAACTTACCCAATTCTCCTGTTTTTTCTGAATGCGGACCTCCGCAAATCTCTTTTGAAAAATCGCCAATACTATAAACCTTAACTTTGTCGCCGTATTTGTGGCCGAAAAAGCCCAGCGCGCCCATTTTTTTTGCTTTTTCTGTTGACATTTCTTCCATCATAACTTCGTAGTTGGCCTTTATCGCTTTATTTACCATTTCTTCTACTTTTTTCTTTTCTTCTTCGGTCATTTTTTGTTTATGCGTAAAATCAAGACGCAAGCGTTCTGCAGTTATATTTGAACCGCGCTGTTCCACATGCTCGCCCAAAACCTCGCGCAACGCGGCCTGCAAAAGATGCGCCGCCGTGTGAAGCTTTTTTGTTTGTTCTTCCGCATCTGCCAATCCGCCCTTGAACTTTCCTTCCGCCCCCTTTCGCGACAATTCCTGATGCTGTGAAAATTCCTCATCAAATTCAACTTTATTTATTGAAATTCCTTTTTCCTTTGCCAGCTCTTCTGTCATCTCATAAGGAAAGCCGAATGTGGAAAAAAGAACAAACGCCTCTTGTCCGGAGAGATTGCCATTAGCACTCATTTTCCCAAATTCACGAAGCCCGCGCTCCAGTGTTTTTTCAAATCGTTCTTCTTCCTGCGCAATCTGACCGATAATAAATGATTGTTTTTCGGCAAGTTCCGGATAATCGCTCCGCATTTGGTTAATTACGATTTCCGCGATTCTTGATAAAAACCCGTTTTCAATATTTAATTTTTTTCCATAACGATATGCTCTGCGAATAAGGCGCCTCAAAACATATCCCCGCTCAAGGTTGGATGGCTCAATCTCTTCTGCCAGAATAAATGTTGCCGCGCGCGCATGGTCAGCTATAATGCGGAACTCTTTTTGCCTGTCTTCATATTTATATTGGCAAAGCCGTTCAATTTGCGACAGAAGCGGAGTGAAGAGTTCAATTTCATAAACCGTCTTTTTTCCCTGCAAAACCGCGGCCGTTCTTTCCAGCCCCATACCGGTATCAATGTTTTTTTGTTTGAGATCCTCGTATTTTCCTTGCGCGGTTTTGTTGTAAATCATAAAAACGTCATTCCAGATTTCCACCCATTTTTCCGGTTCGGTTTTTGGATTGCTTTTCTCACTTGGCTCGCTTTTGCCAATATAATAAAAAATTTCCGTGTCGGGACCGCAAGGACCTGTTTCCCCTGCCGGATCCCACCAATTCTCATCCTTATTCATAAAAGCAATCTTGTGCTCCGGAATCCCTAATTTTTTCCAGATCTCTACCGCCTCTTTATCTTTCTGCGCGTCTTTATCTCCCTCGAAAACCGTAACCGCTAATTTATTAAGCGGAATATTGAGCCACTGTGATTTTGTCAAAAACTCAAAACTCATTTCAATTGCCTCGCGCTTGCCATAATCGCCAAGCGACCAACTCCCAAGCATCTCAAAAAACGTGAGGTGCACTCCGTCTCCAACCTCGTCAATGTCTGTTGTGCGAATACATTTTTGCACGCTTGCTAAGCGCTTGCCTTGCGGATGTTTTTCTCCTGCCAAATACGGAACAAGCGGATGCATTCCCGCGGAAATAAAAAGCGCGGTCGGGTCATTTTCCGGAATCAAAGAAGCGCTGGGGATAACAGCGTGATTTTTTTGGCGGAAAAATTCCAGATATTTCTGGCGAAGTTCTTTAACGGTCATAATAACAGCGCTTAGCGTATAGCGGTTAGCGTTTAGTATATTAATAGTTTATAGGAAAATTGGTTTTCACGCAAGCGCTTGACAAGCTTAAAAAATTATGTTAACCTGTCTGCATATCGCACATTCACAAGAAGGGAGGAGAAAATGCACCCGGAAAAAGGTATGCAAGCGCAAGAAGATAATATTATTGAAAATCAAGAGCGAAAAATTGCCGAGCTGACTGCAGAACTTGCAAAACTCAAAAAGCCGAAAAAAGAAAAAAAGCCGCGCGAACCGATTGATTGGGATAAGGTAAAAGACCTGGCTTTTTTGGGTGGCTTTGTTGTTTGTATTATTGGTGCGCTCTATGGGCTTATCTACTTGCTTGAATGGCAAAAAGTACATACTTATGAAGGAGCAATTGTTGATACGGTGTTTAAAGTTGATACTCATTCAACAATTACAACTTCTCGCAACGGCAAAAGAGAAAGTATTGCAAACGAAGACCATAAAAAATATGAGCTTGTGATTGCTTTTACTGATGAAGATAAGGGCAAGCGACAAATAGTATTTTCAACTTCCGGGGTTAATGATTGGTATTCTGTTTCACCCATCAAAGCTGTTGACTATCGCGATAAACTGCCCTTTCCTGAAAAATATTCGCATACGACTCTTTTTGTAGGGGAAAACGAGCCATATCTTGGCTGTAAGGTCAAAGTTTATGAATTGCGCGGCGCAATCCTAAATTCCAATACTTTGCGCGGATTTGTCGCCAACGCCAGCATGTGCCGTTCTTCACAAAAGCTACGAACGGCAAGCAAAAAACTAACCGCGGAAAAGGAGAATAAAAATGAATAAAGTTAAGGAAATATATATTCATATTGGCCCATCAGAGTCGCAAGCAGATTCGCAAACAATAGAACAGAAAGCTAAACAACTTACTCGGCAAGTAACTGATGCAATAAAAAAAATAAAGGATAACGATAAAGAGGCGAAAGAGATAAACTTGGTTTTTACAGTTGATTGCAAGATACCGGAGCCGCAAAAATCGGAAATCATTGAAGAACTAAAAAAACTTAGTGAAGAAATCGGCACAAGAGTATCTCCTGTGGAAGAGATTGACTGTTGCCACAAAAACCAACCCGAAAACTCGGAATAATCCGAGTTTTTTTAATATAAACACACTTATCTTATCTAACATTTTCTAACTATATTTACGCTATAGCGTAAATATAGTTAGAAAATGTTAGTCTAATTCAAAATATTCTTTTATTTTTTTATTATTGCTCACCTCCTCAGCTACAATAAAATGGACGCTGTCCGCTAATTTATAATTATTTAAAAACCATGCAAATGCTTCCGGTATAGGATGGGGAGTTATCCACACGCTTTTCTGCAGTTGATAAAAATTAAGCTCTTTCAATTTTCTTCTCAAAAAATCGCGATACTTTTTTCTGTCCTCTTCTACATCAAAAATAAGTATACGCCAGCGTTTATCCCATTTTGATTTTTTGCCAAGCCCAAAGGCAATTAAATCTGCAATGCTCATCCCTTTTGTTGTTAGCTTCCAAAAATGTCTTCCGTCTTTATCTTTTACTTTAATTATATACTTTCGTTTCACCAATCTATAAAATTTCCAATCTTTTGGCATCTTGATGGGATAAATTATGCCCGGCACGGAATCCATCGCCTCTTTCCACTGTAAAAGAAAAAGGTTCATCTCGTTGCCGGCAAAAGAAATTTTATTCTTAAATTTTTCAAATCTTTTTCCGTTTTTCATAAACTTTATTCCTTACTATAATTAAGCTATAGCTTAATTATAGTAAGGAAATCACGGTATGTAAATATAGCGAATTGATAAAATAAATCCAGCACCCCTTCTAAATACTTTGGGGAAGGGTGCTGGATTTATTTTATAACGCCGCCGCCAAGAATACGGTCGCCATCGTAAAAAACAACCGATTGACCGGGAGTGACGGCACGGAGGGGTTTAGAAAATTTTACTATAATATTTTTCTGCATTTTTATAACGCTACATTTCTCAAGTTCTGCGCGATAGCGAATGCGGGCATAGCAGTTCAAGGGCAATTTCGGTTCGCCGTTTACCCAGTTCAAATCATAGAGTTCCAATTCTTTTTTATAATACCTTGTCTCATCTTTTAGGGGCGCAACAATAAGTTCATTTTTCTTAAAATTTTTATCAACCACAAAATACGCGCTTCCTCCTCCCTTTACTCCGATTCCTCTTCTTTGGCCAATTGTATAATACGCCAGGCCATCATGCTCTCCAATAATCTTTCCGTCCACTGTAATTATTTCCCCTTTTTTTGGTTTAATGCGGGTTTTTAAAAATTCTTGGATATTTACATGCCCCAAAAAACACAAACCCTGGCTTTCTCTTTTCAGTGCCGTTGGAAGTCCGGCTTCTTTTGCAATTTTTCTGACTTCTGCTTTTTTCAAATCTCCAATTGGAAACAAGATATGCTCAAGGTTGCGCGATTTTAAATTATATAAAAAGTATGATTGATCTTTTTCTTTGTCTTTTCCGGCTAATAATTGAGGACATTTGACATTTGACATTTGACATTTGACATCGCGTTTACGCGCGTAGTGACCGGTCGCCATAAAATCCGCTCCCAGCGCGCGAGCTTTTTTCCAAAAAAGCGGAAACTTGATTTTGCGGTTGCACATCACATCCGGATTCGGCGTTCTGCCGGCCTTGTATTCGCGGAAAAAATAATCCAAGACCTCGCGATTATATTCTTTCTCAAAATCAAATGTCAAAAATGGAACGTCTAAAAACGCCGCAACGCGCATTGCATCCCTGCGTTCGCCAATCCAGCAGCTATCTATAAATAGCTTATCCCCGGATTTTTCAGGCATTTCAATACTCTCCCCTATTTTTATAAAAACCGCTGTTACGTCATAGCCCTGCTTTTTTAACAAATACAAAGCAACCGACGAATCAACTCCGCCGGACAATGCCACAAAAACTTTCTTTTTTTCTTTTGCCATATTATTTTTTATATAAATACGTCCCGATGGACATCGGGACACAATACTATACTTAATACATAATACTCGATACCAATTAAATAATGCTACGCATTATTTAATTAACTTATCCGCTGCCTTCAACGCTTCCGGCACAAGCGGCAAAAGCACATTAAATACATCCAGAAAATATCCTTTAAAATTTGACGCTTCAATTGCTTTTTCAAATCCAAACGGAACATGTTTTGCCATAAAAATAATAGCACCTAAAATCACCGCGCCTTCAACCAACCCCAAAAGCGCGCCTCCGAGCCGGTTTATTGATTTCAAAAACGGCAAATTCGTAATCAGGTCGAATCCCTGCTCCAATAAATGGAACAAAAAACCAATCAAACGATTGATTAGTATAAACAAAACTATAAAGGCAATAAAATTCCAAATGCTTATTGAGCCGGAAAAATTTCCTTGCGCCCAAACCGCTACGTTGTCATACCAGCGGCTAGAAAGATAAATACCCGCGATGGTCCCGATTAATGACCCAAAAGTATGAATCAGTCCAAACCAAAGACCGAAGAGAACAAATCCTCCCAAAACAACTAAAAATATAAAATCAACAACAGCCATAAGTATGAATCATGAATTATGAATCAGGAATTATGGGGTTATTTATCTAAGCGTGGAAATAGCGAATTATTTTTAAAGGAATCCTTGCCATTCAATACACTCAAAATTCTCTCTGATGTTTCTGGTAAAAACGGCTGAAGCGCCAAAGCGATATTTTTTATCCTGTCTAACAGGCCGCCCAAAATATCACTTAATTTCTCTTTTTTGGTTTTTGCTAATTCCCACGGCTTCTCCTTATCTATTATTATATCACATTTGGAAATTTCTTCCCAAACAAGCGCCAGCGCATTATGCAATTTCAACTCTCCGATGCTCTCTTCATACTTTTTCCAAAAACCGGATAAATCAACTTTTTGCAATTCCGGAATTTTATCAAAATGTTTTTCCGCCAAAGCAAATGTCCGACTGACAAGATTCCCCAATCCGTTTGCCAAATCGGAACTATATCTTTCTTCAAGCCGGGCAAAAGAAAAATCGCCATCTCCACCAAGCGGTATTTCGCGCAATAAATAATAGCGCAACGTATCTTGACCATATTTTTTTGCGGCCTCTACAGGATCCACAACGTTGCCCAATGACTTGGACATCTTTTGCCCGTCTATTGTAAAAAATCCGTGGGCAAAAACCTGGCGCGGCAAAGGCAAACCGGCAGACAAAAGCATTGCCGGCCAAAGCGCGCAATGAAATTTTATAATATCTTTTCCGACTAAATGCAAATCCGCCGGCCAATATTTCTCAAATCCCTCCCCATCTTCACCAAAGTCAATTGCTGATAAATAATTTATAAGCGCATCAAACCAGACATAAATCGCTTGTCCGGGCATCTCCGAAACTTCAATACCCCACTTCAACCCCTCTCGCGTGATACTTATATCTTCCATAAAATCTTTAATATAGCTCACAACCTCATTTCGCCGGGCTTTTGGCATTATAAAATCAGGATTTTTTTCAATATAATCCAAAAGTTTTTCACGATATTTTGAAAGACGAAAAAAATAATTTTCTTCTTTTATTTTTTTAGGTTCTTTTTTGTGGTCCGGGCACTTTCCGTCTTCTAAATCCGATTCTTTAATGAACGCCTCGCAGGCCTCGCAATAATAACCCTCATAAGACCCTTTATAAATATCACCCTTATCCCAAACAAGCTTTAAAAATTTTTTAACAGCTTTTATATGCCTATCTTCTGTCGTTCTTATAAAATCACTATTCGTAAGATTTAAATTTTTCCATGTCTCTTGCCAAACTCCTGCCATATCGTCTAAATATTTTTGCACATCTTCTTTGGATAAATTTTCTTTTCCATAATATTTTTCCGCCGCGCTGATATTTTTTTGACCGTTCTCATCCGTTCCTGTCAAAAATAAAACATCTCGCCCTTTAAGGCGATTATATCTTGCAAGCGCGTCAGCCACGATTGTTGTATAGGCGTGGCCAATATGGGGCTTGTCATTTATATAATAAATCGGTGTTGTAATATAATATTTATTCATATAATCCTACGGGCTTCGCCCTAATCATATAATTAAATAATCAAAATTGATTTCATGATTACTTGATTTCATGATTACATGTTTAGATTTTACGCAGTAAAATCGTATGACTAATTGATTCTACTGCCTGTTGGCGTAGAAATTTTCAACATCATTATTCTTATACCTCTGTTCTTTTTTTTCTGCGATTGAAATTTCCGACAAAAGAACATTTTCAACTTTTATTCCCCGCGGGGAGAATATTCGCTCCAACTCGTGCTTGATATCAACCTCAACCCCGTCTCTGTTTGCAGATAAAATATCGTTGTGGCTATAGCGAGAAGCAATCATTCTCAAGCGGCTTCTGATTGTCGGGCGGACAATTTTTGCAACAAAATCCTCTCCCACCCATTGCCAAATCATTGGAATATATTCCATATCCAAACGCAAAAGAACCGTTCCTTCTATATGTATATTCTTGCTGTCTCCCGTTACGGCATTGATCGGGGTGTCGCCCAATCCTTTAATATTTTCAGGATTAAAATCCGCCGCAATACTGTACTCAAGCGTCTGGATATTGAACAGTTTTGCTTTTTGCCAAAATGGAATTTTAAGATGAAGCCCGGGCGTTAAAACTTTTTTTAAGACGCCTTGGCCCAAATCATAAACACAGGCAACATATCCCGGAGGCACATGAATAAAAAGCCCTTTTAGGACATCTTCCATTACAAAGGAATATACAATTTTATCAAGCGAGTCGGCCATGATTAGTTTATTAGTTGTAATTTAAAATTTGCAATCTGCATTTTTATTCATCCTCTCCTGCTTCTGCTTTTGGCGCAGCTTTTTTATCGCCCTGAATTAAGTTGAATAATGATCTCACTCCTCCTACTACGATAGCCGAAAAAATAAGCGATGTCAATAAAAAGAGTGATTTTACCATCGGCAGAAGATAAAGAAACCCAAAAACCGCAAGCGGAAAAAAATATTTATAAACAATATCGGAGTTTAAGAGAAATTCTTTCTTTTTTCTTTGCTCCCAGCTGGTTTCAATAAACAAAAGCAAGGCAACCGCAAGAGGCCATATAAGATTCCGTTCACCAATATCAAATCCCAAAAACATGGTATTCACAAAATCCGGACGCTCTACCCACTCATATAAAAAATCCATTTTCGTTCCTCTGATTCCGCCCAAAAAAACCTGATAAAGCAAAACAAGCGTAAGCGCCTGAACCCCCAAAACAATCGCCTTAGACCAAGGATTAACACGATATTTTTTAAAAAATTCCCTGATTTCCTGATTCTGCAAGACGGGGTCATTTTTGTGCGCCAAGGCAATCTTAGAAATCTGTTTGGATAATTTTTTATGAAACCCTTCCTTCCAAACGCTAATAACAGAAAAAGGAAGAAGAGTGAGGCGCAACAAAACAGTCAAATAAATAACTGCCAAACCGAGATTTTGGGCCGTGACCTCATTATAAAAATAAATGAGGATATTAAAAATTGGCCTAAAAAGATACTCATTCCAGATATGGGATATCATATAAAACTATCTTACCAATTAAGCCGGTAAAATTCAACCTTGACTTTTTTTCTATTTCATTCTATCTTTTTGTTATGGCTCATTTTTCGAAAGGAGCGAAAGATGCCTGAAAAAACCCCAAAGGTGGCTATTGTCGCAAATAAAAACGCGCGCTCTATAACTCCCGGCGTTATAAAAGAG
>Ga0180009_10004944_pt1 | contig 14486 bp, 10 predicted proteins | sample OS_PC_MetaG_FD_123537 | JGI IMG/M metagenome (GOLD analysis project Ga0180009, IMG submission 123537) | Groundwater microbial communities from the Aspo Hard Rock Laboratory (HRL) deep subsurface site, Sweden - OS_PC_MetaG | ecosystem: Environmental > Aquatic > Deep subsurface > Groundwater...
AGCAGGGGCTGACGGAGACCGTCGACTGGTACCGCAGCCATCGAGCGTGGTGGGAGCGGGTGCAGGATGGCTCCTACCTCACCTACTACCGCGAGCAGTACGGCGCCCGCCTGGCCGAGGGGAAGGAGTGAGCAGATGGGTGACGAGCTGAAGGGGGTGGTGCTGGCCGGAGGCACCGGATCCCGGCTCTACCCGCTGACCAAGGTCACCAACAAGCACCTGCTGCCGGTGGGGCGCGAGCCGATGATCTTCCATCCGCTGCGCAGGCTGCTGGAGGCCTGCGTCCGCGACATCATGGTGGTCACCGGCACCGAGTACATGGGAGACGTGGTGCGACTGCTCGGCAGCGGCCGCGAGCTGGATGCCCAGCTGACCTACCGGGTCCAGGACGAGGCGGGCGGCATCGCCCAGGCCCTGGGGCTGTGCCGGGGCTTCGCCGGGGGTGGGCGCGTGGCGGTGATCCTCGCCGACAACATCTTCACCGCGCCGATCACCTCGATGGTGCAGCGCTTCCTGCTCCAGCCCGCCGGGGCGCGGCTGGTCCTGGCCCCGGTCCCTGACCCTCAGCGGTTCGGGGTCGCCGCCCTCGGGCCGGCCCCACAGCACAGGTTGCTGCGGATCGAGGAGAAGCCGGCGGATCCACCCTCGAGCTACGCTGTCACCGGACTCTACTTCTACGACGCTCAGGTGTTTGACATCATCGAGACCCTGGAGCCCTCGCCGCGCGGCGAGCTGGAGATCACCGATGTCAACAACGCCTACCTCGGCCGGGGCGAGCTGGAGTACGACCTGTGGGAGACGGGCTGGACCGACGCCGGCACCTTCGCCTCGCTGCGGCGCGCCAATCAGATGGCCGATGACCAGACGTGACAGGTGGCGTTCCTCGATCACTTCGCGGAGGCGGTTGTGGACCGCAGCCTCCCCCATGATCTGTACCAGGTACCTGATCGTTGTCCTGCTGTTGCTAGGTCGCCCGGCGGCGGCGGACTACGCCAGCGAGGAGCAGGCCAAGGGCCACGTGCCGGCCGACCTGCCGATCAAGCCCGTGCCGCCGCGGCGATACGAGCCGGTCGGCCCGCAGCACCTGCCGGTGGTTCGGCGCCTTCGCCCGGGCAAGGACGGACGGGCTGCCCCGGTCCAGGGCGCGCTCTCGGGCAAGTCGGTCTACCTCAGCCCCGGCCACGGCTGGACCTACTCCTCCACCAACGGCTGGTACACTCAGCGCGGCAACGTCCTGGACCTGGTGGAGGACCTGAGCAACGCCGACGGGATCGACTGGTTCCTGGTGCCCTACCTGCTGCAGGCCGGAGCCCTGGTCGTGCCGGTGCGGGAGATCGACCCGACCGAGCAGATGGTGATCCTCGACAGCAGCGACGGCGCCAAGGATCCCTCCCGCGGACGGGTCGTTGAGAGCGGACCCTCCTCGATCTTCTCCGACTCCACGCTCAAGGGCTGGGGCCACCCCACCCTGCCGCTGAGCGGATCGGTCAATCCGTTCGAGCTCGGGGGCAACCGGCTGATGGACGCGTCCGCCAGCGAGACCGCCCGCATCACCTTCGTGCCCAACGTCCCGGCCACCGGCCGCTACAACGTCTACATCTCCTACTCGATGTACGAGGAGCGCGCCTCGGACGCTGGCGTGATCGTGGCCCACCCGGGCGGCCAGACCCGGTTCCTGGTCGACCAGCGCCGGCAGGGCGCCACCTGGGTGCTCCTGGGCCGCTTCTTCTTCGAGCAGGGCACCGACGAGAAGCGGGGCGCCATCATCTTCACCAACCAGTCCCAGGACGCTGGCAGCACCATCTCGGCAGACGCCGTGCGCCTCGGTGGAGGAACCGGCCTGATCGACCGCGGGGGCGGCGTGTCGGCCCGGGCAAGGGCCGACGAGAACTCGCGCTACCACGCCCAGTTCGCCGGTGCTCCGCCGACGGTCTACAACGCCTCCACCAGCGCGGACGGCACCGACGACGTCTCCGCCCGCTCACGCTTCGCCGACTGGGCCCACGCCCCCGGCGAGCCTGCCGTCTACATCTCGCACCACACCAACGCATTCAACGGCAACATCCGCGGCACCGAGTCGTACGTCTACGGTCCGAACCCGCCCGATGGCTCGTATCAGCCGACCCAGACCACGCTGGCGCTGGGCTCGGACAAGCTGGCCAATGCGGTGCACGGCGAGGTGATCGCCGATATCCGCGCGGCCCACGACCCCGGCTGGGCCGACCGCAAGGTCAAGAGCGCCTACTTCGGCGAGCTCAACACCGCAAACCAGGACGAGATGGCGGCGATGCTGATCGAGACGGCGTTCCACGATCAGAAGGACGACGTCGACGCGCTGAAGGAGGCCAGCTTCCGCCGCCTGGTGGCCCGGGCGATCTACAAGGGGATCGTCAAGTACTTCGCCGCGCAGGAGGCGACGGCGGTGCACCTGCTGCCCGAGCCGCCCGAGGGCGTGGTGGCCCGCAACAGCGGATCGGGCGAGGTGACCGTAAGCTGGCTGCCGCCCAAGAGCGGAGGGATCCTCGGCGACCCCGCCACGAGCTACCGGGTCTACCGCAGCGCGGGAGGCCACGCGTTCGACGAGGGGACCGACTGCGGCGGCAAGACCTCGCTCAAGCTCATCGGTCTGACACCGCAGCATGTGCTCTACCTGCGGGTGACCGCCACCAACGAGGGCGGCGAGTCCCTGCCAACTCCGACCCTCGCGGTGGGCGTCTCGACCGGAGCCAGCGCGCCGGTGCTGCTGGTGGCGGCATCGGACCGTCTAGACGCGTCGATGAACCTGAAGATCGACTACCCCAAGGTCAAGACGGTGGATCGTCTCTTCGTCGACCAGATCAACAACCAGACCTATCTCGTCCAGCACGGGGCTGCGCTCGGGCCGTCCGGGGTCCCGTTCGACTCCTGCCTGCACACGGCGCTCGACGCGGACCGGGTCAAGCTCGATGACTACGGCCTGGTGCTGTGGCAGGGCGGCCGCGGCCTGGCTGGCAAGCGGGCGCTCACCGAGCAGGGGCGCAAGGCGCTGGCCGCCGCTGCCGGTGCGGGGGTGTCGCTGGTGATGAGCGGCTCCGGCCTGGCCCGCTGGTTGACCACGCCAGAAGAGACCACGTTCCTCTCCTCGACCCTGCACGCCAGCTTCGTCGAGGCATCCTCGGTCCTGACCAAGGTCGATCCCAGCGCATCAGGCGCGCTGGATGGGCTGACGTCCTGGGAGCTCTCGAGCTGGAAGACCGGCCCGTACGACGTCCAGATCCCCGACGTGATCGCCCCATCGACCGGAGCCAGTCTGGCCGCGACATATGCGGGTGCGGCCGATGCAGGGGCGGTGACCCAGTTCCACGAGGGATCTCGCTGTGCGGTGCTGATGGGCCATCCGCTGGAGGCCATCCTCCCGCCCACCCGGCGGACGGAGATCTTGACCCGACTGCTGAAGTACTGCGATGTCAAGGTGCCGCCGCCACCTGATGGGGGGGTCTACGACGGCACCGGCCTCGATGGGCCACCTGTGGTGGGCGATGGCGCCCAGCCGTCTGGAGATGACGGCTGCGGCTGCAGGGTGGGTCATCGCGGCGGCGGTATTGGCTGGCTGCTGGCCATGGTGCTGGTGTCGCTTCTGCACCACAGGAGCCGTCTCGTTCGGTGTCTGGCGCGCTCGGCCCGCACTCCAGGGGAGGCTCCCCACCTCGCGCGCGATCACCGCCGGCCGCGGCGGGGCCAGGGGTTTTGACCGATTGGGTTGGGCGAGGGCGACGCCCCAAGCGCGAGTGTCGTTCCGGCGCGCCGCCGCTTCATCCCGGAGCGGCCTACAGGGCCGCGAGGACGGCGCTCGCCCCTGCGAAGCAGGGGCGAGCCAGGCGAGCGCTAGCTAGGGGCGTTGCCGGAGCCCAACCAATCACAATCCGTGGCAAACGGTACTAGCGGTCTGACGACTTGGGTGCAAGGATCAGCTGAATGCTCGCGCGGCGCAGGCTCCTCGGGGTCTGATCATGGCACGAGCCCTTCAACCACGAATGTGAGGACCATGAGACCGTTGCGCATCCTCTTCCTGGCACCCCAGGTCCCCTGGCCGCTGGACACGGGGGGCAAGATCCGCACTCACTACCTGCTCCGCGCCCTGGCCCGCGCGCACCGAGTGCAGGTGCTGACCTTCGGCGACCGGCAGGCGGACAGCGAGGGGGTGGCGGCCATCAGCCGCATGGGGGCGGACTGCGAGCTGGTAGCCCGCCCGGGCCGCGTGGGCCAGCTCGTGCAGCTGGCCCGGGGCCTCATTGGCCCCCTGCCCTACAACATCCGCAAGTACCAGTCCCTGGCGCTCGGCCGGCGGCTGAGGCATCTGGCGCGCGAGCACGACCTGGTCCACTGCGACCACATCCACATGGCCCCCTACGGCCCTGCCGCCGCCCTGCCCTACGCGGTGGACGAACACAACGTGGAGACCGTGATCTGGGATCGTTTCGCCCGCGACGACGAGGAGCCGCTGCCCAAGCGCGCACTGTTCGCGCAGCAAGCCTTCTGGCTCAGGCGCGTGGAGCGGGACCTGTGCTCCCGGGCCGCCGTGGTCCTGCTCTGCTCCCAGGTGGATCAGGCGGCCCTGCTCGATCTGATTGGGACCCGTCGCCACCCGTCGACCCAGGTGGTCCCCAACGGCGTCGACGTGGAGCTCTTCTCCCAGCCGGGACCGGCCGAGGTCAAGGGTCACATCTTCTTCACCGGTTCAATGGACTGGGCGCCGAACGAGAACGCAGTGCTCGCCTTCCTCGACGAGATGTGGCCTCAGATCAGACACGCCCTGTCGGGGCTGTCGTTCTACGTCGTGGGGCGCAACCCGACCCCGCGCTTGCTGGAGCGACACCAGCGCGACGACGTCCACATCACCGGCACGGTGCCCGACGTACGCCCGTTCATGCGGGGAGCCATCGCGCTGGTTGTTCCGATGCGTGTGGGAGGAGGTACCCGGCTGAAGATCCTGGAGGCCTTTGCAGCGCGGGTGCCGGTGGTCTCCACCGCCATCGGCATCGAAGGGATCACCGCCGAGGATGGGGTTCACTACCTCAGGGCCGAGTCCGCCGGGGACTTCGCCGCCGCTCTGACCCGATTGAAACAGGGCCCGGCGCTGGGCCAGAAGCTGGCAGAGGCCGGATTCGGGCTGGCCCAGAGCCAGTACTCCTGGGATGCCGTTGGTGGAAGGCTGGCGCAGGAGTATGCCGACCGCTTCGGCGGCTAGCGCCACCGTGCAGGGCTCAGCGCCCCCGCCGCCCAGCTAGTCTTGCCCCACCAGTTGGAGTATCCTCTGGAGGTGACACACCTACAGCGGATCTGCCTCCTGATCGTATTCCTGGCCCCTCGCGCCTCCCTGGCCGAGGTGACCGAGGACTTCAACTCGGCCGTCGCGGTCAGCAACGGCACCACGCTCGGCGTCTGCAACCAGCTGACAGCCTCTCTCTACCTGGGGGGGAGCGTGTCGGTCCCGGGCAACGGAAGCGCGACCATCAGCACTGTGGCAGAGGTGGACGTCGCCATGCTGCAGTCCACCCAGCCGCTGCCCAACACCTACAAGGTGACCGTCACGGTCGGCAGCGTCAGCTACCCCCAGTACACGCTGGAGAACGGGGTGACCTGGCTCGCCATCGTCGACACCAGCCCTGTGCCCGCCACCGAGAGCTGGTGGGCCAGCCACCGCATGGTGTCCGTGGAGGTCACCGTCTCACCTGGCTCACCAGACCAGTACCCGGTCTACATCAACTACTTCGACAGCTCGGAGTACTACACCTGGAACGGCACGTTGTGGGGCTCGGGCGACCCCAACTGGATCCCGTTGTTCAACTTCGATCCGGCCAAGGACTACGAGATCTCGATCCAGAAATCGAGCGGCCAATACACCATCACCGTGACCACAGGTACGACCCAGGTGGCCAAGGCGACCGTGCCGGTGGGCAGCGTACGGCCGGCCACGGCCGAGTACTTCGTGGTCGGGGATCGTGTGAGCAACTACTTCAAGGGCAGCATGAAGGTGAAATCAATCACCCAGCCCAAGCCCTCGGGTTGCGTCCTCCCCGACACGGGGATTCCCGTGGACGCGTCGATCGTGGACAGCGTGGGCCCGTTCGACGTCGCGCCCCCGGTCGACCTCAAGCCACCCGTCGACATGACGCCCGCCGACTCCCCCGTTGCCGACGGACCCACAACCGCCAAGGACCTCGCGACGGGCGACAGCCCGATCACCGACATCGGGCCGGCCAGGAAGGACGCCGGAGCGAGCGACCTGCCCAAGCCCTCGTCGTGGGACCTGTACACCCCAGACCTGGGGAAGGTCACCAACCCGAACGACGGCGACGGTTCGGCTTGCGACTGCGAGATCGGCCTCGCCGGGCTCCCGGCTCGGACTCCCTGGCTGCTGCTGCTGCTCGCCCTGCCCTGGTTGCTCGCTCGCCGCAGGCGCTGATCCACAGAGCGGCGCAGCGCGGGTCTGTACTCTCCTTGACCCATGGGCCGCCGTTGGGGTTTCATTGGGCCCCCATGTCGCACCCATCGATCCTGCAGCTGGTAAGCAGTAGCGGTTTCTACGGCGCCGAACGCGTCCTGCTCGAGCTCGCTCTGCACCTCGAGCGGGAGGGCTGGCGGTCTCACGTCGGCGCATTGCAGCACGACAGGTCAGCCGTCGCCGTGGTCGAGCGAGCCCGGCGCCATGGGCTCCAGACCGTGCTCTTCCCCTGCGGCAGCGGTTTTGACGCGGCGGCGATGCGCAGCATCCGCTCCTACACGAAGCAGCACGACATCGACATCGCGCACAGCCACGGCTACAAGTCCAACATCTTCCTCTTCTGCTCGATCGGACGCCGGGGGCCCGCCGCCCGGTTGCCGGGTCACCATGCGCCGGCATACCCCTGTCGCTCACCAGAAGCTCGCTGGTGGCCTTGGCGGGTCCGGCCCGAAGGGCCAAAGCTGGTCTCCACCTGCCACAACTGGCTGACCGACAGCCTAAAGCTGATGGTCTACGAGTTGCTGGACAAGCTGACCCTGCACCAGTTCGATCACGTGGTCGCGGTCTCGCCCCCGCTGGACCGGGAGCTGGCCGCCGCTGGCATCCCGCCCGACCGACACTCGGTGATCGACAACGGGCTCGACCTGGGGCAGTCGCTCTCCCCCGAACAGCGAGAGGACCTGCGACGATCGCTGGGGGTGGCGCCGGCGGAGCCGATGCTGCTGGCGATCGGCCGGCTCGACCCCTGGAAGGCCTATGACCGGCTGCTGGAGGCCATGGCGCGCCTGGGTCCGGACCGTCGGGCGAGGCTGGTGCTGGTGGGAGACGGCGAGCTGCGGGATGCGCTGGAGAGTCAGGCCCGGGAGCTCGGCGTCGACCGTCGCGTGACCTTCGCCGGCTACCGCACGGATGTGGGACAGCTTCTGCTCGCTGCTGACCTGTTCGTGATCAGCTCGCGTAAGGAGGGGCTGCCGATGGTCCTGCTCGAGGCGATGGCCGCCGGTCTTCCGGTCGTGGCGACACGGGTCGGCGCGATCGAGTCGACCCTGGAGCAGGGAGCGGCCGGCGCGCTGGTGCCGTCCGAGGATTCGGGCAGGCTGGCCGCCGCCATCGGGGAGCTGCTGGACGCGCCGGAGCGCCGCCTTGAGCTGGGGCGCCGGGGCCACGCCGCCCACCAGGCCCGCTTCTCGCGCAGGGCGATGGGACAGCGCTACATCGCACTGTATCGTCAACTCCTGGGAGGCCGATGATGTCAGGCGTCTGCTCCGCGAGGGGGCCCCGCACCGTGGTGCTGCTGATCGACGACCTTCACGAGTGGACCGGCACCGAGGTCCACCTGATCCGCCTGCTCAAGCGGATCGACCCCAGCCGCATTCACGGTGTGGTCGCGGTCGTGGGTCGGGCCGACCTGGCGCCACAGTTCCGCGCCGAGGGGATCCCGGTGGAGGAGCTCGAGATCCGTCGGGTGCTTGCCCCGTCCGGCCCGATTGGAGCGCTGCGCATCGCGCAGCTGTTGCGTCGAGAGCGGGCGTCCCTGCTGGTGACCTACCATACCGCCGCCGATCTGCTCGGCCCCCTGGCGGCCCGCCTCGCCTTGCGTCCGGTCCTCTCCTGCCGGCGCGACGAGGGCTTCACCAAGAAGCAGGTGCACATCCGGGTGCAGCGACCGTTGAACCGATTGCTGACCGGCATGATCTCCGTGTCGCACGCCGTCGCGCGGGCCGTGTACCGGAGCGAGGGGTTCCCGGTCGCACGCAACCAGATCATATGGAACGGCGAGGACCTGGACCGGTTCTCCCCGGGTCGATCCGATCTCCGCCGCGAGCTCGGCCTGGATGCCGACACCTGCATCGTCACCAGCGTGGGTCTGCTCTCACCGGTAAAGGACCACGCGACCCAGATCGACGCCTTCGCCCAGGTGGTGCGGCAGCACGGTGATTGCTGCTTGCTCATCGCCGGCGACGGACCCGAGCGCGAGGCGCTGCAGGCCCGGGCCGCTCCGCTTGGCGACAGAGTGCGTTTCCTCGGCCACCGCAAGGACGTACCCGACCTGCTGCGCGCCAGCGACATCTATCTGCAGACATCCCTGACCGAGGGGTTCTCCAACGCGATTCTGCAGGCCATGGGGGTGGCACTCCCCGTTGTGGTCACCCGGGTCGGCGGAAACCCGGAGCTCGTGACCGACGGTACCGGCCATCTCGTCCAGCCACACGAGGTCGACGGCACGGCCCGGGCTCTGAGCGCTCTGATCGCTTCGAGCGAGCGGCGCAGGGAGATGGGGCAGCGGGCGCGCCAGCGCACGCTCGAGCACTTCACGCTCGAGCTGATGGCCGAGGCCTATGTGGATGCCTTCGAGCGGGCAACGCAGGGCCGCTTCCCTGGACCGTCAAGCGGGATCGGTGGCTCTCGACCGACGGCGCGGCTATAATCGCGTTGCTTCACCCCGGAGCGTCCCGCAGGGACGCGAGGAACGCGATTCGCCACCAACCTTCGAGGTCGCGTCATGGAAACCGAGCAGCAGCCAAGACGAACCCACAACTGCGCACAACTGCGCGGCACCGATATGGGAGCGCAGGTCGTCCTGATGGGATGGGTGCATAGCCGACGGGACCATGGCGGCGCCATCTTCATCGACCTCAGGGACCGGTATGGGCTGACCCAGGTTGTCTTCCGCGCCGACTTCTCTGGCGAATCGCACGCAAGCGCCGGGGAGCTGCGGCCCGAGTTCTGCATCGCCGTGCAGGGGCGCGTCGACAGCCGGGGCGACAACGTGAACCCGAAGATGCCGACGGGGGAGATCGAGGTCAGCGTGACCCGGCTTCAGATCTTCTCGCGCGCCCAGACGCCTCCCTTCGAGATCAGGGACGAGATCGACACCCGCGAGAGCATCCGGCTGCAGTACCGCTACCTCGACCTGCGGCGGCCATCGGTGCAGGAGCGGTTCGTCCTGCGCTCCCGCGCCTGCTCGGCGATCCGCACATACCTCGGCGACAGTGGCTTCCTCGAGCTCGAGACGCCGTTCATGATCAAGAACACTCCGGGCGGGGCACGCAACTTCCTCGTCCCGAGTCGTCTCAACCGCCACAGCTTCTACGCCCTCGCCGAGTCCCCGCAGCTGTTCAAGCAGCTGTTCATGGTCGCCGGGTTCGATCGCTACTATCAGCTGGTCCGCTGCTTCCGGGATGAGGATCTGCGTGGGGACCGGCAGCCCGAGTTCACCCAGATCGACATGGAGCTATCTTTCGTCGACGAGGAGCAGATCTACGAGGTGGTGGACGGGCTGATGCGGACCCTGTTCTCGCAGCTGCTCGGCGTGGACCTGCCGCGCCCGTTCCCCAGGCTGACCTACGACACGGCGCTGGAGCTGTACGGCACCGACAAGCCCGACCTGAGGTTCGACCTGCCGCTGTGTGACATCACCGATCTCTGCGGATCCTGTGGCTTCCGCATCTTCGAGGGCGCCGCTGCCTCCGGAGGCATGGTCAAGGCGCTTCGCCTGCCGGGCCGGGCGAAGGATCTGTCGCGCAAGGATCTGGACGCGCTGCCCGAGCTGGTCAAGCCGGTGGGGGCCAAGGGGGTCGCCTATGCCCGCATCCAGCAGGGCGGCGAGTGGCAGGCCCCGTTCGCCAAGACCCTCGCCCCGCAGGCCAGGCACCAGATGCACAGCCGCCTGGGGCTCGAGCCCAACGACCTGGTGCTCTTCGTCGCCGACAGCGCCAACGTGACCAACAATGCCCTCTCCCTGCTGCGGTTGCAGATGGCTCAACGGTTCGGCCTGCAGGACGGCTCCGCCTGGCAACCGGTGTGGATCACCGAGTTCCCACTGCTGGAGGTCAGCGAGGAATCCGGCGAGTGGGTGGCCTGCCACCACCCGTTTACGGCGCCGCGCTCCCAGGACCTGGAGCTGATCCTCACCGACCGCAGGGGAGATGCTCGGGCCCGCGCCTACGATCTGGTGCTAAACGGCGTGGAGGTAGCGGGCGGCTCGATTCGAATCCACGAGGAGGAGGTGCAGCAGCGCGTGTTCCAGGCGATCGGCCTGTCGCAGGAGGACGCCTGGGCCAAGTTCTCCTTCCTGCTGGAGGCGTTCCGCTTCGGCCCACCGCCCCACGGCGGGATCGCCTTTGGCCTCGATCGGCTGGCGATGCTGCTCACCGGAGCGCAGTCACTGCGGGACGTCATCGCTTTCCCCAAGACCCAGAAGGGGACCTGTCCGCTCACCGGCGCCCCCGGGCCGGTGGATGAAAGGCAACTGGCGGAGCTGGGCATCCGCCTGGCAGACTGAGCGACATGGCATGACACGGCATCGGCACAGCTACGATGTGGTCGTGGTGGGGGGCGGCGTCAACGGAACCGGCGTCGTCCGCGATCTCGCGCTGCGCGGGCTGCGTGTCGCCCTGGTCGAGAAGAGCGACGTGGCCTCCGGCGCCTCGGGGGCCAACAGCGGCATGATCCACGGCGGGGCCAAGTATCTGCTCCACGACGTGGGCGTGACCCGCATGAGCTGCATCGACTCGGGCTACATCCAGCGCATCGCGCCCCACCTCTGCTTTCGCATCCCCTTCATCGTGCCCGTGCTGAAGGACACCCCGTTCGCCAAGATCCTCCTCGAGCTGATGGAGGTCTACTTCGAGGCCTACGACCAGTACCAGCCGTTCAAGAACGCCAAGCCCCACACCCGCCTCACCCGCGAGGAGGTGCTGGAGCTGGAGCCGGGCGTCACGGACGAGATCATCGGCGGCATCACCTTTGACGAGTGGGGCATCGATCCGTTCCGGCTCTGCGTGGCCAACGCGGTCAGCGCGGCGTCAAGCGGAGCGGACATCTACACCTATCACGAGGTGACCGCCCTGCTGCGCGACGGCGGTGCGGTCACGGGAGTCCGCGCCCGCAACCTGATGGCGGACGAGATGGTCGATCTGGAAGCCCGGGTGGTGGCCAACCTGGGCGGCGTGTGGGCGCCCCGCATCGCCGCGATGGCCGGCGTCCAGGTCAAGGTGCGCCCCACCAAGGGCATCCACCTGATCTACGACCGCAGGCTCACCAACTACGCCATCGTCGCCAACACCATCGACAACCGACAGATCTTCCTCGAGCCCCACGAGAACTCGACCATCCTGGGGACCACCGACGACGACTACTACGGCGACCCCAACGACCTGTGGGCCACCGAGGACGAGGTCGAGTACCTGCTGCAGGCCATGGCCAGCGTCTTCCCATCGATCCGAGACTACCGGATCGTGCGCACCATGGTCGGGCTCCGGCCGACCCTCTACAACTACGGCCCCCTCGAGGACAAGCTGTCCCGGGACCATGCGATCCACGACCACGCAGACGCAGGCGCACCCGGGCTGGTGACGATGATAGGGGGCAAGCTCGCCGCCTACCGGTTGATGAGCGAGGAGATGACCGACGTGATCTGCGCTCGCCTCGGCCACGAAGCCCGCTGCACCACGCACGAGGTGCCTCTGCCCGGGGGAGATGCGCCGCTGGAACAGCTCGCCCGGCAGCTCGGGATCTCGCCCTACACCCTGGCGCGCCTTGGGTATCGCCACGGTGGTCAGGCCGCGCAGGTGCTGCAGACCCCGGACGTGGACCCGGAGGCCGTCGTCTGCCGGTGCGAGCCGGTGCTGGAGGCCGAGCTGCGCTGGGTGATCCGCAACGAGGGCGCTCGCACCCTCGACGACCTGCGGCGTCGAACCCGGCTCGCGATGGGTCCCTGCCAGGGCTTTCGCTGCATCGGCCGCGCCGCAGCGGTTCTGAGATCCGAGCTGGGCCTGTCCGTGGACCAGGTGCTGGCCCAGATCATGGACCTGCTGCAGGAGCGCTACCGTGGCAAGGCGCCGGCGCTGGGCGGAGCGTCTCTGGCGCAGGAGGAGCTCAGCCAGGCCAAGTACTTTCTGGTCGGAGACCTGGGCCGCATGGGAGGCGGGCTCGAGCCGGCCACCGGCGCCCTCGGCCCATGGCGGGCGATGCAGGAAGCCTCCCCCGGAGCGCGGGCCGAGCGTGCGGAGAACACACCACGAGCAAGAACTGCGAGGGAACGGTGAGCCGCACCGTTGTCATCGCCGGTGGAGGCGCAGCCGGCGCCGCAGCGGCCCTGGCCGCCGCCGCTGCCGGTGCGCGGGTGCGGCTCGTCAGGCGAGCCCTGGGCGCCACCGCCCTCTCCTCGGGGGCTGTCGATCTGGCGGGGCAGGACTGCGAGCTGGCGGGTGATCCCTGGGCCGGCCGGCCGAGCAGCGTGACGCTGCTCGAGGCACAACAGCGCAGAGAACGCAGGCACCCCCTGGCACTCGCCGGAGTGGATCACTCGCTCGCCTCCGACATCCTGCGACGCCTGTGCGCGACGGTGCCCCTGCTCGCGTTCCGTTCCCTCGACCTTTCCCCGCTGGTGCTGCCCACCGACCTTGGCACGTTCAAGAGCACCACGCTCGCAGCGCACCCTGCTGTTCGCGGCGATCTGTCGGGACTCGCCGGCGGCCGCATCGGGGTGGTCGGCTTCAGGGGGTACCCGGGCCACGACGCCGCGATGCTCGCGGCTGGATACGCCCGCATCGCATCGAGGGGCGCGGTCGACCTCGAGACGGCACCGGTGGCGGTCGACCTGTTCCGGATGCGCGACGAGCGGCTCGCCCACCCCAACGAGGTGGCACAGATGCTCGACCAGGAAGCCGCACAGGGCAGACTGGCCGACCAGTTGGCCCGGATCGTCAAGGCCGAGGGGCTGACCCACCTGCTGCTGCCCCCTGTGCTGGGGCTCGAAGAGCCGACGACGGTGGTGGACCGACTGACGCAGGAAACCGGCGCTGCGGTGTGCGAGACGCTCGCCACTCCGCCGATCTCGGTGCCGGGGCTTCGGCTGCAGCGCGCCCTGGATGCTGCGATGCAGGGAGCAGAGGTCGGCCTGCAGCAGACGGCGGCGGCCGGGCCCGTGGTCGAGGGGGACCGCCTCTGCGGTCTCGAACTGAAGGATGGCGACACACTGACGGGAGACGCCTTTGTCCTCGCGACCGGCAAGTTCATCGGCGGTGGACTGGTCCACCGGGAGGGGGCGCTGACAGAGCCCCTGCTGCGCCTGCCGGTCTGGATCGACGAGGATGGTCCCAACCCGCGCCACCTCGGACGGCATCTGGCCCGTCAGGTCCAGGGACCCCATCCGCTGTTCTGTGCCGGTGTCCGCGTCGACGGATCCCTTCGCCCGGTCAACCGCCGGGGCGGCCCGGTCTGGGACAACCTGTACGCCGCGGGCAGCGTGATCGGGGGATACGACTATCTCACCGGACGCAGCGGGCTGGGAACGGCGCTGATCACCGGGTGGATCGCGGGCACCCACGCGGCGCAGGGCGGAGCAGACAATTGTAGTCCGGTGGGGCGGGTGGGCGGAGCGGACAAATGAGCCGGATCCTGTCGCTGCTGAACCTGGCCTACCGTTTCAACCGACACATGGTGGTCAAGCCGCTGGCCGACAGCACCCCGGGCAAGGTCCGATTCATGGAGCAGTACGGCCCCGAGCGCCTCCTGCCGCTCGACCCGCAGTCGCGGGCACAGCTGCCCCACCTGCAGGGCTGCATCGCCTGCGGGCTGTGCGACACCGTCTGCCCCGGCCTCCCCTCGGACCTTGCCAGCTGCCTGACACGCAGCCTGCCAGACTACGGGCTGATCGAGCACCATCTGGATCTGCTGGAGTGCGGCGACTGCCATGCCTGCGAGCAGATCTGCCCGGCCGGGGTACCGCTCAGGGAGATGCTGCTCTTCGCCCGTGCTGTGGTCCAGGCCCTGCATGACCAGATGGATGCAGTCCCAATTGGTTGATTCGAAGTGAGTAGGGGGGAACGCACCGTTGCCGTGCGTTTGGAGCACGTTGTGGCGGATTGAGCGGCGGTCGTGGCGGCTGCACAAATTCGCAGGGAGCGTTGCTTCGCGGTCACGTGTTCGGGCTCGGTGCTCAATACTCGGGGGGCTCCCCAACGGGACACAAACCTGACATTGGCCGGACAATACG